>ERZ824488.3044-NODE-3044-length-13431-cov-3.374028_pt1 | contig 13431 bp, 5 predicted proteins | sample MGYA00519936_ERZ824488 | MGnify/ENA primary metagenome ERZ824488 (study PRJEB31778, sample SAMEA3449153) | human gut metagenome | biome: human gut; feature: human-associated habitat; material: faeces | place: United Kingdom | collected 2010/2012 ... | reverse complement strand
AATAAATAAACGCATAGACGGCAATCAGCGGGATCAACACAAGATCCAGCACAAGCGCCCGCTTTCCACGCAGCTTCAGAGAATACAGAAAGACCGCCACGTAGGAAATCAGCAGATACGCCGGGTGCCGGAAGGCAATCACCATCGCGAACGCCGCCACGAAATAAATCAGATTAATCGTCGGATGGTAGCTGTCAAATCTCATCTTCATCCCCGCCCATCATGCCATATTTTACTTTGATCCGGTCGAGCTTTTCCTCGATGGGTTTCCCAAGGAAAAAGACCGTCAGGAAGGTCGCAAATGCGTGTACCGCATTGACTGGAAGCCCGGCCAGATAGATACCTGCCGCAGAGGCCGCCGTGATCCCGGTGCTCATCGTAAAAAGTGAGCATGTATCCAAGATCGGCCCGATCAGAAGGAGCACACAAATGCCGCCAAACAATCCGGCAGGAAGCCTTTTTTCTGCCGTGAGCCACCCCTTTTTTGCAAGCACACCTGCAAGGAAGCCTGCCACACCAAAGGCGAACATCTGCCATGGCGTCCACGGCCCCTGCCCGAAGATAAAGTTGCTCACAAAACCGCTGATGGCCCCGGTCAGAAAGCCTGCCTCCGGCCCAAGCGCCATGCCGGTGATCATTACGATACCGGTGAGCGGCTTAAAGAACGGCACCATGATAAAGGCTGCACGCGAGGCGACTGCCACCGCGCTCATGACCGCGATCGTCACGAGCTCCCGCGCCTGCGGTTTTTTGTGCTCAAAGCGCACGAAAAACGGAAGCATCGCATAGACGATGAGCAGCAAGCTGCTTAAGTAATATTTCCGGTTGCCAAACCGCCATGCGACAAGCAGTGTGGCAGGTGCGGCGATAAGCACGGCCAGCCACATGACCCGGTTCCGGGCGGATACACCCCGTTTCTGATTTACAGATTCTCTTTGCATAGTTTTATCACATCCTCATTATTTACTGCATTTTCAAATACATGCCGGCTCATCCGGTTCGCTGCCGTCGTGTAAAAGCTGTTGCGCGAGAAGAACTGATTCGGCGTGTTCGTCGTGACGACACTGCCGTCAAAGAACATGCTCACCAGATCCGCGTACTTTGCACAGAACTCCACGTCATGCGAGACCATGATGATCGTTACGCCGCGCTCCTTTAGTTTCTGTAAAATTGCAGCAAACTGCTGCTTGAAAAAGCTGTCGATGCCCTTGGTCGGCTCATCAAGCAGCAGGATCTTCGGATCCGTGAGCAGCACCTTTGCGAGCGCCGCCCGCTGCTGCTCGCCGCCAGATAAGTCATACGGATGCTGAGAAAGTAATGGGGTGATCTCACATAACGCCGCAATCTCGTCGATCCGGCTCTCGCTCTCGCCCTTTTCCAGCATTTCCAGAAGCTCCTCCCGTACCGTCTTTTTCACAAACAGGCTTTTCGGGTCCTGCGGAAGGAGGGCCAGGTTGTGGCGGAACAGCTCGCTGTCCTTGTATTTTCCAACCGGCTTCCCATCAATCAGCACCTTGCCCCGGTATGGCTTGCAGGTATTGCAGATCGTTTTCAGTAACGTAGACTTTCCGGTGCCGTTCCCGCCTACGACGGCAAACAGGGTCTTTTTGGGAATGCGCAGTACCACGCCCTTTAGGACATCCGGTGTGTCCTTTTCATAGCGGAACCATGTTTCTTTTACAAAGACCGCCGGATCTTCGATGTCCTCCGGGTCGGCAAGTGCCGGGTCAGCATCCTCGATAACGGTCTTTTCCAGCTTTTTCCCTTCAAAAAGGGTGTCCAGCCAGGCCGCACCTTCGCGCACAGTGAGTGGACATCCGTCTGCATATGCCATTCCAGAATTTCCTTCTGTTCCTTCAGACTCTTCCTTTGAGGCTTCATCCTTTTCAGATTGCTTTTTTAGAATGTCACCATTTGTATTCATCACAGCAAAGTAGATCTGCACCGGCGACGGCATCGCCGCAAAGATCGGGCTGTCCTTTTCCTTTAAAAATGCCCCGACCTGCCGTGGGCCATCTGCCGTGAGCACCTTCCCGTCCTCCATGACGACGACCAGATCGGAAGCATGGAAAATATCCTCCAGCCGGTGCTCCGTGATCAGGACCGTCGTGCGCAGCTCCCGGTTGATCTTGCGCACCGTATTCAAAAAGTCCGAAGCCGCAATCGGGTCGAGCTGGCTCGTCGGCTCATCTAAGATAAGTACGTCCGGCTGCATCGCCATAATCGAGGCGAGGTTCAACAGCTGCTTTTGCCCACCGGACAGCTCCGTCACCTTTTTGTGAAACCAGCCCTGGATGCCAAAGTAGCTTGCCATCTCCGCCACCCGCAGACGGATCGTCTTCTGGTCGACGCCGAGGCTCTCCAGCCCGAAGGCCAGCTCATGCCAAACCTTATCCGTCACGATCTGGTTATCCGGATCCTGCATGACATAACCGATCCGGGCGCTCTGCTCGCGCAGCCCAACATTCCCGATCAAAGTCCCGTCAAAGAGAATCTCCCCGGTTCGCTTTCCGTGTGGGGTGAGCGCACTTTTCAGCTGCCGCAGAAGCGTCGTCTTTCCACAGCCGCTCCGCCCGCAAAAAGTCACGTACTGTCCGCGCTCAATCGTCAGATTGATATTATCAAGCGCTTTCCGGCCTCCCGCCGTTGGGTAGGAAAAGCTCAGATTTTTGATCTCAAAATGTGCCATTTCAATTCCTCCGTAAGATTGATCCCAGCCGGAATTGCAAGAAACAGCGCATACGCCACAACTCCCGCTATCGTATAAAAATTATCCGGCCCGGCAATTGACAGGCCCGGCGTGTATTCTGCCTGCGTGCCGCCCCGTAATGCACAAAAGCCAAGCACCAGAAGCAGCCCCGCCATCCCGCAAAGCATCAGGCGATCCCGGCTCTCGAACCGGTAAATAGAAAAGCTCGTCCGCTTTCTGCTACAGCCGTAGCCGCGGCTCCTCATACTGTCCGCCGTCGCGATACCGCCCTCTAAGGCCCATGAAAGCAGCGCGGAAAGCACGGTCAGGCCATGTCCGACTTTTTCGGATGTACTGCCTTCTTCTGTGCCTTTCCCGATGCCCTTTCGTGCGGCAGAGAGCTGCCCGGCCTTCCTCTGGTAGTTCGGCACGAGCCGCAGCACCATTGTCAGGACGAGCGAAACAGACGGTGAAAACCGTCCGAACAGATATAAAAATTTATCCTCTGTCATCTCCTCATTGTAGGAAGCAAACCAGAGCAGCACCGAGACGAACATTCCTCCAAGCGCCATGCCGTACAAAAGCGCCTCCGTGGTATACGGGCGCTCCGGGATCAGAGACCCGATGTGCCACACAAACAGCACCCGGTCCCCATACGTATTAAAGACGGGATTCACTACCGTAAGGAATATAAAAAGCGGAAGCAGCACGGATAAAAAATGCCAGGCAGCACGCCCCTTCACAATCCGGTAGTGCAGCGCCGCAAAAAATACTGCACACAGGACGAACGCCGGGTGGAGAAAGAACATCCCACCGACGAACGCCCCGATATAAAATATAAAATTAATGAGCGGATGGTATTCCGCAAATGCATCACGATTCATGCTTCTTCTCCGCACGCCGCACGAGCACCAAAACAAGCAAGCAGAAGGCTGCCGCACCGCCGCCCGCCGCAAACGGCCATACCGGAATCTTCCGGCTCTCCTTTCCGGATGCATCCAGCAGGCTTGCCGTATCACCCATCATGCCCGCAATGCCATACTCAGAAAACTCCGATGCCTGAAAAACAATATCACTTCCGGAAATTTTTCCATCCAGGAACTCTAAGGAGCCGTCCTCCTTCTGATGGACGATGACCGCTGTCTCATAGTCGCCAAGCTCCACCATCGGCAGCTTCACCTTTACAAGCTGCTCCGGCTCCCAGCCCTCGCCGTCAAGTGTATTGACAAAATTGATCTCACTCATCGAAAAAATTTCACTCTTTTCGCCGAGTACCTCCTTAATCTTCTGCTCCTGTTCTTCCGTAAGCAGCTGCGGACGTACCGAGAGCTGCACGTACCACGGGAGCGCGTCATCGGCATTGTCCCGCAGGTCTGTCCCGGTCGATTCGTCATAGTGATAGCGTGTGCCAAGGCTCTCTAAGGCTTTCTCAAACTTCGGGTAGCGCGGGGACTCCTGTACTGCCTTCTGTTCTTCTTCACTCAGTGCCGCATACGCCTGATACGTGTCCGTCAGGGATGCGATCTGGTCCTGCGAATAGTCATCCGCCGAAGACGGAAGCCTTTTCAGTTCTTTCGTCCCGTGCAGGACATCCGCGATCTCTGAGGTTACCTTCCTTGCAGCCACCGTCCATACCGTGCCTGCAGTGGATGTTTCTGCGTGAACCGCTGTAGTGCCACCGGTGCGTTTTCCAGCTTCGCGCTGAATAACTTTGCCCTCTGCATCGGTCTCACTCTCACCTTCCTTTTTTGCGGAAGCGCCGCCCGCTTTCGTGGAAGTGCTGCCACCGGACTTCGATGCCGTGGTGCCACCGCGCTTCCCGGAAGAGAGGTTGACGGATTTTGTGGAACCGGACGGCTTTTTCGTACTGTCCTTTCCGGTCCCAGAGCCAGAGCCGCTGCCGGAGGATGCACCTGCTTTCAGCTCCTGCAGCTCCTTTAGCGCCTTTTCCAGCACACGGTAATTGCCAACCTTCGCCTTTAATTCCTCACTTAAGGAATTGTAGGCCGCGTTCGCCTCGGTGATCTGTTTATCTTTATCCAACGTCACCTGCCCGATCGCAGAAATGAGCTCCTTTACATGCGACACTTCCAGCTCGTCCGCTTTTTTTGATGCCTGCTGCAGTGCCGCCTTTTCCTCTGATGTAACCAGAGCCTTCTGTGTCTCATTCAGTGAGTTATAAAGGGAAATCACCGCGCGCACGGAGGACACATTTTCATATGTCATCTTTGAGACTGCCGGAAGTGCTTTGATCAACCTCTGCACTTCTTCCGTTTTATCATAGTCCGACTTCACCGCCACATCGGTCATGTCATAGAGCCGGTTCTGCCCGTTTTTATACCGCTCATAGGCCGTCAGTGCATAGTAACCCTGCTCGGTCGCCATCTGGTTCATCGTACCGGAAGAGAGATGCTTAAAGCCTCCGCCTGCAACAGAAAACGAAAGCAGGCCGTCTACAACGGATTTCCCGTTTTTGATAAATCGGCTGTCGGTATTCGGGTCGATCCCAAGGGAAGAGAGTGCCACGATGACCTGTGAGCAGCTCTCTGAAGTGCTCGATCCTCCGGATGCATACGTGCCATCGGAAAGCTGAAGGTCTGAGAGACGCTGCAGCGCCGCATCGACTGCCGCCTTTACCTGCGCATTGCTGTCATAATACGGGGATAGTGCCTGAATCCCCATACCGGTCAGGTCCGGGTCTGCCACCGAGCCGGACATCGCCCAGCCACCATCCGGGGTACGGTGATCGAGAATATACTGGATCAGGTTCTGCCGCGTCGTCTGCGTCTTCCCGGCTGCCGCTGTCGGGATCTCATAGTTATGGGAATCAAACGCGATCAGTGCAAACATCGCGCCGTTTACGCCCTGCCATACCGTCTGGTCAAAATCCGATAACGGCTCTAAGAGGTTGTAGCCTCCGACGTTCGTGGCATCCTCACCAAGTGCTGTCAGTGCCAGGATGACGCGGGAGTATTCCGTGTATTTCTTCTCATGGAGGATGCCCTTTTTCTCCTTTACCTCCTGAATGACATTTGCCTTATACTGGCTGTATACTGAAGCATCGACCTCCTGCCCGCTCCGCGCAAGGCCTAAAATCTGCCACTCCCCATTGATCGACCCGATGGACGGGATCGACTGCTTCGCCGACCCGGCGAGCTCCTGCCCGGTCGAGGTGTAGGCATCCGAAATCTGTGCCGGGGATGCATAGAGGGCGATGCCGGAGGTCACTTCTGAAGAAGCTTCTGTAGAGAGTTCCGTTTCCGTCTCAGGCTCAAATTCAGTCTCACTTTCCAGCTCAGATCCCGATTCACTTTCATCCTCAGATTCTTCTATATTATGTCCCTGATTATCCTTATCACGAGAGGCTGACTCATTTTCTGTAGCCGGTGCATCGTCAACCATGTCAGCTTTCTCGCCATTTTCCTCTGTGCTCGCATCCGTCTTCTGCTGACTACTATCCTTGACATCATCCGACTTCTTCTGTCCGTTTGTATCTGTACACTCCTTCTCATCATCCGCAAATTTCACAAGCAGCACCGCGCGCACGCCCATCGTCCCGTCCGCGCCGAGCACGCCAAGTGTGATCTCCGCATACATCCCATCCTCATCAGTGATGCCGTAGACTGTGCGCTGCTCGACGCTCATCTCAGATCCCTTGAAAGTAAACTTTTCAAGTGGGAGCGTACAGGTGCCATCCTGCAGCTGCAGCGGGTATACGCCCACACCGGATACCTGCGCCGCACTATAAAGCGCCGTATCGCCATCCAAAAGGTACGGGCAGAGCTGCCACTTGCTTTCGGATTCTGTAAAATATCCACCCCAGCGTGCAAAGAATAAAAGATCTGTCAGGCCCGTCCCACAGTCCTTTCCTGTCTTCTGCACCAAAAGCTGCAGGGCATCCGTCCCCTTTGGAACCGTCACCTGAAAAACGCCGTCCGCATAGTCCACCGGATGCGTCGTCCCCTGGCAGGTGATCTGCGCCGGTGCCGAAACCGCAGAGACCGGAAGTGCAGTGCCATCCTTTGTGCGCACGGTAAAGGAAAGTGTCTGTGCTAACGCCGGGTCTGTCTCACCGGCCTGACCCTTCTTTTTATCTTCATCCTTCTTTTTGTCATCCGCTTCAGAGCCTTTTTCTGAATCAGACTTCGTTTCGGTAGTTCCGGCTTCTGTGTCCTTCTTATCCGTCACGTCCTGACCGGAAGCCTCTGTCCCGGTCTCGGAGCCTTTTTCTGTACCAGCGCCGGTATGATCGGAATTCTCGCCTGACGTCGTTTCTTCTGACGCATGTTCCGCACCTGCAGCCGCTTTGTCTTTTTCCGAAGCCGCCACAGATGATTCCTGCGCGTCTTCCGTAGCAGATGTGTTGCCAGCTTCTGCACCGGAGGTCTGTTTTTCTTCTTCTGCCTTCGCAGCCGCTTCTGTCTCTTCCGCAGTTGCTTCTGCCTGCACTGGGGCCTGTGTCTCCTTTGGTGCGCTCTGTGCTGCCGTCTCGGCTTCTTTTGCTGCCGTCTCTTCCTGTGCCTGTGTCGCTGCCTCTTCCGCCTGCACCGGATACAGCGACAGGCTGACCGCCAGCGAGCATGCCATCGTCACATTCAACAGCCGATATAATCCTTTATACTTTTTCATACTGTCTTCACCTGCCCTCCATCAGCCCATACCGCCACCGACGTCTGCGCCGAGGCCGTTGCACGTATACGTCCAGACAATCGTATCGCCATCCTCCAGATAGTAGGAAGAACAGCCATAGTTTGGGAACCAGCCGTTTACCTTATACATCCATCCGGACTCGTTGCCACAGTCAAATTCATACAGGTTGTTAATGCCTTCGACGTAGTAGCTGTTGTAAAGCGGTGTCCACGATGCCTCCATCTGGATGCCCGCGTAAGAGCAGACGCGGGACAAGACGTCATAGACCGTCTCTCCCTTTTCAAATTCTACGGTACTCGTGCTCAGGATGCAGCCGTTGGCCGGTACATATGACTCCTTACCTGCGGTCAGGTTCTCCATGTTATCAAGGATTGTGTCGCAGCGGATCTCGATCGTACACTCCAGTATATCGGAGCCTGCGTCCTCTCCGCCCTGCGATGCGGAATTGTCCTCCTGTGGGGTGTATTCCTCCACCGAATTTCCATTTTCAGCCGTATCGCTGCCGGAAGCATCTGCCTGTCCGTCTCCTGACTGTGTCGAATGCTCTACAGCCGCACCAGTCTCCGACTCTGATTCCTGCTCAGATTCCTCGGCCTTCTTGGCCGCATCTAACGTAATCTTCTCCGCATTCAGGCTCGCCTCCAGCGCCGCCTGCTTCTCTGCCGCGCGGTCATCGAGCACCTTCTGCAGTTCCGCTACGGAAAAACACAGTTCATTTTTGCTGTCACATTTTTGTGCCTGTACGATCGCAAATTCATTCATCGCGTCAGCACTGAGCTTCTGTACGGAGGCAGATACGTTGCCATCCTCACCTTCGCTTACCTGCAGCCGCTCACCGGATGCAACGGTTTCTGCTGTGCCATCCGAAGCCATCACATCATTCTCGCCCATATAGACATCAAACGTCACGCTGCCTGTCTGGACACTCGCGGAAAATACGCTGTCGCCAATCTTCGCCTCATGCTCATCCAGCTTCAGTACAAATGATTTGCCGGCCTTTGGGATATCCGCAAACAGCTCGCCCCTGCCGACCGAAAGTTCTACGGCCTCCGCATCGGCCGATGTGACGGTCAGCTCCGTATTTTCATTTAGTACGATTGTATTGGACTTGCCGAGCTGCAAAGACGCCGTCGATCCCTGCTTTGTCTCAATGACATCTCCATCTTTGATCCCCTGACCATCCTGCAGGCTGTAGCCAATCCCGTTCCGCTCGATGCTGGCTACACCGCTTACGTGTCCACTTGTGATCCAGCTTTCCGTCCCGGTATCGAACCAGCCACGGATACTGCCTGCCGCGAGCACTCCACATGCCGCGATGATCAGGATCAGGATGACCATGACTGCGTTCAAAAGACGCTTTTTCCGCTTTGTTTCCATCTGAATACCTCCCGTTATCTCCCGTTTTGTTGCTGTTTCTTCCCGGATTCCCGTCTTTTCCTCAAACAGGAAGCGGGCTGCCCAAACTGCGGATCTTCTCCGCAGTCCGGCACCCCTGCCTAAATTCGGCATCCATGCCTTATCCAGACATGACCTGCCCCTTCTTATGCTTGCAGTTTATCTTTGCTGCATATGCTACTTGCTCATTTTACGGTTACGGTCACCTTCACCGATATCTTCCCGGATTTGATGGTGATCGTCGCCGTTCCTTTCTTCACGCCCTTCACCTTACCGCTCTTGCTCACGGTCGCTACCTTCTTATTCGAAGAGCGGTAGGTGAACTTCTCCTCACTGCTCTTCGGGACTGCCTTCGCCTTTAAGGTATAGGTCTTTCCCTTTTTGATGCTCACGCTCTCCGGAACGCCGGTGATCGCAGTCGTCTTTGTCTTTGGTACCGTCACAGTCACGATAAATTTCTTGCTGCCGGACTTGACCGTGATCTTCGCGGTGCCGGACTTCTTTGCCTTGATGACGCCCTTTGCGCTGACCGTCGCCACCTTCTTATTCGAAGAGCGGTAGGTCACCTTCTGCCTGGAGGTAAATGGGGTAACGACTGGCCTCAGCGTCGCCTTCGTTCCCTTCTCCATCGTCAGCTTCTTTGAAAGTCCGGTGATCTTCGTCGTCTTGACCGCCGCCTTCTGAACCTTGACTGTCACGGTACGGCTGTAGCCGCTCGCCAGAGTGATGGTCAGCTTCGCGCTGCCGGTCTTTTTCTTTGCGGTCAGCTTGCCGCTTCCATTCACGGTAAATATCTTCGTGTTGCTGGATGTATAAGAGGCTACCGAGTCTCCTGCTGCAAGATCGCTCACCCGAAATCCGGTCGTCGCCTGTCCGGTCTTTAATGTGATCTTCTCTGTATTCACCTGCATCGTCGGTGCGAGTGCGCTCCCAGCCTGCCGGTACTGCTTCTTGCCGCAGAACTCACAGGTGGTTACCTGCGTCTCCGGTGAAAATACCGTCGCCGCCGTGGTCGTCACCCATGCCCCGTAACGGTGTGATACCCCGTCATTTAAGCACGTCTTCTCCAGCGGGCTGCCGTAGCTTCTGGTCTCCTGATAGCCGCAGATGACGCAGGATCTCGCCTGTGTCTCGGCTGCATCGACTGTTGCCGGAGAAACGGTACGCCATGTGCCAAACGTGTGCGGCGCTTCCTCCTTTTTCTCCCCGCAGTTCCACTCGCAGGCCTTCCAGTGGGAGGATGCATCGTAACTCCATGTGGTCAGCCACCGGTGCTCGTGCTCCTCGATCTGGTAGTAATCTGTATAATGGAAGACGATCACATCCCCATTGTTCAGGTACTGCTCGTTGACTGCGTTTTCCGGATGGTGTCCGTTTAAGGTGTACATCCAGCCTGTGTTCTTTCCGTTCGTAAATTCTGCAAGGGTCACATCCCCCTTTGTGACAGATACGACATAATTGCCCTTCGGGTTATAGCAGCTCATATTATTTGCCGCAAGGGCCGCTTCCAGTACCGTCTTTACCGTCGCACGGCTATCTACGACCATCTGCGTCTCCGGGATCCACGTCTGCAGGTTGCCCTTGCTTAAGGTATGTACCTGTCCGTCCGTATCGCTGTCGTGAACCGTATCACCAAGTAAAGAAAACGTCACCACGATCTTTCCGGACGGCGGGAATACCGCAACCGTGATCGTCGTCTCCACCGCTCCGTACTTGACCTGCAGCATCTGGCTGCCGATCTTATTCGGATTGTAGCCGACAAACGTCAGTTCTTTCCACGCCGGATGCGCCTTCGTGCCGTCACTCATCGTGACTGTAATCGTCGCACCGGAGAGGTCGAGCTCCTCGCCAAGGTCATACTCCTTCTTGTAGTCGCCGGAAATCTCCAGCGCCGTCGCATAGGCCCCGGCTCCATAAACAGGATAATACGTTCCCTGCTCCCAGTTCGTATAGTTTCCGCTGTTCAGCCCGGCTGCTACCGTGCCGTTGGCGAACTCCGTTGCAGTTTTCGGGAAGCAGTACAGGGCCTGGTCAAACTTGTAGTCAATACCGTAGGTATCATCGTATTCATACGGCAGATCCTGCGGGTTGCCCGATACCGCCAGAACCGTACCGATACCACCGATGCCAGAAGCAGCACCACAAGTATCCAGATAATAGTTGTTCGAGATATCCTGAAATTTGTCAAACCCTCTCAGATACCCGACAATCGCACCTACGTTGCTGCTACCGCTAACCGTGCCATAGAAGAAGTTGTTCGTGATCGCACCGCTGCCATTGCCCCAGCACTGTTTAACCGACGGCTCGCCACCGAAAATACCTCCAACATTTGACACACCGGAAACCGTGCCTGCCACGTAACAGTTCCGGATGGATGCGGTCGGTGTATTCGGTGCCGACGCTGCTTCGTAGCCTCCGCCGAGGATGCCGCCAACCCAGTTTCCGGATGCCGTGACCATCCCAGTAAAACTGCTGTTCTGAACCATACAGGATCCCATCGACTGTCCTTTAGATCCCACCAATCCGCCAACCTTGTTAACTCCATACACTGTGGCAGCACTGCTGCAGTTCCGGACGATACCATTGAAGCTTCCGCCGAACGTACCGATATCTGATTCCTGCCCGGTATAACCAATGATTACCCCAGCCTCTGCTTTGCAGTTCTCAATCACAACCGTATTGGCACCGGATGCATATCCACCGATCAGCCCGGCTTTCTTTGTACTCATACCGGACAGTAAAGTGACATTCCGGATCAGTGCGGTCTGTGGACAACCTGTTGTATAATCTCCATCGGTACCATAATCGACCGTATAACGATCTACCAGTCCATAGCCGTTTATATTTTTTCCATAAAGCTTTAAATTTTCAATCGTGGCATTCCGAACATAATTGAACAACGGCTTTCCGCCGTCTGCCGCCGTCAGTGTGTGGTTCGCACCGTCCAGAATCCCGGAGAAAGCCCACAGGTACTTTCCGTTTTCCGACAGGCCATGCCCCGCCGCCAGCGCTCCGATCGGCGTCCAGTCAGACGGAAGTGTGATGTCCGCCGTCATCCGGAAATACATACCATCAAAGGAATAGCCATCGGTATTGACCTTCTCACGCAGCGCTTCCAGATCCGCCACGGTCTTTAGCTGGTACGGATCCTTCCCAGAGCCGGATCCCTCCCACGGGAAGGCTTCTGTCACGACTTCTACTTTTGCAAAATCCGAGCAGACTTCCTCGCTGTAAGAATAGCGATCCTCCCATCCTATATCCTTATTCCAGTCGTCCCGTTCATACTGCACTTTGCAGTAATAATATACCGTTCCTTCTTCCTCCACTGCCGGGCGGTAAGTCGGTTTTGTCGCACCGTCAATCAATGTACCATGTGTAAGATCCGCATCTGTGCTGCGGTACCACTGATAGGTTGCTTCCAGATAGTCTGCATTGATATCTTCGCTTGCTTCCAGAGCAATCTCCAACTGCACGACCTCCTGACGCCCCAAAACATGCTGGACATTCTGCGGCTGCGTCTTGATGACCGGTAATTTTACCTTTTCCTGACAGATGTGGAAGCTCTGTGAATTACTTTCTGTCGTATAGGTCTGCCCGTCTTTTTCATAGGATACCCGGCAGACATAATAGCGGTCTCCCATCACTGCATCAGTCGCAACTGTATAAGAAGTTTCGGTCGCTCCCTCTATTTCTGTATAGGTCTTATTTCCTTTTTTATCCTCCGTATAGTAGTACCACTGATATGTGCAGGAGCTGATATCTTCTGCCCCTTCCGGCCCTGTCACAGAAACCTGTGCGGTCAAAACCGGAGGTTCAGATCCCTGCATCAGCATTCCCCTTCCTCTGGAACTGACAACCTGCACATCCGGTGTATAATCCCATCCTCCCTGCTTCAGGGTAATGGTATAAGAAGCCGGATCCGTATGGTAAAGCGAATCCGGGTCTTTGATTCGGATTTCAACAACATATCCCTCTTCGTGCGCCTGCCAATCCGGTGTGAACCGATAAGACGCAGAAAATCCCTGTGCAGCCACTTCTCCATCCACAATCAGCTCCGTACTGGTTCGGCCTTCGCCATAGCTGTCATTATAACCATATGGCAATGCACTGATCCATGCATACTTGGAGTTCGCCGGAACATACACTGTCCACGTCTGATCCTCGGTCGTATCTGCCAGCGTCATCGTCAGCTGATGTCCCCAGGAATCCTTTACGGAAAGTCCGTGCAGGTGGTTTCGGTACACAATCGGCAGAGTATGCGTTTCTACTACCCGGCCAGAATTCCGCACTTCGATTTGAACCTCCCGGATGGCCTGATTCCGGTTATACCGGTATATTGCCCTGCCAAGACAAGCAAAGCCATTTTTCTGCAGCGCTACCCGGTGTGTGGAACCATCCTGTGGGGATTCATAGACGGCATACGCCTGATACCCCTCCGGCATATCCCCGGCCAGTTCTGCAGACACATAGATATAAGCACTACTGCTGTCGCTCATCGAGCTGTAAACATACTCCGCCGGGATCACAAATGGCTCACTACCATCCAGCACATCCAGTGTCGTCTCGACCTGCTTTTTCCCGTCATCATAACGGTTGACCACATTCCGCAGCGTGACGCTCTTTACATAGCTCCCGGTCTCTTCCCCTGCCGGAAGAACCGTCAGTCTGCTATAGGCAGCAGAAATGGCCGTGTATTC
>ERZ824488.3043-NODE-3043-length-13436-cov-3.655108_pt1 | contig 13436 bp, 11 predicted proteins | sample MGYA00519936_ERZ824488 | MGnify/ENA primary metagenome ERZ824488 (study PRJEB31778, sample SAMEA3449153) | human gut metagenome | biome: human gut; feature: human-associated habitat; material: faeces | place: United Kingdom | collected 2010/2012 ... | reverse complement strand
ACAATAGGTGATAACATTAATTTTGTATCAAGTAATAGTGTTGATATAGAATATACAGTACCAGAAGACGATACATATGCGTTTTATATAGAAGATGAAGCAGGATATAAAAAACAAATTACAGTCAGAGCTACTGAGTCAAAATCAATTAATATAGATGTAACACAAGATGATGAAAATAATAAAGGAATTCTAACAATAAAAGCCACTGATACAGTTGCAAATATTGTAAAAATAAAAGTTGCAATTGGAAATGACATCGATATAAATTATTTTACCTCAAATGGTGAAGAATTAACAATTCAACAGGGAAAAGAAGTAAAAGTAAACTATACAGTTGATAAAAATTGTATATTAAATGTATATGCTGAAGATGCAGATGGATATAAATCATTAGCAACAAGATCTATAATAGGAGTTGATGTAGAAGAATCAGAGCCTCCAGTTATAGAAGTTTCACAAAATAATACAAATTTAAAACAAATTGATGTTACAGTTACAGGAAAAGATTCTTACATATCTGAAGTAAAATGGGCAGAAGGCAGTCATGATGAATCTTATTTTGAAATTAATGGAACAACAATAGGTGAAACAAGTGTAGGAAAAATAAAAACAGCAAGTTTTGAAATTTCAAAAACAGGAATATACACAGTATATGCAAAAGATCAAGCAGGAAAAACAGCTATAAAAGAAATAAATATAAAAAGTATAGAAGAACTTGATCCATCTCAAGATACAGTAGCACCTGAAATAACAGGAGTTACAGATAAAGCAATATACAATAATGCTGTAACACCAGTTGCAAAAGATGAAAACCTAGATACGATTGAGTTAAGTAAAGATGAAGAAATTGTAGAAAACTACAAAAATAACATAGAAATTTCTGATGAAGGAAAATATGAATTAGTAGCCAAAGATAAGGCTGGAAATACAACAACTGTTACATTTACAATAGATAAAACAGCACCAGAAATAGGAACAGATGAAAGTGAAACAGATGATGGTAATATAGAATTAGTAATTACAGCTACAGATGATTTAACAAACGTAAAAAAAATTAAAATAGCATCTGGAAGCCAAACAGCTGACTATTTTAAAACTGGTGGACAAGATTTAGAAGTTCAAGACTCAACAGCAAAAATAATAATAAAATCAAATGGTAATTATACAGTATATGCCGAAGATGAAGCAGGTAATGGAGGAATACTTAAAATAGAAATTACAGAAATTTCAGAAAATGATGAAGATACAATGCCTCCAATGATAACAGGCGTTGAAGATGGAGAAACATATACAACAGAAGTTACACCAGAAGCATATGATGAAAACTTAGATAAAGTTACATTAGAACAAGATGGAAAAGAAGTTGCTAATTATAAAAATGGTGATGCAATTTCCGAAAATGGAAATTATAAATTAACAGCTACAGATAAAGCAGGAAATTTCACAACAGTTTCATTTACTATAAGATTATCAGATGAAGATGATGGAGGCAACAATAACGGTGGAAACAATAATAATGGAAACAACAACAGTGGTGATGACAACAATCAAAATAATGATAACCGCGATAATGAAAATAACCAAAACAATGCACAAAACACTAATGGAAATAATAGCCAATCATCTAGTAACCAAGGAACAAAGAATAACTCAAATAGTGGTAGTACAAATCAGCAAATAAATTCTCAAACAGCAACTCAAGGAGAATCAAACAATGGGCAAACACTCACAACAACAAGCCAAGATGATTTACCCAAAACAGGTTTGAGAGATGCATTATTAATAAGTGGAATCGCTATAACAGCATTATGTGCAATGGTTAGTTTCATAAGATACAAAAAAATAAAAAAATAAAAAATTTCATAAAATAGAAGTATAGAGAAAATATTCTATACTTCTATTTTTACATTCACAGCATATTATTAGATGTGATGAGATATGAAAAAAGTATTATTTAATAAGAAAATTATGATATGCATAATCTTTATACTATGTATATGTATTTACATTTGGAAAATATCAGAAAATCAAATAAGCATTGCAGTTGATATAAAAGAAAACAGCATTTATTCAGATACCTTAGAAGAAAAAATAAAACAAACAAATGAAAAAGTAGCATATTTAACATTTGATGATGGACCAAATCCTAAAGCAACACCCAAGATTTTAAAAATTTTAAAAAAAGAAAACATTAAAGCAACATTTTTTGTTATAGGAAAAAATGTTGAACAATACCCCGAAATCGTAAAACAAGAATATGAAGAAGGCCATTATATAGCAAATCACGGATATAGCCACAATAATAAAATATTATATAAAAGTGATGACAGCTTTAAAAAAGAAATAAAAAAAACAGATGAAGCAATAAGTCAAGCAATAGGAGAAAAAGAATATAGTGCTAAAATATTCAGATTTCCAAATGGTTTTATGTCAAAATCAAATAAAAAGCAAAAAGAACACGCAGTAGAACTATTAAAACAAATGGACTATACATATATAGATTGGAATTGTCTAAATAATGATTCTATGAGAAAATACAATAGTTCTCAACTAGTTTCAAATTTAAAGAAAAGCATTGGAAATAAAGAGGTATTAATTATATTAATGCACGATACAAAAGACGTTAGTGATAGTTCAGAAGCATTAGAAAATTCAATAAAATATTTAAAATTAAAAGGATATAAATTCAAGAATTTTTATGATGAATAAAGATAATCGAATTATTACTACAATAATATAAAAAAGGTCAAATGTAAATAGATTTGGTAAGATTTAATAAAAGTTGATTTTTTATGTAAAATTTGCTATAATTTGTATGTAACAATTTATTAATTTTCACATCGCCAGTATGGCATAGGAGGTAGAGTTATGGATATTTTAACTGTAGCTATTGATTGTATGATTTTAGGACTCGTTGGCTGGATTGCATACGAAGGAATCATGGCTGTATACAGAACAATGACACTTCGATATGAAGTATCATATGATACAGCAAGAGTGATAAGCAAGACGGAGCTTAATGACATGTCATTAAGAAATGCATCTATACCTTATCCAATAGGAATAAATGACCAACAAGAAATTTTTGTTGCATATGAAGGGCGGAGATACTGCTTAGTAGACAGAGGTTTTTATCATAATATTCGTATTGGTCAGGAAGTGCCTGTAAGAATAAAAAAAGGCTATAACAGCCAAGGCGAGTTAAAACATACAATCGTAAGACTTGCCAAATAACTTACAAATTAATTGTTAAAAGATACCGTTGTAGATATTTCTACAACGGTATTTTCAATGCTAATATATAAAGTGAGTTACACATATTTTTTTGTGTTATTACAAAAATTTAAAATGAATCATAAAAAATAACCTCCCTCGAATAAAGATATTCAAGGGAGGCAAAACATATTAAAAATTTAGATTGAAAATTAGAAACTAAGTTTTATTCCTCTGGTACTGTATACCGCATTTTTAAAGTGTTTTAAGAAATGCTGGAGAGGAGTTAACAAATCTCTTTTATCTGTTACAAAAGCAACGCTGGTACTATCCCAGTATGCTAACAAGTGATTATTTCTTAAAAGATCATTTCTAATTTTATCATATGCTTTTGCGTCATCCGGCAATGTATTCAGCCTTTTGGGAGTACCGATATTAACTACCCAAAATCCAGGATAACTGTCAATTGTAACATCCTGATTATCTGGTAAAATAAAGCCAGTAGTATGGTCACACAAAATGTGCGCAGAAGCCCGGATAAATATACTGTCTATTTTTTTTACCTGAATGTCATTATTTCTGCTATTATATGAGCATTCACAATCCATTGTAAACAGCGACCACAAATTCGAATAATTGTTTTTTTCGTTTAACATAATGATACCTCCTTGTGCATTAGCACATGCTTAAATTGAAAGTTACTTTTGAAGTCTTTCGAGGTTAATAAGTTACGACAAAAATATTATACCAGCGTTGACATAAAAAATCAAGAGATAATTGTATATTTATGGATAAAAATCTTCATAATAACATTATAGGAGGAGTAGGTATGAAAAAGAAAAATAAAAATGTTACAAAATATGGTGAAGTTGTGTGTTCAGAATTTGAATGGTTACCAATAGAAAAGCAAAAAGAGAATGCTGATAAATTAGCTAATATTACCCAAAAGAGTAATGAAGAAAAAAATAAATAAGATCATAGTTTTTATAAAATTGTTTGCATAATTTATTTTATTTAGAATACAGATTGAAAAAAGGGGGATTAGATGAAGCAGTATTTAAGATATTATTTTACAAATAATTTAAGTGAATATATTAAATTATTTGTAATCTTTATTATAGGTATTATTATTTCTATAATTGTCATAAATAATTCGAATAATACCGAAAAAAAAGAGTTGAAAAATTTTATTGATTCTAAAATAGAAATTATAAAAACAAATGAAAAAAATGAAACAAATAATACATTGAAACAAAGTTTTAAAAGAAATGTTAAAAATTTTATGATAGTTGTATTTCTGGCATCTACTATTATTGGAATACCTTTTGCATACTATCTTGTTGGGAAAAAAGCTTTTTCAATAGGGTATACAATTTCAGCAATTTTTGCAACACAAAGTAAAAAGACAGCCATTATTTTCATAAGTAGTGCAATGATAATACAAAATATTTTCTATATGATCTCCTTATTTATTGTATTAGTTTCAGGAACAAATTTTATTAAAGCAATAATTCAAAAAAATAAAAATAATGTAAAATTTGAAATATTCAAATATCTTATATTTATAGCTATTGCACTGGTTTTATTAATAGTTGCAGTAATTTTTGAAACATATGTATCAAAAAAATTTTTATACATAATGAAAAAATATTTATAAAACTATTTACATTTTAGAATAGTTTTGATATAACATAGAATATAAATAAGTTATGTAAATTATTTATATTTACGTAGGTTATTTTTTAATGTAATAAAAAAGATTAAACTTTCTCAAATTATTGAGAAAGCAAGTGGAAAATCAAAGATTTTTCATATTTAATCTATTAATATAAAAGATAATTAGGATGGGGGACAATAAATGGAAAAGCAAATAAAACTTTTTTTAGATTTTTTAGAGAATGATAAGAAATTGTCTGCAAATACATTGCAGTCATATAGGAGAGACATAGTTCAATTTCAAGAATATCTTGATAACAAAAGACTAGTATATTCAAAAATAGGTCAACAAGAGATAAAAGATTACATAGAATATTTAAAAGAAATTGGAAAGAAAACATCAACTATTTCAAGAAACTTAGCATCTATAAGATCTTTCTATCAATACCAATTACGAGCTAAAAAAGTAAAAAAAGACCCTACAGATGGAATGAAATCACCAAAAATAGAGAAAAAAGCGCCAAGTGTTTTATCATCTGAAGAAGTTGAACTTTTATTAGAACAACCAAAAAATGTTGATTTAAAAGGTATTAGAGACAAGGCAATGCTTGAATTTGCTTATGCTACAGGAATGAGAGTTACAGAAATAATTTCCTTAAATATAGAAGATGTAAATTTTGAGAAATCATTTGTTACATGTGCGAGTGAAGTTAAGAAAAGAAATATTCCGTTAGGAAAACTTTCTTTAAAAGCACTTGAAGAATATGTAAAAGATGCTAGACCAATTATGATAAAAAAAGAAGATGAAAAAGCTTTATTTGTTAATGTAAATGGAAAAAGACTTACAAGACAAGGCTTTTGGAAAATCATAAAATATTATAAAGAGCAAGCACATATTACAAAAGATATAACACCACACGTTTTAAGACACTCATTTGCTACACATCTTTTACAAAATGGAGCTGATTTGAAATCAATTCAAATGATGCTAGGACATTCAGATATATCATCAACACAAGTTTATATGAAGTTCCAAGATGAGAGTTTAAAAAATATTTATCACCAAACTCATCCAAGAGCATAAAATTTTATACATATAGAAATTTAAAAGAAAAAATCGATAGAGAAAATGAAAAAATTCAATATAAAAAAATAATATGTAAGTTAAATTATCAACTTACATATTATTTTTTGCTCGAGTTACTTATGTTTTCTACTATAGAGAATCACTAAAATTAATTGAGCGATTGTTGGAACTCCTAATGTAATTCCAAAGTAAACATATAGTATTTTCTCTGACATAGACATAGGATAACCTCCCTTTAAGTACATATAACAATGTTTACATAACAATTATAATACAAAAAAAGCAAATAAGCAATGTACGAAAAAGTTCAGATTTATAATAAGAAATTAACCACATTAATACTTGTAAAAAAGCAAGAATTGTGATAAATTATATGCGTTATAAAATACATATTTCAGCAGTAAAAAGAAAAAATCTAAAAAAGATTAAGATAAATAAAAAGAAGTAATTCAAAAAAGAAACGAGTAGTACAAGGCAAACGAATGAAAAAACCGGAGGCGTACACAAGTACGTCGAGGATTTTTGATGTGATGTTTAACGAAGTAAGACGAAGTTTATCTTTTGAATTAGAGGAGGAAAAATAATGAAAATAGGCATAGTAGGCCTACCAAATGTAGGAAAAAGTACAATGTTCAACAGCATAACAAACGCAGGAGCAGAATGTGCAAACTATCCATTCTGTACAATAGAACCAAACGTAGGAATGGTAGCAGTACCAGACGAAAGATTAGAAAAACTGACAGAAATGTACAAACCAGAAAAAACAACACCAGCAGTAATAGAATTCGTTGACATAGCAGGACTAGTAAAAGGAGCAAGTAAAGGAGAAGGACTAGGAAACAAATTTCTATCACACATAAGAGAAGTAGATAGTATAGTAGAAGTAGTAAGATGTTTCGAAGATGACAATATAGTGCATGTTGACGGAAGTGTAGATCCACTAAGAGATATAGAAACAATCAATTTAGAACTTATATTTGCAGATATGGAAACAGTAGAAAAAAGACTAGAAAGAGCAAAGAAAAACTTAAAAGCAGACAAAAAATACCAATTTGAAATAGATACTTTAGAAAAAATAAAAAAGACATTAGAAGAAGGAAAATCAGCAAGAACACTAGACTTAAGTGCAGAAGAAAAAGAAGTTATTAAAGAAGCATTTTTATTAACAATGAAGCCAATCTTATATATTGCAAATGTTTCAGAAAATGACCTAGAAAATCCAGATGCAAATGAAAACGTAAAAAAAGTAAAAGAATATGCAAAAACAGAAAGTGCAGAAGTTATTCCTTTATGTGTAAAATTAGAAGAAGAATTAAGTACATTAGACAAAGAAGACAAGATAGAAATGTTACATGATTTAGGATTAGACGAATCTGGATTAGATAAAGTAATAAAAGCAAGTTATAAACTATTAGGATTAATGTCATTTTTAACAGCAGGAGAACCAGAAGTAAGAGCATGGACAATAAAAATAGGGACAAAAGCACCACAAGCAGCAGGAAAAATTCACTCAGACATAGAAAGAGGCTTTATACGAGCAGAAGTAGTTTCATATGATGACTTAATGAGAGAAGGTTCAATGAATGCAGTAAAAGAAAAAGGATTAATGAGATTAGAAGGAAAAGATTATATAATGCAAGATGGAGACATAGTTTTATTTAGGTTTAACGTATAAAGAGGAATATATGAAAAAAATTTTATTAATAATTTTTAGCCTAATTCTGTATATATTATTAATATTTATAATATTAGAAAAAAGCACTACACCAGAAATACAAGTAATAAAGAAAGAAAAAAATGATGACGAATATATCAGTAATGGGCTAAAATTAGAAGATTCAAATTTAAGTTTATCAAACGGCAAAGAAGATAAATTTTACTATGACCAATTAAGTGATACTGCAAAAATAATTTATGATAAACTATTTGAAAATAAAGAAAAACTAAAAAAAGGAACAGAAAAAATTGAATTTAATAAAAACGAGTTTGATAAAATACTAAAAACAGAAGATGGAATGACAGTACTAAGCAATGAATATCAAAATGCTGTAGATGCACTAAGATATGATAATATGGATTTTTATTATATAGATTTTACAAAAATGGTTTTAAAAACGATAACATATACTCAAGGAAAAAAAGTAAGTTATCAAGTATATCTTACATATAGCGAAAATGATTCAAACTATTTAGAAGAAAACCTTACTGAAGAAAAAATAAACCAGCAACTTAAAGAAGTAAATGAAAAAGCAGACGAAATAAAAAAAAATGCACAAGGGAGCAATTATCAAAAAATACAGTACATACATAATTGGTTAATAGATAATTTAGAATATGATAAAACATATACTGAAAGCAATACCAGAGACATATATGGAGCATTAATTAATGGCAATGTAGTATGTGAAGGATATGCCAAAAGTTTTAAATACCTATTAGATAAATTAGAAATACCATGTATTCTAGTTTCTGGAGAAGCCATCAATTCTGAAAACAAAAGAGAAAATCATATGTGGAATTATGTAAAAATAAATGAAACATGGTATGCTGTTGATGTGACATGGGATGATCCTATTATATTAAATAATGGTGAATTATCAAAAGAAAACAAATACCAATATTTTTGTCAAGGAGACAATATGAATTCAAATCATTTTGTTGCAACCAAATTGACAACAAATGGTCAAGAATTTGAATACCCAGAGTTATATCATAAGGAGCAATAGAAAGGATTATAAATATGAAATATTATATTACAACAATGGGATGCCAGCTAAATGAAAATGATTCAGAAAAACTAGCTGGAATCGTTGAAAATATGGGATTTGAAAAAACAAAAAAATTAGAAGAAGCAGATTTAGTGATATATAATACATGCTGTGTCAGAGAAAATGCAGAAGAAAAATTATTTGGAAAATTAGGAGAATTAAAAAAGCAAAAAGAAGAAAAAGGAACAATAATAGCAATAGGTGGATGCATGATGCAGGAACCAGCAATGTTAGAAAAAATAAAGAAAAGCTATAATTATACAGATATTGTATTTGGAACACATACATTACATAAATTTGAAGAAGACTTAAAAAAAGTATTAGAAAACGGAAAAAAAGTAAGAGATGTAATAGATATAGATGGTGAAGTAATAGAAGACTTACCAATAAAAAGAAATGATAATTTTAAAGCATCAGTTACAATAATGTACGGATGTAATAATTTTTGTTCATATTGCATAGTTCCTTATGTTAGAGGACGAGAAAGAAGCAGAGAGCCTGAGAAAATTCTTGAAGAAGTTGAAATGTTAGCAAAAGAAGGATACAAAGAAATAACATTATTAGGTCAAAATGTAAATTCTTATAAAGGAAAAGAAAATTATAAATTTGCAAATTTATTAAATGATGTATGTAAAATAGATGGAATAGAAAGAATTCGATTCATATCACCACATCCAAAAGATTTTACAGATGATGTTATTGAGGCAATCGCAAACAATCCTAAAATAGCAAGAATAATACATCTACCATTACAATCAGGAAGTACAGCTGTATTGAAAAAAATGAACAGAAAATACACAAAAGAGCAATATTTAGAACTTGTTGAAAAAATAAAATCAAGAATACCAGATGTAGTATTATCAACAGATATAATAGTAGGATTTCCAGAAGAAACAGAAAAAGACTTTGAAGACACACTAGACGTAGTTAGAAAAGTAAATTATGAACAAGTATACATGTTTATATATTCAAGAAGAAAAGGAACAATAGCAGACAAAATGGAAAAGCAAATACCAGAAGAAATAAAACACAAAAGATTTGATAAACTAAAAGAACTATTTGATAGCAGAGTTTCAGAAAACAATCAAAAATACATAGGAACAACACAAAAAATTCTAGTAGACGGATACAGCAAAAACGACAAAGAAACACTAACAGGAAGAACAGACACAAACAAAGTCGTAAACTTCAAAGGAAACGAAAATCTAATAGGAAAAATGATAGACATCAAGATTACAGAAGAACATAAGTGGTATTTGACAGGAAAACTAGATTAGATTATACAAGAAAAAATGAATTTAATAAATAATATAGCAAGACGGATTGGAAAGATTGTGTGAATTTCAAGGCAAAATGATTTGTGAATACCGGAGCAAAAAATATTAATAAATGAACAAGGTTGAAAAAGAATTAAATTTTTACAAGAAAAGATGTACTTAAAAGGCAAGGGAGCGTATGTGTATACGTGACCGCGTTTTAAATGCATATTGACACAGTAAAAATTGTAATTATTTTTCAACGCAAGGAAGGAGAAACAATGGCAGAACTATCACCCATGATGCAACACTACAGGGAAAAAAAAGAAGAATACAAAGACTGCATACTATTTTACAGATTAGGAGACTTTTATGAAATGTTTTTTGAAGATGCACTAACAGCATCAAGAGAACTAGAAATAACACTAACAGGCAGAGCATGCGGACTTGAAGAAAGAGCCCCAATGTGTGGAGTTCCATTTCACTCAGCAGACATGTACATAGCAAAACTAATATCAAAAGGATACAAAGTAGCAATATGCGAACAATTAGAAGATCCCAAAAAAGCAAAAGGAATAGTAAAAAGAGATGTAATAAGAGTAGTTACACCAGGAACAGTAATAGAAAGCAATTTACTTGAAGAAAAGAAAAACAACTTTATAATGTCAATAGTAAAAAAAGGATTATTCTATGGAGTAGCAGTATGTGACGTAAGTACAGGAGACTTTCTAGCAACACAAATCACAGAAGAAAATAATTTTGAAAAATTATTAGACGAAATAGCAAGATTCATGCCAGTTGAAATAATAACAAACAAAATGATGTACGAATCAGCAAAAGAAATAGCAAGAATAAAAGACAGAATAGACGTATGTATATCAAATATTGAAGAAGAAAATTTTTCAGAAGAAACAGAGTTTTTAGAGAAAATGTACACATTTAAAAATGAAACTGGAAAAAAATTAAAAGATAATTTATTTGCAGTTACAGCAATAAACGGATTAACATCATATTTGAATGCAACACAAAAAATAAAATTAGACCATATTAATACAATTGAATTATATAGAACAACAAAATATATGGCACTAGATGTAAATGCAAGAAGAAACTTAGAATTAACAGATAGAATGAGAGATAAATCCAAAAAAGGAACTTTATTATGGGTATTAGACAAAACGTCAACATCAATGGGTGGAAGAATGTTAAGAAGATGGATTAATGATCCATTAGTAGACGTAAAAGAAATAAATGAAAGATTAGAAGCAGTAAAAGAATTAAAAGAAAACATGATTCTAAGAGGAGATATATTAGAAACATTAAATAAAGTATATGATATTGAAAGATTAGCAGGAAGAATATCATATGGAAATGCAAATGCAAGAGATTTAATATCATTAAAAAATTCATTAAGCAAATTACCAGAATTAAAGGAAGAATTAAGCCAAACAAAATCAAAAAAATTAAGAGAAATGTACAATGAACTAGATGAATTAAAAGATATTACAGAACTAATTGAAAAATCAATTATAGATGATCCACCAATAACAATAAAAGAAGGCGGAATAATAAAAACAGGATATGATCAAGAAATTGATGAATGTAAAAGAGCAGCAATAGAAGGAAAAAGTTGGCTTGTAAATATTGAAGCAAAAGAAAAAGAATTAACAGGAATAAAAAACTTAAAAGTAGGATATACAAAAGTTTTTGGATATTACATAGAAGTAACAAAATCATTTTTGAAACAAGTGCCAACAGATAGATATATCAGAAAACAAACATTAACAGGAGCAGAAAGATTTATAACAGAAGAACTAAAATCAATTGAGGACAAAGTATTAGGAGCAGAAGAAAAAATAATAACATTAGAATATGAAGAATTTGTAAAAATTAGAACAAAAATTTCGTCACAAATAGAAAGATTACAAAAATCATCAACAGTAGTTTCAATAGTAGACGTACTAACAGATTTTGCTACAATAGCTGAAGATTACGAATATTGTATGCCAACAGTAGATGAAGATGATGAAATTTTAATAAAAGATGGAAGACATCCAGTAATTGAAAGAATGATAGATGCGGGAACATTCGTACAAAATGATACATATTTAAATAGGAGAGATGACAGATTATCAATTATAACAGGCCCAAATATGGCAGGAAAATCAACATATATGAGGCAAGTAGCACTAATAACATTAATGGCACAGATAGGAAGTTTCGTACCAGCAAGTTCAGCAAAAATTGGAGTAGTAGATAAAATATTTACAAGAGTTGGAGCATCAGATGATTTAAGTATGGGACAAAGTACATTTATGGTTGAGATGTCAGAGGTAGCAAATATATTAAAAAATGCCACAAAAAATAGCCTTGTTATACTTGATGAAATAGGACGAGGAACATCTACATATGATGGACTTGCAATAGCATGGGCAGTAGCTGAGTATATTGCAGATACAAATAATATAGGATGTAAAACTTTATTTGCAACACACTATCACGAATTAACTTCACTAGAAGAAAAACTAGAAGGTGTAAGAAATTACCAAATTGCAGTAAAAGAAAAAGGAGAAGACGTAATTTTTCTTAGAAAAATTATTCCAGGAGGAACTGATGAAAGTTACGGTATCCACGTAGCAAAATTAGCAGGAGCACCAAAAAAAATGTTAACAAGAGCAAATGAAATCTTGAAAACACTTGAAAAAAAGGTTAGAATAAAAGAGCAAAAAGAAGAAAAAGAAATGAAAAAGCAAGTATCAGGACAACTAGACATGTATAATTATAAATTAGCAGATATAGCATCAGAACTAGATAAAATTGATATAAATGAATTAACACCAATTGATGCACTAAACACAATAGTTAAAATAAAAGAAAAACTAAAATAGGAGTGGTAAAAATGAAGTGCCCAAAATGCAAAGAGGAGATTTCAGATGAAGTTAAATTTTGTACAAAATGTGGAGCTAATATAAAAAAAGAAAAAGAAAAGCAAATAAAAAAAGAACAAGAAGATAGAAAAAAATTAGAAGAAATTCAACAAGAAGAAAAAATAAAAGAAGCGGAAAAAGAAGAAGCAATCAGAAAAGCAAAAGAAGAAGGAATAGAACTAGAAATTATTGATAAAAAAGAGGAACCAGAAAAAGAAATTAAAAGAGAAAAATCTGAGAAACCAAAAAAGAAAAAAGTAAAAATAAAGAAAAATATATTTCAAATTCTAATAAACAAAATTATATTTATATTAATTACAGGAGCAATAATTATTGGTGGAGTATACTATTGTTATACAAAAGAAATTTTACCAGAATTTGCCCAAAATCAAATAACTGAATTTGATGAAACCTTGCAAAACGTAATTAACCTGAATAAAGAGGTTAAAGAAAACAATAAAAAAATACAAACAACATTTCCAGAAAAAACAGAGAAAACAGAAAATATAACAAATTCAACAGAAAA
>ERZ824488.3041-NODE-3041-length-13445-cov-5.826438_pt1 | contig 13445 bp, 9 predicted proteins | sample MGYA00519936_ERZ824488 | MGnify/ENA primary metagenome ERZ824488 (study PRJEB31778, sample SAMEA3449153) | human gut metagenome | biome: human gut; feature: human-associated habitat; material: faeces | place: United Kingdom | collected 2010/2012 ... | reverse complement strand
ATCCAGAGTTTATAGAAGTAGTATCACCAGAGAAAGATGCTGAGATGGTATATAACACTTTAAGAGAAGAAGCAATGGAAGAAGGATTAAAAGAAGGCATAAAAGAAGGTTTAGAACAAGGGATCGAACAAGGAATTGAACAAGGCATAGAGCAAGGCAAACTAGAAACAGCTAAAAAATTATTAGAAAACAATGTAGAATTAAGCATCATATCTGTTTCAACAGGAATACCGATTGAAAAATTAACTAAATTAAAGAGCGAAGAATAAATAGTTCTCGCTCTTTCTTTACGTAAAAAACACTAAATATTTTGAAGAAATCAAATATTTAAGTTATAATAAATATGGTGATAAAAATGCGAGACGCGTTAGAAAAAATACACAATTACTCTTTAGAAGAAATAATGGGCGAACGTTTTGGAAGATATTCCAAATATATAATCCAAGACCGAGCTATCCCAGATGTTCGTGATGGCTTAAAACCAGTTCAAAGAAGAATTCTATATGGTATGTACAAAGAAAGAAATACCTATGACAAACCCTATCGTAAAAGTGCCAAAACAGTAGGAAGTATCATGGGAAATTATCATCCTCATGGAGATAGTTCTATATATGAAGCTATGGTCCGTATGAGTCAGTGGTGGAAACAAAACACTCCTTATATTGACATGCAAGGTAATAACGGCTCCATAGATGGCGATAGTCCTGCCGCAATGCGTTATACTGAAGCCAGACTTTCTAAGATAAGTAACGAACTTTTAAAAGATATTGACAAGGATACAGTAAAATGGGCTCCTAACTTTGATGATACTGAATTAGAACCCACTGTCTTACCTGCTAAATTTCCTAATCTTTTAGTAAACGGTACTACAGGAATAAGTGCCGGATATGCTACCAATATCCCCCCTCATAATCTTGGGGAAGTAATCGAAGCTACTATTAAAAGAATAGAATCCCCAAATTGCCGTTTAGAAACTATTTTAGATATTGTAAAAGGGCCAGATTTTCCAACCGGAGGTCTTGTCTACGATGGTAAAGGAATCAAAAAAGCCTTTGAAACTGGAAAAGGCAAAATTGTAGTAAGAGCTAAAGTAATAGAAGAAAAACAAAAAGGTAAACTAAACCTAATCGTTACAGAAATACCTTTTGATGTATTAAAAACTAATATTGTTCGTAAAATAGATGAAATAAGAATTGATAAAAAAATCGAAGGAATAACAGAAGTTCGCGATGAATCAGATAAAGAAGGCCTTAGAATAGTAATAGAATTAAAAAAAGAAGCAAACAAAGACTTAATTCTTAATTATTTATATAAAAATACTGAACTTCAAACAACATATAACTATAATATGATATCAATAGTTAACCGAAGACCAAAACTACTAGGAATATTAGGAATATTAGATGCTCATATTGCTCATTACAAAGAAATTGTCTTAAGAAGAACTTCCTTTGATTTAGAACATGCTAAAAACAAACTTCACATAACTGAAGGTTTAATCAAAGCCATTTCTATTTTAGATGAAGTAATAAAAGTAATAAGACAAAGTAAAAATAAAAGTGATGCTAAAGAAAACTTAGTTAAAGAATTTGATTTTACTATGATTCAAGCTGAAGCTATAGTAACTTTGCAATTATATAGATTAACTAACACTGATATTACTATTCTTTTAGAAGAACAAAAAAATTTAAATATTATCATAGCAGCCCTTTCCAAAATTTTAAATGATGAAGAAGAATTAAAAAAAGTAATGAAAGATGAACTTCGTAAAATAAAGAAAGAATATGCTACTCCTAGAAAAACAGTTATAAACTACGAAGAAGCTGAAATAAAAATAGATGAAAAAGCTATGATTCCAAAAGAAGATGTAATTGTCTTAGTAACAAAAGATGGTTATGTAAAAAGAACCTCTAAAAGAAGTTATTCAAAAACCGAAAATCCTCTTTTAAAAGAAGGAGATTACATAATTGGCCTTTTTGAACAAAACACTAGAGACACCTTATTATTATTTACTAATTTAGGTAATTACTTATATGTTCCCGTTCATGAAATACCAGATATTAAATGGAAAACCTTAGGAAAACATATTAGCAATATTATCAAACTAGAGGAAAACGAAGAAATCCTAACCGCTATTCCTATTAAAGATTTTGGTGGGGAAACAGAAATAGCTTTAGTAAGTGAAAATGGTATGATTAAAAGAACAACTCTAAGTGAATTTAAAGTAAGCCGTTATTCTAAACCAATATCTTGTATGAAACTAAAAAATAATGATGAAGTAATAACAGCCTTTCTAACTACTTATAATGATATTTTTATTTCCACTTATAATGGTTACTCACTATGGTTTGATATTACCGAAGTTCCAATTTCCGGTATTAAATCAAGTGGTGTAAAAGCTATCAATTTAAAAGAAGATTATATTGTAAGTGCAATTTGTTTTGACAAATCCTTAGAATATGTTACAATATTTACTAATAACCAAACTGCTAAAAGAGTGCGCTTATCAGAATTTGAAAAATCATCAAGAGCGAGAAGGGGACTTTTACTATTAAGAGAAGTAAAAACTAATCCTTATAAAGTTCTAAATGTTTTCATAACTGAAAGCAAAAGTTATTTTTCTCTAAAATTAAAAGATTCTAGCTTTATAGAGTTAAAAAATACTGAAATCCCAATAGCAGATCGTTATAAAACCGGATCAACTATTTCCAAAAAAGATGTTATCGAGGTCTCTTTGGTTAAACATTTAGAAACCGCTACCGAAGAAACTTTTAAAGAAGAAAAGAAATTAGTCTCAGAAAAAGAAACCTCTCATCAAATATCTCTTACTGAAATAGATGACCAGTTAAAAGAAATTGATAGTTTCTTAAAATAGGGAGGATATATGGAAGTAAAAATAAATAAACAAAATTTTTATAATACCTTAGAAGAATTATTTAATCATCTTTATCATTATGGTTACGTAAAACATGTTGCTAAAATAGAACCTCATAAGTATCGTAAAATAGATAAAGATTATTACCAATGTGAAATAGAAGAGCATTACTTAGAAACTGAAGATGGCGAAAAAATACTTTATGATGGAGAAATAACTAAAGCTACTAAAAAAGCTGGATTTTATACTTTGGAAACTAAGGAATGGAATAATGACAATTTTACTATTAATGATACTAAAAATGAAATAATAGACTTAATAATGCCTTACATTTTAGAATATCCATTTCTTATAAATATTCCAACAATTATTGAAAATTTTAAAGAAGAAGGTAATGATTCTTTTAATTTAAATGATGAAGAGCTTATTATTTTAAAAGAAGCTTTAAAAGATTTTAAAACTAGAGATGATTATAACAAAAAATTATTTTTAGAAAGTATAAATGGTAATAACCAAGAACTAAAACCTTGTGAAAGAATAAGAGGTAAAAAGTTATATTAAAACTAAAAACAAGTTGATGACCATAAAATTAACTTGTTTTTTATTATAATAAAAAATGTAGGCTGTTTTTTATGCCTACATTTTTCTTACAACATAAAATATCTAAATAATTCTTGTTTTTAAAATTCTTGAAGTATTTGAAAAATTTTTTTTGGCAATCTTTTCTAATACTTCTTTTCCATATTTTTCTACTAATTCTTCTCCTATTTTATCAACATTAGAACCACTTCCTTTAGGAAGAGGAATATGATAAGTATCAGATAATTTATCAAACTCTTTTAAAAATATATATCTACTTATAATAGAAGCACAAGCTACTGCTAAGTTTTTACTTTCTGCTTTCGTAACAAAAGTAATGCCTTTAATAACATTAGGAATTTCCTCTAAATAAGAGTAATAGCGACTTTCTTTAGCAAATTCATCTACTATTATATAATCTGGCTTTTCCTCTATTTCATCTAAAATCAAAGCTAGAACTCTATTATGCATAATTGCTTTAATTTTATTCATATTATTTTCTTTCGAATATTTTTCATTATATTCACTATTAGTTAAAATTAAACTCTTGTATTTTATTTTCTTAATAATTTCTGGAGCTATTTTCTTAATTTTTTCATCCGTAATTTTTTTAGAATCAGTACAGCCTAATTCTTTCAAAAAAGGAATATTATCTTTAGTAACATAAGCCGAAGTAACTACAATTGGACCAAAATAATCTCCAGTTCCAACCTCATCAGATCCTACTGAATTAGTATTCATATAATCTATCTCATTTTCTTCTTCTTTATCATTATCAATAACACTTCTCCACATATTAGCATCTACAAAAGCACTAGTTCCTTGAAACATAGCTTTTCCAGAATTATATAAAGTAATAATTGTATCCTCCTCAACAGCTTGAAAAATAGCATAAGGTGGAGTTTTCTCTCTTACTTTATCTTTATAATACTCAATCATTTTCTTTTTAGTTTCTTCATCAACTTTTATTACAATATTCATATTAATCACCACATTTATTATAGCAAATAAAAAGTTATTAATAAAGCACCAATTTTATGCAAAAGAAACGCAAAAACTCTCAAAACTCTTGTCCAATTTAATAAATTATTTATAATAAGCAATTGCTTTTATGTAAAAACTTTACATTTAAAGTTTCAAAAAATAAAGTAAGATGTTATAATGAAATTAACAGAGTAAAATGTCACAGCATGTAAATTAGGGAGGTTATTATGGAAAATTTAAAAGTTTATAACGATGATATAATTAGAAACTTGCATTTAAGAGATATTGCCATGGGGAAAAAATATGGCCCTATAACAGGAAAACCTAGCGAAGATAAATTATGGCTTAAATATTATAGTGAAAAAGCTTTAACTACAGAGTTTGAAGATAAGTCAATGTATCAATTAATGAAAGAGATTGCCTCTAAAACACCTAAAGATATTACGATGGAATATTTTGGAGTAAAATTCACTAATGAAAAAAAATTAAAAATGATTGATAAAACTGCTAAAGCTTTGAAACAAATAGGAGTAAAAGAAGGTGACATAGTTTTAATTTCTTTACCTAATATACCTGAAACCAATCATCTCATTTATGCAATTAATAAAATAGGAGCAGTTATTCATTCAGTGAGCCCTCTTAAATTACCTAAATTAATAAAAGAGGATATCGAGGAATCTAATGCTAAATATTTTTTTGCGATTGATAAACTATATCCAGTTATAAATAGTATTGAAAAAGATACAAATTTAGAAAAAATAATTACAATATCACCATATAGTTCAATTCCAAAAGTTATACGTAAGCTAAAAAAGATGGAAATAAAATCTCCTGAAATACCTTATGGCGATAAATATGTCGATTGGTTAGATTTCTTAAAAGAAGGAGAAAAATATAAAAAAGAGGTAGAAGAAGTTTATAATAAAGATTCTTTAGCAACAATTGTCCATACCGGAGGTTCAACAGGGGTTCCTAAAGGAGTAATGGCTACAAATGAGGAATATAATGCTTTAATATATCAACATTTATATTCAGATATGGGCTTTGAAGATGGTATGAGAGTTTTAGGAATTATTCCATCTTTCCATGCTTTAGGATTAAATAATTTATTTCATATAGCATCTTGTTTAAATTTAAATTTAGATCTTATCCCGCAGTTTACAACAGAAGAAATACCTAAATTAGTACTTGAACATAAACCTGAACTTTTACTTCTTGGGCCAGTGCAAATAAAAGCTATGTTAAATAGTAACTTATTAAAAGACAAAGATTTATCTTTTATAAAGATAGTATGTTCTGGAGGAGAAGCTTTAAAAGAGGAAGAGCAAAAAGAATTTCAAAAATTTTTACAAGATCACGGTTCTTCAGCAAAAGCCTGGCTAGGATATGGTGCTACTGAAACTTGTGCAGGAATTACCTGTATGAGAGATAATTGTTTTAAATATGGATCTGTTGGTATTCCTTATTTAAATAATACCATAGGTATTTTTGATCCCGATATTCAAGATGAAAATGTAGAATTAGGATATAACGAAGTAGGAGAGTTAAGAGTAAAAACACCTGCTTTAATGGAAGGATATTTTGGCTCTAAATCTTCTGAAACAGATGAAGTTATAAAAACTCATGATGGTACCAGATGGTATCATACTGGAGATTTAGGCTATATTGATAATGATGGTTTGGATTATATAACTGGTAGAATAAAAAGAATAATTACTAGAAGAGAAAACAAAATATATCCATCTTATGTTGAAAAAATAATATCTAAACATCCATTTATCAAAGAATGTGCTGTTGTTGGAGTAGATGACGAAATAGAAAGATCTGTTCCAGTTGCTAATATAGTTTTAGATGAAAACTGTGATTTAGACAAACAAGATATTATAAACTTCTGTGAAGAAGAAATAAAAAAAGAAGTAGGAGATTATGCTATTCCTGTAGGTTACAACTTTTTAGATAAATTGCCACTAACAATGTATGGTAAATTAGATTTTAAAAAATTAGAGGAACAAGGAATTTTAGATAATAATAAAGATGTAAAAACCAGAGTTTTAAAATAATAAATTATAACAAAATTAAAAACTTTAAAAATCAATATATTTATTGATTTTTTTTAAATAAAATTTTATAATTTTATTAGATAGGAGGCTATAGCATGATTTCGATATCTATTTCTATAATTTGTTTAGTATATACAATTATGTTAACAATAATTTATTTTTCAAAAAAGAGAATAAATTATATAGAAAATAAAATTTTTGCTTGGTTATTAATAGTTTCATTAATTGGAGTAACTCTAGATCCATTATCTGGATTATTGTGGATCTATGGTGTAGATATAAACTCATTTTTTTATCTACTGCTAACTAAACTCATAATTTTATTTTATATAACTTGGGATACTTTAATGATGTTATATGTAATTTTAATTGCCGATTCTAATAAAAATAAAAATGTTAAAAAATATTTAAAAATATTTAAAATAATATATTTAGGCTTGGTATTATTGACTTTATTACTACCAGTAAAAATAACAGTAAATGATAATTTGGCATCTCCAACTGGAGCATGTGTAAATTTAGTTTATTTAGTAACATTTGTTTTTTTAATTATTATCATATATAAAATGATTAAAAATTATAAGAATTTAAAAAATAAAAAATATTTGCCTCTTTTTGTTTATTTAGGTTTAGGGATGATAGTTCTTTTAATTCAAAATTTAACAGGTTATTTACTTATGACTGCTGCTGATGTATTAATTACTTTCCTAATGTATTTTACAATTGAAAATCCTGATGTTCAAATAATTAATACCTTACTTAGAAATAAAGAATTAGTAGAACAAACCGTTAATGATAAATCAAATTTCTTATTTAAAATATCTCAAGAAATGAAAAAACCTATTAAAAATATTGTAAAAAGCTCTAAACAATACAATGATAAATTTTCTAAAGAAGAAACCAAATATTTATTAAGTAAAATAGAAAACGAAGCTAATAGTGCATATTTTATAATTAATGATATTACCGATGTTACTTCAATGGATGTTAAAAAATTTAAGATGAGTGATAATAAATATAAAACTGAAAAATTATTATTAGATATAAAAAGTAATATTACTAATCAGTTATCTATAGCTAAAAAAAGTGAAAAAATTAAATTTAAAATGAATATAAATAATAAATATCCGGATTATTTATATGGTGATAATATTAAGTTAAAGCAAATAATACTATCACTTGTAAATAATTCAATAAAATATACTAAAGAAGGTTTTATTGATATAGATTTAGATATTGTAACTAGATATGATGCTTGCCGTATGATTTTTACTATAAAAGATTCTGGATGTGGAATGGATTTATATACTATAAATCAGTTATTATCTTCTAATGAGGAATTATCTGTAGAAGAATTTAATAAAATAGACAGCCTTGATTTGAAAATTCCTGTAATAATTAAAATTTTAAAATTGCTTGGAGGTTCAATCAGTATAAAAAGTGAAGAAGGAAAAGGAACAACAGTTGCTATAGTAATTGATCAATTAATAGATTTTGATACAACTACTGAAGCTTTTGAAAATATTAAAAAATATAATTCTGGTTCTAAGAAAAGTTTTAAAGTTTTACTAGCAGATGATAGTCCGGATTTAGATAAAATAGAAAGAATATTATCTAAAAATAATCTAGATGTTATAACTACTTTAATTGGTAAAGATGTTATAGATAAAATAAAAAACGGTAATAAATACGATTTAATTATTTTAAAAGATAATTTAAAACCAGATACTGCTTATAGTATTTTAAAGAAATTACAAGAAAATAAAAAATTTAAAACCCCTGTAGTTATAATTATAGAAAAAAATCAAGAATTTATTAAAGATCATTTCATTAAAGATGGATTCAGCGATGTAATTATAAGAGAAAATATCGATAACGATTTACCAAAAGTAATTAATAAATATATTTAAAGGAAATGAAAATTTCCTTTTTTAAAGTTGCAGAAAAGTTATTATCTTCTATCATATAATTAAAACTTGAAAAAAACCAATATAATGATATAATAATATACATTTGGAGGCGAAAGAAAATGAAAAACTACGGAATTACTCAATTTAAAGATGCTAATGTCGATAATTTTACATCAGATATTGGAATGGATATTAGACAAAAAATTAACAAACCCCTTAGCAAAACTTTAAAAAAAATAACTAAGTTAAAACTAATAAAATATAGTCTTGAATATCAAAAAAACCAAAACTATGAGTTAAAAGTTCAAGATATTTTAAAGCTTATAAATGAAGCAGGAATAAAAGTTATGAATTATCCTAATTTAAATAAAGATGAACCTTATATTTTTGCTTCACTACATAATTTTGTAGATGACAGTATGGCTAATTTAGCGGTTATAGATCATAATGCTTATTTACTATTTGGCACATCAGATCAATTAGAAGTTAATAAAGATATGTATGCTGCTTGGGCTAATGGATTTATATATGTTGATCGTAAAGATGATCAAAACCGTAAAGAAGCTATTTTAAAAATGCAAAGATTATTGGAACATGGTAATAGTGTTTTAATCTTTCCAGAAGGAGGATTAAATAATACTGAAAACCTATTTTGCCAAAAATTATTTTCTAGTCCTTATTACTTATCTAAATTAACAAATGCTAAAGTAGTTCCAATCGCCCCATTATATGAATATGGTAGTAATAAAATTTATATGAATGTTGGAGATCCTATTGATTTATCCGTATTTGATGATAAACAAGAAGCTAATCTTTATTTAAGAGATGTTTTATCTACTTTGTTATATGATAACCTTTTAGAAAACTCAGAAATATTAGAAAGAAAAAAATTAGGTAAAGATCCTCGCTTAGATTTTATGAAGCAAAGAAAAGCAGAATATTTAAAAACAGCTTGGACTAAAGATGTATGGGATGAAGAATTAACTAGATATTTCGATAAAGAAGATAAAGAAATGCAAAGCGTTTTAGAAAGTATGGATAATATAGAAATAACAGAAAAAAACGCTAAAATTATGGCCCCAGTCTTAGTCAGAAGACGAATAGATAAAAAATATGATTTTAAAGAATATATGCATAAAAACTGGAACAAATAAAATGATTTTATTTGTTTTTTTTAATAACTAATGATACAATAAAAAAGAATAGAAGGTGATTATATGAAATTTTTATCAATGGAATTTGAAATTCCTTTAGTATCATTAATTTTTATTTTATTTCTCATGATAATTTTCTACTCTAAAAAGCGAGTAGATTTAGTAGAAAACAAAGTCTTCGAAATAATCTTAATAACATCTTTTATATCAGCTGTTTTTGATACTATTGTGCATGTTATAAGTGCTTTATATAGTTATGAAGTATTAATTACTGACCACTATTTTCTTGTCGATATAATTAACAAAATAGTTGCAACAGCTTTTGTTTTGATATTTACAAGTCTGCTTTGCTATGTTCTATTAATATCTTATCGAAAACTACGTGACAAACCAAAGCCATTATGGATTTTAATAACAGTGGTTTCTGTAATATTTTTTATAATCATTAATTTTTTCCATGTAACAGTAACCGAAGCTGACTTTTCTAGAAATACCACCGGATTCCCAATCATTTTTGCTTATGCTATCGTTGCCATAGATTTATTATTAGCTTTGATACTAAGTATTAAAAATTTTAAGAAAAACGACAAAAGATATTATACAATATTTTTAATTGCGACTATGATGGTTGTTCTCTATATGTTATCTGTCTTATTTAGAGGACTTATAATTTATGATTTAATACTAGCACTACTATGTTATATAATGTACTTTACTCTAGAAAATCCTGATATGCAAATGATTAATCTCTTAGTAAGAAATAAAGAACTAACAGAACAAACAGTTAATGATAAATCAAACTTCTTATTTAAAATATCTCAAGAAATGAAAAGACCAGTTCAAAACATAGCCAAAAATTTAAAACAATATAACGATAATTTTACAAAAGAAGAAACCAAATATTTGTTAAGCAAAATAGAAAGTGAAGCTAATAGTGCTATCTTCCTTATTAATGACATAATTAATATTTCTTCAATGGATGTAAAAAAATTTAAAGTTAGTGATAATAAATATAGAACTGAAAAACTATTTTTGGATATAAAGAGTAATATAACTAATCAAATATCAATTAGTAAAAAGACTAATAAAATAAAATTTAATTTGAATGTTAATAATAATTATCCCGAATATTTATATGGAGATTATATAAAATTAAAACAAGTAATTTTATCAATTGTAAATAATTCAATTAAGTATACTAAAGAAGGGTTTATCGATATTGATATTGATATTATTACTAGATATGATGCTTGCAGAATGATTTTCAATATTAAAGATTCTGGCTGCGGCATGCCTATTTATAAAATTAATGAGTTATTATCTATCAATGAAGAACTAACCAAAGAAGAATTCAATAAAATAGATAGTTTAGATTTAAAAATTCCTGTCGTTATTAAAATATTAAAGATACTCGGAGGCTCTATAAATATAAAAAGTGAAGAAGGAAAAGGAACCACTGTTGTAGTAGTAATAGATCAGTTAATTGACTTTGATGAAACGAAAGAAACTTTAGAAAGTGTAAAAAAATATAGTCATAATACTGAAAAAAAGTTTAGAGTTTTAGTCGCAGATGATGGTCCGGATTTAGATAAACTAGAAAGAATGCTATCTAAAAACAATCTTGATGTCATAACTACTTTAATAGGTAAAGATGTTATAGATAAAATTGAAAATGGAGATAAATACGATTTAATTATTTTAAAAGATAATTTAAAACCAGATACTGCTTATAGTATTTTAAAGAAATTACAAGAAAATAAAAAATTTAAAACTCCAGTTATATTAACTATAGATAAGAGCCAAGAATTCATTAAAGATCATTTTATCAAAGATGGATTTAGCGATGTAATTACAAGAGAAAACATTGATAACGATTTACAAAAAGTAATTAGTAAATATATTTAAAGGAAATAAAAATTTCCTTTTTTTCATATTATTTGTTAGGTGATAAAATGAAAAAATTTATCTATTTACTAGCAATAATAATATCTTTATTTCTAATCAATAATATTTATGCCGAAAACATGCCATTTTCTAATTATATAGTAAGAGATATCTCTAGTGGTCGTATCTTTGAAGAAAAAGCTTCTAATATAAAAGTATTACCAGCCTCTACTACTAAAGTTATGACCGCTATTGTAGCAATTGAAAATTCCGATCTTTCTGATGTATTTAAAGTAGGAGAAGAAATTCTAACTATGGATGGTGCTAATATCTATTTAGAAATGGGAGAACATATTCTCTTTCAAGATTTACTATATGGAATGATTTTAAGAAGTGGTAATGATGCGGCCATGACTATAGCTCAAAATGTTTCTGGAAGTGTCCGAAATTTTGTAAGACTTATGAACGAAAAAGCTAGAAGTTTAAAAATGACTAACACTATTTTTAATAATCCCACTGGACTTGATGATTTTGAAAAAAATTATACAACTATGACAGATTTAAGCAAAGTTTATAGTTATGCTTATCAAAACGAAACTTTTAGAAAAATAGTAAGTTCGCAAAACTATGAAACCAAAAGCGATAAAAAAAGTTATTATTTTAATAATAGAATGGATTTTTTAAAGCTATATGATAAAGCAACCGGAGGTAAAACTGGTTATACTCCGGATGCTGGAAGACTTTTAATCACAAGTGCTAGTAATAAAGATTTAGATATTGTTATAGTAACTCATGGTAATACCTATGGTTATCCTTATCATAAACAAAAATATGAAGAAATATTTTCGAAATACAAAAATTATGAAATCTTAGATAAAGATAATTTTCATGTTGATTCTACTTTAGAAGGAAAACTTTATATAAAAAATTCCTTTTCCTATCCACTAGCGGAAAATGAAGTAGAAAAAATAAGTAAAAAAATGATTTTTAATAATAAAAAAGAAGGTATTGTCGGAGAAGTCAATGTTTACTTAGAAGATGAACTTATTCATAAAGAAAATATTTATTTAAAATCCTCAAATAATTCTTGGTGGAATAAAATAATATCCTTTTTCAAAAATTTAACTTGATAAAAGAAACAAAATATTTTATAATTTACCTGGTGAAGTTTATGGAACGATTACAAAAAATAATTGCGAGCAGTGGCTATACCTCAAGACGTAAAGCTGAAGAACTTATTAAAGAAGGAAGAGTAAAAGTAAATGATAAAATAGTAACAACTTTAGGAGAAAAAGTATCAGATAAAGATAAAATCTATATTGATGAAGTATTACTAGAAAAAGAAACTAAAGTCTATTATTTATTAAATAAACCTCGTGAAGTAGTATGTACAACTAAGGATGATAAAAATAGAAAAATTATTACCTCTTTAATAGATACAGATAAAAGAATTTTCCCTGTTGGAAGATTAGATTATGATACAACAGGATTAATTATTTTAACCAATGATGGTACTTTAGCTAATCTTCTAACTCATCCTCATAACAGCATTGAAAAAGTATATGTTGCCAAAATAAAAGGATTTCTTACTCCAAATAAAATAAATGAATTAAAAAAAGGAATAATAATTGATGGAATAAAAACTAAAAAGGCTAAAGTAAAAGTAAAGCACTATGACAAAAAGAAAAATACTAGTATAGTTGAACTAACTATAACTGAAGGTAGAAACCATCAAGTCAAAAAAATGTTCGAGAAAGTAGGGCATGAAGTTCTAAAACTAAAAAGAGAAAAAATAGCTTTTCTAACCTTAGAAGGATTATCTTCTAAAGAATATAGAGTATTAACTCCTAAAGAAGTAAAAAAGCTTTATAATTTAGGTAATAATAAATAAGCAAGTAAAGACTTGTTTTTTTATTCAATAAATTATATAATTAGAACATAAGTAAACTAAAAGAAAGTAGTGAGAAATATGATAAAAAACAAGGAACAAACTACAAAA
>ERZ824488.3038-NODE-3038-length-13446-cov-2.879770_pt1 | contig 13446 bp, 15 predicted proteins | sample MGYA00519936_ERZ824488 | MGnify/ENA primary metagenome ERZ824488 (study PRJEB31778, sample SAMEA3449153) | human gut metagenome | biome: human gut; feature: human-associated habitat; material: faeces | place: United Kingdom | collected 2010/2012 ... | reverse complement strand
ATCTCATGATATCGGAAGTGTACGCCAGATGTGTTCCAGAGTTTTATGGCTTGATCATGGTACGGTCAGAGCCTTTGGCGAAGCTGCGCATATTTGTGATATGTATATGGACGAAAAGCGAAAATCAGCAGAATATGTGGCCGGACATATTCAGGATGAAGTTGCAGGGAATGTCTTCATGGAAAAAATTGATGAAGAGAGAAAATATCCCAAGATCAGTTTTGTGGAGGATCGTTTTCACAATGACAGTGTGGCAATCCGTTCTCTGTTTTTTACAGATTCCGAAGATAAAGCGGTAAATCGACTGTACGTTGATAAAACTTATCGAACTCATGTAGTAATTGAGTGTATGAAAGATGCACCAAGCCTGATTGTTGGATTTGTGTTGGAGAATAATAAAGGACTTCCTCTGTTTGATATTAACAATTTTATTAATCAGGGCGAAGTGGTCAACGGAAAGAAAAATGACATTATTGAGATCGTGTACGAATATACATTGCCGCGTATCATGAATGGTGTTTATCTGGTAGGAGCAGCGGTAGGTCAGGGTACACAGTCTAAGCATGAAATGCTTACCTGGCTTCATGGTATTATGGAACTGGAAGTCGTAAATCAAGGTTACAATTCTTCTTATATTGAAATTCCAAGCAAGATCAGAGCCTTTTCCAATCGACAGGAAAATGTAATGTTTCTATAGAATTTGTGGGTAAAATATGGATATTGTAATTGTTACATATAATTCTGAAAAATGGATAAAAAGGTGCCTGGATTCTCTGCTGAAGGCAAAGGCACTTTCTTCAGATCTGAAGTTGTTTTTTGTGGATAATCATTCCAGTGATCAGCCACAAACTGTTTCTGTGCTTTTTTTGACCTTCTGTGATCAGACAAAACCCGGGAAATCATGTCATAACTCATCGTATTCTGATTAATGATCATCTTATATTTCCGTTCAATCTCTCCGATTTCATCATCATTGAAGTCCTTTTTATAATCATTTGCCGCAGTCTTATCAACAACCAGAACAATAAGCGGCCATATCATTTTCTCTTTTGATATGGAAATAGCTGTATCGCTCTGTGTGGCATTCTGAAAAAGATCCTTCTGCCATATTTCCATTATCTCTGTGTTTATACCCTGCACATCCACGTTCACTTCAGTAAGAAACTCATTTACACAAGCCTGGATTTCTTTATAACGATTCTTTAGATCATTCCCATAGAACGGAATCACACGAACGTCCAACTTATGAACATCAAAATCCGTGTACCCGTTGTTCTGAATGATCTCATTAATTCTCTTTTGAGCAGCATCTGGCAGTTCATCAAAACCCAAATGCGTTCTTCCGGTGAAGTAGCTTAATGTCCGCTGATTGTTAAAGGGATTCGATGAGTTAGTTACATATGTGAACAAACTTCCATCACCTTTTTTCGCAGCATCGCTCAGAGTCTCCAACGCCTTAGTAAGTTTATCAATAACATGCGAAGTGTCATCTGGCTTTTCAACTGCCTTCGCCTGCGCATAAAGCTTCGTCTGATCCTGAAGAGTAATTTCTATATCTTCATCAGCGCCCTCGACGCGAACACGCTTAGCGTCCTTTATATTTTCCAACATAAGGAGCATTGCAGAGTTAGTTTGAAAATCCCAGCCAAAAGCGGATGCAGATGCGTTTCTATCACTCATCTTCAGAACCTCCTTCCCACTCTACTAAATCCTATCAAATATACTGTCACAAAATACGGACACCTGTCTAATTCTTCCCCTGTTCGGATACTTCACCATCATCAATAAACTCCACAATATCACCGACATCACAGTGGAGCACCTTACAGACTTTCATAAGCACTTCCGTACTCACTACTTCACCCTTAGACATTTTCGTCATCGTAGCCCAGCTGATCCCCGCTTTCTGCTGCAGATCTTTCTTCATCATATCTTCATCGATCAACCGCTTCCATAATTTTTTATAACTTATTTTCATGCCGTACACCTCATGTCCATCATCTTCAAACCATTTTACAGGAACTAATTTACCAATTGCTTTTCAGTATATCACAGCTCATCATTTTTAACAATGAATTATCTTTAGTTTCTCAAGAATGAACATCAACAAGAAACGATAATAAGGTATGAAATTAAAGACTTACTCCTTTCGATATCAAGCATAAAATCAAACAGCACCACAGGCATTTCCTGCAGTGCTATCTAACTTCCCCATTTGGCATGCAATTTCTTTGCATAATAATAGAAGTATCCATAATCAATTGAAAAAACTCCTTCATTCAAAGGGCAGATTCGCCATTTGAAATAGTATCTGTTACTCCTTGAGCTTCATTTCCTGCCTGTTCCAAAAATCATTATTATTTCATATATTTCATTCTGCAAATCATCTGCACACAGAAATACATCTTGCCTCTACTTAATAGGCAATTCTAAAATAATTCAAATACGCTTTATACTTATCCTGTGCTGTCAAGCAGGTATCTGTTAGATACCCTTTTTCATTATCCCATTCTTTTAACCCACGGTAATAAAACAGTTTCAGATTATCCTCGATAATGAATGGAACTATATTGTGTTTCAAGCATTCCTTAAACATGATCAATCTACCTACGCGACCATTTCCATCCTGAAAAGGATGAATTCGTTCAAATTTTACATGAAAATCCAAGATGTCTTCAAGTGTCTTTTCTTTTATTACGTTATATTCTTTCAATAACGTTTTCATCTTATCGGCAACTTCTTCAGGCAAAGCAGTATCCATGCCACCCACTTCATTAGGTATTTTCTTATACTCTCCCACTGCAAACCAATCTTTTCTAGAATCGCTGGTTCCATTTTTCAAAGTCAGATCAAGTTTCTTAATAAACTTTTCACTTAAAATATCATCTGCATGATCTATGACCAGATCAATACAGTGAAAATGATTTACGGTTTCAATTACATCATCTACATTAAGAACTTCATTCTCTACACCGACAGTATTGGTTTCAAAAATATATCTAGTCTGATTACGAGTCAAACGACTCCCTTCCATATGATTGGAGTTATACGTTAAATCAATTTGTGTCCTGTGGTAAATACCACCGGAATATTTCCCTTCTTTTTGGTCCCGTAAAATATCTAACAAAGTAAGCGTATGTCCTTTCTTTTTGTTGGAACGTTCTGGTTTTTCAGCATTCTCAGGAATATTCCAAGTCTTTCCTGTAAGAAAAGCCCCCTGCACACGCCCATGAGCGCAATAATTTCTTACACTGCGTTCAGATATATTCCATTTTTTTGCTATTTCTATTACCGAAAGATATCTCATATTTCCTCCATTCAACCATAAAGTTCAATCACTACCCTTTTTGTAAAATATCTTACAAGCCTTTTAATCGTTATAGTTGAATATTTAACATACAAAGGCAACAATGAATTAACATCATTTTCTAGGTTCACATAATCTTTATTGATTCATTCCACTATATCAAGTATATCATGTATCGGCAATATTTTAACATAAAATAGATTTAAATTATCACATTTTTTTGCCGATAGAGGAAACTTTATTCATTAGATTTCATCAAAAAAAGCCGCTTGATCATTTAAGCGACTATATCTTATTTTGATAATTGATCTACAACTTCATCAATGATATTCATTGCGTTTAAAGTTCGAGGATATCCAATATAAGGCATACACTGTTCTACGATGCTATAAAGCTTTGACTTATCATTTCCTGCCATGATATTTCCAGCTGTATGACATCGAAGCTGATTTTCACATCCACCTTGAGCAAGAATAAAACAGAATGTGATCATTTCTCGTTCCCTATCATTTAAACCATTTCGAGTATAATAATCTCCAAAACAATTATCTGCTAACCATCGATTGACATTGCTTCTTAATTCTGGTGCATCTGTCTGTTGTTTTTTCATGCCTGGCCAAACAAGGAAACTTGTCTTTCCAACCCATCATGAAATCTTGTCTTCTCTGTCACAGTTTTTTGTGAGGGCAATGGCAATGTAATCCCAAATTCTTCCATCACTTTAGTGGTAGTTCATCAATCACAGGAGCATTTACAAATTCACTCTTGGTCGTATGAAAACCAGCTATTTCTATTTTATTTGGTTCATTTCGTTTTGATACCAATCCTACATAATCGCATGCAGCCACATGCTCTACATCTGCCATACTTACAGTAAATGCTTTATTGATCATGATATTATCCGTAGTTTGATGATCACCTAAAGAGATAATGATTTGATCCATTCCAACAATACCACCCCAGGCTGCGTTCATCGCATTCGCTTTTCCATGTTCATCATAACTTGCGATAATCATAACAGGTTGTGGAAACAAATAAGGTTTCGCTCCTAAGTTCTTTTTCATATAGAATTCCTCCTATTTCACAAATCAGACAATCAATGAGAATATTTAAAATTCTCACTTTTATATCGACCTAGTTAATCAAATTATAGAAATAGATCAATTTAGTGTACAATACCAATTTTGCAAACTAGTATAACTAAAATGCATATTAAAAAAGTCGAGATATACTCGACTTATTTCAATTCCTCATAAAATGAGCTTAAGACTTTAGCAGATTGAATCAATTCTTCCTTTTCTTCCGGCAACAAACGAATTTCTACTGTTTCTTTAGCTCCACTACTATTTAAGATCGTAGGAACAGATAGATAGACTTGATCAATACCATATAAGCCTTCCACTAAAACGCTGACTGGTAAGATACGGTTTTCATTAAACAAGATTGATTTAACAATAGCTGTTGTTGAAGCGGCAATACCATAACAAGTATTCCCTTTTCTACTAAAGATTTCCCAACCAGCTGCTTTAGTTTGTTCTAATAATGTTTCTTTCGTTTCATTCTTTGTACGATCTGCATTATCGCTCATAACATCCGTTAAACTTTTTCCGCCAATTGTCGAAGAAGACCAGGCAACCATTTCACTATCACCATGCTCTCCTAAAATAAATGTGTGAACACTTTTTGAATCTAGATCATACATAGATGCCAGGCTGCAGCATAATCTTGCGGTATCCAAAGCCGTTCCACTTCCTATAACCTGTTTTGCAGGAAGACCCGAAAACTTCCATACAAGATATGTCATGATATCAACTGGGTTTGAAACAACAATAAAGATTCCTGAAAAACCACTATCCATAACAGAAGAAACAATGCTCTTCATGATCTGAATACTTGGTTTTAACATTTCCAAACGATTGTTTGAATCCTTTGGCATTGGTGCACTTGCGGTAATGATTACGATGTCTGCATCTTTACATTCTTCATAATCTCCTGCATGAATCGTAATGTTTCGATTCATAAAATGAATCGCATGTTGCATATCCAATGCTTCTCCATATGCCTTTTCTTTATTTACATCAATCAAAACAATTTCCTCGCATAAGCCTTGATTGATAATGCTGTATGCCGTTGTAGAACCGACATTTCCAGCTCCTACAATGACAACTTTTGAATTTTTAAATTTCATGTTCTCCTCTTTCTAAGAATGTCATTCATCCTGAACACTGATCTTATTCTATCATCCTTCATACTATATAGCCAGCTAAGCGCCTGATTAGCGATCTATCGGTGTATAGTTAATTTCAGTTTCTTCATCCGTTGTTTCCAATTTCATAATAACTGGACGCAAACCATCATTACAGCTGCAAATTGCAACATCTGGTTTCTTGATCCAGTCCCCATAATAAAACAACTCTTTTTCAGCACCATGCGCTAACGCAAACACATATTGATAAATTGCCTTCCATGCCTCATCACAAAAACCTTCCGGTTTCGCATAATCTGCATAGAAAACCTGTCCCTATTGCATCATTGGACAAGCTGATAAGCCAGGCACTCCATATTCTTCAACCAATTCTTTATCTAATGTTGTCTTTAAAATTGTTATCTTAACTCTCTTCATACTCTCCCTTCATAACTCAATTATAAATTATATATTCTAATAAAACACATATAAAAAAGGAACTAGGTTTCCCTAATTCCTTAAATCTTCTTATTTTGCATCAATACGACGTTTGATTGTGATGATTGCCACCAAACTTGCACATGCTGTCATCAATGCGATATACAATGGTGCATTCTGGAATAATCCTGTATCTGCTCTGTCTTTATTCTTGACGATTTCTCCGGCTTCATCCGTTCCCCAGATTACTACAAATGGTGAGAATGATGTTGTTTCAAATTCAATATGATCATCCAGCTGTGTTACGGTCATTTTTTCCATTTCACAATTCATAATTGCACTTTGAACATCATCATAAGTCATATCACGATTTAGATCTTTATAATGCAAAACAATAATACTTGTATCCTTGTCTACTCCTTCTGGATAAGGCATATACACAGTAACATTCTTATCAGCTTTTAAAACAACATTTCCATTGTTCTGGTCTACGATATCCATATACTTAAATGAATACTGTGGATTTGTAATTCCTGCCTGTTCCAATAGACCGTACTGATTACATAGTTGTTCAGCCTTTTCTTTCAACCATCCTTCACGACGATCGTTGTTTGCATCGGTTCCTTCTGGAAGGATATCATCATACAACAAAGATGGATCCGCATTTTTCTGAACTTCCAATCCTTCTTCACCGTTGATGTAGAAGTTAGTTCCTTCAGGTACAGTTGCCATAGGAACACCCGCTTTTGGATCGGTTCCATCTTTCTGGATAGAAGTTATTAAGTTTTCATCTGTCACATTGACAACACCACGAACATATAATTTACCTGTAGCAATTACTGTTCTATCAAAATCCACATCGATTGTATCAGTTTGCACATTTGCGGTTAATGATTTAGATTCATTTATTTCTCCAGATGTGAATGAGTCTCCCTCTACAGATCCAACCATTGTTGTATATACTTTGTTCACTGCATTCGTCAAATCAAAATTAGCATTTGTTTGGATATTACCAGCATCATCAATAACTCGTAAAGTCGGTTTACGACCATCTGCCAATGCCAACGAATATACATAATTTCCATCTTTTGTAGATTCAGAACCATCAGCATCTGTATATTTTGTCATTTTCCAATGGCGTAATTCTTCACCATTGTTATAGTTATATGTATACTCAAAACTGAAGTTATTTGTTTCTTCAGATAAATCAACTGGTTGTCCATTTGATTGAATTGCATTATTAATTTCTTTTGGCAAAGTTACATAATATCCTGGTTCAGGGAAACCATTGCTTGTATCGTTATCCTCAACTTTATCAACATTTTCATATCCTTCACCACCAACATACATCGTTAGATCAATTGGTGTAAATGTTGTAGTTGGTGCATAAGCAGCTTTTAGACCAATATTTCCAGTAACGTTTTCTCCTGTTTCAGGCATTGTAAATGTTTTTACATATTTATATTGATTCCAACGAGCTGTTTCACCATTTTTCATCTTTCCACTATAGCTTGGATTTGCACCATCGTAGAACCAATTTGTAATTGCCTGATCTTCATTTGTGTCATCTCCATCACGAGTTAAGATATTTCCAATAGATGGTTGACTAATTTGTAGTTTAGCACCATTACCATTGTAAATATCATCACCTGCTGTTTTAGCGCTGTTATTATAGATCAAGGCATTTTGAGGAAGTATTAAATTTGCAGCATTACCTGAGTTATAAATACCGCCTCCATTGCTTGTTTTACCTTTGTCATTTACATTATCAACAATTGTTAGATTAACATTATCATCAAATTTAATGTTTCCATTATTAGATAATCCACTGCAATAGTTGTTTGTTATAGTTACAACTGCTCCATCTTGAACATGTCCATCTGTAACACCGCTCGTTAATTTCAAACCAGCAAAATCGCCATTATATGAATTACGAGTTACTTTCAATGTAGAGGTTCCATCTACTTGTAAATCTGCACTTGCATAAACACCATAGTAACCATTATTATCTGACTCAAAATTAGTATAATTACTTAAATTAACTCTTGAAGCAGACAAGCCATGTCCAGCATTATTCAAATACTTAACAACAGCATAGTTTGTTGCTGTAAAAACGCCACCATTTGAAGCATTAGCTGTACAATTCTGTACTGTAAACTGTGAATTATCCACATATATTTCTGGACTGTTTACATATCCACGGTTGGTTCCATCAATCAAGAAAGTACTTCCACCTGTTACGTTAACTTTAGCTTGTCCTGTTTTATCCAGCTGAAGTCCTTGTCCTTCTTTTCCATCTGTTGAGTATCCAAAAATATTAAAATGTCCGCCATTGGTAACATTAATCTCAGATCCTGCATTCATATAAATAGCATTTCGACTACCTGTTGATCCACTATCTACAGTCATAGACAATGTTGCACCATTAGTAATATTCAGTTTCCCACTTAAGCTTAACATTAACCAAGGAGCTGTTCCTACTTCAGATTTCCACTCCCAAGTAAGTCCTGCACCATCTAGAGTCAATTCTCTTGATGAATCATACAATCCAAAACACATCCAACCTTCACCATTACTAGTCAATTGTTTGTTAGTTGTGATTTTTCCATTACCAGTAAAAGTTAAAGTCTTATTAAAGCCTTTTGTCAAATCAGCATCTTTTAACAATTCAATTGTGTCACCTTCAGTTGCTTCTTCGACCGCTGTATCTAGCAACTCATAAGTTGCTCCTGTAGTAAGGTTTCTTGCAACATCTGTTTCAGCCAATTCTTCTGTATTGTCTGATTCTGGAGTTGTAGGTTGTTCTGTTACTACTTCACCTTGAATTTCGTCTGTTACAGGTGCTTCTCCTGTATCAGCTTCATCCTTCTTTTCTTCTGTTGGTGTTTCTGTAACAGTCTGATCCTCAGTTACTTGATCAGTATTTTCTTCTACAGCCAAAATAGGCGTGGATACAACACCACTCAACGACAATGTCATCGAAAGCGCTACCACAAAGCCAAAAAATTTTTTAAGTTTTTCATTTTGTTATTGCCCTCCCCCTCAAAAATTCTTTGTGATATTATAATTTTACATCCCTACTTCGTACGTTGTCAATTAAATTAAAATGCTGTAAATTGTAAAAAATACTTAATTTAATTACGATACCTGTAATTAATATTTATGTATTTTGCTCTAAAATTATGCAAAAAAATCGAGATATATATCCCGATTTCTTCAAATTATTCATTTTCTTTAAATTCTTCTTTTTTTCCTCCTCTCTTGTAACAATCAACATTGTTAATAACCAACATGACAAGATCAAACACGCTAACGTTAGGTTTTGATTTGTCTTAGTTGAAGTCTTTGTTCCTTCACTGCTTTTTACTGCAGTCATATTTTACTGTATCATTTCAAACATTAAATATAGTTATTTTCGTTTAAATAAAGAAATGGAATTTATTACAATAGAAATAAAGGTACATACCCATAAGATTTTCGACATTGTAGGCACAATATCCATTAATGCTGAAAAATCTTCCTGAGCCACAAAATTTGCGGCATTCTGATAAAAAGCACATACCGTTAAAGCCGTGAAAGCTAAACTAATATATCCTAACCAGCCATGTTGATTTCTTATTACAATATTTAATACCATAAAAACAATAGAAACTAATCCTAATATGATCCACATAAAAATATCACCCATAAAACATGATACATGATAAAAAGAAAAAAGGCCATTAAATGACCTGTCAATCTCTGATAGATAAAATGTTATGAGGCTCAATGCCTACATATACTTTTTGCCCTTCTTCAAACAAGGCAAAACTTCTGAACAATACCTCGGAAGTAAAGAAAACATCTCCACAACGTAATGTATAACGCAATACATTTCCTCGAGAGATAAAGTTTTCAACTACAGCCTCAAAAGTATACATTCCATTATCCATAATTGGTTCTCCTTGAATTTGAACCGTTTCTGGACGGATTGCATAGAAACCATCATCAAACTTTTCCAAAGGTAACAAAATATTTAATTTTGACTTATCTAAAATATTGTAATGGCCAATAAATTCAGCCGCAAATTTAGAAACTGGATGTGTATACAAATCAACTGGTTTTCCACTTTGTTCAATAATGCCTTGATTCATCAAATGAATTCGATCGGACATGATCATCGCCTCATCTTGATCGTGAGTTACAAAGATCGTTGTGATTTTTAACTTCTTTTGAACATTCTTGATCTTTTCCTGAAGTTCACGTCTTAACTTTGCATCAATCGCACTTAATGGTTCATCTAGCAAAAGCACTTTAGGTTCCATTACTATAGCACGAGCAATGGCAACACGCTGCTGCTGACCACCAGATAACTGTGAAGGATAACTTTTTTCCTTACCTACAAGATCAACCATTTCAATAGCTTTTTTAACTTTTTCTGAAATTGTCAATTTATCCATTTTTGCTATCTTAAGACCAAAGGCAATATTCTCTTCTACATTCATATTCTGAAATAAAGAATACTGTTGGAACACCATTCCAATACCACGTTTTTGTACTGGTAAGTTGGTAATATCTTCACCATCTAAGATGATCTTTCCTGAACTAATTTGTTCAAGTCCAGCTAATGAACGTAGAAGAGTTGATTTTCCACAACCACTTGGTCCCAACAAAGTAACCAATTCACCTTTTTCTACATCAAGATCAATATTCTTTAAAACTTGATTGACTCCATCATAGCTTTTACAAATTCCTCTAAATTCAATATATGCCATTATGACTTCCTCCCTTTTGTCGCCTGTTTATTCTGAATTGCCAATGTTAAAGTTGAAATAATCAAAGTCGTAATAAACAAGATTACGATGATTGCACTGGATGTCTGTCCAGATTTAGACATTGTTTGATACAAGTAAATTCCAGCTGTTCTGAATGAACTTCCGGCAATCATATTTACAACGACAAAATCTGCAAACAGCATCGTAAAAGCTAACATCATCGTTGATATGATACCTCTTTTCATCTGAGGAATAACAATTGTAAAAAATGCATGTAGTTTCGAGCAGCCCAGTACTTGAGCCGCTTCAATCACACATCGAACATTTAAAGCTCCGATAGTATTTTTTAGCCCTCTAAATATATAAGGCAAAATAATAATGCAATATGCTCCTACTAAAAGAAATACACGATTTGATAAAAACCCGGGTTTTCCTGAATAAAGAGAGATTACGCCCGCAGCTAAAATTACACCTTGAATTGCATATGGAATATTGCATAATATTTCAATATACTTTTCTAATTTTGGAATATATAGTGTTATGACATACAGCACTAATAGAATAGAAATAGTACAAATAACAACAGGAACAAACGATATTACAATTGATCTCAACAGTGAATTAATGAAAGCTCCATCAGAAAAGATTCCTGCATAAAAGCTAAGCGTAAATCCTGTTGGAAGAATATCCATCCACTCGGTAAATACAGAATAGAAAAAAGTTAATGCCAAAGGAAGAATCAAAAATGCAGCAATCAAGAATAATATGATCCCGTCCCAAATATGTGTTTTTACTTTCATGCCATGCCTCCTCCAGCTCGTTTCTGTAATTTATTTGTAATCAAAATTGAAAGTACCATCAATGCCATCATAACTAAAGATAAGGCACATCCAAATTCCTGATTCTGGACAACTTCACCAACATATTGTTGTGAAATTCGAATTGGTAACAAAGCAATATTATTGCTTAAAAGAGCATAAGCTGTACCATATGCCGCTAAGGAATTGGCAAATAAAACAGAGAATGTACCTAAGATACTAGGCAATAATGATGGAATAGCAACTTTAAACCAATAATGGAAACTATTCCCTCCTAAAAGACCAACTGCCTCTCTCCATTCTTTTTTTAATCCGCCAAAAATTGGTAACATTAATAAGGTTGCCAACGGAATTTGGAAATAAATATATGTCAACAACAACCCATTGATCGTATACAAATCAAAATCTGCCAAAAAACTGATTCCATAGTTTTTCCCAATCAAGGTCAAGATACCTACATTTCCTAACAAGATCATAAATGCAAATGCCAAAGGTACCCCAGCAAAATTACTTGTAATATTTAATACACTGGTAAAAATATTACGAACTTTAGCACTAGCTGCATTAGCAGCTTTAGCGCCTAAAAATGCAATAATAATACCTGCTAAAGCAGAAAAAATGGAAATCCATAAAGAGTTAAAAATAGATTGCTGATATAGTCTTGTCGTAAAGATCTTTACAAAATGCTCTAAAGTAAAACCATTTCCTCCTGTTTTTGAAAAACTTTCAATCACAATATTGGCAAGTGGTAATATTTCGAATAAAAACGCAATTAAAAAGAAAGGAAGTAAACCTATCAAATACATTTTATTTCCCTTTAAAGACTTATTCATTAAAAGCGACCTCCAATCCTTTCATCCGTTTTGTTGGTTTTAATCCTAACAATTTGCACAATAATGGTGCCATCTGTAAAGTTGTTAATTCTTTTTCATGATATCCGCAGACGACATCATTACTGATAATATAAAGTGCAGTTCTTCTTTGTTCATCACTGTTTCCGCCATGATATCCATTCTGGCTCATACCATGGTCTGCACCTACTACTACGTTATATCCAGCTTCGATCCATTTTGGGATATAGGTTGAAAGCTGTTTATCATTATCCATTACTGTCTTGGCATATTCTTTAGAACCCGAACCAAATCTATGTCCTGCATCGTCAATGCTCATTGGATGGATGAATACAAAATCATAGTTTTCTTTTTCCGTAAAGCTGGAAGAAAGTGAATAAAGATGATTATCTGGGAAAACATCTTCATAGTAAAAAAAGCCTTGGTCTATGCAGGAACTTGAATCGTTGTGATATACATCTTTCGCTTTATCAAAAGGAGCCGATATATACAATTCACTGATCCAATAATATGCTAAAGTAAGACTTTTTTTATGGGCTTCATGAAGCATTTTGAACAAATGCTGTTGGTTCGATAAACGACAAATACCATTGTTCACAATACCGTGTTCATATGCTTCCAAGCCGGTAAAGATTGTTTCATACATAGGGCGGGAAGCACTAGGAAGTTCTCCCAGCACTTCATATTTTGCCGCTCTTTGTTTTTCACATAGATGTTCTAAATATCCTAAATGTTCTTTTGCGTATTCACTTTGTAACCCATCCAACAAAACAAACACTGTTTTATTGTGCATAAGCTACTACTTCTTCCTGCCAAGATGTTGCAAGATCAGCTACAGCAGCATCCCAAGCTTCTTGATCTTCAATAAAACGGGCATTTGTATACTGTTCATTTGGTAATAACTGTGCCTGTACTTCTTCTGGTAAAACAACATCATCACGAATTGGTCGAGCGAATCCTTTGGCAAGATTGATCTGTCCTTCATCAGACAAAATATATTCTCTTGCCGCAGCATCTGCTTCCTCTGAGATTCGGGTAGAATCTGTACGCAGATAAGAGATCACACCTACCGTTCCATTTCCTTTGATATCAA
>ERZ824488.3036-NODE-3036-length-13447-cov-3.945938_pt1 | contig 13447 bp, 6 predicted proteins | sample MGYA00519936_ERZ824488 | MGnify/ENA primary metagenome ERZ824488 (study PRJEB31778, sample SAMEA3449153) | human gut metagenome | biome: human gut; feature: human-associated habitat; material: faeces | place: United Kingdom | collected 2010/2012 ... | reverse complement strand
TCTTTCCGTATGGGTTGATCCGGATTGCCTCCAGACGTAATGCATGGCCGGTGATTCGGATCGCTTCCAGTCTTCTGTTCTGTCCGGTGGTTCCGATCAGTGTATCTTTGGTAATGTTCTTGTATTCTTTATTACCGATTTCTTTCATATGAACTACAACGTCAGTCTCTCCGTCTGGCTTATTAGGTAGCAATAAAATATTTATCTGTTTCTTCTTTTATAAATTACAATTTCTGTTACCACTGCAATTCCAAACGCACACAACATTACCAGCCATAAATCCATACGATTTTCATCACCTGTTTTTGGAGATTTTCGAACTTCCTTTGAATTATGCCCCGGCTTTTCTACAATTGTATTTTTCGGAATTTCCTGTTTTCTATACAAAACAGTCTGATCTGCATTTTCGATATCTTCTTCTTTTGCGATCAAGTGTTCTTCTTCATCATAAAGCCTTTCGAATACTACAACTGATTTTCCAGCCAACCTGCGTGCATCCAGTTCAAATGTCATCTCAATCGTTCCTTCTTCATTTTCTGGAACAAAAGATATCCCGGCAGTCACTCTTTTTCCATTTTCATCAACTAATTCTTTTCCGGTTTCTTTATCCATCAAAACACCTTTCAAAACATAGGTTTCATCTGGCAACAGATTCTTATAAGTTATCTGATCTATGATTTTTTGCTTTTCCTTTGCCTCTCCTTCTTGTGTCTTTGAGTTCTCGTCTAACGCTTTTGTACCAATTTCCGGGAAATAAATGCTTTGTTCTTTCGCTTCCGGGTCTTTATGCTCTGCTATGCTCTTACCGTCTGCTTTGATTTCTTCATACACAACTATCGTTTTTCCGCACAGCTCATCGGCGCTGATTTCAAATCCAAGCTCTACACTTCCTTCTGATTTTTCCGGAACAAATTCTAATGTCCTTTCTTCACTCACCGGATTTCCCGTTTCTTTTTCTACGATCATTCCGTGCAATGTGTAATTTCTACCCGGCAGCAGATTCCTATATTTTACAGTATCAAGCAGTTCTACAGTTCCATCTGCCAGTGCATGATGCGTTTCTGTCTCTTTATTAAGCGCAACCGTTTCCACCTCTGGTACATACATAGTCTGTTCTTCATCTTCCAGATCCGCATGTGTACCATATAATTTCTCGCCATAATAAAGCTTTTCAAATGCCACCAGTATCTTCCCGCCGAGATTCGTTCCATCAAAATTAAATTTTACATCTACCGATCCATCCGTATCTTCCGCAACAAACTCCACACTTGATGTTATCTTCTCACCGTTTGCATCTTTTACTGCCTTTCCGGTATCTTTGTCCATTAAGATTCCTGTAATCTTATATTTCTTTCCTTTCTTTAAATTATGATATTCTACCGTATCGGTAATCTGCATATCCTTTTCAGACTTTATAATATGTATTCCCGTTTGATCGTCTTTCACAGAAGTCTTCAATTTTGGAAAATGTATCATCTGACTGATATCTTCAATATCTTTATGTACCGCGATCAGCTCCTCGTTCAGATAACACTCTTCAAACACTGTAATATTTTTTCCTGCTAATGTATTTCCATCGAAATTAAACTCTACTTCCACACTGCCTTTTGCTGTTTTAGGAATGAATTTCTGCAATCCGAATATTTTCTTCCCTTTTGAATCCAGAACAGGCTCCCCCGTTTTGTGATCCATCAGTGTTCCCTTCATGACGTATTCTTTTCCCTTTTTAAGGCCTGTATAAGTAACCGTATCTATCACCGTTACACTCTCATCTGCATTAGAATAATGAGTTCCTGTCTCTTCATCCTTCGCCACTGTAGAGATCACAAGATCAGGATTCATAATTGTTCCCAAGTCTAATATATAATTGTCACGGGAAATTTTAAATGTTCCTTTGTACAATGCTTTGTCCACATTTTGTCCACAGCGTAGTTCTTCCATTTTATAAGTATCATAAGGAAATGCACCATTATCATCATTTACTTCCGACATCTCTCCGCCGCTATTAAGCCCAAACCAAATTCCGCTTTCTGCCTGACCTGTATTGGTATTTTCACTGTGTTTTACATAATTGGAGGCCGATGAAAAATATCCATTCGCATCTGTCATAATCATGTGGCTCTCTCCCGTCGTTACAGATGTGATTCGAAACGGAATTCCTGCCATAGATTCTTGTGTTTCTTCATCTTTCTTCTGAAATTCTATATCTCCTCTGAATATACGATCCGCAATTTTATATGTATTGCCTCCCTGTATCTTCGCAAGATTTCCGTCCTGTATAATTTTAGTCAGATAATATGTGCCCTCTGTTTTCCCTTCTACACTTTCTATATACGCTCCGTCCAGTGAATATCCTTCCGGTGCTTTTGTCTCTTCAATACTGATCGTTCCAAGTGGAAGTACCGGAATCTTTCCTTCTTCTGCATAATAAAAATCATCCCCGCTAATTTGATAATCTTTATTCAATCTGCTTTCATATCTATCTTTTTCTTTTTTCGATTTTAAGACCCAGGTTCTGTCCGGCGTTTTTGGAAGTGTAGCCTGATCATATATGCCTGCATAATAACATACGGTAAATTCGGCACCCTCCAGACTTCCTGCCCCATGTGATTTTCCCGCTTTATATTCCTGATCAATCTTTTCAAGAATAAGTTCCATATCCGAGTACACCGGCACATCCTTCACGTTTACAGAAACAGTCTGGCCGGAAACAACAGTCACAGGATAAACCGTTTCATCCAGCCGGTATCCTTTCGGCGCTTTCTTTTCTTTCACATAGTAAGTTCCCTCTTCAAGTTCTACAGTGTTAGAATTTCCTTCTTTATCCGTCGTAAATGTCGCTGCTTCATTGGTCGCCGACCGATCTTTGTAAATTCCATAGCATGCGTCTTCCAGAGAATACTGTGGATTCCCATTCGTAAGCATCGTCTGTGTTTTCCCCTTTTTTAATTTCGCATAGCCGCTGTAATTTCTGTAGATCAACGCAGAGCCACTGATTCTCTGATATCCGATCAACCTTCCGTCACTGTCTTTTGTTACGCCATCCGTCGCTCCTGTAACACTGGTACAATACAGATTCCCCATCACTTCGCCGGTAACTTTATTAACTCCGGTAACCGTATATCTGTATGTATACTCCTGGCCAACATACGGAGCCGCAGCTGTGTGATCCGCACAGCCACCAGTAGCTGTTACTCCAGCCAGGATTCCGGTAAATCCGCCTATCGTTACACTATGTACGGTATGTCCATTTCCCCCATCTACAGCAGTGATTACACAATTTCCGGTAAACACATCCCCTGCTTCCGGTTTATTATAATTTCCACGTGTCTGTCCTGTTCTTACTGCTCTTATTTTCTTATCTTCTTTACCGAAAGTAACTACAACTTTCTTCTCCAATTCCATAGCAGTGACGTCTCGCCAGAAACATTTTCCCTGCACTTCTGATACATCTTCCAACTCATAATTTCCGTCTTTATCCAACACATGTACTGCAATATCCGTTTCTTTCGGGGATTCGGCCTGTACGCGCACACACATTCCCTTTGGTACTTCTATCACACTTCCGGATGTAATCTCCTGCGTTCTTTCTGCTGTATCTGTCACTGTTACTATTCCTTCTCCAACAACTTCAAAACTCATCTTTTTTGCAACTTCTCTGGCATCTGCAGAAGTCTTTGACACACCAAAAACAAACATCTGACACAATAAAATTCCTGCCATCAAAGAAGCTGCGGCCTTTTTGCCTCTATGCATCTTTGTCATATGTTTCCTCACTTTCTTTTTTCATTTATAATATTAATCCGACCGCTGTCACTACCTCCCTTCAAAAAACAACGTTCATTTTACCGGATTACTTTCTTACATATTTACAAATATAAATGGATTGTCTGGCAACATCATATAAGAATTCTGATCTGCCTTTTTTGAACATTTATTGATATTAAAGACTGAATAACTGAATGTCATTCAAGTATTTTCGTATATAATACAACACAGGTTCTAAGAATGTCAATCCCTAAAACCTGTGTTATTAAATTATTATTTAGCAGTATATTACTTTTTAAAGTGAATCTTCCGGGAAAAGTGCATCGTCTACTGCTGTAAGATCTTTTTGTGGAATATAATAAGCTCCGTCTTTATCAACTTTTACATTGACAGTTACAGTAATCTTATCACCGTATGTCGGATTATTCATTTTTTCATCCATAAGTTCATACATCTTTTTCATGATCGCTTCATTCAGTTCTTCATCACTTGGGACATATTCGATATTTGAATATGTATCTGTTACCCAATTGTCAAGTTCTTCAGATACTGTGGAAAATGCTGTAAATGGCTGAACTTCTACGGATACCTTAAATTCATCATCTCCAGCTTCTTTTACCTCTCCAACCTTATAATTGGCAGATTTTAACATTTTTTCAAAAAGCTTACGATAATTAGCCTTCAATTCATCTGAAACACCTGTTTCATCAAATCCGGCTTCCTTCATACTGTTATCAAGATTTGTCTCGTATTCTTTCTTTGCCTCTTTTTCTGTGGAGTCTGTTATTTCTGCATATTCTTTAAATTCTGCCTTGTAACCGGCATCCAGTGCAGATTTTACATAATCCTTTGCTTCATCTGTCGTCATGCCTCCACATCCGCACAACACAAGCATTACTCCTGTCAGCATTGCTGCCAACACGCCCTGTTTCCTCATAAATTTATCCTCCTCTAAAAAATGATAGTATCTTTCCATTATCAGAAAGATACTATCATTATACCAGATTTGTTCACACTGGAAACTATTCTTTTATCAGCTTTTTCCCAATATCAAAGCAATCAAATGTGGCAAAATAATCTGCCGGCGTCTCCGCTCTTCTGATCAGCTGTGTAGATCCATCCTCTTTCAGAAGAACCTCTGCGGATTTTAATTTTCCATTGTAATTGTAACCCATAGAGAAGCCATGTGCTCCCGTATCATGGATCACCAGTATATCTCCCATATCAATCTTCGGAAGCATACGATCGATTGCAAATTTATCATTGTTCTCACACAAAGATCCTGTCACATCATATTTGTGATCGCAAGGTGTATCTTCTTTGCCCATTACTGTAATGTGATGGTAAGCTCCGTACATTGCCGGACGCATAAGGTTAACCGCACATGCATCTACACCAATGTATTCTTTATGTGTATGTTTCTCGTGGATTGCAGTTGTAACCAGGCATCCATAAGGTCCCATCATGAAACGTCCCATCTCTGTATAGATTGCGACATCTCCCATACCTGCAGGTACCAGTACTTCTTCGTATACACGGCGAACACCATCACCGATCGCACGAATATCATTCGGCTCCTGATCTGGTTTGTAAGGAATACCTACACCACCGGACAGGTTGATGAATTTGATGTGTACACCTGTTTCCTTCTGAAGTTTTACCGCAACTTCAAACAGTACTTTCGCAAGCATCGGATAATATTCATTTGTTACGGTATTACTTGCAAGGAATGCATGGATACCAAATTCTTTTGCTCCTTTTGCTTTCAGAATTTTGAAAGCTTCAAATAGCTGTTCAGTTGTCATTCCGTATTTTGCATCTCCCGGATTATCCATTATATCATTACTGATCTTGAACATTCCGCCCGGATTGTAACGACAGCTGATAGTCTCCGGAATATGTCCGATTGCTTTTTCAAGAAAATCAATGTGTGTGATATCATCCAGGTTGATGATCGCATTCAGCTTATCTGCCAGTACGAATTCTTCTGCAGGTGTATCATTCGAAGAAAACATAATATCCTCTCCTGTTGCCCCGATCGCATCGGAAAGCATCAGTTCTGTATAAGAAGAACAGTCACATCCGCATCCGTATTCTCTCAAAATATTGATCAGAAATGGATTCGGTGTTGCCTTTACTGCAAAATATTCTCTGTATCCCTTATTCCATGAAAACGCTTCTTTTAAGGCTTTCATATTCTCACGCATTCCTTTTTCATCATATAAATGAAATGGTGTCGGATATGTTTTGATTATCTCATCCAACTGTGCTTTTGTTACAAATGGTTCTTTTTTCATCAATCTCTGTTCTCCTCTCGTATCGATAATAATTTTATCTCATTCGCAAGTGCTGTCTTGTATAATTCCACAAAGTTTTTTTGTCCGGAATAAAGACACGTATTCATGCTTCCTTCTCCGTATTCACCTGTCAGTACATATTTGGAGTCAGCAATGACTCCGACCTGCATTCCTCTGCTCTCTCCGAGATATACTTTTGCATTGTGGAAAGTTGCCGGCTGATCCGTAATGATCACAACCTTTTTTCTCGCTTCCATCAGTGCATCCAGTTCCCGGATCAGAAGTAACAGATAATTTCTTGTACAGCTGATATAAACTCTCTGATCTACCTGCGATAACAGATTTTTTATCTTATTCAGTATATTCTCTGCGCCTTCGATCGTAATATATCCTTCTGCGTATGCTTTTTCCGATGGCATATGTTCCTGCAGCCATCTTGCGGATTCTTCCAGCTTGCGGACACGATTCTTGCAAAACTCGTTGAGCGGGACAGGCACATACTTCCTGGTACTTGCCTCTTCCACAAGATATGCCGCACCTTTCTCTGTCATACTTGCCAGAGAATTATATGCATTAGACCTGGATATTCCTGTCTGTTTTGCAACCTCATACCCTGTTACCTTTCCCTCTGTCAGCAGGCACTGATAAATGCTTGCCTCCTGTCTTGTAAGTCCGAATTCCATCAGGCGCTCTGTAAATGATGTCTGTTCCATCTTAATCATTCACCTCTGGGTTCATTAGTAGTTCTCTACAGGAACACTATAAGTGAATTTTCTCTGTATGTCAAGGAGAATCTTTCTCAAAAACAACTGGAAAACAATCAAAAAAACAGAAAGCTTCAGACCCGAATATTTCAAGCCCCTTTGCTTTCTGTTTTTCTATACCAAAGTATGCAAGAGAAGTTGCCGGTGACAAGTTCTCTGTATTGCCATGCTCATTTATAATCTTCTATTTTCTGTCATCTACCATAGCGATTCTCATCATATTGCTTACGGTTCTGTTCTCAGATACATTCGTAGATGGAATTCCAAGTGTTAACACAACCATATCTCCTGCTTCTGCAAGCTGTTTTGCACAGATCAGATCGATCGCATTATCACAGATATCTTCTGTTGTGTATACTGCAACTGATTTCAGTGGTCTGACACCCCAGTTGATCTGCATTCTTCTCAGCGTTGCTTCATCTGGGCTGATACCGATAATACCTGTCTTTGGTTTGAACTTAGATACAACTCTTGCTGTAGCACCGGATACAGTAGGTGTTACGATACATTTTGCACGAAGGTTATTTGCTGTTGTTACCGTCGCATGTGCAAGTGCGCTGGATGCGCTCTTAAGTCTGTGTTCTCCAGCTTTTCTGAGGATCATATCATAGTCCAGGTGTTCCTCTGTATTCTCAACAATGTGAACCATCATCTGCAATGCTTCTAATGGATATTTACCCTGTGCGGTCTCTCCGGAAAGCATCACTGCATCTGTTCCGTCGTATACCGCATTGGCAACGTCTGTAACCTCTGCTCTTGTTGGACGTGGGTTACGCATCATTGAATCCAGCATCTGTGTAGCCGTGATAACCGGTTTGAAGTTATCGTTACATTTCTGGATAATTGTTTTCTGAAGGTATGGAACTTCTTCGGCAGGAATCTCAACACCAAGATCACCTCTGGCTACCATGATTCCGTCTGCACAGCGAATGATCTCATCGATGTTCTTGATTGCCTCAAAGTTTTCAATCTTAGCAATAACCGGAATATATGGAGCTTTACATTCTCTTAAGAATGATTTGATCTCCAGGATACATTCTGCATTTCTTACGAAAGAAGCAGCGATAAAGTCTACGCCCTGTTCTACACCGAATTTCAGATCGTCACGGTCTTTGTCTGTGATAGCAGGAAGACGGATTGCTACGTTCGGTACGTTAACACCCTTCTTCTCTCCAAGTTCACCGCCATTGACAACTTCACAGTTGATGTTATTGCCCTTTTTATCTTTTACCTTCAGCTCGATCAGACCGTCATCGATCAGGATTGTGCTTCCGGCTTTGACATCTTCTACCAGACCTTTATATGTAATAGATACGATCTTATTGTCTCCTACGATCTCATCTGTTGTCAGGGTAAATGTCTCGCCTGCTTCAAGCTGTACTTTCTTTCCGTCTTTTAATACACCTGTACGAATCTCAGGTCCTTTTGTATCCAAAAGGATCGCGATTGGTTTGTTCTCTTCCTCGCGGATCTTCTTTAACATATCCATACGACCTTTTTGTTCCTCATGATCACCATGAGAGAAGTTAAATCTTGCGATATCCATTCCATTCTGGACTAACTTTCTCATCAGAGATTCATCGTTGGTATTTGGTCCCATTGTACAGATAATCTTTGTTTTTTTCATATTTTCCCTATTCCTCTCTTAGTTATTTAACATGTGTATGTGTGAACAAATGATCCTGGCAATATTCATAATTGCCATTACATTTTGAGCAATACCGGAATTCCAGATTCGGATCATCCATTTCTGTTCTTCCGCAGACTGCACATCTGTGTTTTGCTCCATTTGCATAGACATTCACCGGTCTTTCTGCCTGTCTCATCTTGCGCTTGAAATCATTCTTTCTCTTCATCTGGCCTGGTGAATACGGCTTCATATTCCGTGAACTTAAGAAAAAAATGATAAAGTTCAGGATCGAGATGAACGCAGCAAGTGCATTCGCCTTATAATATATGCCATAGACACCTCCGCCGTAGGCCGGAAGAAAAGCCTGTACGATCGCATACACAAAATACAGACCATCCAGCATCGCCAGCCATTTGATCTTGATCGGTATGACAAAGAACAATAACAGCTGGATATCCGGGTAGAGTGCCGCAAATGCAAAGAATAGCGACAGATTCAGATACCATGTATCCATCGGTAACACAGCGCCTGTCAGTAAATATGCCAGTATGGCTCCTATTACAATAAAGAGCATTCCCGAAAAGAAATACAGATTAAAACGAAAAGCCCCCCACGCTGCCTCTAACTGCTTCCCTATCATATAATAGAGATACAGTACGAATACAATAAAAATCAGGCTGTCAGATGGAGGCTGGATAATAAACGTAACGATTCTCCATATCTGCCCCTGAAGAATCTTACCGGCATCCAGGCTCAGGAACTGGCTATAGAACGTCGGATTGATCAGATTCAGCACAAATCCGGCTACATATAATATTATAATATAAGTCATGAGATTTGGAATCGCATATCTGCTAAATTTCCGTTCAAGTTTGTCTAACCAATTGTTCATATAACTGCTCCTTTATGTTTATTCTCACACTGTAGATATTCTACCTTCCTAAGAGATATTTGTCAATTATGCCAAGTAAAGTTCATCTCTTTTTAACATATCTTCAACATTTGTTAATTGTCTTTTGGCCACTTTTGTCGTATAATGTTACAGGTTACAATTAAGCAAAATGCATTTAATAAGAAGAAAGACATATATTTTAACATGATAAGGAGTTACATAATATGAATCAAAAGGAATTATACACACTTGGTATCGACATCGGTTCTACGACCGTAAAGATTGCCATATTAGATGAGAATAATGAAGTGGTATTTTCTGATTATGAGAGGCATTTCGCTAACATCCAGGAAACTCTTTCCGATTTGTTAGGAAGAGCGATACATAAATTAGGTCCTGTCCATGCATCACCGGTCATCACCGGTTCCGGCGGACTGACACTTGCGAAACACCTTGGAGTACCATTCGTACAGGAAGTTATCGCCGTATCAACTGCTCTTCAGGACTATGCACCTCAGACAGACGTTGCTATCGAGCTTGGCGGGGAAGATGCCAAGATCATCTACTTTGAAGGTGGTAATGTAGAGCAGCGTATGAACGGCGTCTGTGCCGGTGGTACAGGATCCTTCATCGACCAGATGGCTTCTCTTTTACAGACTGATGCCTCCGGACTGAATGAATATGCGAAAAATTATAAAGCTCTCTATACCATTGCCGCACGATGTGGTGTATTTGCCAAGACAGATATCCAGCCTCTGATCAACGACGGTGCTGCCAAAGAAGACCTTGCTGCTTCTATATTCCAGGCAGTTGTCAACCAGACGATTAGCGGACTGGCTTGTGGTAAACCGATTCGCGGACACGTCGCATTCCTCGGAGGACCGCTTCACTTTCTCTCTGAGCTGCGCGAAGCATTTATCCGTACACTGAAGCTGGACGATGAACACATCATCGCCCCGACACATTCCCATCTGTTTGCAGCAGTCGGATCTGCTCTGAATTCCAAGAAAGATCTGGACGTGGCACTCATCGATATGCAGTGCCGTCTGGAAGGAAAAATCAAGATGGAATTCGAAGTAGACCGTATGGAGCCGCTGTTTGCAACGGAAGCAGATTTTAAGGAATTTGAGGAACGTCACGCAAAACATCAGGTGCCAGTCAAAGATCTTGCAACTTATCAGGGAAAAGCATTCCTCGGTATCGATGCAGGTTCTACAACAACCAAGGCAGCCCTGGTCGGCGAAGACGGTACTTTATTATATTCTTTCTATCATAATAACGATGGAGATCCGCTTGGTACAACGATTTCTGCAATTAAAGACATTTACAGCAAACTGCCGGAAGGCGTGGAAATTGTCCACTCCTGCTCTACCGGATATGGCGAGGCGCTGATCAAGGCCGCTCTCTTGTTGGACGAAGGAGAGGTCGAGACCGTCTCTCACTACTACGCCGCTTCTTTCTTTGAGCCAGACGTAGACTGTATCCTCGACATCGGCGGCCAGGATATGAAATGTATCAAGATCAAGAATCAGACTGTTGACAGCGTGCAGTTAAACGAAGCGTGTTCATCCGGATGCGGTTCTTTTATTGAAACATTTGCAAAATCACTGAATTATACCGTCGAAGACTTTGCTCACGAAGCATTATTTGCCAAGAATCCGATTGACCTCGGTACCCGTTGTACTGTTTTCATGAATTCAAAAGTAAAGCAGGCTCAGAAAGAGGGTGCGGAGGTTGCTGATATTTCGGCTGGTCTTGCTTATTCTGTAATCAAGAACGCATTATTTAAGGTTATCAAGGTATCCGATGCATCTGAACTCGGTAAACACATCGTTGTTCAGGGAGGAACCTTCTACAACAACGCCGTACTGCGAAGCTTTGAAAAGATCGCCAACTGCGAAGCAATTCGTCCGGACATCGCCGGTATCATGGGCGCATTCGGTGCTGCACTGATCGCACGTGAGCGTTACGTTGACTGCGAAGGCACAACCATGCTTTCCATTGAAGACATTGAAGCCATGGAATATTCTACTACCATGACCAAATGTAAGGGATGTACGAATAACTGCCGTCTGACGATCAATCATTTCAGCGGCGGACGTAAGTTCATCACAGGTAACCGTTGTGAGCGTGGTCTTGGAAAACAGAAAACAACAAACAAGCTTCCGAACTTATTTGAATATAAATTAAAACGATATTTTGATTATGAACCATTGGCAGAGGAAAATGCTCCTCGCGGACTCATTGGTATCCCTCGTGTACTGAACATGTACGAGAATTATCCGTTCTGGTTCACATTCTTTAATAAACTGGGATTCCGGGTTGTCCTTTCTCCTGTATCCAACCGCAAGGTATACGAACTGGGAATTGATTCCATCCCGAGTGAATCCGAGTGTTATCCGGCGAAGCTGGCACACGGACATGTACAATGGCTGATCAACAATGGCATTAAGACGATCTTCTATCCTAGTATTCCATATGAAAGGAATGAATTTGCCGAAGCCAACAATCATTACAACTGCCCGATTGTAACTTCCTACCCGGAAAATATCAAGAACAACATTGATGCGATCGTACACGGAGAGGTTGATTTCCTTCATCCGTTCATCTCATTTGCCAGTGAAGATACAATTTCTTACCGACTGGTTGAAGAATTATCCGAGAAGTTCCACATCCCGGCAGATGAGATCAAAAAAGCAACTCATACTGCATGGGAAGAACTCGCTGCATGCAGAAAAGATATGCAGAAAAAAGGTGAAGAGACGATCAAATTCTTAAATGAAACCGGCAACCGTGGTATCGTTCTCGCAGGACGTCCGTACCACATCGACCCGGAAGTAAACCATGGTATCCCGGAACTGATCAACTCTTATAATATTGCAGTTCTGACGGAAGATTCGATCTCCCACTTAAATCCTGCAGAGCATCCATTAAATGTTATGGATCAGTGGATGTATCATTCCCGTCTGTATGCTGCTGCAAACTATGTAAAGACTGTAGATAATCTGGATCTGATCCAGTTAAACTCTTTCGGATGTGGTCTGGATGCTGTTACAACCGATCAGGTTGCATCCATCCTGAACGATTCTGACAAAATCTACACCTCTCTTAAGATCGACGAGGTTAACAACTTAGGTGCCGCAAGAATCCGTGTAAGATCACTGCTTGCTGCGATCCGAGTCCGAGAAAAGCGTGGGGATAAACGTGAGATCAAATCCTCCGCAATCAAAAAGGTTGCATTTACCAAAGAGATGCGTAAGAATTACACGATTCTCTGCCCGCAGATGTCTCCGATCCATTTCGAGCTTCTGGAGCCTGCATTTAATTCATCCGGATATAACCTTCAGGTTCTGCCGAACGACAACAAACAGGCCGTTGACGTAGGACTGAAATATGTAAATAACGATGCCTGCTATCCGTCACTGATGGTAGTCGGCCAGATCATGGAAGCTATCCTTTCCGGTAAATATGACACACACAAGATTGCCGTGATCATCAGTCAGACCGGTGGTGGATGCCGTGCTTCCAACTACATCGGATTCATCCGCCGTGCCCTTAAGAAGGCCGGTTACGGATACATTCCGGTCATCTCCATCAACTTAAGTGGTCTGGAGGATAATCCAGGATTCAAACTGACTCCGAACCTGATCTTACGAGGTATCTATGGTGCAGTATTTGGTGACATCTTCATGAAGTGTGTATACCGTCTGCGTCCATATGAGGCTGTTCCAGGCTCTGTCAATGCAATGCACAGAAAATGGGTAAAGGTATGCCAGGACTTTGTATCAAACGGCTATCCGAGCAGACGTAAATTCAAACGTCTCTGCCGTGAAATCATTGAAGACTTTGACAATAACATCGAATTACTTGATATAAAGAAACCTCGTGTTGGTGTCGTTGGAGAAATCCTTGTCAAATTCCTTCCGGCAGCCAACAACTACCTGGTAGATCTTCTGGAAAGCGAAGGAGCCGAGGCAGTTGTTCCGGATCTCCTGGACTTCCTGCTCTACTGCTTCTACAACCAGAACTTCAAGGTGGAAAAGCTTGGATTCGAAAAGAAAAAAGCCACAACAGCTAATCTTGGTATCAAAGCTCT
>ERZ824488.3024-NODE-3024-length-13519-cov-6.525178_pt1 | contig 13519 bp, 13 predicted proteins | sample MGYA00519936_ERZ824488 | MGnify/ENA primary metagenome ERZ824488 (study PRJEB31778, sample SAMEA3449153) | human gut metagenome | biome: human gut; feature: human-associated habitat; material: faeces | place: United Kingdom | collected 2010/2012 ... | reverse complement strand
TATATCGGAATCTTTTTTATTAATGATAAGGTATCTTTTTAAAAAAGGATTAACATTTCGTTTCCGCTCTATTGACTATTTTTACCAAATATATTATACTTAAATCATAAAAATAGTAAGGAGGCATCATTTTATGGAACGAAAAATTATGAATGATTTAAAAAAGTGGAAAATAGATACCTATAAAAAACCACTTCTTTTATATGGCGTAAGTGGTTCAGGAAAAACTTATACCTGTTTAGAGTTTGCTAAAAATGAATACAAAAATGTTGTCTATTTTGATTGTTATAATAACTTGGAATTATCCTATGTAATTGAAAAAAATCAAACTATCGAAAAACTAATAAGAGCTTTATCTGCCATTTCTTTAGAAACTATATTCAAAGAAGAAACTTTAATTATTTTTGATAATGTCACAGACCAAGTTATAACAGCAATAAAAACTTTATTTACTAATTCCTTAGAATATCATATAATTATGCTAACTAATAATAATTCTTTTATAAAAAAACATAAAAATGAACTAGTTAATTATAAAAAAATGGATTTAGTAACCTTTACTGAATATTTAAAATATATGGGAAAAGAACAACTAATTGATTTTATTCAAGATTCCTTTAAAAACAATAAATCTATGCCTTTCCATAGTTTAGCTTTAGAACTTTACAATGATTTTGTCCTAACTGGAGGCTATCCTAATGCTATAATAAATTATAAAGAAAATAATAATTACAGTCTTTTAAATGATGTTCATGATAAAAATATTAAATTGTTAAAATATAAACTATTAGCCCTAAACAATCTAATAGATATTAAAAGAAGTCAAGAAGTTTATAATAATATATCATTCCAGCTTCTAAAAGATAATAAAAAATTTCAATATGGTCATATTAAAACTGGAGCCAGAAGTAAAGAATATGAAAAATCTATTAATTTCATGACTGAAAATGGCATGCTTATCAAAAGCACTCGTCTTACAGAATTAACCTCACCATTTAGTAAAGTAAAAGATGAAGAAAGTTTCAAATTATACTATAATGATTCCGGAATATTATTTAAAAAAATGAATGTAAGTGGTAATAGACTGATAACTAATGATAAACTATTAGAAATTTTATATGAAAATAATATTGTCACAACTCTTTCTAATAATGGTTTTAATATCTATCATTATCACTCTGGAGGTAAAGCTTATATAGATATTGTAATTAAAACTAGAACTGGAAAAATATTACCAATCGAAATTATGAACCAAGAGACTAATACTAAGTCTAAGAGTTTAGCTTTATCAATGAAAAAATATAATTTAAACTTAGGAATCAGATTCGGAGGAGAAGACTTCAAAGTAAAGAATAATGTAAAATATATTCCTTACTATGCAGCTTTTTGTATAACTGAAGATTTATAATAAGGAGGACTTATGAAAAAAGTAATTTTAGCTATTCTTGATGGAGTAGGAATAAGAGAAGAAAGTGTTGGAAATGCTGTTAAAAATGCTGAAACTAAAGCTTTAGATAAATTGATTAAAGAATTTCCTAATTCTAAACTTTCAGCTAGTGGAGAAGCAGTAGGACTTCCCAAAGGCCAAATGGGTAATAGTGAAGTAGGTCATATCACCATAGGAGCAGGACAAATAGTAAATCAACCTCTTCAAGTAATCAATAAATCCTTAGAAGACGGTAGTTTTTGCTGTAATGAAGAAATAATAAAATCTATGGAATATGCCAAAAATAATGATTCTAAACTTCATATTTTAGGATTATTATCCGATGGAGGAGTTCATTCCCACATAAATCATATTTTTGCCCTTATCAAAATGGCTAAAAATTATAATATCAAAAAACTATATATTCATGCCTTTTTAGATGGAAGAGATGTTCCTTATAACACCGGAGCTACTTATCTAAATAAATTAAAAGATTATTTAAATAAAATGAATATTGGAAAGTTAGCAACTATTTCTGGAAGATACTATGCTATGGATAGAGAAAAAGCTTGGGATAGAACTAAGAAATGTTACGATGCCATTGTAAATGGCGAAGGAATAAAAATAACGAATTATGAAACCCTTTTAAATGATTGTTATCGCCAAGGTATTTACGACGAATTTATTCCTCCGGCAATTATTAATGAAGACGGTTTAATCGAAGATAAAGATAGTATAATTGTCGCTAACTTTAGACCAGATAGAATTCCTCAATTATTTGAAGCTTTAGTAGGTAATAAGTTCACTCATTTTCCTATTAAAAAAATGCCTAAACTTAAAATCCTAACAATGATGCCTATAAATGAAGAACTAAAAGGAACTTCAGCTTTCCATCATCAAGAAGTAACTAATACCCTTGGTGAAGTTCTAGAAAATAATGGTTATAGGACCTTACGAATAGCAGAAACCTCTAAATTTCCTCATGTTACTCATTTTATAGATGGTGATCGTGATATAGACTTAAAATATACTACTAAAATTAGAGTTCCCAGAAAAGAAGTAGCAACCTATGACTTAGCACCAGAAATGAGTGCATTTGAAGTAACTGATAAAATAAAATACTTAATAGATGACTATGATTTTGTCATTGTAAATTACGCTAATGGGGATATGGTCGGACATACCGGAAACTATAAAGCTGCTATAAAAGCAATCGAAGCAGTTGATAAATGTGTCCAAGACTTATATGAGTTATGCTTTCAAAAAGATATCCTTTTAATAATAACTGCTGATCATGGCAATTGTGAAGAAATGGTGGGACCTAACAACATTCCTCATACTTATCATACTACCAATAAAGTACCATTTATTGTTTGCGATAAAAAATATAAAGTTTACGATGGAGAACTAAGTGATATCGCTCCTTCAATTCTAAATCTTTTAAATTTAGAAGTACCAAAAAACATGACTGGCAACAATATAATAAGAGAAAAAAATTAAAAATAAAATGTCTCAAAAAAACATTTTATTTTTTTTGTTAAAAAGGTGTCAAATGTTGCATATGCAACTATTAAAAAAATAGATATAATGTTAAAATATACACGGAGGAGAGAAATATGCAAACAAAGTGGAAAAATTTTAAGCCAGGAGTATGGCAAAAAGAAATAAATGTTGAAAATTTTATTAAAGAAAATTACACGCCTTATCAAGGTGATGATAAGTTTTTAGAAGGAAAAACTGAAAAAACTACTAAAATCTGGAATAAGTGTACTGAACTATTAAAAGAAGAGTTAAAAAAACATGTTCTAGATATTGATACTGATCATATGTCAGGAATAAATGCCTTTAAAGCAGGTTATATTTGTGAAGAAGATGATGTTATTGTAGGACTTCAAACTGATAAACCATTAAAAAGAATAGTCAACCCTTATGGTGGAATTAGAATGGTCTATCAAGAATTAAAAGCCTATGGGTATGAATTAAACAAAGATGTTGATAAATACTTTAATGAATTTAGAAAAACTCATAATCAAGGAGTCTTTGATGCTTATACTGATGACATAAAAAAAGCTAGACACGTTGGACTATTAACAGGACTACCAGATGCTTATGGAAGAGGAAGAATAATTGGAGATTATCGTCGTATTGCTTTATACGGAACAGAATTTTTAAAAGAAGAAAAAAAGCAAGATCTTAAAAATTTAACTGGCGATATGACTGATGACTTAATCAGATTACGTGAAGAAGTAACTATGCAAATAAATGCCTTAGAGGAAATAACTGAAATGGCTAAAAGCTATGGCTTTGATATATCAAAACCTGCTGAAAACAGTAAAGAAGCTGTGCAATGGACTTATCTAGGTTATCTAGCATCAGTTAAAGAAAATAATGGTGCCGCCATGAGCCTAGGACGAGTAGATGCTTTCCTAGATATCTATTTTGAACGTGATTTAAAAGAAAACAAAATAACTGAAAAAGAAATCCAAGAAATAATTGACAATTTTATTATCAAACTAAGACTAGTAAGACACTTAAGAACTCCTGATTATGATGAATTATTCTCTGGAGATCCAACTTGGGTTACTTGCTCAATCGGTGGAATTACAACTGAAGAGAAAAGTATGGTCACTAAAACTAGTTATAGAATTCTTCATACCTTAACTAATCTAGACCCAGCACCAGAACCAAATATGACAGTTTTATGGAGTGAAAAACTTCCTGAAAACTTTAAAAAATACTGTGCTAAAATGAGTATCGAAACAGATGCTATTCAATATGAAAACGATGATGTTATGAGACCTATTTATGGAGATGATTATGCTATAGCATGTTGTGTATCAGCAATGAGAGAAGGAAAAGATATGCAATTTTTCGGAGCTCGTTGTAATTTAGCTAAAGCCCTTCTATATTCTATAAATGGTGGTGTAGATGAAGTTAAAAAAGATTTAGTTATCGAAGGATTTGAAAAAAATACGGATGAAATATTAGACTATGATAAAGTAAAAGAAACTTACTTCAAAATACTAGAAAAAATCGCGAAAGTTTATTCTGATGCTATGAACATTATTCATTACATGCACGATAAATATGCTTATGAAAAAGGTCAAATGGCCCTTCATGACACTAAAGTAAATAGACTAATGGCCTATGGAGTAGCAGGACTTTCTGTTGTAACAGATAGCCTATCAGCTATAAAATATGCTAAAGTAAAACCAATTAGAGATGAAGATGGAATTGCTATAGACTTTGAAATAGAAGGAGATTTTCCAAAATATGGAAATGATGATGATCGCGTTGATAATATAGCTAAAGAAGTCTTAGAAAAGTTTTATCAAGAATTATCAAAACACAAGTGTTATAGAAATGCACATCCTACCTTATCAGTACTTACTATAACTTCTAACGTTGTTTATGGTAATAAAACTGGATCAACTCCAGACGGTAGAAAAGCAGGTGTACCATTCGCTGCCGGAGCTAATCCAATGCATGGAAGAGATGTAAATGGCGCTCTAGCATCCCTTAACTCTGTAGCTAAATTAGACTATCAAAATTGTTGTCGTGATGGAATATCTAATACCTTCTCAATCGTTCCATCTGCTTTAGGAAAAACTAAAGAAGAACAAATAGACAATTTAGTAGGAATTCTTGATGGTTACTTTATTCAAAATGCTCATCATTTAAATGTCAACGTTCTAACTAGAGAAACTCTAATAGATGCCATGAATAACCCAGAAAAATATCCACTTTTAACCATAAGAGTATCAGGATATGCTGTTCGTTTTAATAGATTAACTAGAAAACAACAAGAAGAAGTAATATCTAGAACTTTCCATGAAAAAATATGAAAGGAAGTATTGATTCAATAGAAACCCTAGGTCTTGTAGATGGCCCAGGTATAAGAACAGTAGTTTTCTTAAACGGATGTAAGCTAAGATGTAAATATTGTCATAATCCTGAAACATGGACTTTAAAAAAACCAAATTACACCAGTGATGAATTAGTAAAAAAAATAATTAGAAACAAACCTTATTTTAAAAGAAATAATGGTGGAGTAACTTTTTCTGGAGGAGAACCTCTTCTTCAAATAGATTTTCTAATAGAAACAGTAACAAAACTAAAAAAAGAAAATATCCACGTTGCTTTAGATACCTCAGGATGTGGAATAGGTAAATATGATGAAATATTGAATTTAATAGATCTAGTAATTTTTGATGTTAAATATGCTGGCAAAGAAGGTTATGAAGATTTAACAAATCACTCTATAGAAGAATCAGAAAAATTTATAAAAGCTTTAAATAAAAGTAATAAACCCGTTTGGATAAGACAAGTAATAATTCCAAATATAAATGATAATATAGAGTACTTAAAAAAATTAAAAACTTATCTAAATAAAATAAATAATATAGAAAAGATAGAGTTTTTACCCTTTCATCATTTAGGTTTTTCCAAATATCAAAAATTAAACATTCCTAATCCTTTAGAAAATACTAAAGAAATGGATAAAGAAAAATGCCAAGAACTATATAATATATTTTTAAAATTATAGAAAGCTACATTAAAAAAGCTTTCTTTTTATATATCTAAAACCAAAATTTCACTATTCTCAATCTTCAAAATTTGACAAAAAACTATCTTTTTGCTAAAATATCTAATTGTCACATAAAAAAAGAGGTGTAGAAAAATGTTTTATGATGAAATACAAGCAATAGAAAAATGTGAAGAAGAACCGCTCCAGATTTTTAATCTAATCGATGAAGGACATCTAGAATTAGTAGAAAAAATCTTGAGAAAAAGATGGGCAAGCGTTAATATAACTAATGAAAATGGAGATAATATTATAAATTATTTACTTAAAAAAAACCATTTTGATTTAGTTCTAAAATTAATGAAGAAAAAAGATTGGAACATCAATCATCAAGATAGTGATGGTAATACTTTTGCTCATATAGTAGTAACTAAAAAATATTTAGATGTAATCGATATAATAAAAGCTATGTTAAAAAACAAAAGTTTAATTCCTAATATCAGAAATAAAAATGGCAAAACTATTTTAGACATAGCCATGGATAATGATTATATTTACACTACTATGAAAATACTAGAAGATTCAAGGTTTAACAACATTGATTTAATATCATTTAAAAACTTATATGAAAAATACATTCAAAGTGATGAATATGGAGTATACTCTAAAATGACTAATCTTGAAGTAATTGTTGATAATTTAAAAGAAAAAGAGTTATTACCAAAATTAACTAATATTGTTAATACAATTATTAAAAATTTAGAAGAAATAAAAAAATTAATTAAAAATAATGATATTAAAACTCTAGATAATATGATTTATGGAGTATTAAAAGAAAATATATAGGTAGATTATTGCATAATTTACCTTTTTATTTTATAATTGCAAAAGGAGTTGATACTATGCACATGCCTAATTTAAAAGAAGCCAGAAAAAGAACTAATCAAGAAGTAATCACTAAAAATTATGAATCTAATCTTGCCTACCAAGAATTATTAAAAGATAAAGCATTTTATCTAAAAACTTATGGCTGCCAAATGAATGAACACGACAGTGAAAATATGATAGCAATCCTAAAAAGCATCGGAATGAAACAAGTAGAAAATTTTGAAGATGCTGACTTAATAATGCTTAATACTTGTTCTATACGAGAAAATGCTCATAATAAAGTATTTGGTATGTTAGGAAGAATTAAACATCTAAAACAAACTAAAAAGGATATAGTCGTAGGAATAACAGGATGTATGGCTCAAGAAGAAGTAGTAGCAGAAGAAATATTGAATAAATATAAATGGATGGACTTTGTCTTAGGAACTCATAATATTCACAATTTAAGTCAAATAGTCTATGAATCCTTTAAAGAAAAGAACTTAAAAATAGAAGCTCCTAGTATTGAAGGAGATATAATCGAAAATATTCCTGTTGAAAGACAAAGTAAATATAAAGCCTATGTTAATATCATGTATGGTTGCGATAAGTTCTGCACCTATTGTATAGTGCCCTATACCAGAGGGAAACAAAGAAGTAGAAGTAAAAATGATATCTTAAAAGAAGTAACTGACTTAATAAATGAAGGCTATCAAGAAGTAACTCTTCTAGGACAAAATGTCAATGCTTATGGTAAAGATAAAGATGAGAACTATACTATGGCAAATTTACTTGAAGATGTAGCCAAAACTAATATTCCTAGAGTAAGATTTATGACTTCCCATCCTTGGGATTTTACTGAAGAAATGATCGATATAATCGCTAAATATCCTAATATCATGCCAAGTATTCATCTTCCAGTGCAATCAGGAAACACAAATATCTTAAAATTAATGGGGCGAAGATACACAAAAGAGGATTATCTAACTCTATTTTATAAAATAAAAGAAAAAATACCAAATGTTTCCATTTCAACAGATATTATCGTAGGGTTTCCTGGCGAAACGAATGAAGAATTTAATGATACTTTAGACCTAGTAAATAAATGTAAATTTGATTTAGCCTATACCTTTATCTTTTCTAAAAGAGTAGGCACCCCAGCTTATAACATGAAAGATGATATAACATTAGAAGAAAAAGAACAAAGACTATATAAACTAAACGAACTAGTCAATAAATATGCTTTAGAAAACAATAAAAAACTAGAAAATAAAATTGTAGAAGTCCTACTAGAAAAAGAAAGTACCAAAAAAGGTTTCTTAATGGGGTACACTGATACTAATAAACTTGTAAATATTAAAGCTCCTACCAATCTATTAGGTAAAATAGTAAAAGCTAAAATAACAAATGCTAAAACTTGGAGTTTAGATGGAGAATATATTGCTTAAAATATATTCTTTTTAATTACTTAAAAAAGTCAACAAATTAGGTATAAAAGCATAAATTAAACTGAGGGGTGATGTAGTGGCAAATTATAGAGAAATCGTTACAAAAACAGTGCTTGGAAAAGGTAAAAAACTATTTACTAACCATTATTCTTTAACACCAGAAGAAGCTCCAACTACTATTTTAGGTTGTTGGGTAATAAATCATAAATTTGAAGGTTTCAAAGAAAATGATAAAATAAGAGTAAAAGGTACAAGTGATGTAAACATTTGGTATTCTTATGACAACGATACAAAAACTTTAGTTTCTAAACAAACGATTGCCTATGATGAAGTACTAAACGTTGCTAAAAAAAGAGAAAGCGACATCTCAAATGCAACTGAAATCATAGTTAGAAGTTTAAGTGGACCAACTTGTACTAAAGTAGAAATACAAAATGGTATCATCGAATATGATATTGAAAAAGAATTAGGTATCGAAATAGTCGGAGATGCTAAAGTTAAAATAGCAGTAGATGAAACCGAAGATGATTGGGATGAAATTTTAGACGAAACTGAAGAAAATAACGTCATGGATGAAATAGACCAAACTGTAAAAGAAGATTTTATAAACGAAAAAAAATAAGTCTGTAAATAACCATCTATTTATAGACTTTTTTTAATTGTAATATGGTATAATTAAATTGAAATAAAAATAAAGGAAGTATGATAGTATGAAAAAGAAAACTCTAAAAAAAGCTGGACTTGCTACCATAATAAGTTTAATAGTGCTAACAGTAAGTTATCTAAACCCCGCTGATTTAGATTTTATAAATGATATTAAAAATTCTCTTCAAGATATAAATCAAATATCTTATAGTTTAGAGGAAGTCCCTGAATATACTGGTGAAGATTATGTCATAATAGATAACAATGTTCCAAGCTTCACAGAAGAAGATTATACAACTGATTCATTTGAAACTTATAGTGATTTAGATTATTTAGATAGATGTGGACCGGCTTATGCCAATGTAAGTAGAGAAACTATGCCAACTGAGGAACGTGGTCAAATAGGTATGATAAAGCCATCTGGCTGGCATACTGTAAAATATGATATTGTTGATGGAAAATACTTATATAACAGATGTCATTTAATAGGATATCAATTAACTGGAGAAAATGCCAATGAAAAAAATTTAATAACTTGTACTAGACAAATGAATGCCGAAACTATGTTAGAATTTGAAAATAAAGTAGCAGACTATGTAAAAGAAACCAATAATCATGTTCTTTATAGAGTGACTCCAATATTTAAAGGTGATAATCTTTTAGCAAGCGGAGTTCAAATGGAAGCTTACTCTGTAGAAGATAATGGTAAAGGTATAAGTTTCAATGTCTATGTATATAACGTTCAAGATGGAATAACTATCGATTATAAAACAGGAGATAGTAAATTATCTAATTAATGTCAACTTTAATGGTTGACAAGCATAAATTTATACTATATAATATAGGCATATTGAAAGGAGAGAAAAAATGGCAGTAAAAATCAGATTAACAAGAATGGGATCAAAGAAAAGACCAAGTTATCGTATTGTAGCAACAGATTCTAGATCTCCAAGAGACGGAAAATATCTTGAACTTATTGGACACTACAATCCATTAACAGATCCTCAAGAAGTAAAAATTAATGAAGAAGTTGCTTTAAAATGGTTAAGAAACGGAGCAATTTTAACTAATACAGCTAGAGATCTATTTAGTAAAGCTGGAATCATGAAAAAATTTCATGAAGAAAGACAAAGTAAATAGTGGATTTAGTAAAATTTACTGAAGAAATAGTTTTATCATTAGTAGAAGATAAAGATATCGTAGCAGTCAAAGAATTTGAAGCTGATAATGATAAAGAAATATTAATAGAAGTAATGATTTCAGAACAAGATATGCCAAGAGTAATTGGCAAAAATGGAAAAGTAATAAATTCAATAAGAACTATAGTTCAAGCAAGTAGCTATCTAAAAGATAATAAAAATGTAAAAATTAATATAGATAGCATTTAGCTATTGACAAAAAAATAATTTCAAGTATAATTATAAGTGTCCTTTTAAGGATCGCTTATCTTTGGGGAATTAGCTCAGCTGGCTAGAGCGCCTGCCTTGCACGCAGGAGGCCAAGGGTTCGAATCCCTTATTCTCCACCAAATATGAAAATAACCCTTGTACTTCAAGGGTTTTTATTATGAATTTTTATTTTCTATAACTAATATACATTTTAATTTGAATTTATGATAGAATTATTTTGAGGTGACTAACTAATGAAAAAAATGAATGTAATAGTAATTTTCAACAAAGACATGACTCATACATTAATGTGTAAACGTACCAAAGCTCCTTATATGGGAATGTATAATTTCGTCGGAGGAAAAATCGAAAAAGAAAACGATGGCTTAAACGAAGCTTACCGTGAACTTTATGAAGAAACTAATATAAAGAAAGATGATGTTGAGTTAATTTATTTCATGAATTTATCATATATCAAGTGGAACAAAGAATTAGAAGTATATTACGGAGTATTAAATAAAAGTGTTACACTAATAGAAGAAGTAAATAAACTAGAATGGGTTCCAATTGATGACAATTTCTTTGATATGAATAAATATGCTGGCGAAGGCAATATAGGACATATAATTGAAGAAATAAAAATAGACATGAAATAGAATATTTTATAAAAATATCACAATAACGTGATGTTTTTTTATTAATTGGGTTTCCATTATATTTAATTTTCCTAATTTTCTATATTATATAGTAAAAGGGGGTTAAATATATGTACGGATGTGGATATCCAATGTATGGTTGTTATAATAACAACAGCTGGCTTTGGATTATAATCGTTGTTATAATAATTTTCTTTATATTCTCTTGTAATAATAATGACAATCATTGCATGAATAACCATCACAATTGTTAATATTAATTAGTTTTATAACTAATATATTACTAAAATAATTAATAATTTCTTTTTGTTAATTGTTTTAAACCATAAAAATTAGCACTCTATGTTGACAAGTGCTAATTTTTATAATATAATTATTATGAGGTGATTTATATATGTATAATCAAAATCAAAATGAAGAAGAAAATGTTTTAGAAAAATATGGTCGTAATATCACCAATGATATAAATGCCAGAAAAATAGATCCTGTAATCGGAAGGGATGAAGAAATACGTAGTATAACCCGTATTTTATCTAGAAAAACTAAAAACAATCCCGTTTTAATAGGAGAACCAGGAGTGGGTAAAACTGCTATTGTCGAAGGATTAGCCCAAAGAATAGTAAAAGGTGATGTTCCTGAATCATTAAAAAATAAAACTATTTGGGAATTAGATATGGCAGCTTTAATCGCTGGAGCTAAATATCGTGGTGAATTCGAAGAAAGACTAAAAAAAGTTCTAGAGGAAATTAAAAAATCTGAAGGTAACATCATAATGTTTATAGATGAAATTCATACTATCGTAGGTACTGGAGCCCTTGAAGGTGCTATGGACACCGGAAATATCTTAAAACCAATGCTTGCTCGTGGTGAAATTCATGTAATCGGAGCAACTACTTTAAATGAATACCGAAAATATATTGAAAAAGATGGCGCTCTAGAAAGAAGATTTCAAAAAATAATAGTATCCGAACCCACTGTTGAAGACACCATAGCAATCTTAAGAGGTTTAAAAGAAAGATTTGAAATCCATCACGGAGTATCAATCCAAGATAAAGCCCTAGTCTCTGCAGCAACCTTATCAAACCGTTATATAACTGATAGATATTTACCTGATAAAGCTATAGACTTAGTAGATGAAGCCTGTGCCACTATAAGAGTTCAAATGGACAGTGTTCCAACTAATCTTGATAAATTAACTAGAAAAATAATGAAATTAGAAATAGAAAAAGAAGCTATCAAAAAAGAAAAAGACGAACTATCTAAAAAAAGAAAAAATCAAATCGAAGAAGAATTAAAAAGTTTAAAACAAGAAGAGCAAGAATTAAAAGAAGATTGGAATAAAGAAAAAAATCTAAATACAGAAATAAAAGCCAAGAAAAAACAATTAGATAAGACTAGATTTGAACTAGAACAAGCCGAAAATAATTATGATTTAGAAACAGCAGCTAGATTAAGACATGGAACTATTCCTAAACTTGAAAAAGAACTAAAGGCTTTAGTAGAAAGTGGCCAAAATAAACTTCTAAGTGATGTCGTAACAAGTGAAAGTATCGCCGATGTAATAAGCAAATGGACTAATATTCCAATCACTAAATTAATGAGTAGTGAAAAAGAAAAAATCTTAAATCTAGAACAAAATTTAGGCAAAAGAGTAAAAGGTCAAAAAGAAGCTCTAAATCTAATCAGTGATGCTATTATTAGATCAAGAAGTGGTATTAAAGATCCTAATAAACCAATTGGTTCCTTCATCTTTCTAGGACCAACTGGAGTAGGTAAAACTGAAGTTGCTAAAAGTTTAGCCTTTGAACTATTTGATGATGAACATCATTTAATCAGGATAGACATGTCTGAATATATGGAAAAATATAGTGTCTCTAGATTAATCGGGGCTGCTCCTGGCTATATTGGTTACGAAGAAGGAGGACAATTAACCGAAGCTGTAAGAAGAAATCCTTATAGTATAGTTCTATTTGATGAAATAGAAAAAGCTCATCCTGATGTTTTAAACTTACTTCTTCAAATCTTAGATGATGGTAGACTTACTGACTCTAACGGAAGAACAGTAGACTTTAAAAATACTATTATTATAATGACTTCTAACATAGGTAGTGAATATATCTTGGAGGGACATGACGAAAAAGTAATTCCAGAGTTAAATAAATACTTTAAACCAGAGTTTATCAACCGTATTGATGAAATAGTAGTCTTTAAAAAATTATCTAAAGATGTTTTATATGAAGTTCTAGACAAAATAATTAATGAAATAGATAGTCGTTTAATAGATTTAAATATAAAAATAAAATTAACTCCAAAAGCTAAAGATTACTTCATAGAACACGGTTATGATGAATTTTATGGTGCAAGACCATTAAAAAGATTAATAAATAGAAAATTGGAAACTACTCTAGCTAAACTAATAATAGAAAACAAAGTAAAACAAAACCAAAATATAACAGTAGATGTAGAAAATAATAATATAAAAATAATTAATTAAAAAGCTGGTAAAGCTTTTTTTATTATGCAAAACATCAGTTTTGCATTTAAAACCACCAGCTATGCTGGTG
>ERZ824488.3017-NODE-3017-length-13536-cov-3.935316_pt1 | contig 13536 bp, 9 predicted proteins | sample MGYA00519936_ERZ824488 | MGnify/ENA primary metagenome ERZ824488 (study PRJEB31778, sample SAMEA3449153) | human gut metagenome | biome: human gut; feature: human-associated habitat; material: faeces | place: United Kingdom | collected 2010/2012 ... | reverse complement strand
CGGGGTATCATAATTCTTCCTCATAGTCGTCCTCCGGCTCATATTCCACATCGTCCTCCGGCATCTCACCCTCGTAGAACTCATCCAGTTCAAACCCGGCGCGGGAGATCTCCTCGTTGCTCATGCCGAGTTCATCTCTCAAATGGCGGTATAAATCCCAGCCAGCGTAATTTTGTGTTGCCCACGATAATGCTTTGTCCAGAATCAGGCGGGTACGATCTTCACCCAGGCTCTCCAGAGAACCATTACGGATCGCGTCAAATTCCCGGTCGAGCATATTCAGATATTTGTAGGCTCTTGCGTACAGCGGTTCTTTGGCACAGTCGGTCAGCAGCAGGTTTTCCGTTTTCTCCACAAGCCCATAGGACAGCTCGCCATATCGCTCGTCACCGTTACGGCAGGCGGCCCGGAACTGCTGAAAGCCTTTCATGTTGCTGAAGCCCCGATAGTCCATACGCCCGCAAAGAATCTCTGAGCCAATGATGACCTTCAGCATTTCCTCATCCGTAGTGGCGGCAACCAACCGCATGGTGCTTCGCTCCTTGACGATATTGCACCCGTAAAGGATATAAAGCGGCTGCGCTTTATCCCACTTCACAATCCAATCCCTCCGTTTCCTCTCGCAATTCTTCCAGATATTCGTCAATGTCCAGTTCCTCATAGCGGAACTGGAGCTGTTCCACGATAGCCGGATCACAGTCCTCCGGCAGATAGTCCTTTACATCGTCCTGCACATCCCGTATCTCACCCAGGAAGCCCCAGCAGCTATCCACCTCCACATCTTCCCGGAATAGCTGGAACCCGTAGCACTGGCCGGTCAGGAAATAGTCGTAGGACTTCACCTCGCCCTCCAGCACTTGACGGGCCTTCTCCACAGTTTCAGGCGTTACCTTGCCGTACTCCTTTTCAATCATCTGTTTATCCGCATAGATCCATCCTACCTGACCGGAATCCCACGGGCAGGAAAAGCCGGTGGTGTTCATGGTGATGCCGGAGTGGTCGTAAAGGTAGAGAGGCAGGATCACCATGCCCTCCATCTGCTCCACCAGCGAAAACAGTTCGCCGGTGGAGAGGGCGGAGAGGCAGTCATCCAGAAACCAATCCGGCACATCATCTTTCAGCGAGGCCGCATAGCTGGACGATACATACCAGTCGCTCTCGGAAGTCCAATGCTGGTTCTCTTTCAGCTCCCACTCCCGTGTGGAGCGGTTGTATTCCAGGCGGGCGCCGCTGGCCTTACCAGATTTGAGAAACGCAAAAACCGGATTGTCCCGGTCATGGCCGCTGGAATATTCCGAAAAGAGCAGTTCTTGCAGAAAATCACGGGGTTCCTCAAAATCGTGCTTCTCACCCAGGGAATAGCGCCCATGCCAACAGAGCATTTTTCCCAGACAGTCGCAGTCCTCACGGGGATTCAGGGGCATATCGTCATCCACAATGAACAGAGTGTAGGGCGCCCTTGTTGCCGCAAGCGGCATGATGCCTCACCTCCTTGGCCGCAGGGACCTCATCACCGGATCGCGTCACGGTAATGCCGGTACCAGGCAAAATAGAAAAAGCCGCCGATCACGGCGGCAGCGGCAGAAATACCAACAATTACTTTTTTCATGCGAACTCCTTTCCCAAAATAGGTTTACAGTTCCATGTCCTGCTCGTCCTCGTCCGCAGCGACGGGGGCCTCTGGGCTGGCCTCGCCCCGTTCTTCAAACTGCTGCTTGGTCTGAATTGCCGCTGACAGCTTCGGGAGCAGTTCAAACATTTTTGTGCTGTCACGACTGCCTTTATAATAACGGTAGTCCCACTGTCCGCTCTCCGGGGAATAGCGGATGCTGTGCAGCGCATTGATGATCCAGCCCTGTGTTTTCAGGGGGACTGGAATCTCATGCTCCCGGAAAAGCTGCATAATCAGGGCCTTGCCGTTGACCTCCCGGTTTACCACCTCCTTTCCCGCCAGAATATCCTTCTCAGCCTCCCGGATAGCGGCATCATAGCGGGCCTGCTGTTCCTGTTCACGCTGGCGCCTCTCTGCTTCACGCTCTGCCGCCCATCGTTCTTCCCGCTGCCTGCGCTCTGCTTCTAATGGAATATTGTGCTGTTTTGCCTCATAGTACCGCCCCAGCAGATTGGCAAAGCCCAGGTCTGCCCATCGCTTCGGATCGCCCATGCTCTCATTGAAAACCCGTTCAATCTCACCCCGGATGCCATGCTCCAGTGTGGGCAGCCATTTTAGGATTTCCTCCAGCCGGTGCCTCTGGTCAATTCCAACCATAAAGCCATCGCAGGGAACATAAACAGTCTGGAAGAACTCCCGTTTCTTTTCCATCGTGTAGAGTTCAATACCATTCTCATTGTAGAAGCGGTAATAGTAATGCTTGCTGCCCATCAGGTCTTTGGCAAGCACCCGGTTTTCATCCTTTTCCTTTGGCGGAAAGATTTCCTTTTTCTTTTCATCCGGCCGTGCATAGCGGGGAGACAGGCCGGTTCGCTCCAAGCTGCTTTCAATCACTTGCTGTACTTTTTCTATCCCGCCATGCGACTTGATGAACAGGTCCAGGTATTCCGCCTCCTGTAAGGGGCAGAGATGCAGACCCGTCCTGCCCTCATAGACGGCTCCCTTGTACTGAAACAGATCCAGGCCGAAATCGTTGCGGAACGGCTTGGCCTTCCTCACAGGGGAGAAGGCGCCCTCCCGGAAGATATAGCAGACGGAGGAATGCTTTTCATTCATCATGCCGCCCCTCCATTTCCTTTACCAGCGCATCAATGGCTTCATCACTGAATTTAGCAGACAGATATTTATGGATACAGTCCACTTCTGAATCCCGCAGAGATTGTGTAAGGGCCTTTTCCAGTTTCTCGTGATCTTCTGCCTGTATGCCAGGGTAGCTGTCCATGATCCGGCGCACATACGCTTTCAACAGCGAATACTGGTCAAATGAGTTCAAAATAATTTCCTTATAACTCGGCGCCAGCGCCGGGAAGAACACAGTCAGCAGATTGAGCTTTCTTGCAATCAGATCGTTCTCCATCCTCATCTAAAATCACCTCGCTTTCCTGCTCCTGCAAAGACTCAAACTCCAGCTTTGTGTTGATCTCCGTCAGGGTAGCAACCTTTTCGGACAGTTCTTCCTCATAAATAAAAGGCTGGCCCATCTGCTGACGGGCAGCCTCCAACTGCTTTTGCACTTCTTCCAAATCCCGCTGTACATATGTCAGATAAGAGGGAATACGCTCGGCAAGGTTCTCAATGCGGGTGATTGCTCCCTGACCAGAGGAACCAATGTCTGTGTTGTACCGGGAGCTTCCCCGTAAAACAAGCCCCGCTGAGAATGGATCAAAGCTAAGATAGAGCCGAAATCCACGGTAGGTGCCGATCTCAAAATCGTAGTCATCCTTTTTTCGCCCCTCGCTTATCCTGCGGTATAGCAACGCCAGGGCCTCGCCTGCTTCGGGGCGTTCTGTGTAGCGTTTCCCATCCAGCATGATAGAGAAGTTCCCGCCTTTAGATTGCTCCAGCAGGGTTACATCCTGCCTGATCTGCTCGATTTGGCGCTGGTACTGCTGGATGCGGTTGGGATAGGTCGTGTTCACCTTCCGTTCCAAAGAAAGCTGCTCGTTACTCCACGCACCCCGCAGGATTTTCAGCTCTGTCACCCGGTTTTCCAGTTCCATCTTTTGTGCCAACATGGGGTTATCCGTGGCGGCCGCCTTAAACTGCGCGGCGGAAAGCACGGTTTCATCCACATCCTCACAGGACCGGGCGAGGCTCCTGCCTGTCATAATCTGTGTGATATAGCGCAGTTTCTGTTCCTGTATCTGCCAGAGGTAAGCGTCAAATGTACCTTTCGTTACAAATTGTTTGATAATAACCTCTGGGTTTTCGTTGCCCTGCCGGACCCCGCGCCCATTCCGCTGGGTAATATCAGAAGGCTTCCAGGGACAGTCTAAGTGATTGATAGCAATTACTTTGTCTTGGACATTTACACCAGTTCCAAGTTTACCAGTACTGCCTACCAAAATGCGAATATCACCTTTACGGGTGAGTTCAAACAATGCTTGCCTTTGAGCTTCAGTAGCGGCATCATGGGCAAAGGCAATCTCTGATTCCGGGACCCCTTTCTCCACCAGAACTCGTTTTATTTCGTCATACACATTAAATCTGCCGGGTTTGGGAGTTCCTACATCGCAAAAGATAAGCTGGACTGATTTCTGTTCCTTGGTATCCACCCAAAGTGAATAGACCTCATTGATACAGACATTCAATTTACTTTCGGGGTCATTTTCCGCATTGGGGTCTACCAGACGGGGATCAATCGCCATCATACGGGCCTCGCTGGTCAGCTTCAGCATATTATCTTCTTCCGGCTTTACGCGGCCAGCGCGGATTGCGTCTGCCCGCAGGACAAACTCCGCCATGATCGCTTTTTGTGCAGGAGTCGTTTCTGTGGTGATAATTTCTGCCTTGCCGCCGTGAACAGAAGGTAAACCTGGAATATCCAGCATATCAGAAGTCTTGATGTCAGCAACCTCACGGAAAACAGCCATCAGTTCCGGCATATTATAGAACTTTGCAAAACGATCCCGCATCCGGTAGCCGCCGCCCTCTGGCTTGATCTCCAAAGCGGAGGTCCGTTTTCCAAAATGAGCGGCCCAAGTATCAAAATAGGACCAGCCGAACCGTTCCAATTCCTGCGGCTGCAAATATCGCTGCATAACGAACATCTCCGAAAGAGAGTTGCTGATAGGAGTTCCAGTGGCGAATATCACACCCCGTCCATTGTTTACTTCCTGCAAATACTGGCATTTCAGCAGCATATCAAAGGCCCGCTGGCTGGAGGAGGTGGTGATGCCCGCCACATTCCGCAGTTTTGTAAATACAAAGCAGTTTTTGAAAAAATGAGCCTCGTCCACAAACATCATGTCCACGCCGAGCTGTTCAAAGGTCAGAAGGTCGTCCTTCTTTTCCTCGGCGGACAGCTTTTCCAACTTGGCTTCCAGGTTGCCCCGGAAAATCGCCATCTGCTTTACGCTCCAGTTTTCACCCTTTTCATATTTCATTTCGCTGATTGCGGCCTCGATCTCGTTGATCTGCTGTTCCAACTGCATGATCTGCCGCTCTTTTGAAATGGGGATTTTTTCAAACTGGCTGTGTGCCAGAATCACCGCGTCGTATTCTCCGGTGGCGATTTTGGAAACATAGCGGTTCCGGTTCTTGGGGGTGAAGTCCTCCACCGTGGACACCAGCAGATTGGCATTGGGGAAAAAGCGGTAAAACTCGGTCGCCCACTGGCCCACAAGAGGATTGGGGACCACAAACACCGCCTTGTGGATCGCTCCCAGGTTCTTCAGGCACATCCCGGCCGCAATCAGCGCGGCGGTTTTCCCGGCGCCCACCTCATGGGCCGCAAGCCCTGTGCCGGTGTAAATGACACGGGCAACAAAGTCAAGCTGGTGCTTCCGCAGCTTCATCTCGGAGTTCATGCCGGGGATCACCAGATGACTCCCATCGTATTCACGGGGCCGGACGGTGTTGAAGGTATCGTTATACAGCTTGAGCAGGGCGTCCCGTCGCTCCGGGTCCCTCCATATCCAGGAGGCAAAGGCTTCCTGAATCTGCTGCTGTTTGGCGCGGGCGATCATGGTTTCCTTCGGGTTGATGACATAGCGGACCGCTTTATCGCCCCTGTCATTGGTATATTCCTGTCGGTCACGGACGGTCGTGGACTGCATATTCAGGCAGTCCTCCAGTATCTCGTAGGCGTTTTTGCGGCTTGTGCCGAGCGTCTGATTCACCGTCACGGAATCGGGTTCAAAGGTTTTATTGCTGATCCGCCAGGTGGTGGTATAAGGGAAATACTCAATATCAATGCGGCGCCGGTTATCCCCGCCGTCAATCACTTTGGCATAGCCGCTGGTCTGGAAGGTTTCATACATGAATTGGCGGTAATACTCAACCGGCACCCAGATGGCGCCCAGATTCACCTCAATATCGGCAGGGGTCAGAGGCTCCGGCTGAACCGCCTCCAGCGCCTCCACATTCCGGGCGAACAGCTCCGGCTCCTCCGCCGCCCTCTGCCTTGCGTAAAGCAGCTTATCCCGCACATGGCCGCTCAGGTATTCCTCCGCCAGTTCCCAGCCCTCATCCGGGTTCCCATAGTATTTCTGCGGATTGAGATAGATGCGGCCGCCCAGCTCCTCTGCCAGTTCGTGCGTGGTTTTCCCGGTCAGGAAGGACATATAGGAGAGATCCACCCGCAGTTTGCGGTTCAGGCAGATTTGCAGGGCGTCCTCGGCGGTATCAGCGTGGTTGACCTCCCGGAATGGCCGGATGGTCGCCTTGTGGAAGATGGCCGATTTATCCCAGCCGCTCTTATCCTTTCGTTCGTCCTCAATGGAGCGCAGCAGGGGGAATTGGTCGTCATCGGAAAAGGCGAGGATATTGCCCTTGCTGTTGATGGCCCCATATTTGGTGGTGAAACGGTCATAGACCTGATTGAGCTTATCCTGCGCTTTGCGGAGGTCCAGAGGGTCATACTCATGGGACTGGATGCTGATGACCTCCAGCAGCGCGGTACGGATTTCACATAGGCCCTTGATTCGGGCGGCCTTCATTCCGGTGTAGGGCTGTGGGAGCAGCTTGTTCTTCTCGCAGTAGTAAATTTCGCCGTCCTTCACCACAAAGGTAAAATTCCGGGTCCCTTCGGGGGCGTCCTCATAATCGGTCGGCTGTTCTTCCTCCGCTTCCTCCAGCGGTTCCACATCCGGCTCCGCGCTGAAACGGGCGTACAGGCTTTCCACCGCGTCGGAGAGATGTTCATACAGGTCGAAACCCTCCGGCGCAATACAGGCCGTGCCATCCTCGCTGCCGTACATATTCCGGCTGCGCTCCATCTTGCCCATGAGCATTTCCGGGTGGTCCATAAAGTAGCGGTTGTAGGGAATCCATTTTCCCCGTTCCATGTCTGTCTGTATCCATGATGGGTTGTTTGTCCGGTCAAGCTGCATGGGGACCGCCCGCTTTTTCAAAAAGACAATATCCGCAGTCACTTCGGTTCCCGCCAGCGCCTTGAACGCCGTATTGGGCAGACGGATGGCGCCGATGAACTCTGCCCGCCGTGCGATATACTCCCGCAGGCTTTCGTCCTTCCGGTCCAGGATGCCCTTGCTGGTGATAAAGGCGATGATGCCGCCAGGCTTGGCAAGATCAAGGGACTTGATGAAAAAGTAGTCGTGGATATAGGGATTCAGCTCATTGTAGCGGCGGTCGTAGATTTTGACACTGTTGAAGGGGATGTTGCCCAAGATCACATCGAAGCTGTTGTCCTCAAACTTAACCGCCTCATAGCCCATAACGGAAATATCCGCTTCTGGGTAAAGCTGCTTTGCGATACGCCCGGTGATGGAATCCAGCTCCACGCCGTACAGCTTGCTTCCCTGATACTGCTCCGGCAGCACGGAATAGAAATTGCCGGTTCCCATGCCGGGGTCAAGAATCCTGCGGTCTGGGCCGCCCTCAAACCCGAACCGTTCCAAAGCGCGGTACATATAGCGGATTAGCTCCGGCTCGGTGTAGTAGGCGGTGATAGTGGAGCGCATGGCCGCCTTATATTCTTCCTCGGTCAACAGGGCCTTTAACTCCTGATATTCTCTTTCCCATCCGGCCGCTTTATCGGAAAAAGCGTTGGCAAGACCGCCCCAGCCCACATATCGGGCAAGGGTGATCTGTTCCTCCGAGGTGGCCGTCCTCTGCTCCGCCTCAATCTGCTTCAAGGTCTTGATCGCCAGGATGTTGTTTTTATATTTGGTCTTGGCGCCTCCGGGATAGAGGTCATAGTCCGTGGAAAAGCGGAAGTTGCAGGGGATGAACGGTTCCGGCCGGGGATTGGCTGGCGGTTCAGGGGCCGCCTTTTCCTCCGGTTGTGTGGGCGGCACACCCTCCATGCGGACAAAGGCCCGCACAGGCCGAAGCTCGTCCAGTTCCTTTTCCAGCCGGTATTGAATGTCCTCTAAATCATCCATATCAGCGGCTTCTGCTGGGGAGAGGATGCCGCCGCCCTCCATCCGCTGCACATAGCCGTCGTACAGGCGGGTAATGTCCTCCAGATCAGTCTTGACCTTTTGATATTCCGGATTGGGTTGTTCGTCCACCACCGCCCGGTAGAGGGCGGAACCGTCCTCCGTCAGATAGCCCCACTCGATTTCTTCATCGGGATACTGTCCTTGCAGATAACGGAGCATTTGAGTGGCGATCCCCTGACGGCGGTAATCCTCCAGCACCTCGATCATGCTGATATGGGGCCGTTCCTCGAAAATGCTGTACCGCAGGGTGCCCACTGTCAGTTCCCCACGGACGGCCTGCATGAGCATATCAATCTGACCGCTGTGGGTGCCCAGCGCCTCATCCAGTATCCGGGTTTCCTCTGGCTGCTCCGGGGCTGCCATGCGGCGGGCGTAGGCGTCGATGGTTTCCGGGGAGAGCCAGTCCGGTTTTTCCGGCAGTTGAGCGTACAGCTCCCGCATTTTGGCGATCTGCGCCTCCACACTGCCCGCCCACAGGTGCTTTTCCGCCCGCTGCCCTTCACCCAGAAAATACTCGCAATCAGCACACAGACGGTCTAACAGACGGTATTCGGCGCTGAACGGCTGTGTCTCATCCTTCTGCTCCGGCTCACTGACGGCAGGGGCATCCAGATAGCGCCCCTCATCCACCAGGCGTTGAACAATACCGGCAGCCTGCGGCCAGGACAGCTTGATTTCCTGTGGTCCGCCTTGTGTATCTTCCCATTCGATTGTGATACCGTCACCATTGAATAGAGAGTATTTCACACCCAGTTCCTCACTGGAAAAGCCCTCATATCCATATAACTGTTTTAGGAAAGTAACAAAGGCCGAACCTGTGGGGTGAGTCAAGGCAAAGTGATAAATCTGCTCTTTCTTCCCCTCGGTGAGCGGACCTTTCTGCAAGACGCGCTCAATCAGCAGATCTTCCGTGCTTCTTTCAGGAGGCGGGGCCAGCAGGGAAAGCTGCTCCGGTTCTTCGGCTTCTGCGGCCGGAGCTGCTTCGGGGGCTGGCCGCAGCTCCACATCTACTTCCTCATCGTTGACCAGCATGGTGGCGCGTACCGGCTCATAGCCCTGACTGGCGATGTTGTTCAGCCAGGTGGCGAAGAACTGGCCGAACCCGGTGATTTTCTTTTCCTGCGCCGGGTCTGCGGGGTCAGCCTCCTGATACACGCCGATGCCGCTGTTTTCATAGCTGAACGCCCGCAGGGTCCCGGCCTCCGTGTCAATCAGGAAGTCCATATAGGGGTCATACATTCGGTCGCCATTCTGCATATAGTAATGTTCCATGCAGTAGTGATCGCCGTATTTGTGGTGGATTACCAGGGGATCGTAGCCATCCCCAGCCTCTAAACGCAGGGATTCATACTGGCCGGATACGATCTCCGGGAACAGCTTTTGAAAACGCTGGAAGTTCTTGTGGGCGGTGGTATTCCCTCTGGATTTATGTGGGGATGGAGATTCTTCCGTTGGTGGAATCAGATTGGCCTGACCTCCCGCCACGATGACCTGTTGCCCGCCAGCAACCGGCTTTGGTACAAAGGCGTCTATTTCATTCGCCTTTGGGATTCCTTTGATTTCTGTAAATACCGCTTGCGGGCGGACGGGTTCTTCCGCCGTTTCACCTGCTTCATAAGCCACGGCGCCCAAAACATAGTCATAGTCGGCCTGCCCGATCTCCCTTTGCGGGGCGCCGCCCATTTCTTCTACTTCAGCCGGGATATTGTAGTCCCCAATGGGGTCAGGTTCTTCCTCCGCAGTTATATCCGGGTAAACGCCCGTTTCGATCAGAGCGTCCAGCAGATTGGCAAGGCTGGGCCAGGGGAAGTAGGTGTAGCCATCGTCAAAATAAAAGGAAATGCCGTCCTCTCCACGGAGTTTTGTGCGGTACAACACCTCGCCCTGAAACTCCCGGTCGCCATAGGCCGAGAACAGGCCGCAGACCTCCCGGCCTTTTTCCGTCCAGTTGTAGTCTGTAACGCCATCCGCCAACGCCGCCCGCACCGCTTGATGGAGTTCAGGGGGATAGAGGTCGGTGCTGGTCAGGATATGCTCATAGTGGCGGCGGACTTCTTCATCGGAAAAGTGATGTTCAACCTTCGGGGAAGCAGAAAGAGAGCCGTCCTGTGCGGGCGGCTCTCCTTCATGCTCCGCGTCTTGCGGCGCCTCGGTATGCGGTTGTTCTTCGGTCAGCGGGGAATCAGCACGATGGTCTGGAGTACCGTTTCCTCCGCCATCAGCTTCAGGTCGTTCAGATGGCGTGTCCGTTCCAGAATGTCCTCGGTCTGCGGCATCGGGTCCTGCTGAAGCATCTGCTGGGTCAGGGACTCGATCTTCTCTGTGGCCTCGTCCTGTACCCGGTGCATAATCTCCATCAGACTGCCATCCATTTTCAAAATCGTATATCGCTCCGGCTGGTTGTCCTTGAGATATTCCAGCGCCATCCGCCCGTACCGGCCCAGGGGCCTGTCCGCCTCGCTGCTGTTGGAGATTTGTAGGTTGGGGAGAAGAATCCCGTCCTGTTCTTTGTAATTCAGATTGATGTTCGGCTTGCTCATGCTGCACCTTCCTTTCTCGATTGATGATCCTGATGTTCCGCTCCATCTCCAAAAGCACCGCTTTTGAAATGGAGGTGACTGCCATACCCAGATGGGCAACCAGTGGAACCGTATTAAAATGGCTGACTGTCGCCATCCCATCGCCCATGCGGATCGCCTCATCTGGCAAGTGGCACTTTTTACCGATGAAATAGGAAACGCTGTCGCTCAAAAGCTGGATATACTGTGCTTCAAAGCCGCCAGCCGGTATTTCCTCAAACAGATGGTTTTTTGTTTCCTGCCGAAGCCCCTGTAAATAATGCTCGTAGTTGTCATTGACGGCCTCACGCGCCAGGGCGTACAAGAGGTCTGGGAACGGCTGTGTCTGAAACCCATGTGAGAAGGTAAGCCGTTCCCCCAGAGCCTTTTGCATCTCATCGGAAAGCTGCCAGTTGGTGGGATGAATCTCCCTGCCCACAGTTTGACTTATATCAAAGAGATAGTCAAGCGTAAGGCGAGCGTTGCTGTAAACGCAGACGGCAATCCCTTTTGGCCGGGAAATTAGATTCCGGCCCACGCCAGCCCACTGTTTTTTGGTGGCAAGGATGGTTACATCCTCGTCCTGTGCGTACACCAGCAGAATATTGTCAAAGCTCTGCTTGTGGAACCGGGACGCAAAGGCCAGGTAATCCCGCCAGTTCCTCTCGCTGCGGACGATATAGGGGGCCATGACCTCATAAATCGTCCGCAGGCGTTCATCGTTTCTCAATAGGCTCCTCCTTCCTGTGATGGATTTTCAGTTTAGACGGGCGCGGCCTCTTTCTGGGCAAAGTAGAGGGCAAGGGCCTCGTCCACAATGCTGTCAAACTCCTTCTGGCTGATGCTGGAAGTAAAGTATTTCTTGTAAATCGCCGGTTTGACTTTGAACGCCGCAGCCGTGGATTTCTTGGGCTTCCGATTAAACTCGCCGGAGAGGATCTGTTCCGCCCGTTCCGGGGTCAGCTTGCCGGTGTATTCCCGCAGCAGGATAGCTTTGCTCTCGTTGACCTTGTACTCGCTTTCCGACAAAACGGCCTCCACCATCTGCTGTTCCTCTTGTTCCAGATAGGAGAGCTGAACCGCCGCCGCAATCGTAAATTCCCCATCGTCGATCCTGATTTTCAAGGAGGCCGACAGTTCATTGATGCGGAGATAATTCGCCACGGCACGGCCTTTCAGATTGTATTCAGCGCCCAAAACATCCCTGCTTTTGATCCTGTGGCACTGAGTGCCACTTGTGGGATTTTCCCTGATTTCATCAGGGTTTTCCAGCCTTTTCAGTTCCTCAATAATATCGTTCCGGCGCCCCTGACAAATCATCTTGGAGTAACGCAGCGCCAGCACAGCCGCCTTTTCAGAGGGCAGCATTTCCGAGAAGGACCGTTGCAGGACATTGGTTTCAATGACATAAATCCATGCGTCCTGATCGGAAAGATTTTCTTTAACGATACAGGGAAGTAGGCGCTTCGCAGCAATAGCAGCATTTTGGCGGTTATGACCGGCCAGCATTTCGTATTCAAACCCATTTTCATCCGGTTCAATCTTTCGGATGATTGTGGGACTCAAAACTCCATTTTCTGAAACGCTGTCTACCAGGTCATTAAATCGGTCGCCCTCATACAGCCGGAAGGGGTGTCCCCGGAAACCACGGATGATCTCTGGCGGCAGCATTTGAATTTCGTTATTTCCAGGCTGGGCAGGCTTGTCCTCCGCTGCCGCCGTGTTCTCCACCTTCCGCGCAACCCCCAGAAGGTCGTCCAGAGAACGGATACGGGGATTGATGTTAGGCATACGCAAGCACCTCCTTTGCCAGATTCATATAGGCTGCGGCTGCGGGGCTTTTGGCGTCCAGCTCCATCACGCTGAGTCCCTTGCTGTTTGCGGTCCCCACCTGAACGGTGGCTGGAATCTGACTCTCAAAAATGGGGAGGTGGCCGAACACGGAACGCACCTGTTCGCTGGTCTGGCGGTACAGGGTTGTCCGCTTGCTGCATTTCGTGAACAGGATACCGATGATCTCCACCTTTGGATTCAAATTTTGCTTGATTTTGGAGATCGTTTCCGTCAACTCCTTCAAGCCTACCAGAGCGAACAGCTCTGGGTCAATGGGAATGATGATCTCGTCCGCCGCAGTAAAGGCGTTGATGGTGAGCGAGCCGAGGGACGGGCCGGTGTCCACCAGGATGTAATCATAATCCGCCCGGAGAGGCGCCAGCAGCTTGGCAAGGCAATCGTCCTTTCGCTCAATCAGCAGATTCACCTCTGCCACGGTCAGCGTCTTTTTGGATGGGAGCAGATCCACCTTGCCTATGTTTAAGATGTAGCTGCCCTTTTCCGGCAGAGCTTCATCCATGACTAATTTCATCATCAGGCTGGCCGCCGTTTCCTGCAAAACGGCTGGCGCCACGCCAAAGCTGATCGTCAGGTTGGTTTGGGGGTCGAAGTCCACCGCCAATACCTTTTTGCCCAGCTCCGCCAGGGAGTAGGCCAGATTCCGGGTGCTGCTGGTCTTTGCCACGCCCCCTTTCTGGTTTGCCATCACGATAATCTTACACACGGGTTCTCAACCTCCTGTTTTCAGTGGATTTACGCTGTTTCAGCGCATAAAAAAACTTGGACTAAACTCGCACTCCGTTATTGGAGTTCTGACTTTAGTCCAAGTATAGCTGTATCATCCTCGTCATAATGCCGGATGGCGGTATAGCCATGATCCCGGCAATACTTTTCCAAAATCCGCTTCTGATTGCTGATACTGTTGCTCTCGCCGTCCAGCGCGTCCTCTTGGGACAGGCGGGCGTATAAGGCGGTAATGTTGTCGGGATAATTGGTGTTTGCTGTCATGGTTCATTCCTCCTGTAATGAACGCCCGACAAACAGGTTGCTGTCTTTATTATACTGC
>ERZ824488.3013-NODE-3013-length-13572-cov-3.120219_pt1 | contig 13572 bp, 13 predicted proteins | sample MGYA00519936_ERZ824488 | MGnify/ENA primary metagenome ERZ824488 (study PRJEB31778, sample SAMEA3449153) | human gut metagenome | biome: human gut; feature: human-associated habitat; material: faeces | place: United Kingdom | collected 2010/2012 ... | reverse complement strand
TGCATTTAATATAATAGAGGCAGCAAATTACACATATGAAAATATGGCTACATTTGATGAAGTAGATATGGGTAGATAGTGTTTTAGTTAGGAGAAAAAAATGAGCAAAGTTATATTAGTAACAGGTGGAGCAAGATCTGGAAAAAGTAATTTTGCAGAGAAGCTATGTAAAGACCAAAATAATAATACTGCTTATATAGCAACATCGATTCCATTTGATGATGAAATGAAAGAGAGAGTTAAAAAGCATAAAGAAAGTAGACCACAAAATTGGAAAACTTATGAAATATACAAAGATATATACACTATAATAAATGATATTTCTAAAGAACACAAAACAGTAATACTTGATTGTGTTACTTTATTGGTTAATAATTTAATGTTTACATACGAAATAGATATAGATAATTCGACACAAGATGAAATAAATGGATTAGAAAAATATATAAAAGAACAAGTTGAAAAATTACTTATAGAAATAAAAAAGACTAATTTATATTTTGTGATAGTTACAAATGAATTAGGATTAGGTGGAGTTTCTATAAATAAATTAACTAGAATATATACAGATATTATAGGAAGGATAAATCAACAAATAGCAACTCATAGTGATGAGGTATATTTTGTGGTAAGTGGAATTCCTATGAAGATAAAGGGGTAGATTATGAAAAGATTTATTTCTATACTTCAATTTATGACTAGGATACCAATAAATATAGATACTGGATTTGATGAAGAATTTCATAAAACCATAACATATTTTCCTTTAGTTGGACTGGTACTAGGGGTATTAATATATATTATAGGTTTAGTATCTGGCATATTTTTTGATTCATTCATAACATCAATAATAGTAACATTAGCATTAGTCATATTAACCGGTGGACTACATATAGATGGATTAGGAGATACTTTTGATGCTATATATAGTTATAGAGACAAAGAAAGAATGCTAGAAATTATGAAAGATTCTAGATTAGGTACAAATTCTCTTTTGGCCATTATGTTTTTAATATTATTAAAAATAGGATTCATATATAGCATAACAAATAACAATCTACTTTGGACTGTAATATTTATGCCCGTAGTGGCAAGACTTGGAGTAATTGTTATGATGTATAAAACAGTAACTCCTAGAGAAAATGGAATGGGAAATTTATTTATAGGAAAAGCAAGTACATCAATGTTTACTATTGCTATACTATATACAATAATATTAATGATAGGAATATCAAAATTAATATTATTAGCTTCAACGTTTGAAGCAATGATGTTAATAAGTACTATTATTATATTATTCATATTTAATAATTTATTTAAAAAACATATATACAAAAAAATTGATGGAGTAACGGGTGATATATTAGGTTGTACAATAGAACTTGGAGAGCTTATATATTTATTTTGTATATATTTATTATTAATATAGCCCTCAATGAGGTGAAATATGGTAAAATTAATATTAGTTAGACATGCTCTAACAGTAGATAATCAAAAAAGTAGATTATCTGGACATATAGATAGCTCTATAAGTGAAGAAGGAAAAGAGCAAATAGATAAGATTACAAATTACTTAAAGGATTTTGATATAGATAAAATTTATACTACAACATCTTCTAGAACTAAAGATACTGTAAAAAAATTATCTGAATTAAAATCTATAGAAATTATAGAAAAAGAAAGTTTAAAAGAAATAAGTTTTGGAGATTTTGAAGGATTAACTTTTGATGAAATAAAAGATAAATATCCTAAAGAATTTCAAGATATGATAGAAAAAGGATATGAGTACAAATATCCTAATGGAGAGAGTTTAATAGATTCATACAATAGAGTTTGTATTGAATTAGATAATATTATCTCTAATAATGATGATAGAACAATTCTTATTTGTTCTCATGGAGGAACAATAAGAAATATAATAACTTATTTAATATCAAATAGCTATAAGTATCATTGGAACTTTAAAATTGATAATGGATCAGTTACAATTTTAGAAGTACAAGATGGGTTTACAGTTATAACTGCTATGAATAATACTAGCTTTATATAATTACTAAAAATAGAATATTATATTGAATTAGGTTCTTTCGAGATTAATAGGGAAAAAGGTGAAAATCCTTTGCAGCCCCCGCTACTGTAAGATGGACGAAACTAAAATTACCACTGTCAATATGATGGGAAGGTATAGGAGTAGGATGAAGTCGAGCCAGGATACCTGCCTAATTTAATTTTACTAAATAAATCTCGGGGTGAAGATTTTTATAATATATAATGTATAAAATAAAAGTCCTAACTTACAAGCGTTAGGACTTTTTTTAATATTCTGAATATTTAAAGGGGGAAAGCTGAGCAATGGGCAAAAAAATTATGCTACAAGGAACTGCATCAAATGTTGGGAAAAGTATATTAACAGCAGGATTATGCAGGATATTTAAACAAGATGGATATAGTGTTGCTCCATTTAAATCTCAAAATATGGCATTAAATTCTTTTATAACTAAGGAAGGTCTTGAAATGGGAAGAGCTCAAGTATTCCAAGCCGAAGCTTGTGGTATAGATCCAGTTGCAGATATGAATCCTATACTTTTAAAGCCATCTGGAAACCATAGATGCCAAGTTATAGTTAGAGGTAAAGTAAGAGAAGATATGGCATCTTCCAAGTATCATACATATAAACCTCAACTAGCTAAAGAATTAAAGACTATATTCAGTGAATTTAGCAATAACTATGACATCGTTGTAATGGAAGGTGCGGGAAGTACAGCCGAGATAAATCTAAGAGAGCATGATATAGCTAATATGGGTATGGCAGAGATTGCAGATGCACCAGTAATAATAGTAGGAGATATAGATAGAGGTGGTGTATTTGCATCACTTGCAGGAACTATGATGCTACTAAGTGAAGAAGAAAGAAGAAGAGTTAAAGGTGTAATAATAAATAAATTTAGAGGCAGAAAGGAACTTTTAGAAGAAGGTATAAAAATGCTAGAGGAAATAATAAATGTTCCTGTCCTTGGAGTTATACCATATAGCGATATAAAAATAGAAGATGAAGATAGTGTTACAACTAGATTCAAGGCAGTACAAGGAAAAAGAGACATACACATAGAAATAATAAGAACTCCTCATATGTCTAACTTTACAGATTTTAATATATTTGAAACACAAAATGATGTAAGCGTCAGATATGTAGGGTATGGAGAAGCTTTAAGTAATCCAGATATAGTTATCATTCCGGGAAGTAAAAGCACAATAGAGGACCTAAAATACATAAGGGAAAATGGACTAGAGGAACAAATAAAGGAACTACAAAAAAGAGGGAAATTAATATTTGGTATTTGTGGTGGTTACCAAATGCTAGGAAAGAAAATAAAAGATCCTTATCATGTAGAAGGAGAAGTTGAAGAGATAGATGGTATAGGCCTTTTAGATACAGAAACTATATTTGAAAAAGAAAAGACAACTACTCAAGTAGAAGCAATAATACACCCAAATCTTTCAGGATATATGAAAAACTTATCTGGTAAAAGAGTAAAAGGTTATGAAATACATATGGGAATAAGTAAGCCTGGAAGTGAAGTATCTTATTTAAACTTAATTGATAAAAAGCTAGGAGAAGAAGTTAACTATCTAGAAGGTAGTATAAATAAAAATGGAAATGTAGTAGGTACATATATTCATGGAATATTTGATGAAATAGATTTTACTAGAGAACTTTTAAATAGTATAAGAGAAGAAAAAGGATTAGAAAAATTACAAAGTAATGTAACTTCTTTTGATGAATTTAAGCAAAATGAATATGACAAATTGGCAGATTTATTAAGAGAGAACTTAGATATACAAAAGATTTATGAAATAATGACAGAACATGAAAATAAAATTTTATAGTTAGGTGAAGCTTATGAAAAAGATTTTAATAGCAGGGACGAATAGTGGTGTAGGTAAAACCACTATCTCACTAGGAATAATGCAAGCTCTTACTAAAAGAAATATGAAAGTTCAGCCATATAAGGTTGGACCAGACTATATAGATCCTTCATATCACACTTTTATAACAGGAAGACATTCTAGAAACTTAGATTCATATATGTTAGATGATGAAAAGATAAAGTATGTATTTAATGATGCATCTAAAGATGCAGATATATCAGTAGTTGAAGGTGTTATGGGTCTATATGATGGTATTGGAATCGATTTAGATAATTGCACAAGTTCTTATACATCAAAACTTTTAAAGGCTCCAGTTATACTTGTTATAAATGGAAAAGCTATGGCAGCATCTAGCGCAGCTATGGTACTTGGATACAAAGAGCTTGATAAGAATGTTGATATAAAAGGTGTAATAGTTAATAACGTAAAAACTAAATCACACTATGAAATAATAAAAAAAGCTATAGAAACATATTGTAATATAGAAGTTTTAGGATACTTCCCACCAAATAATGAATTTTCATTAGAGTCAAGACACTTAGGATTAGTACCAAGTGTTGAAATAGAATCTTTAAAGACGAAATTCAGTAACTTAGCAGATGAAATAGAAAAGTACATAGATATAGATAGGATAATAGAAATTTCAGAAACTGAAGAAGTTGAAAGTGAATTTGATATAAGAGACTTTATAGAAAAAAATAAATTAGAAAATAAGACTATAGCTATAGCTTATGATAAAGGTTTTAACTTCTATTATAGAGAAAACATAGAGCTTCTTGAAGATTTAGGATTAAATATAAAATATTTTAGTCCATTAAATGATAAAGAAGTACCTATATCTGATTATATATATATTGGTGGAGGATTCCCTGAGATATTTGCAAAAGAAATAGAGCTAAACAAATCTATGAGGGAATCTATAAGAAACGCTCATGAAAAAAACATTCCAATATATGCTGAATGTGGTGGGCTAATGTATTTAGGTGAAAAACTTGTAGACCAAAATGAAAACGAATACGATATGGTTGGAATTTTAAAAGGCACTAGTAAAATGACAAAATCTTTAAGAAGGTTTGGATATTGCTACGGAATTGCCAAAGAAGATACAATCTTATCAAATGTAGGAGAAGTAATAAAAGGACATGAATTCCACCATTCTGTATTTGAGAGTGAAGAAGAATGTGCTTATATAATGAAGAAGGAAAGAGATAAAAAAATTGTTGATGAGTGGGAAGGTGGATATAGCAAAGGAAATACACTAGCTACATATTTACATACTCATTTCTACAACAACTTAAATTGCATAGAGAAGTTTTTGGGTAAGCACCAAAATGACTTAAATAAAGAGAAATTATTAGTAAAGGAAGAGAATTAATATGAATATACTATCTATTTATATAGGTTATATAATCGACTTGATTATAGGAGATCCATATTCTTTTCCTCATCCTGTTAGATTTATTGGAAAATTAATAAAAATAACTGAAGATCGAATAAGAAAAGTAGCAAAGAATGATAAAGCATTAAAAACAGGTGGATTTATTCTATGGTTTATTACAGTTGGAGTAACTTATTTTGTTACATATTTAATAGTTAAATTAAGTAGCTTGATTCCAGGCGGTTTTTTAATAGCAAACTCATTCTTGATTTATACAACACTAGCTACTAAATGCTTAAAAGATGAAGCAGTAAAAATATATGAGGTATTAAAAACTAAAGATATAGAAAAAGCAAGAGTTCAAGTATCTTATATAGTTGGAAGAGATACAACACATTTAGATGAAGGCGAGATAATAAGGGCAACTGTAGAAACAGTAGCAGAAAATACTGTAGATGGAATTATAGCACCTATGTTTTATGCTTTCATAGGTGGAGCACCATTAGCGATGGCATATAAAGCAATAAATACTTTAGATTCTGCAGTAGGATATAAAAATGATAAATATAAGGACATGGGATTTGCATCAGCTAAAATTGATGATATAGCAAACTTTATACCAGCTAGAATATCATCTATATTAATGGCAATTGGAAGCTTTATATTGAAATATAACTATAAAGACGCATTAAAAATATCTATAAGAGATAGAAAAAATCATAAGAGTCCAAACTGTGCTTATCCAGAAGGAGCAGTTGCTGGAGCATTAGGAATTCAATTAGGTGGAACAAATATATACTTTGGAAAAGCAGTATATAAACCAACTATAGGAGATAAGCATAGAGAGATAGAAGTTGATGACATAGTAAAAACAAATAAAATAATGTATGCAACATCAATAACATCGATAGTTGTATTTACTATAATTTTCAAATTTTTATACTAAGGGGGCATATATGAAAGACTTAGGACATGGTGCTAATGTAGAACAAATGGCAATAATGTATAACAAAAACCATAAAGATATAATTGATTTTAGTTCTAATATAAACCCAAACGTAATTCAAGGACTAGAGGAATATATATTAGAAGGATTACAAGAAAGTAGAAGCTATCCAGATATTAAATATACAAATCTAAGAAATAATATATCTCAGTATATAGATGTAAGACCAGAATTTATAATACCTGGAAATGGAGCAACTGAAATAATTTACTTGCTTATGAAAAGTATAGATAAAAGGATTGCTATATTGAATCCTACATTTTCTGAATATGAAAGAAGTGCAAGACTTAATAATTTAGATGTAATAAATTTAAATTTAGATGAAAGTAATGAGTTTGAAATAGATTTAAATAATATAAAAGAAAATATTAATAAATTTGATAGTTTATTCGTATGCAATCCTAATAACCCAAATGGGAAGGTTAAAAACTTAGAAAAACTTTTAGATATTATAGTAGATAATAATAAGTTATTAATAGTAGATGAAACTTTTATGGAATTTGTTGAAGAAGAAGAGAAATATAGCTTAGTTAAATATGTAGAGAAGTATCCAAATTTATTTATACTTAAAGCTGTTACAAAATTTTTTGGCCTTCCAGGAATAAGACTTGGATATGGCCTAACAAGCAATAATGACATAATAGAAAAAATATATAACTATAAAGAACCTTGGACAATAAATTCTTTTGCAGATACTTTATCTAACTATATATTTAAAAATCAGAAATATATAGAGGATAGTAAAGAGTATTATATAGATGAACGTAACTTTATGTTATCAGAGCTAAAATCTATAAATAGCATACACGTATATGATACAGATACAAATTTTATATTAATTAGACTTAATGACAAAAGGGCAATGGAAATAAAAGTTGAATTGTTAAGAGAAGGAAATATTCTTATAAGAGATGCTTCGAATTTTATCGGATTAGATGATAGATATATAAGGATAGCGATAAAGTCTCATAAAGAAAATGAACTTCTTATAAGACATATGAAAAAACTATTGGGTGATTAATATGAAATATTATGGAATTTGTCCAGCATCTTGCGGCGAATTTGTTCAAGGTGTAATGGATAGAGCAGAATATCTCTGCTCATATGCAGTGGATTTATACTCTACTGCTGAAGTTGAGGAAAAGTTGAATAATATAAATCTTGGACCATTAAAGTCTAGAAAAGCTATAGAAGCAGTATTTAAAAAGTTTAATATACCTGTTGAAGAGAGTAAGAATATATCTTTAAAAATAAGAAGTAAAATACCTGTTGGTAAAGGTATGGCAAGTTCTACTGCTGATATAGGAGCAACAATAGGAGCAACATTAGGATTAATAAAAAAAGAATTAAGTAGTGAAGAAATAGCAAAGCTAGCGTCTACTATAGAGCCAACAGACTCTCTATATATAGAAAAAAATAGTATTTTTAATCCTTTAAATGGTGAAGTAATAAGGTATTTAGGAAATGTTAAGGATTTAAGAGTAGTGATATTAGAACCTAATAGCACTTTAAATACCATGAGGATTAGAAAAACTCCAAATTATAAAAAAATAAAGACACAAAATAAAGAAATTATAAAAATCTCTTTTAGCCTCTTAGAAGAAGGCATAAAGAGTAATGATATGCATAAAATTGGAAAAGCGAGTACTTTTAGTAGTTTAGCTAATGAAAGTATACACAAAAAAGAAGGCCTAGAGAAAATAATAGAGATATCTAAAAATTATGGAGCCTATGGAGTTAATGTTGCTCATAGCGGAACTGTTGTAGGCATACTAATAGATAAATCTATGAATGATACTAGGTTAATAGAGTTGTTAAAAAATGAAAGACTCGATTCAGTTTATAAAAAAATGTACACATCAAATATAATTGATGGTGGAATTAGAGGTGAACAAACATGGAATACATCAAAAATCCTATGATGATAGAAGAAAAAAGTTTCATAATGATACAGGAAATAATAGATGAGATAAGACCTGGTTATAAGTTTAAAAATGAAATAGAAGAAAAAATAATAAAGCGTTCAATACATACAACTGCAGACTTTGAATATTTAGATATATTAAAGATATCTGATACTGCAGTTGAAAATATAGTTGATGCATTAAAAAATAATGCAACTATATATACAGATACAAACATGGCCTTAAGTGGAATAAATAAAAGAAAATTAGATGCTTTAGGCTGTAAATATAGATGTTTAGTGGCGGAAGAGGAAACTGCAAATTTAGCTAAAGAAAAAGGAATAACTCGTTCTATGGCAGCAGTTGAGATAGCAGCAAGAGATACAGGAAGAAAATTATTTGTATTTGGTAATGCACCAACAGCTTTATACAAAGCTATGGAAATGATAGATTCGAAAGAATTAAATTTAGATGCTATTGTAGGTGTTCCAGTTGGATTTGTAGGGGCAGCAGAATCTAAAGATGAATTAGAAAAAACTGATATACCTTATATAATCTCAAAAGGTAGAAAAGGTGGTAGTAACCTAGCGGCGGCGATAATAAATGCTATTTTATATGCTATGTAGGTAAAGTTATGGAAGAGTATGTATACATAGATGGTAAAAAGTATAGAAGAGGATATACTACAGGTTCTTGCGCTACAGCTGCATCAAAAGCCGCTACTTATATGCTTTTAACTAAAAAGAAAATAAAAACTATAAACATAGATACTCCAAAAGGAATTCCATTAACATTAGATGTTCAAAATATATCTTTAAATAATGATTATGTTGAATGTTCAATAAAAAAAGATGGTGGAGATGATATTGATGCAACTCACACTATGGACATTTATGCAAAGGCAGAAATTATTGATAGAGAAAATGGTGAAGACATTATAGTTTGTGGTGGATATGGAATAGGAGTAGTTACTAAAAAAGGATTAAGTGTAGAAGTAGGTAAAGCAGCTATCAATCCAACACCTATGAAAATGATAAATTATGAAATTAGAAAAGTTATAGGTGAGGATATAAGTGCTACTTTAGGAGAAGGTAAATCTTTAAAGATAACAATATTTGCTCCTAAAGGTGAGGAAATAGCTAAAAAAACATTTAATCCAAGATTAGGGATAATAGGTGGTATATCTATTATAGGTACAACTGGAATCGTTGAGCCAATGAGTGATGAAGGCTGGAAGAAGTCCTTATCAATAGAGCTAAAAATGAAAAAAGAGCAAGGCTTAGATAAAATAATTTTAGTTCCAGGAAATCATGGAGAACAGTTTATTAGAGAGAAACTTAATTTAGACATGAAATATGTAGTACGAACTAGTAATTTCATAGGATATATGCTTAAAGAAGCTCAACGTATGGGGTATAAAAAGATACTTATGGCAGGTCATATAGGTAAGTTTATAAAATTATCTGCTGGGATATTTAATACTCATAGTAAGGTTGCAGATGCTAGAAGCGAGATACTAATATCTAATTTGGCTTTAATGAAAGCACCATATGATTTACTAGAGAAAATAAATGAATGCTTAACCGCTGAAGAAGCTGTTGAAGTAATAAATGAAAATAACTATACAGAGTTTTATGATAAAGTAAGCAACAAATGTAGATATAAAGTAAAGCAATATTTAGGTGATGATGATACAGAGGTAGAGGTAATAATGTTCTCTATGGATAAAACATTACTTGGTAAATCAGATAATACAGATAGTCTAGTGGAGGTATTTAGATGATAAATGTCATAGGGTTAGGACCAGGAAACACTGACTATATAACTAAATTAGGTGAAAAACTAATTCAAAATTCAGATGTAGTAATAGGTGGGAAAAGAAATTTAGAATCTATTGTAGATTTTGAAGGAGAAAAAATAGAAATATCATCTAATTTAAAAGAAATAGTAGAGTATATAAATAATAATAAACATAAGCAAATATCTGTAATAGCATCAGGTGACCCACTTATATATGGTATAGGTAGATATCTTTCTAAAAATATTGATAAAGAAGATTTAAATATAGTGTCTGGTATTAGTTCTCTTCAATATATATTTTCGAAAGTACATATAGATATGAATGATTTATATATAACAAGTAGTCATGGGAAAACTCCAGACTTTGATTATGTACTTTCGCACAAGAAAGTATGTATGGTTACAGATAAGATAATAGGTCCAAAGGAGATTTGTAAGCAAATACTAGATAGAAATCTAGAAAAGACAATTGTAGTTGGCGAAAACCTATCTTATGACAATGAAAGAATAACTATAGGTAGTCCAGAAGATATATTGAATTTAGAAGATTTTGATATGTGTGTAGTGGTTATATTAGATAAAAATTAAAATACAGTTATTTAGTGGAGATTATGTATGAAAAATAGTGATTTTATAACAGGTAGAGTGCCTATAACAAAAGAAGAAGTTAGGGTAGTATCTATAATGAAACTAGATCTAGTAAATGCTAAAAGGTTTATAGATGTCGGAGCTGGAACAGGTAGCGTAAGTGTTGAAGCTGCGTACAACTATCCTAACCTAGAGGTAATATCTATAGAAAGAAATGATGATGCATTAGATTTGATAAATAAAAACGTTGAGAAGTTTAATTTAAAGAATGTGGAAGTTATAAAAGCTTATGCACCAATAGATATAGAAGGAGAAGTTGATGCTATTTTTCTTGGAGGAACAGGTAATAGACTAAATGAAATATTACTTTGGTCTAAGGAAAAATTAGTTCCAGGTGGAAGATTAGTGGCAAACTTCATTATAGTAGAAACATTTAATGAAACTTTAAGACTGCTAAGAGAATACGGATTTGAAAATATAGATGTTTCAGTAATGAATATATCTAAGTTAGAAAAATTAGGAAGAGGAGAATACTTCAAGCCTCTAAATCCTATTTATATAATATCTTGTGAGAAGGGGAGAGAGTAATATGACAAATAAAATACATTTCGTTGGGGCTGGTCCTGGAGATAAAGAATTAATAACATTAAAAGGATATAAGCTTTTAAGTAATGCAGATATAGTAATATATGCTGGTTCTTTAGTTAATCCAGAGCTTTTAGAATATTGTAAAGAAGGGTGTGAAATACACAACAGTGCACACATGGATTTACAAGAAATAATTGATGTAATGGCAAGAGGTATAAGAGAAGATAAATCAGTTGTTAGATTACAAACAGGAGATTTCTCTATATATGGTTCAATAAGAGAACAAGTTGAGGAGTTATTTAAGTTAGATATTGATTATGATTGTACACCAGGAGTAAGTTCATTCTTAGGTGCGGCATCAGCATTAGGTGTAGAATATACAGTACCAGAAATATCTCAAAGTGTAATAATAACAAGGATGGAAGGAAGAACTCCTGTACCATCTAAAGAATCTATAGAATCTTACGCACAACATCAAACTTCTATGGCAATATTTTTATCGGTACATGATATAGAAAAAGTTGTAGAAAGATTACATACAGGTGGATATCCAATGGACACTCCGATAGCTGTTGTTTATAAAGCTACTTGGGAAGATGAAAAAATAGTAAAAGGTACATTAGAAGATATAGCTCAAAAGGTTAGAGAAAACAATATAAGAAAAACTGCCTTAATACTAGTAGGAAGATTTCTAGGAAAAGAGTATAAGAACTCTAAGCTATATGATAAGGATTTTAAACATGAGTACAGAGGTTAATATTGCTATAGTTTGTATAACTGAAAATGGAAAAAACTTAGCATTAAAAATTCAAACGCTGATAAAAGATAGTCATGTTTATATAGTTAGTAATAAGAAAAATAAGCTACAACTAGAAAATGAATCCAAAAACATATTTTTGGTTAAAGAAAAACTTAGTGTATTAACAGAAAAGTTATTTAAAGACTATCAATATATACTATTTATAATGGCTACAGGAATAGTTGTAAGGGTTATAGCACCATACATAGTTAGTAAATTTAGTGACCCAGCAATAATGGTCACAGATGAAAAAGGAGAAAATGTTATAAGTTTACTTAGTGGTCATATGGGCGGAGCTAATGAAATGACTAAACGTATAAGTGAGCTGATAAATGCAAATCCAGTAATAACAACGGCTACCGATGTAAATAAAAAGTCAGCTTTAGATATGATTGCAAAAGAATTAGATGCACATATAGATGATTTTAGAGATAACGTAAAAGATGTAAATGCTATGCTAGTTAACAATCAAGATGTTGGTATTTATATAGATGGAAAATACGATGTAGATACTAGAGGATTTAAAGTTTTAGCTAATCTTGAAAATACAGATAGTATTGCAAAGATAGTAGTAATAACAAATAAAAATGATTTTTTTAGAGATTACATCGATAAGTATAAAGACAGTTGTATAAATCAAAAACAATTAGAAGCAAAAATTATAAAAGTTATTCCAAAAGATATAGTTATAGGCATTGGATGTAGAAGAAATACAGACAGTGATCTTTTAAAAGAGTCTTTAGATGATTTATTAAAAAGATATAACATTCATATTAAATCAATTAAAGAAATAGGAAGTATAGATATAAAGCATGATGAAAAAGCAATACTTGATTTAGCAGAAAATTTATCTGTACCATTTAAAACTGTTTCGACAAATGAAATATCGAAAGTGGATTATTTATTTGAAAAATCAGAGTTTGTAAAGAAAAATGTAGGAGTATACTGCGTTTCAGAGCCTGTTGCTTATATATTAAGTAAAGGAAATTTGATAATTGAAAAACATAAATATAAAGGAATAACAATTTCTGTTGGGAGGGTATCAAAGTGATATATGTTATAGGTATAGGACCAGGAAGCAAAGAATTAATGACAATGCAATGTATAGATGCAATAAAGGATGCTGAAGTTATAGTAGGTTACAAGACCTATATAAACTTAATAACAGATCTTATAGAAGGTAAAGAAGTAGTACAAAATGGTATGAGACAAGAAATCGATAGATGTAGAGAGGCTGTTGAAATAGCTAAGACTGGTAAAAAGGTTGCAGTTATAAGTAGTGGAGATGCTGGGATATATGGAATGGCAGGTCTTATATTAGAACTTACTGCTAAAGAAGAACAAAACATAGATGTTAAGGTTGTACCAGGAGTTACTGCTAGTATAGGTGCCGCTGCAATACTTGGTGCACCAATAATGCATGACTTTTGTCATATAAGTTTAAGTGATCTATTAACTCCATGGGATGTCATAGAAAAAAGATTAAGATTAGCTGCAGAAGCTGATTTCGTAGTTTGTCTGTATAATCCAAGAAGTAAAGGAAGAAGTGAGCATTTAGCTAGAGCTTTTGAAATAATGG
>ERZ824488.3011-NODE-3011-length-13575-cov-7.963905_pt1 | contig 13575 bp, 17 predicted proteins | sample MGYA00519936_ERZ824488 | MGnify/ENA primary metagenome ERZ824488 (study PRJEB31778, sample SAMEA3449153) | human gut metagenome | biome: human gut; feature: human-associated habitat; material: faeces | place: United Kingdom | collected 2010/2012 ... | reverse complement strand
CTGATGAAGTAGTACTTGCTGGTGGAATGTATAATGTAATGAACTCAAAGTATTATTTATATAATGGGCAGTTTAATTGGACAGCTTCAGCGTCACGTTTTTTTGCAAACGAAGCAAAGTCAAATGTATGGTATCTTGATTCTTCAGGAGCGCTTGCGGATACCTATCCTGTTTCGTGGCAAGGAGCTCGTCCTGTAATAAACTTAAATGTAAATGTAAAAATAACATCAGGATCAGGAACAGAAAATGATCCGTATATAATAGAAATATAAATTTCATTTCAAAATTAGGATTGTTTTTTGACCATAAATGTGCTATAGTAATATATAGAATAGTAGGTGATTGTATGGAAGTTATTAATTTTGATGAAAATACTTTAATTAATCAAAGTTTTAAAAGAAATATAAATCACCTTTATAGTTTGTTTTATGAAGATGAAAATGCATTTCAAGTAGTATCAATTGCTGAATACTATGAAGCAAATAAATCAATCTTAAAATCTTATAATAATGGATCACTTAGAGATAAAATAGAAATAGTACCATTTATATATAAGACTTGTATGTTACCAAATGAAGAAGAATATAATATCTTTAGAAGTGATTACTTTAAACAAATAATCTTATCATATTTATTTGGCCAAAATTTACCATTTTCTTCATATAAAATAAATAGAGTTAATAATAAATTACTTAAACCAAACTCAAACAATAATTATGAGAATATGGTAAGTAATAAAATGGAATTTAATGGAAGTATAATAACAAAAGAAGAATTAATAAAATTTTTGTTTCAATATTATATGAAAGATATCTTAAATATAACCAAAATGTTAAGTGATAATCAACCAGAATATTTTGGAAAAATAAAAGAAATAACTTATAGAAATATTCAACCAAATAATATAACAAGTTTTATGAATATAGTAGTTACTAATTATAAAAGAATAATTGAATTATATAAAATATATGATAGTGATGATATAAAAAAAAGAAATATTAAAGAAGAACTATTAAAAGAAAGAGAAGAATTAATAAAAAAAATAGAAAATATTGATGATAAAATAGATGGTGGCAATGAAAAAGGAAAAAGTTTGACATTTTCAAGTGGAAAAGCATCAGCGAAATTATTTATGGATAATGATGGATTTGTACAAAACCTTTTGTTTATATTTTTAGTTGGATTAACATCGGGATTATCATTCTTCTTTATTTCATCATTAGTTAAATTTATTTTAAATAGAATATAGAAAGTTTAAATACTTTCTTTTTTTGACAATTTTTTAACTTTTTAAATATTATAATTTAAATGGTGATAAAATGAAAAAGTTACTTCCGGTTTTATTAGGTCTTGTAGTAGGACTTGTATTTACAAAAATATTTTATGATTCATATAATGTTTCATATGCATTCAATGAAAATACTTTGGTATATGTTTTTCAACAAGGTGTTTATTCAAGTAAACAATCGGTAATTGAAAATGTTACCTTAAATTATTATATTTATGAAAAAAGTGGAGATATGTATTATGTATATGCTGGATTTACAACAAAATCAAAAAATGTTCAAAAATTAAAAGATTTTTTTGAAAAAAAGGGGTATAGTATATATGTGAAAGAAATAAACCTGCCTTCAAGTAATTTTACAGAAGTATTAAAACAATATGATTTATTGTTAGAAAGAACTGATGATGAAAATGCTATTGAAGCAATAAATGCTAGTATTTTGAGTGAATATGAGGAGGCATATGGTGAAAATTAAAAATATTCCAATAAATGATAGACCAAGGGAAAGATTATTTCATTTTGGAGGTTCTAGTTTAAATAACGAAGAATTATTATCAATTATTTTAGGAAGTGGAAATAAGAATAAAGGGGTTAAAGATATAGCAAGTTCTATTTTAAGTTCTGTTAAAGATATATGTGATTTAAAGAATTTAAATTATCAAGAACTAATTAAAATAAATGGAATAGGTAATGCTAAGGCTTGTATTTTGCTTGCTGTATTTGAATTATCAAAAAGAATGAATCAAAATATAGTAAGTTTAAATGGAATAGTATTTAATAGTCCAGATATTATTTTTGAGTATTTTAAAGATAAATTTAGTTTAGAAATGCAAGAAAACTTTTATTGTGTATATTTAGATAGTAAAAAAAGAATAATTTCTAGTAAATTATTATTTAAAGGAACAGTAGATCGAAGTTTGGTTCATCCAAGAGAAGTATTTAAAGAAGCATATTTATTGAGTGCATCTAGTATTATTTGTGTACATAATCATCCATCAGGAAATATAAATCCAAGTAGAGAAGATTGTTTTTTGACTAAAATGTTAAAAGAAGTAGGAGAGATTATGGGAATAGAAGTTAATGATCATATAATTGTCGGAAAGGATAACTATTATAGTTTTTTTGAAAATGGTGAAATATGAAAAAAGTAATTGTAATTATACTTTGTATTGTAGTAGGATGTACATTATTTTTTAAATTAGATGTTTTTAAAGATGCAAAAGTATTTGTTTTGAATAAAATAAATGTTGTTTTTAAAGGTGTTTATAAAGTTAAAAACTTGGGCCAAACAAAAGAACATTTGCTTAATATAATTGATGAATATGAAAGAAAATTGGATGAATATGCTGTTATGGCTTATAAATATGATTTACTTACTAAAGAAAATAATGAACTTAGATCACTTATGAATTTAAATGATGAGAGCTATTCAATTATTTATGCTGATATTATTGAAAAATCATTAGTATATGATTATGTTATAATTAATAAAGGAAAAAATAGTGGAATTAAAGAAGGTAGTGCGGTTATATGTTCTACCTCTTTTATTGGTATAGTTAAAGAGGTATCAAATAATTCTAGTACTATTAGTTTAATAAATGGCATGGAATATCCAGTTATGAATGCTAGTTCATTTGAAATGGGTGCGATTAAAGAATATAAAGATGGATATTATATGGTAAAAGATATTAAAGGTGATATTAATATAGGTGATGCAATTGTAACTGGTAAATATCAAATAGATATTCCAAGTGGATTACTTATTGGAACTGTTGAAGAAGTAAGTGATGATGAATTTGGATTATCAAAGATTTTAAAAGTAAAAAGTGGGTATGAATATAATAGCATTAATTCTGTTGGAGTTATGGTAAAGTGATACTTGATTTAATTTTAAACTATTTTGGTATTAGTAGTTTTATAATGCTTAGTTATATATTTATATTTAATAAATCTTATTTAAATATTATGATTATAGCTTTAATAATGGATTTATTTTACTTTAAATATTTTGTTATTTATTTGAGTTTATGTTATTTAATAGTTAAATTAATTTATAAATATATTAAAAGTAATATTATTTTGGATTTGATTTTTTTGTATTTTATAACTTTATTTTATTATTTAATTACTGTTAAAATAAGAGTTTTAAAATTAATTTTCTTATATTCTTTATTACCGTGTATATTTTATTTTGTTTATCATATAATGAAGTATGAAATGGATAAACAAAATATTAATAGCAGTAATTATTACATTGGTCGTTTTAATAGGTTTAAAAAAAAGTAAAACTTTTAGTTCGCTTTTTTATAGTAATGTGTATGAATCTAGTATGCCTTTTATTAAAATAAATAATTGGTATGAAAAGATATTTGGTTCTAGTTTACCTTTTAAGAATATTAATAAAGATTCTTTGGTTTTTAATGAAAAATTATCTTATACAAATATTGATGCTTATTTAGATGGTGCGAAGTTAAGTGTTTCAAAAGAATATATGGTTCCATCTTATGGAACAGGATTAGTTCTATTTGTTGGAGAAAAGGAAAACTATGGTAATACAGTTATTATATCTTTAAATACCGGTATCGATATTTGGTATTCTAATATTAATCCTAGTGTTAGATTATATGATTATATTAAAGAAGGAGAACTTGTTGGTACTTCTTTAGATGATTATATTTATATTGTTTTTAAGAAAGATGGTAATATACTTAATTATGAAGAATATTTACATTAATCCTTTATTTTATATTGTTTCTTTAATTATGCTTGCAACAGGCTTTTTTAAGCCTTTTTTGTTTATGATTATTTATCTAATTATTCACGAAATTGGACATATTATAACAGCATATATATTAGGGTATAGAGTATGCAAAATTAATGTTTTTCCTTGTGGTTTATTAACTATATTTAATATGAAAATAAATGATTCAATTTTTAAAGATTTTTTAATCGCGATTGCTGGTCCTTTGTTTCAAATAATTTCTTATCATTTTATTAAAAAATATTATTTTATTCATTTGTTTTTAATTATTTTTAATTTAATTCCAATTTATCCTCTTGATGGATCTAAGATTATAAGCTTTTTTTTATATTTATTTTTTCCTTATAAAAAGTGTAATAATATATTATTTTATTTAAGTTATATTTTATGCATTTTTATAATTATATATTTTTGTTTTAATTTTAATTTAATTTATATATTAGTTTTTATTACTTTGTTTGTAAGAATTATAGAATTTTATAAAAATAAAAATTATTTATTTAATTCATTTATTATGGAAAGGTTTTTGTATGATTTTAATTTTGTTTTTGTAAAAAAAATTAATGATATAAATAAAATGTATAAAGAAAGGCGTCATTATATAGATGGAGATGATGAAAAAGAGTACATTAAAAAAATATTTAAACTATAATGTTTAAATATTAAGAATAATTATTAAAAAATTAAGAATTATTAATTTAGATACTTATCTATTGATTTGTTTTATTTAATGAATGTATAATTGATTTAATTGCTAGAGTACTTTATCAATTATTCCATAATTAAGAGCATCTATTGAACTCATATAATTATCACGATCGGTATCTTTTTCAATTATTTTGATATCCTTGTTTGTATTACTTGCAAGTATTTTATTAAGTTTTTCTTTAACTTTTAGAATATGTTCAGCGGCAATTTGAATATCGGTTGCTTGACCATTAGCGCCCCCAAGAGGTTGATGAATCATTACTTCACTATTTGGTAAGGCATATCTTTTTCCTTTTTCACCACTACTTAAAAGAAATGCTGCCATACTAGCACACATACCGATACATATAGTTGATACATCACTTTTTATAAAGTTCATTGTGTCATATATTGCCATACCGGCTGTAACACTACCACCTGGCGAGTTAATATATAAACTGATATCATTATGGTTTAAAGAGTCTAAATATAATAGTTCGCCTATTATAATATTACTTGTATTGTCATCAATTTCACCGCAAAGTAAAACGATACGATCTTTTAATAGGCGAGAATAGATATCATATGCTCTTTCACCGCCAGAACACTTCTCAATAACGCTTGGAATTAAATTCATTATATGCCTCCCAATAATATAATAGGTTAAATATTATAAAATATTCAAAAAAGTATATGACAAAATGTGAAAATTTGATATAATTAGTATAAGGAGGATAACGAATGTCAAAACTAATTACAGTTACCTATAAAGGTAAAGAAGAAAAAAAATATCCTGTTGGTATTACTTTAAAAGAAATAAGTAAGGATTTTAGTAAGTATTATAAATATCCTGTTTTAATAAGTGAAGTTAATAATAATATTCGTGAATTAAATGAGGAAGTACTTAAAAATATAGATGTTGATTTTTTTGATCGCACAAGTAATGTTGGTTTATCTACATATGGAAGGACTTTACAATTTATTTTGGTTTATGCTTTAAAGAGGATAAATGCACGAGCTAAACTTAGAATTGAAAATTCTATTGATAAAGGATTTTATTGTGAGGTTAGTGGTATTGAACTTAATAAGCCATTAATTAATGCTTTACAAAAGGAAATGGAAAAAATTGTACTTGAAAAGTGGGAAATTATTAAGTTTAATGTTCGAAGACAAGATGCAATTGAGTATTTTGCTAAAAGAAAAATGGCTGATAAAGTAAATGTTCTTAAATATATATCTAATTCTTATGTTAGTTTATATAGAATTGATGATGTTTATGATTATTTTTATGGTCCGCTTGCTGATAATACTTCTTTAATTGATGAGTTTAAATTGTCTTATATTAAAGATAAAGGATTTGTTGTAAGTTATCCAACAGAAGCAAATCCAGATATTACACTTGATTATGTTCATCACGAAATGTTATTTAATAAGTTTTGTGAATATGAAAAATGGAATAAGATGCTTGGAACTCAAAATGCATCAGATATTAATAATTATGTAACAAATGGTGATTTTTCAGAATTAATTAATTTATCAGAGACTTTTTATGAGAATCAATTAAGTGATATTGCGAATAAGATTTATGAAAATAAAAAGAATATTAAAATTGTTTTAATTGCGGGACCCTCATCTAGTGGTAAGACAACCACTGCTAAGAAACTTAGTATTTATTTAAAGAGTAGAGGCCTTAAAACACATAGTTTATCAACAGATGATTATTTTGTTGAAAGAGAGCAAACACCTAAACATAAAGATGGAAGTTATGATTTTGAATGTGTTGAAGCTGTTGATGTTACTTTATTTAATAGAACACTTGTTGATTTACTTAATGGAAAAGAAGTTAATTTGCCAGAGTTTAATTTTATAACTGGTAAAAAAGAGTATAAAGGTAAAACTTTAAAATTAGGTAATGATGATGTTGTTATTGTTGAAGGATTGCATGCGATTAATGAGAAATTAACACCTGCTATTGAACAAAAGAACAAATATAAAATATATATTAGTCCGTTAACGCAGCTTAATATTGATGATCATAATCGTATTCATACGAGTGATATTAGAAAATTAAGAAGAATGGTTAGAGATAATAATTTTAGAGGCTATTCAGCTAGTGATACTTTAAATGCTTGGAAAAGTATTAGACAAGGTGAAGAAAAGTATGTTTTTCCATTTCAAGATGAAGCAGATGTAGTTATTAATTCATCACTTTTATATGAAATTGGAATTCTTAAACTTTATGCGGAACCATTATTATTTTCTGTAAAGGAAGATGAAGGTTGTTATACGGAAGCAATAAGATTAATTAATTTTCTTAGAAACTTTTTAGCGATTCCAAGTGAAAATGTACCAAAAGATTCTGTTTTAAGAGAATTTATTGGTGGTAGTTGCTATTATGAAAAAAATTAAAGGAGAGATAAAATGATAAAAGTTGCAATAAATGGTTTTGGCCGTATTGGAAGATTGGTTTTTAGAATAATGGAAGAGGATCCTAGTTTTGAAGTTGCTGCTATAAATGATTTAACTGATGCTGAACAATTAGCATACCTACTTAAATATGATACTTCACATAGATGTTATAGAACTGATGAAATAAGAGCAGAAGGCAATTATTTGGTTGTTGGTAATCATAGAGTTAGAGTTTATGCTGAGGCAGATCCTAAGAATCTTCCTTGGGGTGAACTTGGTATTGATGAAGTATTTGAATGTACCGGTCGATTTGTTGAAGTTGAAAAGGCATATGCACATATAGATGCTGGGGCTAAAAAAGTAATTATTTCGGCACCTGCTAAAGGTGATTGTAAAACAATAGTTTATAATGTAAATCATAATCTACTTGATGGTAGTGAGAAAGTTATATCTGCTGCATCTTGTACAACTAATTGTTTAGCACCTGTACTTAATATTTTAGATAAAGAGTTTGGAATTGAAAAAGGATTTATGACAACAGTTCACGCTTATACAAATGATCAATCAATTCTTGATATTGCTCATAAGAAAGGTCATATGGCTCGTCGTGGTAGAGCAGGAGCTAGTAATATTGTTCCTTCTTCTACGGGAGCAGCTAAGGCTATTGGTCTTGTTTTACCTTCATTAAAAGGTAAGTTAGATGGTAGCGCACTTAGAGTTCCTGTTACTACAGGATCAGTTATAGATTTAACTCTTGAACTTAAGAAAAATGTTACAAAAGAAGAAATAAATAAGGCTTTTTATGATAATCAAAATGAAACTATTAAAATAACTGATGATCCAATTGTTTCTAGTGATATAATTGGAAATCATGTTGGAGCTTTAGTTGATTCTTTACTTACAAATGTACTTGAAAATAATGGAAAACAATTAGTAAAAGTAGTTGCCTGGTATGATAATGAAATGGGTTATAGTGCTCAAATGGTAAGAACCGCAAAATATTTAGGAGGCAAGTAGGCCTCTTTTTATGAAAAATAAAGGTTTTACACTCGTTGAATTGATTGCAATAATATTAGTTCTTAGTATTATTCTAACTGTTGGATTTACTACTTTAAGTAATTCACTTGAAAATTCAAACGATCGAAAGTATCAAACAATGATAAAAAACTTGGAAATGGCAACTGAGGAATATGTTAATTTACCAGGAGTATATAGAAAAGTTGATGAAGAATTAAAGGAAGGTAAAAGAGTTACTATTGATATAACGGATTTAGTAAATGCTGAGGTTATAGATCAAATACCAACAAATCCGAAGACTAAAAAAGAAATTACAGGGTATATAATAGTAGAAAAAAATAGCAATAATGAACTTATTTATATTGTTCAAATAGATTAGGTGAGAAAATGGATTTACGCAATTGTGATTTAGAAGGTAAGAAAGTAATAATTAGATGTGATTTTAATGTTCCAATAAAAGATGGAGTTATTAAAGATGATAATAGGATTGTTGAGTCTTTACCAACTATAAAATTAGTAAGAGATAAAAAGGCCAAAATTATATTGATGTCCCATCTTGGGAGAGTAGAAACAGTTCAAGATAAAAGTGGAAAATCTTTGGATGTTGTTGCCAAAAGATTAGAAGAACTTTTAGGTCATAAAATTATATTTGTAAATGAAACAAGAGGAAAAAAATTAGAAGATGCAATTAATAGTTTAAATAATGGTGATATATTATTAATGGAAAATACAAGATTTGAAGATGTTGATGGAAAGAAAGAATCAAAAAATGATCCGGAACTTGGTTTGTACTGGAGTAAACTTGCAGATTTTTATGTAAATGATGCTTTTGGTACAGCCCATAGAAGTCATGCATCAAATGTTGGTATTGCTTCTCATTTACCTAGTTGTTTTGGATTACTCGTTCAAAAGGAACTTGATTGTTTGAAAAAAGCAATTGATAATCCGGATAGACCACTTACAGTTATTGTTGGTGGTTCAAAGGTAACTGATAAAATAATGGTTTTAGAAAACTTGGTTAAAAAAGCTGATTATATTTTAATTGGTGGAGGAATGGCTTATACTTTTTTGAAGGCAAAAGGATATAATATTGGTTCATCTTTATTGGATGAAGAAAAAATAGATTTTTGCAAAAAAATATTAAATATGAGTGATAAAATTGTTTTACCAGTTGATAGTTTAGTTGCGAAAGAAATCAATGAGGATGCTAAGATTGTTGTTAAAGACAATGATAAATTTGATGATAATGATATTGGACTTGATATTGGACCAAAGACAGTTCAACTTTTCAAAACATATTTAGAAAAGAGTAAGACAATTATATGGAATGGTCCTGTTGGCTATTTTGAAATACCAGCATTTGCAACCGGTACGAATGAACTTGCTAAAATAATAACAAGTTTAAATGTTACATCTATTGTTGGTGGCGGAGATACAGCGGCTGCTTTAATAAGTATGGGATATAAAGATAAATTTACTCATATTTCTACTGGTGGTGGCGCTTCACTTGAACTTTTAGAAGGAAAAGAATTGCCTGGAATAAAGGTAATAGAAAGTAAGTATGAAACTGATTGTCGGTAATTTAAAGATGTATTTTGATGGATCAGAAATAAAAAATTATCTTGATAATTTAATTAGAGATGATAATGTTGTTGTTTGTCCGTCATCTATACATATTCCATATTTTTTGAATAAAAATATTAATGTTGGTTTACAAGATGTTAGCATGTATGAAAAGGGATCTTTTACAGGTGAAGTATCAGCTTTACAAGGTGTGAATATTGGTGTTACATATGCTTTAATTGGTCATTATGAAACAAGAAAATATAATGATAATAAAATCATTAATTTAAAAATTAAAAATGCTTTAAAACATAATATGAATGTTATGTTATGTGTTGGTGAAACATTGGATGAAAAAAACAATAATTTAACTTTAGATGTAATAAAAAAACAATTAGATGAATGTTTAGATGGTATTAATGGTAAAGTTATTATTGTATATGAACCTATTTGGTCTATTGGAAGTGGACTTATTCCAACTAATGAGGAAATAAAAAATATAACCAATTTTATTAAAGAAAATTATAATTATAAAGTATTATATGGAGGTAGTGTTAATTTACAAAACATTGATACTTTAAATAAAATATCTAATATAGATGGATTTTTAGTTGGGCTTTCTGCTAGTAAAGTAGATGAGTTTAATGAGATTATAAAAGAAGTTAACAAAATCTGATGTTTTTCAACAGGATTCGACAAAACTAGATAATTTATCCCCCTAGATTTATACGAAAAATGTAGTATAATTAAATAGTAGAGTTGAAAGGAAATAAAATGGAAAAAGATACAATTAAAGTACTTATTATTGATGATAACGTAAGTTTAATTCAAATGGTAAAGGAATATTTTAAGGATAGTAGTAAGATTAAAGTAGTACTAGAATCATATGATGGAAAAGATGGAATTGAGGTTATTGATTCTAAGAAAGATGAGTATGATGTAATTGTTTTGGATTTAATAATGCCTAAAAAAGATGGTATGTATGTTTTAAAAGAAATGAGAAGTCGTGGGATTGATAAGAAAGTTATAGTTGCAACTAGTTATAATGCTGGTGAAGTAATAAGAGAAGTAGCTGAATATGGTGTTAATTATTTAATACTTAAACCGTTTGATTTAGAAGATTTAGAAAAGAGAATAATTGAAGTTTGTTCTAAAAAGAAGGAAAGTAAAACAATTGATTTTGAAACTCATAATTTGCAGGTTTCAATTACAAAGATGCTTCATGAGCTTGGTATTCCATCTCATATAAAAGGGTATCAATTTTTAAGAGATGCGATTAATATTGTATTTGATAGACCAGATGTTATTGGTGGAATTACTAAAGAATTATATCCAGAACTGGCTGGTAAATATGATACAACTGTTTCAAGAGTTGAAAGAGCAATTAGACATGCAATTGAGGTTAGTTGGAATAGAGGTTCGTGGGATATGATGGAAGAATTGTTTGGTCATAGTGTTGATATTGATAAAGCTAAGCCAACTAATTCAGAGTTTATTGTAACATTAGCTGATAAATTAAGAATGGATTTCCATAGAATTGCTGTATAAAAATAAGACAAGGTAAAACTTGTTTTTTTATTAAATATAGGTGATTTTTCATAAAAATACTCAAAATGTGTAGTTGTAAATGATGTGAGACCAAAATTGTAAAAAAATTAAAGCAATATGATACAATCAATTTAGTTATTGTTGAATATTGTTTTTTTAGGTACTTCCAAGTAATTAAATGATTTTAATTATTTGGAAGTAGCAGTAGAAGCGTTAGCTTCTATAATTTGCTTTCTTTTTTCAATTGGTGAAATCCAATTAAGAACTTTTATTGGTATTTTATTACTTCTATTTAAATAAACTTTCATTTGTTTCATTAAATCTTCATAAGAATAAAAAGATAGAAAATTATAAAATCTATTTTGATCATTACGATGACTTCGTTCAACTTTACCATTATGTCTTGGTGTTCTTGGTCTAATTAATTGATGTTTAATTTCTAAATCATTCAATAGATTATCAAGAGGATGAATCCTTTCGGTTTCTTTTATATGTGTGAATTCAGCTCCGTTATCAGTTTGAATTATTTGAGGTTTATAGCCAAAATAAACAATTGCTCTCTTAACAAAATCAATGGTAGAATATGATGATTGTTCTTTATAAGGATAAATAAATCTTTCTCTAGAGGCCTCATCTATTACAGTATATTGATAAAACTTTTGTCCTTCTGTACCAACATAGCAAGTTTTAGGAACATATTTAACGTCCATTTGCGAGCTTTTCCCAATATTAGTTGGCGTATCATATGGTTTAGGGATATATTTCTTTTTATTTTCTTTATTAGCATAAATACCTAATTTTCTCATAACTCTAAATAGAGATGCAGCATGTCTCGAATATCCTTTCTCAACTCTTAATTTCCCATATAATTCGCATAAAGAAATATTAGGATTTCTTTTCGTGTAATCATTAATCCATTTTAATTCTTCATCAGTATGAGTTTTTGGATGTTTATTAATTGGTTTGTGTGATTTATCTATTAAAGATTCTTTTGTATCATCATATTTTTTATTCTATCTCATCAACGATGATTTAGAGATTTTATATCTTCTACATACAAAGTGTACAGAAACTCCTGTTCTATATAATTTTACAGCATAATATTTTGTGTTTAATTCATGTGGTAAATATCTATTGTTTTGTGGTATAATTGTCATAAGCGATAGATCCTTTCTTTAAAGTTTTTATGCAATAACTATTTTAACGGATTTATCGCTTTTTGTATATACAAATGGTGTCACATCAATTGTAACACTACAAACTTTGATGTTTTTTTCTTTGAAACCTATTGACAAAACATGAAAAAAGCATTACAATATTGCGTAAATTATTTGAGAAATGGTGCGTATTGGTATGAATAACAAATGTTTAATTGATAAACTTTACAATTTATTAATAGATATATGTAATTGCTGTATTTTTGATAAATGCAACAAATTATCATTATGCTCTGTTTCAAATGCTATTAAAGAAAAATGGTTACTAAAGTTAGATTTTTAGTGCCATTTTTTGCTTTTTGGAGGTGTTTTTATGAATAATATAACATTAAATGATTTGCTTGTTAAACTTGAAGAGTATAATCCCGATGAAGTGAAAATAGTAAAGAAAGCTTACGAATATGCTGATAATTTACATTCAGGACAAAAAAGACAAAGTGGGGAGCCATATATAAGTCATCCATTAAATGTTGCTTATATACTTGCAGAAATGCACGCTGACAAGGATACTATTTGTGCTGGACTTTTGCATGATACTTTGGAAGATACTAATATTACTAAAGAAGATATTTCCTATGATTTTAATCAGAATATTGCTAATTTAGTTGATGGCGTTACTAAATTATCTAAAATGAATTTTTCTTCTAAACAAGATCAGAATTATGCGAATACAAGAAAAATAATAACTGGCATTACTGAAGATGTAAGAATAATTATAATTAAACTTGCTGATAGACTTCATAATATGAGAACATTACAATTTAAATCTGAATTTAAGCAAAAGGAAAATGCTTTGGAAACAATGGAAATATTTGTTCCTCTAGCTTATTATATTGGTGCATATAGAATTAAATCAGAATTAGAAGATTTATCACTTCAATATTTGAAACCTGACATGTATAAAACTATAGAAGAAAGAAAAGCAAAAATTGAAGAATCAAGTGAAGATTGTTTGAAGGAAATGTTATATAAGATAGAAACGTTATTAAATGATCGAAATATACCAAATGAAATAAAGATAAGAACAAAAAATATTTATGGTATATATAAAAGATTAAGTGAAGGTCATAAGTTATCTGATATACATG
>ERZ824488.3008-NODE-3008-length-13590-cov-2.545918_pt1 | contig 13590 bp, 11 predicted proteins | sample MGYA00519936_ERZ824488 | MGnify/ENA primary metagenome ERZ824488 (study PRJEB31778, sample SAMEA3449153) | human gut metagenome | biome: human gut; feature: human-associated habitat; material: faeces | place: United Kingdom | collected 2010/2012 ... | reverse complement strand
ACTGCTGCAAAATGCCAAGAGCCGGCCTGCCCGTACAATGCCCCGTATAAATCTGTTTCACACCCAGTTCAACAAGCTGTCTGCCGATGTCCTCTACTTCTTCCGGCGATACCGCCATGGAATCCACACCGTCAGGGCTTTTTAGGTGAAAACCGCCGACGACTGCATAAACGTTCTTGTGCAAAGCGCACTGCGCTTCTTTGACGATGTTGACGATGCCTCCGTGACTGCAGCTGTTGCAAAGGATCAGACCCTTTTCTGTCTCAAAGGTCACACTCTGCTCGTGGGCAAAGTCGTCTATTTTAAAACGTCCGTCTTCCAGCCGGTACATATGGGCTTTACGGCCCTGCTCTTCCAGATTTGGCGTAGTGTGCGGAAGGATCCATATGCCGGGCACCGGCTTTGCATCAGCCAGGCTGGCCGCAAAGCAGTTCGATGCTCCCGATACGAAACAGAATCTATCTGCGTGCTCCCGCAAAATCCCTCTTGGGATCCCGATGTATTCCCGTGCTCCCGCCTTCTCCGAGTAACAGTTTTCTGCTGCCGCTTCCTGCAGATAGACCTTTGCATGAGCATTTTCAGCGAAAAAGCGGGAAAGCCCGCCTGCATGGTCGTAGTGAGCGTGGGATAAAAATACCGCCTCCACCTCGGCCAGCGAAAGACCCAGTTTCACAGCATTCTCCGCGAAAAGCCCTGTAGCTCCCGCATCCAGCAGATACCTTCGTCCCTCATATTCTATATGCAAAGAAAGACCGTGCTCCCCACACAGACCTTTTCCATCGCTATTTTCTGCCAGAACTGTGATTGTAAGCATTTTTCCCTCCTGCGCTGTGCGCTTTTAATGGATCCCTACGAGAAAAAACCACCGGTCACGATCAGCAGCAGATTGCTGTCGTACAATGCTCCCGCTATGAACGAGCTGTCCAGGCTGTCCACAATGGAGCCTGCAAGCCCTTCTCCGCCGCAGTTGACCACTACCATGAGCAGTGCCAGAAACAGGAATACCAGCAGCACTCCTTCGACCAGTCCGGTCAAAAGCCCCAGCACACGGTCAGAAGTGTGGAGAAGCCCCCGGTGCTGTCTTTTACAGGCAGGATGCACCAGGATCCGCATCAGAATGCTGCATCCTACAGTAATGGCCAGGAAACTGATGAGTGTAACGATAGTCGTCGTCAGCAGCTGAACGAACAGGTCGGATGCTTCCCCTGCGCCTGCGGATATCCCTCCGCTGATGATAGCCGGCATGCCCGCAACAGCATTGTCCAGTGCTGCAGTGGACATGGCGAACTTTTCAGTCAAACTGTCTCTTATGCTCATCCCCAGCGAACCGTCATCCAATATGTCCGCCAGGGGCTTTGCAGCAAACCAGGCCAGCACGATCGCCGCGATCCAGCCCAGCGTATGTAAACAGGTGTATACGAATCCTTTCGCCAGTCCCTTGGCTGCGAAAAACACCAGGATCGCCACCAGAATAATGTCTAAAACCATAAAGCCTCCCTTTTCAGACAGCCATATGTGCTCCCGCATCTTCCTGCAAAGCGCCCTTCGGGGATCCGGGAAACGGTCATAGCCGCCTTCTGTTCTACATATATTACTAAAAATCACCGAATTTCACAAGGAGGAAGCCATGGATTTTTCAAAAACAAGGAAGAGCCCCATCCTGCTGCAGGAAATCAGTCGCAAATACGCCCTGGATCCCCTCAGGCCTATACGCGGATTTGTCAAACTGGAAAATAACGCCGATAAAGGACTTGTCACCGTCATCGTGGAAAACGTAAAAATTTTTCCCGCCGGTGAGTACTGCTACAAGCTGCTTCTGGCCGGGATCAAAAAAGAACAGCAGGTCTACCATCTGCTTGGAAGTATCGTCCTGTCTTCAGGCGGTCGAGGCGAGGGGACCTTTCGCATCAGGCCGGCGGATCTGAATGGTCACGGCAGCTGTCTTTGGGAGTTCGATACAATGATCGTCGCGGCAGCCTCTGTCACGAACCCCAGGGAAGCCCTTCACCCGGTACTGCAGGGAAAATTCCGGATCGCCTGTCCCGCAGATCCGCACCCGACTGCCGCCCCGAAGGATTATAGTCCGTTTTATCAGGATTTTGTGCTGGATCGCTGTATCACTATCGCCAGAATGCAGAAGCAGCTCACAGATATCAGACCATTTTATCATGATTCGACTTCCGCCCACTGGAAGAAGGTTTTAGACTGGTCAGATTTCCCGATTTTATCGCCCGGTTCGGAAACCCCGGTAAAAATCTATGGTCATTTTCTATGGGGCTGGAACGACACCCATTATTTCGTAGCTGTACCCGGCCGGTTTCTGCCTGCCGAGCAGCCGGACAGCGGCAGATCCGGTTTCACCTTCTGGCAGCCGATCCTGGGGATGGAAAAGATCCAGCAGGATACTTCTCTGCCTTTACAGCAGCGCCGGGATCAGACCTACGGCTACTGGATCGCATCCATCAGCCGCCGGACCGGGAAGATCGAGGAGTATCCGTATCGAGCCGTTACTTCGGGCTGCCCCGGCACGATTTTATGATTTTTTGCAGCAAATCCCCTCAAAAAATCATAGTTTCAGATCCACGAAAACATGGCATAAACAGATACTAATCACCGACGGGCACATGCTCTACCGGTTTTGTCATGGTAACATTACAAAACCGGACGTCAGGCCACTTCTCCGCGCTAAGGTCTTTGCGATATTGTCTTGTTTTTGATTTCCCTCTGAGTGTCGGAGACGTTTTTCCAGCGAGACTATGATTTTTGCTAGGAACTTTGCAGCAAAAAGTGGAATGGAATATTACACCTCACCTGTGCTATAATGATAAACATGATACAGAACAATATTTTATGGAGTCCGCTGCAAATTGGCGGGCTGACAACGAAAAACAGATTTGCCGTATTGCCTATGGAATGTGCAGACGCCGCGGAGGGCGGTTACCTTTCTCAGGATATGCAGATGCGGTACGACCGCTACGCAGAGGGCGGCGCAGGACTGGTTTTTCTGGAGGCTGTGACACTGCAGCACGAGACCAGATCCCGCGACCGGCAGCTGCTGCTTGATGTGTATAAAAAAGAAAGCCGTGAGGAATGGGAACGCTTCGTAGCTTCCTTTAAGGCAAAGCACCCTAATACTCTCCTGATTTTTCAGTATCATCATGCCGGAGAAACTGCCGGGAAAGAATTTTCCAGAAGAGTCACGGTCAAACCTTTGACGCCTTTTGGCGGAGAGCTCATTGATGCATGGTATATCGACGACTACATCCACCGACAGGTGGAAACTGCCAAATTTCTCTATCGCATCGGCGTGGACGGCATCGACCTGAAGTTCTGCCATGGTTATCTTGGCAGCCAGCTGCTGCGCCCATATAACGACCGCGACTGGAAATACGGCGGTTCCTGGGAGAACCGAAGCCGTTTTGCATTTGAAACCTGTGAGCGGATCAGACGCGCTGTTCCCGATCCAAAATTCCTCATCGGAGCACGAGTAAGCATGTATGAGGAAATGCCGGGCGGACAGGGACACGCCGGAGCGGACAGCTTCTGCTACGATTTATCGGAATCTATCGCACTGCTGCAGGGCCTGGAAGCCCGCGGATGCAGCTACTTTGGGGAAACCATCGGAAACGCTTCCGTTTACTGGGAGAACATGGCCCCTTCTCCATCCTGCTCCACCAATGTGTATCAGCACCTGACCATGGCCAAAACCATGAAGGAGGTCGTGCAGCCGCAGACGGTCATCATCGGAGCCGGTATGTCAGTGCTGGGCGATGGCACGCACAACCAACTGCGGGGCGTACAGCCGGAGCGAACGTCTTTGCTTCACGTGGCAGAGGATGCTTTGCAGAATGGCGTCATGGATATGGTGGGGCTGGGACGCCAGGCGCTGGCCGACCCGTATCTGCCTTGCAAAGTCCAGAGCGAACAAGCCTCGGACGTGCAATGGTGCCTGACGTGCAATCTTTGCAGTGAACTGGAAATGCGCGGAAAACCCATCGGCTGCGCCGTGTACAACAAGTATTTTGCCGATCTTTGGAAGGAGTGCCGAAGCGAGTTCGGCGCACCGTCCCAGATCGTGACCGGCGACTAAACAGATGACGCGAAACTTTGGCGGGGCTGCAACAACATCTTGCCTGCCTCGCGAAAATGTGATACTATTGTAAAGTATATGAAAAAGTATATGGAAGAAGCTCTGAAAGAGGCGAAAAAAGCCGCTGCCATGGGGGAGATCCCCATCGGCGCCGTGATCGTCAAGGACGGCGAGATCATCGGCAGAGGTCATAACGAAACGGAGACCGGCTGTGACCCCACAGCACACGCAGAGATCGTGGCGATCCGTCAGGCTGCGAAACGACTTGGAGGCTGGAAGCTTCCAGGCTGCAGCATGTACGTCACCATTGAACCCTGCAGCATGTGTGCCGGTGCCATCGTATGGTCCCGGATCGAAAAGCTCTACATCGGATCCATGGATCCCAAGGCGGGCGCATGCGGATCGGTTTTTAACATCCCTCAGGAAAAGAAGCTGAATCATTTTGTAGAAATAGAGACCGGAGTGATGCAGGCGGAATGCAGCGGCATCATAAGGGACTTTTTTAAACAATTAAGAAAAAACAAGGCGGAGGAAAAACATCAATGAAAAGAGTCAGTGCACTGATTTGCCTTATGATTATGGCAGTATCTATCTTAGCACCTTCCTGTTTCGCAGCGAAAGAAACAGCAAATACACAGAAAGGTGCAAACTTCAACATAGAAAAAACCACTCCGGAAAACAATGCGAAAAATGTTTCCGTGGAAAACCTGAGTGTGAAGATCTACTTTGACACGGAAATGCTCCCGAAGGATAAGGCTTCCCGCGAAGCCAACGCCAAGCAGTTCAAGCTGACGGATAAAAAGGGAAAGAAAATTCCGATCAAAGTATATTACAGCCACAAGGAAGAAGGCCTGGTCATGGTCGTATCCGACACGGTGAAAAAGGACATCCAGATCGAAGGCGACACAGAATACGATCTGACGATCGGTAAAAATCTGACATCTACAGACGGCACGAAAATGGGCGTGAGCCACAAGCTCCACTTCAAGACTCTTGACCAGAAGGGATCTACAAGGATCTACATGATCATGATGGTCGTAATGATCGTCGGCATGATCTTCTTCAGCAGTCGCAGCGCTAAGAAGGCCATGGAAAAAGAAAAGGAAGAGAAGGGTAAATCCGAAACTGTAAATCCGTATAAGGAAGCAAAGAGAACCGGCAAGTCCGTAGAAGAAATCGTAGAAAAGGATAAGAAGCGCAAGGCAAAACAGGCGGAAGCCGAAGAAAAGCGCAGAGCCGAGGAAAAGAAGATCCAGGAAGAAGTCGCAGAAAAGCTTCGCAAGGAATCCAATAAGAGAGTTTCCAAGGCAAGACCGATCTCTGCAGCAGGCAGCACCTACAAGGTGGAGGTCAAGAAGACTGCTGAGCCTTCCGGCGGCAACAACAAGAAGGGCAATACCAACCCGAAGAACCAGACCGGCAAGCAGAGAAACTCCAAGAACAAAAAGAAAAAATAAATGGATGAAACGGGGGTAAGCCAGAGGCTTGCCCCTTTTTCGTAGCAGCTGCAAAGTCCCCTCCGGGGCTGCAAGAATGCTGGAGAGACATTGCAGAAACTGCAGCCATACCAAATGCAGCGGTAAGGAGAAAACAAATGAAAAAAATTCAGTTACACGCATATGCGAAGATCAACCTGACCCTGGATGTGACAGGAAAAAGACCTAACGGATATCATGATGTGGAAATGATCATGCAGCAGATCTCACTTTGCGATGAGGTCACGATGAGCTGGGAAGCAGGATCCGTAAGGCGAGGGAAACCAGGCCAAACAGCAGAACCAGATCCCACAGGAATCCAGATCCAGCTGACCGTCAGCCGTCCTGATCTTCCGGCAGATTCCAGCAACCTGGCCTGGAAAGCCGCCGAGGAAATGATAGCCGAATTCGGCGGTCCGGCGGGCGGAAATGCAAAAGCCGCCGCGGGCACAGAAGCGGCGGGCGGCGTCCTCACCATCGACATCCAAAAGCAGATCCCGATGGCGGCGGGACTTGCCGGCGGCAGCAGTAACTGTGCTGCCGTCCTTCACGCTATCAACCAGCTTTGGGAACTGAACCTTTCTGTGAAAGGACTTTGCAGGATCGGCGCACGGCTAGGCTCCGACGTACCGTTTTGCATCATGGGACAGGCAGCCGCAGAGAAAGCTTTGCAGGGAAGCTTTGCAGACGACCCGGATGCATGTCACTGTGCACTGGCGACCGGAACAGGAACCGATCTGAAACCTCTGACCGGACTGGACTCGTTTATCGTGCTGTCTAAGCCGGCTATCGGCGTTTCTACCGCAGAGGTCTATCGTGGTATCGACAACGAAGGAATACCACGCCATCCGGACAATAACGCAGTAATATCTGCGATTTTCGAAAATAATTACAAAGTGCTAGCGGAAAAAATGGTCAATGTACTTGAAAATTTTGCGTTAAAGCGTTATCCTATCATTGTGTATACAAAGAACATAATATCCGATTTATGCCAGTCCGCCGGGATTCCGAACTGTGTCATGATGAGCGGAAGCGGGCCGACCGTATTCTGCCTGTGTGAAGAGTTAAGCAAAGCACAGCAGATCTGCGAAGTGATGAAGTCTCGCAATCCAGAGAGTTTTGTCGCAAAAACGACAGGGCAGGACAGGCATCGTGATGTAACAAGAGAGGGAAAACATGTTGAATTTTGACATCCAGAATCATAGACCGCTGCGCGAAATGGTCTATGAAGAGCTAAAAATGCAAATACTTACAGGAACCATCATCCCGGGCACCCGTATGATGGAAGTTGAGCTGGCAGAGGAAATGGGCGTAAGTCGTACACCAATCCGGGAAGCGATCCGGAAGCTGGAAAAAGAAGGGCTTGTCACCATCGAGCCGCGCCGTGGAGCATATGCTTCTCAGATCTCTACCGATGATATGGTGGAGATACTGGAGGTACGCCAGAATATGGAAGGGTTGGCAGCATTCTTTGCAGCGTCTCGTATGAAGCCGGAGCAGATGCGTGAGCTGGAAGATGTTTCAAAAAAATACAATCAGGCGGTCGCAGATGGAAATATGCAGGATATGATCACTTACGACACACGTTTTCATCGCATTATCGTGGAGTCCTGCAACAACAAGATCCTGGTGCAGATGATCGAACAGCTGCAGGAACTGGTACTGCGCTTCCGCTATATTTATTATGATAATTTCCGTCGTGCAGAAAACATGCCGGAAGAGCACCAGACGATCCTGGAAGCCATCGAAAATGGTGATGCAGATGCAGCTCGCCAGGCAGCCGATATACATATCGACCGGCTAAAGGATCTGATCATTCGCGAAGGTGTGTAGGCGATCCGTTAAACTAGCAAAGTCGGCTAATCAAAGTTTCTTAGGGTTTATCCAAAGTCCCCAGAAGACTCCGAAACAGGAATTTTCTGGCGGGCTTTTTTTTGTTTGTCCAGGTAATTCCGAGATTTTCCCTTTCAGAGTGCGGTCTGATTTGCAAAATCTTCTTTTCCTTAGAATTTCAATCAAAAACGAGAAAATTCCGGATGGTCGGCGGTGGTGTCAAAACCTAAATCTTTATATCACAAAATTGGGGGATGAAATCGAGAATCTCACTAGAACCTATGGGTCTCTACTCTCCAATCGCTCGAATTTTTTCTGAAAATCGCTTAAAATGCTTTTGATTTTCAGAAACAGAACAAAAGCTCTTTCATGAGATTTCGCCGAAATCTTCGTTTCACTATGAAAATCTTGCGAAACGAAGATTTTGTAAAAATCAACCCCGGCAGAATCTTTGCAGATTCTCGATTTGTCGGAAAGATTTCTCGAAACGAAGATTTTGCAAATTCCGCTGAAACCAAACGCCCAGGTTCAATGCGATCTGCAGGCCACGGAAACAGGTCTCACAATCCGCCGCCCGTCTGCATAATCGCCCTGCCCCCTTCATATGCTTGAAAAGGAAATATAGTTCCCGCACCAATAAAGGAGGTTACAAATATGACTACATCGCCTTACGATACGCTGCCAACCGGGAAGCAGGCCCTCGCACCCACCAGCGGCGAAAGTATAGAAGAGAAGCCGAATCCGATCACCGACCCTTACGGAGGATATGAGGAAATTTCTCTAGAAGAAGCGGCACGTCTTGCGACTCCTGTAATAAGTCAATCACAAGACTCCGGCAGCAGTCCGGCTGCGAACCGAAATTCCGGCGATCTGGATTCTGCAAAGCCGGCTGCGTCGCAGCCGGCATCCGCGCCAGACACTGCTATGAAAAAAATACAGTCTGCCGCATCAGCTCGCACTGACACCCAGTTTGGCGACGTCAATAATACCGGCAATGCAGGCAGCGCAGGCACTGCCAGCAGTTCTGCATCTCTGTCAGCTGAATCCCTGCTAGACGCCGAGCTCCATTACGACAACATCCGCCTGCGGAACCGGCGGCGCACCTGGAACTACACCCTCCCGTTCGATGAAACACTGCTGGTTCCTGACACCATGCCAGACATGATCCAGATTCTCTTTTCCGAGGGTCGCGTCACGCCATCTCAGCCGGGCAAGACCCATTACAGCAGCAGCGATACATATTCTGGTGAGATTTTGCTGTTCACCGTCTACCGTCCGGACGGCGGCGAGGGAACTCCTGTAGACGTAGTCCGCTCCACCATCACCTTTGAAACGTCCGCCTGCTGGGGGACTTCCAGCGCGCAGAACACGTCCCCTTCGCAGGCCGATTCCGACCGTATTTATTATGCGACAGTCTGCCTGAAAGAAGTCGAACCATCCCGACTCAACGAGCGGAAATTCCAGGTACGCGGGAAGCTTTGCATTGCTGTTACGGAAATCCAGAAAACAGAACTGCACGTGCTGCGGGATTCCAGCGACAAGAATCTGATCCTGAAGCAGGAAAAAAAGGAGGCTGCAGATCTGATATTCGAAACAGAAGAATTTGCAGACATAGAACAGGAAATTGCCGTTGAGGAAGGTCAGCCGCAACCGGTACGGATCTTAAAAGAGAGCTTCACTATCACGGAAACCCACAGGCAGATTTCATCGGGCAAACTGATCATCAACGGGCTTTTGCAGATCCAGATCCTGTATCTGGGAGAGGACGACGAAAGAGAGAATCAGCTTTGCTACCGGAGGGAAAAGATGGAATTCACCCAGTTCATCCCACTGCAAAGTCAACTGAACAGCGATCTTATCAAAGTGGATTTCAGTGGCGACGGACTCAAGTTAGCTATCGAAAATCAGGATACCTTCCAGCTGGAAGGACAAGTGCGGATCCGGATCCACGGGTACGGAACCAAGCAGATCCCAGTGGCCTCCGACGCCTACCACAAAGAAAAATCCATCCATTTCGATCGGAAGGTCGAGTCTCTTTCCTGTCTCACAGATGTGCTTTCCGGGGAAATTTCAGCACGAGAAGTGGTGAACCTGACGCAGCAGGATCAGCATCCCGAGAAGCTGATCTGCGGGAGCATTCTCCCGAGTAATATTTCAGTCCATCCGGAGCACGGGAGAATCGTCATCGAAGGATCGGTCCCTGTCAGGATCCTGTCACTGGATGAAAACGGGCGGGCTTTTGTCATTAAATCAGAGGTTCCGCTGCGGGGAGCACTGGGCACATCCGCTTCACCAGAAGCTTTGCAGGAAGCCGATCTGTTCACGTGCTCCGCTATCAAGGACTTCTGGATCGACACCATCAACAGCAGACAGATCGAGATCAATGTGAACACTATCATCGAGGTATGGATCAGTGAAACTCGTGAATTTACCACCCTTGAGCATTTCACTGTCAGGGGCGAAGATCCCCAGCAGCCTGCCATGGCCATCTACATTACCAGCGCAGGCGACAGCCTTTGGAATGTCGCCAAGCATTATCAATGCGACGCCGATGCTCTGGTGCAGCTCAACCAAATTGATGGTGATGCTCCTCTGACGGAATGTGCCAAGCTTCTGATCGTGCGCTGATCGGGTGCAGGGCATTCGCCGGTCACAGCAGGACAGTCCGTAACTGCCGGGAGCACCACGCGTGCTTCCGGCATCGATGGCCTCATCATGCCGGTCAAAAAACGTCCGGAGAACTCTTTGCAGAAATTTTTTTAGAAATCATGTATAAAGTTTCCACTCCTCGGAAAGACTCTTTGCAAACACTTGAAAAACGATCAGGAGGAAGGAAACGTGAAAAAATTACAGGAACATATCCGTCTGATGTCGGACGAACGAAAATGCGTGATCGCTTTGATCCTCGTGCTGTTTATGGGGCTGCTCCTCGTTTATACATATGCGGGGGACGGCTGCCGGAACGACCACGAGGGGATCCTGCGGCTCCACGTCATCGCCAACAGCAACAAGGTGGGCGACCAGGCGCTGAAGCTGAAGGTGCGGGATGCAGTCATTGAGTACATGGCCGACCAAAAGGATCTGAAAACCGTGGACGAAACGCGGGAATATTTAAAAGAAAACAAGAAGCGGCTGCAAAGGATCGCCGAGGGGGTCATTGCCGCCCAGGGGTATGATTATCCGGCGGCGGTAGAGCTGGGGGTACGCTACATTCCACAGAAAACTTACGGGGACATCACCTTCCCGGCCGGGAATTACGAGGCGCTCAACATCACCATCGGCAGCGGCCAGGGAGAAAACTGGTGGTGTGTACTGTTCCCGCCACTCTGCCTTTTGGACGAGGGGACGGCTCCTATTTCAGGTGATGATGCGGATTCTGATCCTGCAAAGGCTGCTAATGCCGGCGGCAGCTCTGCCGGATCTTACGCCCAGAGCGACACGCTGACTAAGGAGCAAAAACTGAAACTGCGGTGGAAAACGCTGGAGCTTTTAGAAGGGAAATAACCTAGAGCCGAAACCCTGCGTTAACGCAGGGTTTCTTTATAGAAAAAAGCCGGATCGAAAGCTTTGCAGAATGAAAAAAGGGGCTACAACCCCATCTCTTCAGCGAATACGTCAGTGCGCCGCATTCAAGAAGCAGCACCAGATCCTTCCTTCGGATTATCGCAGAAATCCCTGAAGAAGAGATCCTTGTTTTCTGCAAAATCTACCGCCCGGCTTTTCGGAATTCTCCCGGAGTCATCCCGACGTTTTTGCGGAATTTTTCGATGAAGTAGCTGCTGCTGCCGAAGCCGGATTCGTAGGCGATCTGTGAGACCGGCAGATCGGTGTGTTCCAGTAGTTCCATGCTTTTGCTGAGGCGGTATTCCGTGATATATTCAAACAAAGTGCAGTTCATGTTTTTCTTGAAAAATCGACAGCATTCATTGGTACTGAGATGGAGGTGCTTTGCGATTTCGTCCAGAGTGATCTTTTCAGTGAAGTGCTCTCGGATGTAAGAGAGGATCTCTTTGATGCGCTGGTTGCGGCGCATCCGTGCTCCATCTGCAGCGGGAGCATCATGCTCCGCAAGACTCTCATGCAAATGGCAGACCAACTCTTTCCAGATGGCGTAAAGGCTGCTGCTGACAGCCAGTTCCCAGCCAAAGCTGCGACTTTTGTAATCCTGTTCGATGCTCATCGCCTCGTCCAGGATTTTCTTCTGCCAGAAAACCCCTGGATCCAGGATCACCGCATCGGCGGCAGAACTGCAAAATACCGGCTTCACATAGCTCCGCTCAAAAACGCTGTTGGGAAATGACGTTAAGAGTTTCGGGCTGACGTCCAGGGATATGAACATGGCGTCAGAATCGTACCGGTCGCGGATCATGTGGAGCACCTCCGGATTGATGTAGATGCCCTGCCCTTCGTGCAGGTCGATGGTCTGCTGGTTGAAGAACACGGAAATGGTTCCACGGACCACATAAGTCAGCTGAAATTCGTAGTGCCAGTGCCAGTTGACGAAACCCAGCACATTTTTCTTCAAATCGTTTTCGTGAACGGCCAGTGGGAAATCGAACGTCCCGATCCGGGTAGTTTCCATCCGCTTGCTGTTGATGGGTATATCGAAAATCTGCATCTGCTTCTCCTTCTTTTCAAAAAGATCAATATTGCGACATATTACGCATAAATTATGATACAATTTTGCTTTTGCGTCAATATAATTATAACTGTACGAAGGAGGACAAAAGACATGACAACTGCAACCAGTGCAAAAAGAAATTCCATGCTTTTGATGGCTCTGTGTGCCATTATGTGGAGTCTCGGCGGTATCTTTATCAAACTGATTTCCTGGAATCCACTGCTGATCTGCGGAGTCCGCAGCGTTATCGCTGCATTGATCCTGGGCGGATATATGTTCGTCACCCGGACGCCGGTGAATTTCAACAAGTATTCTTTTGGTGCAGGGATAGGGCTTTCCACATCCTGCATATTCTTCGTCTTCGCTAACAAGCTGACGACTGCTGCCAACGCTATAGTACTCCAGTATACTGCACCGATTTTTATTCTTCTGATGTCGGCATTTTTATTCAAGCAGAAATTACATAAAAAAGAAGTTGTCGTAGTCGGGATCACTATGTGCGGTATCGTGCTGTTTTTTCTGGATCAGCTGTCCCCAGGCAATATTTTAGGGAATATTTTCGGTATCTGTGCCGGTGTTTTCCTGGCACTCATGTTCGTTATGGTGGGACAGGGCGGCAAAGACGATTCCATTCGAATGAGTGGCATCCTGTTCGCTCACTGCATGGCTTCTATCGTCGGCGTTCCTATCGGGCTCATGACGACTACTTCCACCACGGGAATGGAAATCCTGTACGTTGTCATCCTGGGTGTGTTCCAGCTGGGGATCCCGTATGTACTCTACACGGTGGCTTCTCGCAACTGTCCACCTCTGGCCTGCTCTCTTATCGGCATGCTGGAACCTTTATTTAATCCGGTCTGGGTAGCCATTTTCGTCGGCGAAATGCCGGGAACCTTCGCACTCATCGGTGCGGCCATCATCATCGCTGTTGTAACCTGGTGGTGCATCAGCGAAAGCAAAGAGGAGGACCCGGATGCGCCAGCGCTATGATTTTTGCTTGCTTTCGGCTGCAAAAATCATAAAATCGTGCCGGTAGGGTTGCTCATACCGGCGTCGCACCGCAGATGACTTGCGCCGCCAATAAAAAAGGCTGCGGTGCTAATTGCTTAGTACCGCAGCCTTTCATATTCTATTCACATTTCGCCAGCAGCTTGTCCCACTGTTTATCCACGTATTCCTGTGCTTCATCGATCATCCAGTCGTTGCCCTTCTTGAACATGTGAGCGAAACGACCCTGTTTTTTCAGGAATTCTTCTACCGGAAGCTTTTTCTTTGGTTCGTAGCTCAGCTTCCAGACACCTTCTACGATTTCATAGAGAGGCCATACGCAGGTTTCCACTGCAAGGCGGCAAATCTCTGCGATCTCCGGAGTTTCGTAACGCCAGCCGCGCGGACATGGCGCCAGCACGTTGAGAAAACAAGGACCATGAGTATAGATGGCCTTGTGAGCCTTTTCGTGAAGATCCTTGAAGTTCCCGATAAAAGTCGTCTGGGCCGCATACGGAACATTGTGGGCCGCGATGATCTCCGTCAGATTCTTCTTGTTCTGCTGCTTGCCCGGGATCACTTTT
>ERZ824488.3004-NODE-3004-length-13594-cov-2.563188_pt1 | contig 13594 bp, 11 predicted proteins | sample MGYA00519936_ERZ824488 | MGnify/ENA primary metagenome ERZ824488 (study PRJEB31778, sample SAMEA3449153) | human gut metagenome | biome: human gut; feature: human-associated habitat; material: faeces | place: United Kingdom | collected 2010/2012 ... | reverse complement strand
TTATTTAAAACCGGATTTTCTTCCGGATAATCCGGACTTTCTTCATTTAGATCCGGACTTTTATTAGGTAATACAACTAAAAATTGAGTTGAATCAGAGAAAAATATTGGCTTTTTTTCAAAATTTTCATATGTTCTAAGAATTCTTGTTATTCCACTACCTCTTCTCTCCATTAAGTGTAACCTACTAAACAAATCTGATATCACATTATTTCTTCTAATTGATGGAATTTTCATTAAATCTAAATCTTGTACTTTACTTCCAGTTATCATCCCACCTGGTGAAGAAATTTCTAATCTATCATCATACATATCAACATGTATTTCAGATCCAATTATTTGATAATCTCTGTGTATGATTGCATTAACTAATGCTTCACGTACTGCTTCTCTTGGATAATCAGTTTTTTCTTCTCTCATCATTCCTTTAATCGTCCATTGGTTTTTAGAATTATTTTTTATAAATGTTTCTGCATTATCTAATAATGCAATTATACTTCCTGTATATTCTTTATCATCTAAAGCATCTCCATCTATACTACCTTTTTCATTCCCTTTCCATCTTGTGCAAAATATTCTTGATTGTCTTAACATTCCCTGATCACTAAATAATACTCCTGCATAAGTTACATTTTTATTTATATCTAATAACCCTATTGAAATTAAATCAGCTTCTCTTTTTAGTGTAATACCTATCTCTTTTTTTAATGTTGCCTCTAATAATGTAAAACTTAAATCTTCCATTTTAAAAGGACTTGGTAATGCATCAAATGTATTATTTTGCCCTTTTAATATTAATGCATTTAAAACATGTGGTGCTGCTTCAACAGATTCATCTCCTGTTCTAACATAAGCTATTTTATTTCCGTCAGACACATAATAATATGGTACAGATGGACCATCAGCAACTTTTAATTCTATAAATTGTTTATCATTCTCTCTTATTGGATTCACCTCATATCTTGGAGCAGGTTGAATTTTTGCATTTATAAATTCAGATATTTTGCTTGATATTTCACTAGCATTTTCTATTCCTATAAGTTCTTTATCCGAATTTCTTATTCCAAAAAGTATTGTACCTCCTTTTGTATTTGCGAAAGCAGACACTGTTTTTAACCAACTTTTAGGTCTTCTCTCTTCTAAATTTTCTTTATATTCTATCATTGTGCTCTCAATTAAATTATACTCCGAAATCTTCATTTTTATCCTCCAATAATTAATATTTTATTAATATAACTGTTCTATCTATATAATACGATATTATATACTTTTTATATAATAATATTTCTTACTTTTTTTAAAATTTTCATCTAGTTTATAACAATATATTTCATCAAAATTGAACTTTTTTAGATATTCTCTTTCTTTTATTAAATTTTCAAATGCTTCTTGTTGATTTTCACCATTTGATATACCAATTAATTGTGCATTCTCACAATCTGGTTCTATGCTATTTGAATTTGGTTGATATGTATAACCTTCATTTGTTAAAAATATATAACTACTCATCTTAACCTCGCTTTTACATATTATATCAACAAAAGTCAAATATGTCTATTAGTTCTTCTTTTTTTTTGCTTAAATATGTGTAAAAAAGTCAAAAAATTACACATATTTTTAAAACATGTGTAATCTTAATTATAATTTTCTTTTAGTGGTGTTTTTCATTTTTGTATACTTCTTTTTATATTTTTTATACTTGCATATTGTATCAAATAAAAATTATATAGTTATATATTTTTTATTTTAAGAAATCCACTAAAATTTTCTGAAATTGTCTATATATTTGTATTCTACACTCAGTGAATTTTTTATTTTATTAGTGATTTATCAAAAATATATGTATCATATCCATTATATACACCTTTTTGCACTAACCCTGTTGATTCCACTTCTTCATAAAATTTATTTCTACCTTTGTGTATATATCCAGAATCTTTACAATAATTGATATAATCTGCAAATACTTCGCTTCTCTTTCTAACTCTTCCACTTCTTAGTAAGCTTCTTATCCTGTCTTTATCATATATATATCCAATTACTGTATTACTATCCATTTTATATGATTCTATAATGTTTTGACTTTCCTCTACATTAGAAAATCTATTTTTTCTTATTGCTTTTATATATTCTTTTAATGATATTGCTGCCAAATATTCTAATGCTTGTTGCGTTACCAATTCATTAAAGTTGAAATTACTTTTTTCTGTTTCTGTAAATACAGCCTCAAATGGAATTATAAAAAGTCTTCTGAAATATCCATTACTAGTATCTGCAACTTTTGGCAATTCATTTGCAGTAAAAATGTGTTTAGCATATGGCTTTATTGTATATCTATCTTTAAATTTTTCTTCAACAGTTATAATGTCTCCGGTAACAATTTGCTTGAAAACGCTACTATCTTTTAAAAATTCTTTTGTCATTTCAGATACTATATTAACCAATTTTCCCTTTATTTCGGAAACACTAAATCTATTACTAACAAAATCTTGCAATGTTACATGACTTATATTTTCTCTTCCAATTAATCTTTCAATAATTTCTAATAGAGTAGACTTTCCATTTCCTGCGGTTTTACCATATAACACAAATGCTTTTTGCATCTTTACACTACTAGTCATAGAATATCCTATCATCTCCAGTATTGCATTCTTTCTTTCGTTATTGCCACAAGTTATTCTATCTAAAAAATTATCTACTGCACTAATTTTTATTGGATCAATATTTAAATTTATATTTATTTGATTCACTGTAAAATATTTGGGTGAATGCTGTATTATCTGATTTGTTCTTAAATCAAATAATCCGTTTTTAAAGTTAATAAAATTGTCATATTGTAGTTCTGCCTCTGGAGCAATTGTTAATAAATATGATATAACTTCTTTTTGCATTCTAATTGTTGATTTAGGATATATTTCTATAATTTTTCTATGGATGCTCTTTTCATTCTTTTTATATACTCCATTTTCATATATGTATAGTGTATTTTCATACACTCGGATTTCATTTTCCTCTAATAGTTGATTAGCAATAACATTATGAGACATCTTTTCTGGTTCACTTATATCTTGGTATTCTATTTGTTCGATTTCTAATTCCTTTTTTGAAATTTTATAATAGTTGTCAGAAGTGTATACAATTTCTTGCCCTCCAAAAAACATATCTGATAAATTCTGTTTTGATGTATCTGGATAATAGTCTTTAAAAATTTCTAATAATTTTTGTGGTATCTGAGATGCTAACAAATATTCAGTAATTGGTTCTTCAAATACATATGCTAGTCTAAATTTTGTTTGTTTCTCCGAATTACTAAATGTTGTATATATAAATGTTGGTTCAAAGTTTATACTTTTGCAATAGTTTAGTATCTTTTCAATACTTATATGTCTTGGATTATCCTTATATAGCTTTTCCCCTTTATATGTGTTATCAAAATCCACTAAAAATATTTGTTGCTTTTTCCAATTTTCTTGTGCATTTCCTTTTATTCCACTTGGTATTATTGTCATACCATTTATTATATTATTTTCTATTTCTTCTAATCTATATTCCTGCATTCTTAGTTTTGAAATTCTATTTTTGATATATCCTATTTGTTCTTTTGCTGGTTTTGAATTATATTTTTGTGAATCAAACATGCAAATTATATTATTAGTTTTAGTTCCTTTTTCAAAGTATAATTCGTTAATTTTCTTTTTGCTTTTCTTCTCTTTTATATTTTTCATAATCTCTGGAATTGTTATATTTAGTCCCAAGTCTTCTACTATTATTTTTGCTGATTCATGTGGATATTGACACCCTTTTAATTGTTTTACAAATTGAATCATATCTCCACAATGTTCTTTATCTCCAAAGTCTATAAAACCTTTATCATTAACTGCAAAAGATGGATTTTTATCTTTTCTAAAGGGTGAGGAATATAATAAATAGTTTGCAGATTTTCTAACTGGTTGTCCTAAATAATGAATTGCTACCTCTTTGTTTGTTACACTATTTTTTATTTGCTCATAAATATTCAATTTTCTTACCTCTTTTCGTTAAATCATTGAATATTTTAGGCTAATCGTATATAATATATTTAGAGATTGTTTATATAGGTTAGCCTTTATATTCAATTATATTGTTCTTTCAAGTACCAATTGAAAGGACAATTTTTTATTTTATACAATGTGAAAATCCCTTCTTTCATTTAAAATACTATTTTCTTCTTGAGATTTTAAAAAATCATCTACTGATTTTTTAGTAAAAAATATTCTTCTCCCAATCCTTACAAATTTTATTTTTCTTTCTCTAATTAATTTTGAAAGAGACCACTCTGTAAACATTGGTTTATATTTTTCTATGACCTGTTGTTTTGTTAAGAATTCTTCTTCATCCATTTTATTTTGTATTCACCTCCTGCTTCTTTAACCAAATTAAAAATTCTTTTTTAGGTATTAATTTTCTATTCCCTATTTTTACTAATGGAATTTGTCCAGAATTTATTAAGTTATATACTCCTGCTTTTGAAATTCTCATTTTTTCTTGAATTTCTTTAACAGTTAATAACTCTGGAATATCTGTTTTTTCTTGCATAATCTCACCTCCTTGGAATTATTTGAAGTAATTGACAGATTATTCTTGACTTTTAATATGTCTATATGTTACAATAGATTCAAATTTAAGTCAAGACATTTTTGAAATTTATTTTAAAATGTCTAAAAAGGAGATAGTTATGAAACAAGACTCTAAGCAAATTCATCTATATATAAATAATGATACATGTTATCTTATAGATATTGAAAGAAAGGCTGTTACTAAAGAATTTAATTTAGGTAATTTTGTAATTGAATTATTTGAAGAAACTAATGCAACTGAAAAACATTTAATTAAATTTTTGTTAAATAATCATGCAGATTCATTATATAAAGCTTTAGGTAATGAATTGTCAAAAATGGGATCATTCGAATGTAGAATTTTTAGTGGAATTAAAATAGAAAATGATTTACAAATGCCATTAGAAATTTATACTTTTAAATCTTATCATGATTTTATTTTATTCATTTTATATAGAGCAGCAGCTTTAAATATTCAATTTAATAAATGTAAAAATTGTGGCAAATATTTTGTTCCTACAACTAAAAGTAATGAAATATATTGTACTCGTGTTTTTAGAAATGGTAAGACTTGTAGAGATATTGGCTATGAACTTTCTGTTCAATCTGATGAGATAACAAAGCTATATAGAAATGCATATAAAACTCAAAATGCCAAGAAGCAAAGAAATAAAAATATTGCTAATGTAGATAAACTATTTTCTAATTGGGCTTCTGAAGCTAAGAAAATGTATAAACTTTGTAAAGATAATAAAATAAAATTTGATGAACTTTCAAAATGGCTAAAAGACAATCAAGATTGGATTAATAAGTAGGAGGTAATATATTTGGCAGGAAATATTCTTTATATGGGAAATGAAAAATATAGACTTCGTGTTAGTAATGGTTTCGATTCAAATGGTAAAAGAAAATATTTTAATAAAACTGTTACTTGTTCATCTAAAAGAGAAGCCGAAAAAGAACTTGCAAAATTTATCACTTCAATTGAAGGCGGTTGCACATATTCTGCGAAAAAAGTGACATTAAATGATTTTAGTAAGCAATGGTTAGAAACATATGTAAAACCTAATCTTTCGCCTACAGCTTACCAAAGTTATAACGAAAAATTAAATAAACATATTTTACCATATTTAGGTAATAAGCGACTTGATAAAATAAAACCTTTGGATTTGGATAATCTGTATAATTTTTTGCTAACTAAACCAACTAATAGAAAAGACAAAAATGGTAATTATAAAACTTTATCTCCAGCTAGTGTACATCGTGCTCATGAAATATTATCTAGCATTTTCAGTAATGCTCTTAGATGGGACATAGTTCCTTATAATCCATGTACTAAAGTTGTTCAACCTAAATTTAAACGTACTAAAATGACATGTTATGATGAAGAAACATCTAAAAGATTAATAAATGTCCTACTTAAAAAGGCTCCTATAAAATATAAATGCTTTGTTATTCTTGCTATATTAACTGGTTTTAGACGTGGTGAATTAGTTGGTTTGCATTGGGATGATATTGATTTTAAGAATCATAAAATAAGTATTAAACGAAGTGCCTATTATTTAAGTGGTCAACCTACTTCTGAGAAGAGTCCTAAAACTGATTTAAGTACTCGTACAATAGCTGTACCTAGTATTTGCTTTGATTTGCTTAAACAATGGAGATGTGAGCAAAGTAAGATGAGACTTGCTCTGGGTAAATCTTGGAAAGGTGCTAAAAATATTTTTACTACTGCTGATGGTAGAATTATGAATCCTGCAACTGGTCCTAAATGGTTTAGTTCTTTTTTAGCTAGAAATGGTTTTCCTCATATTCGTTTTCATGATTTGAGACATACTTTTGCTACTTTGCTTATTTCTGGTAATGTTGATGTTAAAACTGTTTCTCATAAATTAGGTCATGCTAGTACCGATACTACTTTGAAATTTTATGTTCATGATTTAGAGTCTACTGATAGGGCTAGTGCGGAGTTGTTGGAAAATATGTTAGTTGGTAATGTTACTATAAAATAGCAAAGAGCCTGAGGCTCTTTTTCAATTTATATTTTCTATTGCCTTTCTTATTGTTTTTATAACTAACTTTGCACAATGTTCTTTTTCTTTTGGTAATCCATTTAATTTATTAGTTATTTCATTTGCAGTTAAAGTTTTGGCTTTTTCTATTTCCATATTTTTAATCATTTCTGTTACTACACAACATGATGCTATAACTGGAGGGCATCCTTTAGCTTCAAATTTTGCATTTTTTATTATATTTTTGTTTTGTTCATCTGTTTTTATATATATTTTTATTATATCGCTACAAATTTCATTTTCTATTATTCCTATTGCATCAGCATTTTCAATTATCCCTAAATTTATTGGATTTTCAAAATATTTTTTTACTATTTCACTATACATTTTTATCTACCTCTTATTGCCATTCTATAACATTTTTTTATATATAGCAATATAGAGTAGCCTTTTACTACTCTATATAAACATTTTCTGTAATAATCCTTTTTTAAATTTGTCTAATTTTTGATATTTCTTTTCTTCTTTTTCTATTTTTTGTGCAATTCCATTTATTATTTTTCCTTTCTTGTTTTGTTCTTCAATATCTGGAATTACAAAATTTATTTCATAAAATGATTCCATATTTAAGTTTCTTCTTACAATACTCGCTCCTTGTTCTGAATTTATTGTATAGTAATAAATTGCTTTATTTGTTTTTAATAAGTTTGAAATATAATCTTTATCAAAATTTTTATTTATATTAAATATTTTGTATGATGGCGAAACCATTCCAATTTCATATTTATTATTATAATTTATATTTCCCATCCATAAATTTTGTGGACTTAAAACAATTTGATTCTTTTTTAAAATTTTATAACCTATGTTATTATCACTCGCTATACTCCTATTAAAATATTCACTTTGTAAAAACAAACCGTCTTTTGTAGAAGAAATAACATCATATTGATTATTTTCTGTAGTCTTGTTTATAACTTCTTCTAATATTTCACTAATTTTTATTTTTTCACCATTTTTACTTTCAAAATATTTTTGAATCAATCCTTTTTTATATATCTTAAGGGTTTCAATTTTTCTTTGTTGTAATTCTATTTTTTTATCTAATAAAGTAATAAAGGTAGAAATTTTATCTTGTTCATCTTTATTTGGAATATAGTATAAAATTTCTTCTATTGTTTTACAACTTAAACTAGGTACTCCTGTTGATTCATCATATTTTTTCCAATTTATGTTTTGAAAAGCATAAAAAATATATTTTGTATTAAATTCTTCTTTTATATCAGTGTAAAACAATGTGTCTACTGTCCAAAAAGGAGTAGTCATATATTGAGGTTTATTTATTGTCCCTTTCCTACCAATTAAAACAGAAGGTTTATCATATAAGAAACTGTTTGTTGTTCCAATTTGTCCTCCTGTGCCTAAAATAGGATATGTACCATTGATGCACTCTATTGACTTCTGATCTTTACCACTTTTTACTTTTAAAGTATCTCCAATTTTATACTTTTGATATTCGCTATTAAATTCTTTAAATCTTAATTTAGGTACTAACAATTCTTCACCTTCAATCTGTCCTTTAGTTTTAACCTTAAAGGTCAATAAAAGTATATCATAAAAAAAGTAAAATTGGAATTATTTAAGGACTTTTTCTTGAAAATTTTTACAAACTAAATTTATACATTTCTTTTTTTGGGTCATTTGAGGATGCACATATAAATTCAAAGTAATATTTACTGTAGCATGTCCTAATAATTCGCTAACTGTCTTATAATCTACACCTAATTTAATACAATTAGTTGCAAAGGTGTGTCTAAGACCATGAAAATTAATTTTTTCTATTTTGGCTTTTTTTGAGATTCTTTCAAAAAATCGCCTATATGTTCTTGGCTCTATCCATTTATTGTTACAAGATAATATATAGTCATCTTCATTGGTTCTATATTTCTTTAATTCGTATGCAAATTCTTTATTAAGTGGTATTTCTCTTTCAGCATTGTGAGTTTTTGGATTTGTTATTATTACTTTTGAAGCATTAATTTGTGTATCTTTAATATATACTCTTTGAAGAGTTTTATTTATATGTAAAATATTGTTTTTAAAATCAATATCCTTCCATTGTAATGCACATAGTTCACCTATTCTAATTCCAGAATATAATGTCAATAAAATTCCTAAACTTTTAGCTGATTTGTTCTCTAAAATATAATTTGTCAGTTTCTCTTGATCTTGTTTCAAAAGTGTATATATTTTATCCTTTTGATTAGTCTTTGGATAAATGAAGTCAAGACTTAAATTTTGTATTAAGCCTTCTTTCATTGCAGATTTCAAACTACTTTTTATTATAGCAACTATATCCTTAATAGTTTTATTAGATAAACCACCTGAATTATCTAGCCTACCATTTTTATATTTTTCTAATAAAAATTTTTGAATTATCTTATTATTTAATTCATTAAGATAATATTTTCCTAAATCTGGTGCTATATGGTTAGAAATAATATTAGAATAATTTGCATATGTAGATTCTTTAATATAATCTTTTTTATATGATAACCAATCCCAAATCCAATATTCATATAATACTTTGTTTTTTGCTTTAAATAGCATATTTTTCACCTCCATATACATTATACAACGAGTGCCTTTTAAGTATATTAAGGTTAAAACTAAAGGACAGAATGAAGGTGAAAATTTGGCAGTACCAAAATTGAGATTTAAAGAATTTAAAGATGAATATAATACATATAAACTAAATGACATAGTAGATTTTTATAAGGGAAACACATTATCTAAATCTGATATTAAAGAAAATCGGAAAATTTCCTTGTATTTTATATGGAGAATTATATACAAAATATAATGAAACAACTGATAAAATTATGAGTTATACTGACAAAACTACTAAAAACCTTTTTTATAGTAAAATAAATGATGTTTTAATTCCATGTAGTGGTGAAACTGCATTAGATATCTCAACATCAACTTGTGTACTACAAGATAATATAATTATTGGTGGAGATTTAAATGTATTAAGACCTAAACTACAAAATGGAAAATATTTAAGTTATTTATTATCTAATAAAAAGAGGGTTGTTATTGCCAAATATGCTCAAGGTGATTCTATTGTTCATTTATATGGCGAAAAAATAAAAAATATAAACATTGACTTGCCTACAATTGAGGAGCAAGAAAAAGTGTCTAAATTATTAGAAATTTTAAATAAAAAAATCAAACTCCAAAAGAAGAAAATTGAAGCCCTTAAGATATATAAAAAAGGATTGGTGCAAAAACTTATTAATTCTAACAATTGTGAAGAAAAAAGAATTTCTGAATTTGGCACTATTATAACTGGAACTACTCCCTCTAAACTGATTCAATCATATTGGCATAATGGCACTATAGTTTGGGTTACACCTTCAGATATTACAGAAAGTAAAGATATTTATAATTCACACGATATGTTAACCCCCGATGGACTTAAAGCCGGAAGATTTGTCCCAGCTGGAAGTATTCTTATAACTTGTATAGCAAGTATTGGAAAAAATGCAATTTTAAAAGTAGATGGTTCTTGTAATCAACAAATTAATGCTATAATTCCAAATAAAAATTTTAATGCTGACTATTTATATTATTTATTTGAATTAAAGAAAGATTATTTGCAATCTACTGCTGGTACTTCTGCAACATCTATAATTAATAAAACTTCCTTTGAAAAATTAGTGTTTAAAATTCATAATATAGAACAGCAAAATGAATACTCAAAAATATTAAATTGTTTAGAATCAAAAATTGAAACTGAGAAACATAAATTTAAAAAGTTAACCTTATTAAAAAAATCACTACTACAACAAATGTTTATCTAAAAAGGATTACACTTCAAAATGTAATCCTTTTTTCTATTTTAATTCTTTTAATCCTAACTCTCTTAAATATTTATTAAGTTCTTCTGTTACTTTTTTATCTTCTTCATCTATTTTTTCTAACTCTACCTGAACAGCATCTAAATCTATTTCTTCTTCCTCTTCAAAAGTATCTACATAGCGTGGTATATTTAAGTTATAGTCATTTTCTTTTATTTCTTCCATAGTAGCTAAATGAGCATATTTTTCTACTTCTTTTCTTTCTTTATATGTATTTATAATTTTATCTACATCTTCATCTCTTAATCTATTTTGATTTTTCCCAGGTTCAAAGTCTTTTGATGCATCAATAAATAATATATTATCACTTGTTCTGCACTTTTTAAATACTAATATACAAGTAGGAATAGAAGTTCCATAGAAGATATTAGCTGGTAATCCTATTACTGCATCCAAATAATTCTTATCTTTTATTAAATATTCTCTGATTGTTCCTTCACTTGCTCCTCTAAATAATACACCATGTGGTAAGACTACTGCCATTGTTCCATTATCATCTAATAGATATATCATATGCTGAATAAATGCATAATCTGCCTTTGATTTTGGTGCCAATTTTCCATAGTTACTGAATCTCTCATCATTTAGGAACTTTTGGTCCGCTGACCATTGAGCTGAGTATGGTGGGTTTGCAACTATTGCTTGAAATCTCATCTTCATATGTTCTTCACAAGGATTTTCTAAAGTATCTCCATTATATATATCAAATCTATTAAAAGGAACTCTATGAAGTAGCATATTCATTCTAGCTAAATTATATGTTGTACTAACTTTTTCTTGTCCATAAAAAGCACTTACTTTTACATTTTTTTGTCTTGCTACTCTTAACAATAATGAACCTGAACCACAAGTTGGATCATATACATTCTTTAAATCTTTAATTTCCATTGTTACTATTTTAGCAAGTATATTTGAAACTTGTTGTGGTGTATAGTATTCTCCTGCTTTTTTACCTGCACTTGCTGCAAACTGTCCTATTAGATATTCATATGCATCTCCTAAAACATCAATTTCTGTATCTTCAAATGCAAAATCTATATCATTTATCTTTTGCATAATTGTTCCTATTAATTTACTTCTTTCTTTTTCTCCTCTACCTAATTTTGAAGAATTTAAATCCATATCTTCAAATAAATTCTCAAAATCATGTTGACTAGCATTTCCAAATGTAGATTCTGAAACTTTGCTAATTGCTTTATTTAATATTGATATATCGAAATCACCTGTCTCCACTAATTTTATCAAATTAGAGAATAAATATTCTGGCTCTATTACATATCCAACATCACTGTCTTTTGTTAAATCTTCTATTATAGCTTCTCTATATTCTTCTTTTTTCCATGCTTGTTCATATGTTAATTTATCTTTATTTAAAAGTTTTTCTTCTATGTAACTTACTAATCTTTCTGATAAAAATCTATAAAATATTAATCCTAATATATAATTTTTAAATTCAGAAGCATCCATTGTTCCTCTTAAATCATTTGCCATACTCCATAATTTAGAGTGTAATTCTGATTGTTGCTTATTTTGTTTTTCTGCTACATTCATTTTTTTCTCCTTCTATTTGAATCTATTTATTAAATTTACTATAAATTCTTTAATTGACTTTGTTATATTAACTTTTTCTATCAAAGGCTTATCTATTTTTTCTTTTATTTTACCTGTATCTAAAATTCCAGAATATTCATATTCTCCTATAATATCATTTAATAGATTTACATCAATATCATATTTCTTGGCAATATCTTCAATTTCTTTGTGTCGGCGTTCATCCATAAAGTTATAATAATTTTCTTCAACTGAATCATTTTCATTAAGAGTTGGAATAATTTTATTTAAGAATTCTCTAATCAAATCAGATTTTAGCCTTAAGTCTTTATTATCTGCATTTTCCAATTTATTTAAAATGTCCTTAATATCTTTATCTGTCTGCTCTTTATCAGTTAAATCGATTGATCTCATTAAATTTAAAATATAGTCAACATTTATTTTATCTGTGTACATTAATTCCAATTCAAAATCGATATCATTTAATATACTAACTTTATTTTGTGATTCTTTACTTGTAGCTAAATCTAAATATTTACTCTTATAATCTAAATATTCCTGATGTGAAATATAAACTTCTTCTTCTGTAAATTTAAATTCTCTAAATATTCTAAGTTTTATTAATATTTTAGTTAGTTCTCTAAATATAACAATAAATTTTTTCTTTTCTTCTTCTGATTGTATTGCATCGACAAATTCTACTGTCGGAGCAACTTCTTTTAATTTTTTTGCTATTTCAATAAATTTTTCTTTATAATATTCATATGGTTTTAATAAAACTTCATCTGGATCACTTGTATCAGAAAAAATCCTTATAGCATTATCTACAGCTTTTTTCGTTGTTCTAAAACTTACTATATTTCCTTGTGTTTTTGTTGCTTTTTCTACTCTATTTGTTCTTGAAAAAGCTTGTATTAAATCATGATATTTTAATGCTTTATCTACATACAATGTATTTAATTTTTTACTATCAAATCCAGTTAAAAACATATTTACTACAATTAAAATATCTATTTCTGCATTTTTTACTCTTTTTGAAACATCTTTAAAATATCCATCGAATGTATTTACTGAATAGTTAGTATCAAACATTTTATTATAATCATTTATAATTCTTTCTAAACTTTGACATGAAAGTTCATCTTTTCCTTCATAATCTTCATTTGGTCCATATGTAAATATTGCTGCTATTTTTAAATCTGTTTTTTTAGTTTTAAAACAATCATAATATTTTACTAATTGTGGTATACTAGCAGTTGCAAATATAGCAGTATATGTCATATCATTAGTTTTTAATGGATGCATTGTAAGTATTCCTTCAGTAATGTTGTTTATTCTTTCATCAGCCATATAAGCTTCTTCAGTGTTTATACCTTCAACTTCAACATAATCTATATTATCTAAATTAGCATCTATTGTTTTATAATAATCAACTGAAAATCCTAATACATTTCCATCATTTATTGCATCTTTTAATAAAACTGTTAGCGCACCATCTGCTTTTAAATCCCTTG
>ERZ824488.2995-NODE-2995-length-13652-cov-2.699272_pt1 | contig 13652 bp, 9 predicted proteins | sample MGYA00519936_ERZ824488 | MGnify/ENA primary metagenome ERZ824488 (study PRJEB31778, sample SAMEA3449153) | human gut metagenome | biome: human gut; feature: human-associated habitat; material: faeces | place: United Kingdom | collected 2010/2012 ... | reverse complement strand
GACTGGAAATACTTTCGACATTACGTGAATCAGGTATCGAATGCGACTCCATCCTGATGGATTGCGATGCATACGATCGGTACCACAGATTTGGTACCGATCGTACTGAACGCAGCGCGAAGATTGCTATGCGGGAGCCTAAGCCGACGCCCGGCCTTCAATCGGCGGAGCGACGTCTTTATGAACGACTGTGTGCTGACAAAACAATCGCTTATCGGCGTATCGAACAGGAACGCATTCCCATGCGTGATGCAGTTGACGAATTACGCAAGCTTGGCATCCCCGTGGAGTCCATTGAAAATCAGGATTTGCCGATTTAGGCTGAGTGATTGGGGATGTTGCCAAGAGCTAGAACGGCTTAGCTTTTTCTCGTCTCACATTATGCCTTCCGATTAATAATGCAACGGCATTGCATAGCTGCAAGGTCCGGCACTGCTATCCGATACTATCGAACTGTTGTTTTGCGTTGCGCGAGAAGGGACAAACATGGCAACCGCTTGGGGTGACGAGAGTGTGCGGAAAACCGGAGTTCCCTCGCCTATGTACTTGATGGGCGCATGCGTATGTGATGATACGGAAACCGAAACAAGGCAAAGATTGGCGTTGCTTAAGCCCAAAGGAGCAAGGAAATTGCACTGGCGAGACATGCGGCCATCATTGCGTGGCAAAGTCGTTGATGCCATGGCTGCAATGGACATTGATCATGTCATTGTGGCTGCGGTACCAATGAGCCAGTGGAATACCGCCGAACGCGCTCGCCGTAAATGTTTGGAACGTCTTCTGCCTCTGCTGGAAACAGAATACAACGTGGACACGCTTGTGCTTGAACGGCGCGAGATTTCACAGGACAGGAACGATATCCGTTTCATCGATGGATTGAGAAGCCGCAGATTTATCGGGCCAATTCGTGTCGAACTCTGTGCAGGGGAGACTGATGCAAGGCTATGGCTCCCTGATCAGCTGCTAGGAGCGTACGGTGATGCCCAGGCCGGTACTGGAAGATACGATGAATTCCTCGGCCATGTTCGAACAGTGTTCATCGACAGTGATTGATGTCCTAAAACCGTGTATACTTCATGGTAAGCCAACCCCGCTGGGGAAATGGAAGTGAGAGCCGGACGCCCCGAGTATCTTGGGGGCCGGCTCTTGCGTTTCGGTCCACTGATGGTCCGGAATTTTGCATACTCTGGTTCAGTTTTCCGGCCTGACACGCCATCGAACAAGCGTTCGAATTTGGTCGTGTGTTCGGGTATCCTTGGGACAGATTTGGCGCGCGCATGACCGTGCGCGCGGGAACGGTGAGATGGAAGGTGGGGTGTGGCTGTGGCGGCAATGCAGACTGGCGCAAGGCGCGCAACAAGCGCAACGGGCGCGAAAACCGGCAAGGGCAAGAACGGTGAGGTCATCGTCGAAAAGGTGATGACCAGCGACTCCTTCCTGAGCCGGGAGATCAAAAAGGCGCCGCTGATTGAACACGATGGTTCGCTGGTAGCTGATATCTCGCACATCCCGAACGATCTCAAGATCACGATTCAGGGTGCGCGCGAACACAACCTCAAGAACGTCGACCTGGCGATTCCGCGCAATCGCATGGTCGTGTTCACAGGCCTGTCCGGTTCGGGCAAATCCTCACTGGCATTTGATACGATCTATGCCGAAGGTCAGCGACGCTATATGGAGTCCTTATCTTCCTATGCAAGACAGTTCCTTGGACAGGCAGAGAAGCCGGATGTCGAGAAGATCGAGGGCCTGTCGCCCGACGTTGACTTCATCGAGGGCCTGAGCCCGGCCGTCTCCATCGACCAGAAGACCACCAACCGCAACCCGCGTTCTACCGTCGGCACCATCACCGAAATCTACGATTACCTGCGACTGCTCTTCGCCCGCACCGGCATCCCTCACTGCCCTGAATGCGGCGAGCCCGTCGCCTCCCAGACCCCGCAGCAGATCGTCGACACACTGCTCGGCTACCCGGAGCGCACGCGATTCCAGATTCTCGCGCCCGTGGTCAAGGGCCGCAAGGGCGAGTTCGTGGATATGATCGAGCTGCTGCGCTCCGACGGCTACGCCCGCGCGCTCATCGACGGCGAGATGACGCAGCTGTCCGACGACATCAAACTCACCAAGCAGAAGAAGCACACCATCGAGGTCGTGGTCGACCGACTCGTGGTCAAGGACGGCATCCGCCAACGCCTGACCGACTCGGTGGAAACCGCCCTCAAGCTCGCCAACGGCAGCATCGTCATCGACTTCGTGGACGAGGAGGAAGGCAGCCCGGCCCGCCGCCAGCCGTTCTCCGAACACCGCAGCTGCCCGAACGGGCACACGCTCGAACTCGACGAGGTCGAGCCGCGCACCTTCTCCTTCAACGCCCCCTACGGTGCCTGCCCCGCCTGCACCGGTCTCGGCTTCAAACTGGAAATCGACCCGGATCTCATCATCTCCGACCCGGACAAGTCACTGGCCGACGGCGTCATCGAACCGTGGAGCGGCACCAAGATGACCTCCCAGTACTACGGCCACATCCTCGAAGGTCTGGCCAAGGAAATGGGCTTCTCCATGAAGACCCCTTGGAAGGGCCTGCCGGACGACGTCAAGCACGACATCCTCTACGGCCACGACTTCAAGGTCAACGTCTCCTACCGCAATCGCTGGGGACGCCTGCGCGAATACTCCACCGGCTTCGAAGGCGTGATCCGCACGCTCATGCGACGCCACGACGAAACCGATTCGCAGTCCATGCGCGAATACTACGAGTCGTACATGCGCGAAGTGCCCTGCCAGGTCTGCCACGGACGCCGTCTGAAGCCCGAAGTGCTCGCTGTCACTGTGGACGGAAAATCCATCTTCGACGTGTGCGACATGCCCGTCGTACGCGAACTCGCCTGGATCAACGGCCTGAAACTCGAAGGCTCGGCACAGCTGATCGCCGGCGAAGTGCTCAAGGAGATCAAGGCCCGACTCGGCTTCCTGAACGACGTCGGCCTCGACTACCTGACCCTCTCGCGCGCGGCCGCCACCCTGTCCGGCGGAGAAGCGCAGCGCATCCGACTCGCCACGCAGATCGGCTCCGGTCTGGTCGGCGTCATGTACGTGCTCGACGAGCCGTCCATCGGCCTGCACCAGCGTGACAACGAACGCCTCATCGAAACCCTGCACCACCTGCGCGATCTCGGCAACACGCTGATTGTCGTCGAGCACGACGAGGACACGATACGCCGCGCCGACTGGGTGGTCGACATCGGCCCCGGCGCCGGCGAACACGGCGGCGAAGTCATCTACTCCGGCCCCGCCAAGCACCTCATAGAAGCCAAGCGCTCCATCACCGGCGACTACATCGCCCACCGGCGAGAGATCGCCGTGCCCGCCAAGCGCCGCAAGATCCACAAGACCCAGGTGCTCAAAGTCGTGGGTGCCCGCGAGAACAACCTCAAGAACATCGACGTGAGCTTCCCGCTCGGCGTGCTCACCGTGGTCACCGGCGTCTCCGGCTCCGGCAAATCCTCGCTGGTCAACACGATCCTCTACCCGGTGCTCGCCGACAAGCTCAACGGTGCACGCATCGTACCCGGCCGCCACACGCGCGTGGAAGGCGTGGACCAGGTGCGCAAGGTGATCCACGTCGACCAGAACCCGATCGGCCGCACGCCGCGATCCAACCCCGCCACCTACACCGGTGTGTGGGACAAGATCCGCACCCTGTTCGCCAAGACTCCCGAAGCCCAGGTGCGCGGCTACGGCCCCGGCCGCTTCAGTTTCAACGTCAAAGGCGGCCGATGTGAGGCCTGCCACGGTGACGGCACGCTGAAGATCGAAATGAACTTCCTGCCCGACGTCTACGTGGACTGCGAGGTCTGCCACGGCAAACGATACAACCGCGAGACCCTCGAAGTCACGTACAACGGCAAGACCGTGGCCGACATCCTCAACATGCCCATCGAGGAGGCCGCCGACTTCTTCAAGGCGTACACCGGCATCTCCCGATACCTGAAGACCCTCGTGGACGTCGGCCTCGGCTACATCCGACTCGGCCAGCCCGCACCCACCCTGTCCGGCGGTGAATCGCAGCGCGTCAAGCTTGCCACCGAGCTGCAGCGCCGATCCGACGGCAAAACCGTGTACATCCTCGACGAGCCGACCACCGGCCTGCACTTCGAAGACGTGAACAAGCTGCTCAAGGTGCTGCAGTCCCTGGTGGACAAGGGCAATACGGTCATCGTCATCGAACATAATCTGGATGTGATCAAGGAGGCCGACTGGCTGATCGATCTCGGTCCGGAGGGCGGCGACGGAGGCGGCACCATCGTCACGCAGGGCACGCCCGAACAGGTTGCCGAATGCGAAGCCTCATGGACCGGCAAGTTCCTGAAACCCATGCTTTAGCCTTCCATTGCAGCTGACCTCGGGTGGGTTGGGGTGTTTGTTGCTGGACATGCTCCGGGCCGCTCAGGTCAAGTCTTTACGGTCCAGCAACACACACCCCAACCCACCCAATCCCTGATGATTGGTTTTGCTTAATAGCGAGGAGGATTATGACGAACGATATTGAGCGGCATAGTCCGGATGAGTGGCGGAAGACTGCGGCGGCGTTAATGTCGGAAAGCATAGCTGTGGGTGCCGGGGAAACGACGGCGAAGGTGAATGCGAATGGGGCACCTTTGCTGGGGGATTCTCGCGACCTGTTCCGACCCAAGACCTCGGATATTCCCGCCAAACCCGGTGTGTACAAATGGCGCGACGGGGAAGGGCGCGTCATTTATGTGGGCAAGGCAAAGAACCTGCGCAACAGGCTCACCAATTATTTCCAGCCGCTGTATCTGCTGCATCCGCGCACGCAGACCATGGTGCTGACCGCACGCAGCCTGGAGTGGACGGTCGTCGCCACCGAACTGGAATCACTGACGTTGGAATACACGTGGATCAAGGAATTCGACCCACGGTTCAACGTGCAGTTCCGCGACGACAAGACCTATCCGTATCTCGCGGTCAGCACGGGGGAGCGAATTCCGCGCGTGTGGGTCACGCGGTCGCGCAAACGGCGGGATACCCGGTATTTCGGCCCCTATGCCAAAGTGTGGGAATTGCGGCACAGTCTTGACCGGTTGCTGCGCACGTTCCCGGTACGCACCTGCACCACCAACGTGTTCCATAAGGCGCAACTGACCGGACGGCCATGCCTGTTCGCTTCCATCGGCAAATGCTCCGCACCCTGCGTGAACCGCATTGAAGCGGACGAACACCGGAGGCTGTGCGAACAGCTGGTCGGCGTGATGACCGGACGACTCGGACGGCCATACATCGCCCAGTTGACCCGCGACATGAAAGAGGCCAGCGCCGAACTCGAATTCGAGAAAGCCGCCCGACTGCGCGACCAGATCCAAATGCTGGAAACCGTGGTGCAACAGAACGCCGTCGTCTTCGACCAGGATGTGGACGCGGACGTGTTCGGCTTCGCCAGCGACGAGCTCGAAGCCTCCGTGCACGCTTTTTATGTGCGCGCCGGCTCGATTCGCGGCGAACGCAACTGGAGCGTCGAACGAGTTGAGGACATCGATGACGCCGACTTGATGGCCGACCTTCTGGTGCAGGTGTATTCGGACGCCGCCGGGGACAATCACCCCCAGTCGGCCGCGACCATCTCCACTAATCGCGAGGCCATCGGCTCCACGCAAACCATCACGGCCACGGACGCTGTGGCACGCGCCCAGGCCACCCGAGAACGCAACACCCGTCAGGAGACCACCGGGCGCGCGGACCTGCTGGCACCCATCGCACCGGTACCGCGCGAAATCATCGTGCCCGTCGAACCGGCCCGCCGTGAGGAACTCGAAGGCTGGCTGACCAATCTGCGCGGGGGAGCGGTGACCATCCGTGTGGCCTCGCGAGGCGACAAGAAGCAGCTTATGGACCGCGCCAACGAGAACGCCAGCCAAGCACTGCAACGCAGCAAGATGAGCCGTATCTCCGACATGGGCGCACGCACCCAGGCCATGAACGATGTGGCCAAGGCATTGGGACTCGCGGAAGCCCCGCTGCGCATCGAATGCTACGACATTTCGAACACTGTGGGCGGTGCCTTCCAGGTGGCCTCCATGGTGGTGTTCGAAGACGCGATCGCCAAGAAATCCGAATACCGACGCTTCGCCATCCGAGGCAAGGACGGCAAAGGCGCGGTGGATGATCTGTCCGCGCTTTACGAGACGCTCACCCGCCGCTTCAAGCACGGCAACATCGCCGGCGACTCCGGCGAAAGCATCGACGCGGAACAGCGTGTGGCCTCGGCCGCCGGCAAGATGACCACTGCCGTGGCGGCGGAGACAATCGCTGCGAACGGTAACGACAATGGTGAGGGCGGTTCCGACATCAGTGGCAAGGGGCACGCGGTGCCGGTCGGAGTGCAGAACGATGCGCGGGAGTCCCCGCCCGACATCGTCCAGCAGAACACAAACCGGCATCACTTTGCCTACAAGCCGAACCTGGTGGTGGTCGATGGCGGCAAGCCGCAGGTCATGGCCGCCGCCAAGGCGCTTGAGGACTGTGACGTGAACGACGTGGCCGTCTGCGGACTGGCCAAACGCTTGGAAGAGGTGTGGGTGCCGGACGACGACTATCCGATCATCCTCAAACGCCAGTCCGAAGGCATGTATCTGCTGCAGCGTGTACGCGACGAATCCCACCGCTTCGCCATCACCTACCACCGCCAGCAGCGGCGCAAAGGCGCCCTGCGCAGCGCGCTCGACGAGATTCCCGGCATCGGCGAAAGCTACCAGAAGCGGCTGCTCAACCACTTCGGCTCGGTCAAAGCCATGCGCGAAGCCAGTGTCGAGGACTTCGAGAAGGTCAAAGGCATCGGCCACGCCAAAGCCGAAGCGCTGTACAACGCGCTGCACGAGCAGTGAGCCGGCCCGGTCCAGCAGCCCAGAGTAAATTTTCGGTTGCGGGGCCTGTGGTTGACATATTCGAAGCAAAGTGTCGGCTAGCATGGGAACAGACATCAAGGAGGGGATATGGCCAATCATCGTTGCGCTGTACTCGGCAAACCCGTCGCACACTCATTGTCACCCGTGCTTCACAACGCGGCCTACCGTTCGCTGAAACTCGACGATTGGCTGTACGACAAGCACGAGGTGGGGGAAGACGACCTCGACGCTTTCCTCAAAGGCCTTGACTCGACGTGGGCTGGCCTGAGCCTGACCATGCCGTTGAAGAAGACCATCCAACCGTACGGTGTTCCGGAAAATTTGTGGGCCAAGGAACTGAAGGTGGCGAATACCGCGGTATTCGACTGGAGCGTGGCTGCCGATGATCCCGCTTGGCCGAACGGCAAGCCGGGCATCAAGCTATACAACACCGATGTCATCGGCATCCAACTCGCCTTCGACCATGCCAATCGCGAACTCGGCGAACACCACACCGCGTCGAGAAGCGGCACCGCGCTGATCATCGGCAATGGCAACACCGCCACTTCGGCGTTGGCCGCATGCTGCATGATGCCCGAAATCGGCCATATCGTCGTCGCCGCCCGCCACCCCGGAAAAAACACCGGGCTTAAACCAGTGGCCGAAAAGTTCGTCAACGTGCATAACCCGTACAACGAAATCGAATTAGGCGACGATCAGGCCCTGCTCGAGGCAGCCCGCAACGCCACCTATGTCATCAACACGATTCCCGGACACGCGGCCGACAACGTCGCGGATGCCCTCGCCGATGCCGGAACCGAGCCATTCTCCGGACTGCTGTTGGACGTGATCTACGATCCACGCCCCACCAAGCTCATGGAAGCCTGGCGCGCTCATGGCGGTCACGCCATCGGCGGCGAAGAAATGCTGCTGTACCAAGCTCTCGTACAGGTATTGCTGATGACCGGTATCTGGGATGACGACCCGCCCAGCGATGCCGACCAGCGTCTGCAGGACACCACCACCGAAGACGACCAGCTGGAGATCGCGATGCGCAAAGCTCTTGAGGAGGCGCTGTAATGAATCAACAGACAACGAACCGCGATACCGGCGAGGCGGCCGCCACGAATGCGCCGGCGAATTCCGCGACATCCACATCGACTCCGGACAACCAGCCGACCCCGCTTGATGCCTTCGAAGTGCTGCTCATCACCGGTATGTCCGGCGCAGGCCGCTCTCATGCCGCTGACTGCGTGGAAGACATGGGATGGTATGTGGTCGACAACCTGCCTCCCAAACTGCTTATCCCGCTTGTCGACATGATGACCACCTCCGGTTCCGGATCGGAGTCAGGCGTCCACAAGCTTGCCGCCGTCATCGACGTGCGCTCCAGCTATTTCGACGAGCTGGCCGCCGTGCTCGGCCATCTGGATGATCTCGGCGTCAAAACCCGTATTCTGTTCCTCGACGCCAGCAACGAAGTGCTCATCAAGCGCTACGAATCCGTGCGCCGCCCGCACCCGCTGCAGCACGGCAACCGACTGATCGACGGCATCCTTGAGGAACGTCACCTGCTGGAAGACCTCAAGGAACGAGCCGACTGGGTCATCGACACCAGCTCCCTGAGCATCCACCAGCTGTCCACCAAACTCTACGAGGCGATGCTCGGCTCCGGCCCCACCACCGTGGCAGTACACATCTTCAGCTTCGGCTTCAAATACGGTATGCCCATCGACGCCGATTTCGTGGCCGACGTGCGTTTTCTGCCCAACCCGTTCTGGGTGCCCAACCTGCGCGAGCTTACCGGGCACGACAAGCCGGTCGCCGACTACGTGCTTTCCAGCAAGGGAGCCAAGGAATTTCTCGACGCTTATGAGAAAGCTATCGAGATTGCGTTGGAAGGATACGCCCAGGAAGACAAGCACTACGTAACCATCGCCGTCGGCTGCACCGGTGGTCAGCACCGGTCGGTGGCGATGAGCGAAGAGCTGGCTCGCCGCTTACGCGCACATGGGCTCAACGTAACCGTTTCCGCGAGAGAACAGCACAAGCGTCACTCATCGTAAGCAGGCGTCGAGCGGTCATCGGGCAAGTGTTCGGTGACCACACTGCGAGAAAGCAGGGCCCATAATACGTATCAAACGGGTTCGCTTGTCCACCAGATGGCTTCCGACCGTGTGACAGCAGATGACGGCACGAAGCGCCTGAAGCATTGAGAAGAACGGGACTGTAGGAGGTAGATCTTGGCTCTTCTGGACGATGTCAAAAGCGAGTTGGCAGCCTTTGAAGGCGATTCGCCAGCCGCGATCAAGGCCCAAGCTGCGGCCATGATCCGTTTTGGCGGCGGTCTTCGACCGGTACAGAATACATACGTTATCCAAGCCGTATTCACCTCGCTTGACGTTGCAGAATGGCTGAAGAACACGTTGAGGAACACGTTCGGGCACGAAGCCGAGGTCAATCACCTCACACGTCAGACCCCGAACGGCCCTGTCGAGACCTACGTGGTGCTCGTCACCCGCAACGTAGTGGCCTTGGCTTTGCAGACCGGACTGGTCGACCGCCGCAAGCAGCAGGTCCGTGGACTGCCGTCTGAAGTGGTCAACGGATCCATCGCCCAAATCAAAGCGGCATGGCGCGGCGCCTTCATGGCCCGTGGCTTCCTGTCCGATCCCGGTAAGGCCAGCTTCCTGGAAATCGCTTGCCCCACGGAAGAGGCCGCCATGGCCCTGTGTGGCGTGGCCCGTCGTCTAGGCATCCAGGCCAAGCATCGCACGCTGCGTAGCTCCGAGCGCGTGACACTCAAGGATCCCGACGCCATCGAACGCATGCTCAAGCTCATGGGCGCCACCCGTTCGGCTCGCGAATGGACCGGCAAGCGTTCCGATGGCGAGGCCCGCGGCAAGGCCAACCGTCTGGCCAACTTCGATGACGCCAATATGCGCCGTTCCGCCAAGGCCGCCGCCGAAGCCAGCGAAAAAGTGCAGCATGCTTTCGAAGTACTCGGCGATAACATTCCGGACAACCTCCGTCAGGCCGGCCAGCTGCGCATCGATCACGTGGACAAGAGCCTCGAGGAGCTCGGCAAGATCGCCGAACCGCAAATCACCAAGGATGCGATTGCCGGCCGAATTCGCCGACTGCTTCAACTTGCCGAGAAGACGGAGAAGGCTCGCGCAGCCGAAGGCAAGTAACCCGACAATCCGATTTGCCATGCCTATTCGGCAAAACGCGACAACGATGTGACAAAACACCGCATTCAGTCAGTAGACGAATGCGGTGTTTTGTTCCGGAATGCCTGTAATATGCAAAGTGGCAAAATTGGCCACTTTGACGTGCGATTCGTCAAGGAAAGGATATTCATGAAGACACTCAAGGACCTTGGAGATCTCAAGGGCAAGCGCGTTCTGGTTCGCGCTGATTTCAATGTTCCGCTGGACGGCACCACCATCACCGATGACGGTCGAATCAAGGCTGCTCTGCCGACCATCAAGACCCTGCGCGAAGAAGGCGCCAAGGTCATCCTCATGGCCCACCTTGGCCGCCCGAAGGGCAAGGTCGTTCCTGAGCTGAGCCTGGCCCCGGTTGCCGCCCGCCTCGGCGAGCTGCTCGGCGCCAACGTGCCGCTGGCCAAGGACACCTACGGCGAGGACGCTCAGGCCAAGGTCGCCGCCATGAACGATGGCGACGTTGTGCTGCTTGAGAACGTTCGTTTCAACCCGGAGGAGACCTCTAAGGACGCCGACGAACGCGCCGCTTACGCCAAGAAGATCGCCGCCCTCGGCGAGGCCTTCGTTTCCGATGGCTTCGGCGTGGTCCACCGCGCTCAGGGCTCCAACTACGACGTTGCCGCCGATCTGCCGGCCGCCGCAGGCCTGCTGGTCGAGAAGGAAGTCAAGGCCTTGTCCAAGGCCACCGAGAACCCGGAGCGTCCGTTCACCGTGGTGCTTGGCGGTTCCAAGGTCTCCGACAAGCTCGGCGTCATCGAGAACCTGCTCGACAAGGCCAACCGTCTGGTCATCGGCGGTGGCATGGTGTTCACCTTCCTCAAGGCCAAGGGCTACGAGGTCGGCACCTCCCTGCTTGAAGAGGACCAGCTTGAGAAGGTCAAGGGCTACATCGAGACCGCCGAGAAGAACGGCGTTGAGCTCGTGCTGCCGACCGACGTCGTCGTGAACGCCGGCTTCCCGGCCGGTGACACCCCGGTTGCTCCGGAAGTCGTTGCCGCCGACGCCATCCCGGCCGACAAGATGGGTCTGGATATCGGCACTGAGACCGCTGCTCTGTATGCAGACGCAGTGAAGACCGCAAAGACCGTTGTATGGAACGGACCGATGGGCGTATTCGAGAATCCGATCCTTGCAAAGGGCACGATCGCTGTTGCAAAGGCACTCGCAGAGACTGATGCGACGACCATCATCGGTGGCGGAGATTCCGCAGCAGCTGTCAACCAGCTCGGCTTCGGTGACAAGATGAGCCACATCTCCACCGGCGGCGGCGCTTCCCTTGAGTTCCTTGAGGGCAAGGACCTTCCGGGCGTTGTAGCAGCAGATGATAAATAAAGAAAATTAGAAAAAGAGGAAACGAACATGGCAAGAAAGAAAATTATCGCTGGCAACTGGAAAATGAACATGACTCCGAGCCAGGCAGTAGAATTAGTAAATACCCTGAAGGATCTCGTAGTAAATCCGGATGTAGACGTTGTATATTGCGTACCGGCAATCGACATCGTACCGGTCGTAGAGGCAGTCAAGGGCTCTGATGTAGCAGTCGGCGCTGAGAACTTCTACATCGAGGACAAGGGAGCATACACAGGAGAGATCTCTGCTCCGATGCTTCTGGATGCAGGCGTTAAGTATGTCATCATCGGACATTCCGAGCGTCGTGATTACTTCAAGGAGGATGATGCACTTCTGAACAAGAAAGTGCTCAAGGCATTTGCTTCCGGCCTGACTCCGATTCTTTGCTGCGGCGAGTCTCTGGAGCTTCGTGAGAGAAACGCATACAAAGACTGGATCAATCTTCAGATCAAAGCAGATCTGGAAGGCGTAACTGCTGATCAGGTAAAGACCATGGTAATCGCATATGAGCCAATCTGGGCAATCGGAACCGGCAAGACTGCAACGGCTGACCAGGCACAGGAAGTTTGCGCAATGATTCGTCACACCATCGCTGAGATGTACGATGAGGCAACTGCAGAGGCAGTTCGCATCCAGTACGGCGGATCCATGAATGCAGGCAACGCAGCTGAGCTCCTTTCCAAGCCGGACATCGACGGTGGTCTGATCGGCGGAGCGGCTCTGAAGCCGGACTTCGGTAAGATCGTAAATTATAACAAATAAAAAAGCCATTTTTGGCAAATGAGTCCAAGCGAGAAATAAAAAGACGCCTCCGGATGCAATGAAAGTTGTGTTCGGGGGCGTTTTACAATTCATCTTGATAGTCTGACATATCTATGGCAAATCGATAACAGGGAGGATTTATTTTTGGAAAAAAACCAGATTATTAAAATATACGGAGAAGATTATAAAGAAATGACGAAGCAGCTGCTTGAGGCGGCAGATTTGATCGGAAGGCTTCCGGATAAAAACTGCCGGATCGGAATCAAGCCGAACCTCGTCGCGCCGACACCGGCGTTTCTCGGGGCAACGACGCATCCGGAGGTGGTTTCTGGAATCATCGAGTATCTGCAGGAACACGGCTGCCGGAATCTTACGATTGCGGAGGGCTCATGGGTTGGAGACTGCACAGCGGAGGCGATGGAGGTCTGCGGATATTATGAGCTGGCAGAAAAGTACGGCGTTCGTCTGATTGATGCGCAGAAGGAAGGCTCCTTTGAAGAGGACTGCGGTGGTTTGAAACTGCGTCTTACAAACTGTGTGAAAACGTTTGATTTTCTGATTAACGTGCCGGTGGTAAAAGGGCACTGCCAGACGAAAATCACCTGCGCACTGAAAAACATGAAGGGGCTGCTTCCGAATGCAGAGAAACGCCATTTTCATGCAATGGGGCTGCACCGGCCGATCGCACATCTGGCGCTTGGCATTCATCAGGATTTTATTGTCGCAGACCATATCTGCGGCGATCTCGATTTTGAGGACGGCGGCAATCCGGTGGTGCGCAACTGCATTATGGCAGCGGCCGATCCGGTGCTTCTCGATGCATACGTCTGTAACCTGCTGCACTATGACTGCAGTGAGGTGCCATATATCGGGATGGCGGAAGCGCTCGGCGCGGGCAGCGCGGATCTGACAAATATACAGGTGGCGGTGTGCGAGCAATGCCATACAGCCAATATGGATCTGACAGAGGAAAGAACGGAAACAGAGAAATCAAGCGGTACTGGTAAACTTTCGGGAGAAGCGTGTGACGAAAGTGTGCAGTTACGTTTTCTATCCGGCGATGAGATCTGGGACGAGGAGATTCCATATGCGCAAAAAGTAGTGACAGTGCGTGACGCGGTTGAGGAGGTTGAGTCGTGCAGTGCCTGCTACGGGAGCCTGCTTCCAGTGCTCGATCGTCTGAAGGAAGAGGGACTTCTTGAAGCGCTTCAGGAAAAAATCTGTATCGGACAGGGATACCGCGGCAAGAGCGGTAAGCTTGGCGTCGGAATTTGCACGTCCGGATTTGCATACTGCATCAAAGGATGTCCGCCGTCAGAAGAGGAAATTTATGAGGGGCTGAAGCGGTATCTGGCGGAGCGATGATGATATCATAAATTGTCTGCATAAACAGGCTGCCTCTTCATACACT
>ERZ824488.2990-NODE-2990-length-13674-cov-14.375945_pt1 | contig 13674 bp, 17 predicted proteins | sample MGYA00519936_ERZ824488 | MGnify/ENA primary metagenome ERZ824488 (study PRJEB31778, sample SAMEA3449153) | human gut metagenome | biome: human gut; feature: human-associated habitat; material: faeces | place: United Kingdom | collected 2010/2012 ... | reverse complement strand
CATGTTCCAAAATATCAATTAACGCTATGTAATCAAATTTCTGTTCCTTAAGGCAAAATTCTTCATATTCTTTTCTATCTTGCTCAGGTTCTTCAACATTAAAGCAGTATACATGAGAATAGTTATATTTTTCTATTGCATTCTTACAAGCTAATGTATCTATGTCAACACCGACTAAATAACAGTTTTCTCCCTGTAGCATTGCTCCAAACTTTCCCTCTCCGCATCCCACATCCAGAATTCGGCTTCCAGCTTGAACTTTTTTTGCAAGCATCGCAACATTGACATTTTGATTATTCCGATCAACACAAAAATCTTCATTATGATATCTGTTTTCAGGTGAGCGCCATACTAATTGATTTCTTTCACCATTACCATATTCCATACATCAACATCTCCATCTATTACTGTCTATTTTTTTTGTCAAGTATCTGTTGAATTTTGGTGTTATCACCATAAATAATTTTAGAATCATATGGTCTTTCCGGAAAAGCACCGTATTTCAATTTTATTTTTAATCCCCTCTCCTGTATAAAGTGTTCCACTTTATCCTTTAACGCCACAGGTTCTCCTGAGCATACATTAATAATTCCTGTGATTTCATCCTGAGTGCTTGCTGCCACTATATCTTTCGCTAAATCTTTTATATCAATAAAATCAATACTTTCAAACCATGTTCTAAAAGAAAGCGGATTAACGACAGTGCTAATATTATCTAAAACTTTTTGCCATAAAATTTTATCATTCATAACACCATCTCCCCACTCTAAATAAAGTTAACAACCTAAATTAATTGTAATACAAAAAACAAATTTTGCAAATAGAAAAAATTAATTAACAGACTTTTCAACAAAGTTTTTAACATAAAAAATCCTTTGTTTATATACTATAAAATACTTTTCAACAAATTTCAACAAATTTTTTATTAACAAGTTAACAATTGTTAAAAATTAAAAAGTTAATAAACGTTAATTTTGTTAATAGCCGAAAAAATATTGACAACAACTCACTTTTTTATATATAATAATAGCGATTAAGTTTGGAGGTGCAAGACGTGAGTAAAAGAACTTTTCAACCTAATAATAGAAAAATGAAAAAGAAACATGGCTTTTTCGCTCGTATGGAATCAGGTATACTTAATAAAAGAAGAAGAAAAGGAAGAAAAAATCTATCAAAATAATATCCACTACTAAAAGTGGATTTTTGATTATGGAGGCAAAGCATGAAAAAGCAAAATATTGTCAAAAAAAGCAAAGATTACGATCGCATAATTAAAAAAAAACAAGGTTTAAAAAATAAATATTTCATAATAAATAAAGAACCAAATAAAGAAAATATTCCTAAATTTGGAATAACCTTTACCAAAAATATTGGAAATGCTGTAACTAGAAATAAATTAAAAAGAAGAATAAAATCAATAATTGACAATAATAAAAACATTTATAACCATAATCAAACTTATATAATAATTGCTAAAAAAACAGCTCTAGATTTAAAATATCAAGAATTAGAAAAAGAATTAGTTAAACTTTTTCTAAAAATAAAAGGAGAAAAAAATGATTAAAACTAAAAAAATAGGAAAAATTCTAATATTATTTTTACTTTTAATTACCTTAACTGGATGTACTAAAAGTCTTCAAGATGAAGATGGTAATATTGTTAAAAATGAAATAACTGGTCAAACCATGACTGAAAACATAATCTGTAAGCCAACTGATGAAGAAACCATAAAATTATATGAAGATAATGGCGTAAAATTAGATGAGTTACCAGAATGTAATGATATGAAAATAACTGGACCTTATGAAGGATTATGGAACACCATATTTGTAAGACCACTAGGTTTTGCTATCGTTCAAATTGGTCAATTAGTAGGATCAACCGCACTTTCTATCGTTATAATCGCAGTCATTATAAGATTAATATTATTTCCAATGACTAGAAAAACTTTACTTCAATCAGAAAGAATGAAAAAAGCTAATCCTGAAATTCAAAGAATAGAAAAAAAATATGAAGGCAAAACTGATAATGAGTCAATGACTAAAAAAGGTCAAGAAATGATGGCCGTTTATCGAAAATATGAAATTAAACCTTTATCAGGATGTCTATTTGCTTTTATTCAATTACCAATTCTCTTTGCTTTCTGGGAAGCAATAAATAAAGTTCCTGCTATCTTTGAAGAAAACTTTATAGGCTTAAATATGGGAACAACTCCTCTAACAGGAATGATATCTGGAGACTGGTATTATATATTAGTATGTGTTCTCTTAATTGCAGCTACATACTTCTCATATAAACTAAATCCTTCTATGGCTATGAATGACCAAATGGCCAAACAACAAAGAATAATGACTATTGGAATGACAATCTTTATAGGCTTTATGTCCTTTACCTTACCAACAGCTATAGCCTTTTATTGGATAACTTCATCCCTATTCACTATAGGACAAAATTTTGCTGTAGGAAGGAGAAAAAAAGATGAATAAACAAAGTTTTACAGGAAAAACTAAAGAAGAAGCAATTATAAATGCTTGTGAATCTTTAAATGCTAAAGAAGATGAATTAGTAATAATCGATAAAGAAGAAAAAAAATCTCTATTTAATAAAAAAGTAGAAATAGAAGCCATTACTAAAGACGAACTACATAATGAAATAAAGAATTACTTATTAAAACTAGTAAAAGATATGGGAATAGAAGCTAAAATAGAAACCAAAACTAGAGAAGAAACCATTATTTTCAATTTAATTGCCCCAGAAAAAGCAATTTTAATAGGAAAAAATGGTCGTACCATAGAAGCTCTTCAAAATATAACTAATCAAATGATAAGTACTAATTTAAAAACATATTATCGTTTTTTAGTAGATGTAAATGGTTATAGAGAAAATAAACAAAGAAGACTGGAAAAAACAGCTAAATATACTGCTAAAGAAGTAGCAAAAACTAAAATACCAGCTCATCTAGAACCAATGAACTCTTATGAAAGAAGAATAATCCATAATACCTTAACAAATTCAAAAGATGTAACAACAGAGTCAGAAGGCGAAGAACCAAATAGACATGTTGTTATAAAACCAAAAGAGAAATAGACTATAAATAGTAGTCTTTTTTTATTATCAAAAATATGTTATAATAGAAAAGATTTAAAAAGGAGGTCTAAATATGAATGATTGCATAGCAGCCATCTCAACAACTCTAGGAATTGGAGCTATCTCTATAATAAGAGTAAGCGGTAAAGACTCAATAGAAAAAGTAAATAAAATTACTAACATAGATTTAACTAAAAAGAAATCTCATACTATTTCATATGGATATATAAAAGATAAAGAAGAAATAATAGACGAAGTATTAATAAGTATAATGAAAGGTCCTAAAACCTTTACAACCGAAGATACAGTTGAAATAAATTGCCATGGAGGCTTAGCAACAACTGATAAAGTACTAGAACTCCTTTTAAAACAAAATATAAGATTAGCAGAGCCAGGAGAATTTACTAAAAGAGCCTTTTTAAATGGTAGAATTGATCTAACTGAATCCCAAGCAGTTATCGATCTAATAAATGCCAAAAATGATAAAGCTAGAAAAATAGGAATAAATAACTTAAAAGGACGAACTACTAAAAAAATAAAAGAATTAAGAGAAAAACTGATAAATATAATAAGTAATATTGAAGTAAATATAGATTACCCAGAATATCAAGATATAGAACAAATAACTATAAAAGATATTAAAAAAGAAATTAACAATATTGAAAACGATTTAACTAAGATAATAGAAAACTCACAAAATAGTAAACTATTAAAAACAGGTATTAACGTAACTATAATTGGAAGACCAAATGTAGGAAAAAGTAGTATTTTAAATAAATTAATCGAAGAAGAAAAAGCAATTGTAACCAATATTCCAGGAACTACCAGAGATATAGTCGAAGCCTCTCTAAATTTAAACGGTTTAACCTTAAATTTAATAGATACTGCCGGAATAAGAGAAACAAATGATATAGTAGAACAACTAGGAGTAAAAAAATCAAAAAAAGCTCTAGAACAAGCTGACTTAGTCTTATTAGTTCTTAATAATAATGAACCATTAACGAAAGAAGACAAAGAACTTCTAGAAATATCCAAAAATAAAAAAAGAATAATTATAATAAATAAAAAAGACTTACCAACAAAATTAAATATAAACGAAGAAAATATAGTATATACAAGTACTATTAAAGATCATGGAATAGAAGAATTATTATCTAAAATAACCGAAATCTTTAAATTAGAAGAAATAGAAACAAACGATTTTTTCTACGTATCTAACATAGACCAATTAACAAAAATAGAAAATTGTAAAAAAAGTATTGAAGACATCAAAAAAGGCCTAGAAAATAATCTTCCTATCGACATGTTAGAAATAGATTTAAAAAACATCTGGCAAACTCTTGGGGAAGTAATCGGAGAAACCTATACTGAAGAATTGCTTGATAATTTATTTCAAAACTTCTGTGTTGGCAAATAAAGCTAGCCCCAAAAGGTTAGTTTTTTAAATCTTGTTAAAAAAAGAAAAATATGTTATACTACAAACGCTATAAAAAAGAAGGTGTATAAAATGGAATATGACATAATTGTTGTAGGAGGAGGTCATGCTGGATGTGAAGCAGCTCTAGCCTCAGCTAGACTAAATAACAAGACTTTATTAATAACCGGAAATATAAAAAATATTGCAGATGCTCCTTGTAATCCCTCAATCGGAGGACCTGCTAAAGGAACAGTAGTAAGAGAAATAGATGCTCTTGGAGGAGAAATGGCTAAAAATACAGATAAATCCATTCTCCAAATAAAAAAACTAAATACTAGAAAAGGACCAGCAGTCTGGGCCTTAAGAGCACAAATAGATAAAGTAGAATATCAAAAAAATATGATAGAAACTATCAAAAACCAACAAAATCTTGATTTAAAAGAAACTTTAGTAGAACATCTAATAACTAAAAATAACAAAATAGTTGGAGTTAAAATTAAAGAAAATGAAATCATAAAATCAAAAGCAGTAATTCTAACCACCGGAACCTATCTAAACTCAAATATCTTAATAGGAAGCACCAAGAAAAAAGAAGGCCCTCATGGCGAAGAAACTGAATTAAACTTAAGCAAAGACTTAAAAGAACTAGGCTTTACTATTCAAAGATTAAAAACCGGAACTCCTCCTAGAATAAAGAAAGATACCATTGATTATACTAAAGCCCAAATCGAAAAAGGAGACAGTACTCCCCTAACCTTCTCCTATCAAAATAAAATAAACTATGACCCAAAAAATCAAGAAGATTGTTATTTAATTTATACCACACCTAAAACTCACGAAATAATAAATGAAAACCTAACAAAGTCAGCAATGTATGGAGGTTATGCCGAAGGAATTGGTCCTAGATATTGCCCTTCAATTGAAGATAAAATAGTAAGATTTAGCGATAAAGAAAGACACCAATTATTCCTAGAACCTGAAAGTAAACAATATGATACTATCTATATCCAAGGTTTCTCCTCAAGTATGCCTAAAGAAGTTCAAAAAAAGATGGTAAAAAGTTTGCCAGGACTAGAAAATGCCCAAATCTTAAAATATGCTTATGCCATAGAATATGATGCTATCGATCCTACAGAGTTAAAAAACACTTTAGAAACTAAATTAATCGAAAATCTCTTCACTGCCGGCCAAATAAATGGCACCAGTGGTTACGAAGAAGCAGCCTGTCAAGGACTAATCGCTGCCATTAATGCTAATCAAAAACTAAAAAATAAAAAACCACTAATCCTAAGAAGAGACGAAGCCTACATAGGAGTTTTAATAGATGACTTAGTAACCAAAGGCACCAAAGAACCCTATAGACTATTAACCTCTAGAGCAGAACACAGGCTTCTTTTAAGAAACGACAACGCTGATCTAAGATTAACAGAATATGGCCATCAAATAGGATTAGTAACTAAAAAAGACTATCAAAAGTTTAAAACCAAAAAAGCCAATATAACCAATCTTCTAGAAGAACTAAACACTAATATAACTCCTACTGCCAAAATCAATAAGATACTAACAGATAACCAAATAAACAAAATAAATGATAAAATTTCTCTATTTGATTTATTAAAAAGACAAGATGTAACAATAAATAAATTAAAACCATTTATTAAAGGAACTTATAATAAAGAAGAACTAGAAGAAGTAGAAATAATGTCAAAATATGAAGGCTACATCAAAAAAGCTAAAGAAGAAGCTGAAAAATCAAAAGTTTACGAAGACATTACATTAGAGGAAAAAATAGATTATAATAAAATAGATAATTTAGCTCTAGAAGCTAGAGAAAAACTAAATAAAATAAAACCAGCAACTATTGGACAAGCAATGAGAATAAGCGGAGTAAATCCAAGCGACATAACTATTCTTATGCTTTATTTAAAAAGAGGTCAAAATGAATAAGGAACAATTTAAAGAAGAATTAAAAAAATTAAATATCACTTTAACTAAAAACCAAGAAAATCAACTAGAAGAATATTACAATCTTTTAATTGAGGAAAATAAGAAAATAAATTTAACTACCATAACAAAAAAAGAAGATGTTTATTTAAAACACTTTTATGATTCACTAACCATTATAAAAGTAATAGACTTAACAAAAAAAGAAACTCTAATTGATATTGGAACCGGAGCAGGCTTTCCAGGACTAGTTTTAAAAATAGTCTTTCCTAATCTTAAAGTAACTCTCTTAGATTCTCTAAATAAAAGAATAAACTTTTTAAATAAAGTAATTGAAAAGTTAAATCTAACTAACATAAAAACTGTAAATAGCAGAATAGAAACTTATCAACAAGAAACCTTTGATATCGTAACATCTCGTGCCGTAAGTAAAATAAATATTTTACTCAGACTGTTGACAAAGTGAAATTTTGTCAATAGTCTTTTCTTTTTATAAAAAATATTATATAATATTCGTAGCGAGTAAACATTCTCGACAAATGTTATCATTACTCGCTTTTATTGTGTAAAAATGATATAATTATAGTGTCGAGGATGTGATGAAATGATAACTATAAATAAAAATATTCAAAGTGAAATCTTAATGACTACTATGGAAGAAATTGTCCCTCAAGATAGTTTGTTTCGAAAGATAGATAAATATATAGATTTCACTTTTATTTATGATAAAGTGAAAGACTTATATTGTGAAAACAATGGAAGACCAAGTATAGATCCAGTTGTTTTATTTAAGATAGTATTTATACAAGCACTAGACGGAATAAAATCAATGAGACAAACATGTAAGAAAATAAAGGTAGATGCTGAATACAGATGGTTTTTAGGGATACCATTTTGACAAGATACTCCACACTTTTCAACATTTAGTAAAAATTATGAAAGAAGATTTAAAGATTCAGATATATTTGAGGAAATATTTGTAGAGATAGTAAATCAAGCAATAAAATATAACTTAGTAGATGGCAATACATTTTATACAGATTCAACACATAAAAAAGCCAACGCTAATAAAAACAAATATGATGATGAAATTGTTAAAGTAGTTAAAGAAAGAAGAAAATGGTTAGAAGATGAAATAAATGAAGAAAGAATAAAACAAGAAAGAAAACCATTTGAGTATAAAGATGAAACTGAAGAAAAGCATATTAAAGTAAGTACTACTGATAAAGAAGGCGGATATTATCATAGAGATAACAAAGAAAAAGGCTTTATGTATTTGGACCACAGAACTGTAGATGATAAATGTAATATCATCGTAGATGCTTATGTAACAAAAGGAAATGTGCATGATTCTGGTCCATTTATAGAAAGATCAGAATATATAAAAAATAAGTTTGGATTTGAATTAAAAAAGTATGCAGTAGATTCAGGATATTTGACTTTAGACATAAAGAAATATTTTATAGATAATAATATATTTGGAGTATTTGGATATAGAAGATATGGAACACCAGAATCAAGAAAAGAAAAGAACAAATATGAATATGTTAAGGAATTAGATATATATTATGAAAAAGAAACTGGAGAGGTATTAGAATACAGTGGTTTAATAGATAAAAATGGATATAAAACATATAGAAATTTAGATAAAACAAAATTGGTAAAAAGACATATACATGAAGAATGGAATGAATTATTTAGGGATAATAGACTTTAAAAAGAAGGAAAAGAACTTTATCAAAAGAGAAAAGAACATGTAGAAAGAAGTTTTGCAGATTCAAAACAAAATCACGGATATAGATACGCTATGTATAAAGGAGTTAAAAAAAATCAACATTATACATGGCTCATTTGTGCTGCCCAAAACATGAAAAATATAGCAATTAAAAATGATAATGTAGGAAAGAAACCTATCACATTATCATCATATATTTATAATTTTATAAAAATATTGAAAAATATCATAAAAATTCTATTCATAAGAAAACCTCTAGAAAAAATCTAGGGGTTTGTTTACACTCTGTGAATTGAATTTAAATCAATTCTTTTTTTATTTTCAGTAATTAAAAAATAGAAAGGAGAATAAAAAATGCAAGAATTTGATTTGAAAGCAAAAATAAATTGTACTATGGGGGTAGCAGTAGTAGCAGAAAATAGAAAAGAGGCAGAAAGATTACTTGATGATACTATTGATAGCATTACATTTAAGGAACTAAAAGAAAAGTTAAGTAAATGTAGAGATATTGAGATAAAAGAGAGTAATGTTGTAAAACATATATTTGCAAGAAAAAAGGAAATGGAAAGGTAGATGTTATAGTGGAAATATGTAATGTAGAGTTAGTTGGTACATTAATGCAAATAAACCAATTCAAAAGTGAAAAAAATATTTTAGATGTTATATTAGAAATTAAATCGGAATTTTGTCATACGAAGGATGAATATAAAACAGAAAAATTTACTGTACTTCTTTATAAAACATTGAATTTTGATAATAAAAATTTAATAGTAGGTAAGAAAATTAAGATTAAAGGAAAGATATATGGAAACTTATACAGGAATTGTAAATATAGAAGAAGATTAATAATTATACCTACTGATATTGAAATACTGAAAGGAGATGATGAATAATGTCATTTCAAAAAAAACCACCAATACAATTAACCGTAGATAAAGTATTATTTAATGAATTAATTAGTATTTTAGATTTTAATATAGATCTTGAACAGGTGAAAGATAATTTATCAGAAAACGCAAGAAAATAAAGAAAATATCATTGTGTATCAATGGTCAATATTGGCGTACATAATTTCTGAAATCATATGTGTAAATATTGTTATGCTAATTATGATGAAAAACAAGTACTTAAGAATATGAAGGAACATGGTAAAGGAAGTAGACTATTAATAGGATATCTAAAAGATGATAATATTATTAAAGAAGGAATAAAATAATAAACTACAACTTAGAGGTGTAAAATTATGAGACTATTTAATAAATCAAAAGAAAAACAAAAAGTTTCAATGATATGATTAATAAATTATCCCAAGATATTGTAAACTTATATACAAGTGAGACCTAAACATCCTTTGAGTAATTTATGATAGATTAAAAGTAAGGATATTTAATTCTACCTTTTTTTTACAATATAAGGTAAACTTAATGATTTATAGGTTAATAAAAAATAATTTATCAAAATATATTACTTAAGTTTAAGTGAAACCTTAGATATTTAGTGTAAACATATAGTAAACATATTACTAAAGATGATATAAAAGTTATATTTAAAGAAACAAAAAAATAAGATAATATAAAGTGTATTATAATTTAATCGTAAGTAAATATATTTTAAAAGTTGTTATTTTAAAAATATAAGTGGTATTGAAAAAAATATAAACATAATAAAAGAAGTGGAGATTGAAGTATTACATTGTGTTTTCTGACAAAATCTACTTAAAAGAGTGTAAATAGGTTGTGAACTATTATATAATTAACACATAAGAAAAATTATTATGCGTGTTATTAAAATTTATTAGTATATATTGCATAAAGTAGTGATAGGAGGTGAATTGATAATGCTTTATGTTAAATATAAAAAAGAAAGAAGGTATAAAATGAAAAAAATAAAAGAAATAAGCTTTTTTTGTATGGTATTGGTAGTTTCACTAATATTTTCAGAAAAGGTATTTGCAGTATCAAATGTATCTCCGACATCGTTAACATATTTTGTAGAAAAATTAGATATTCCAGTATATGAACAACAAAAAAATTACTATTGTGGTCCCGCTAATATTAAAATGGTTGTACAGTACTTAGAAGGTTCTTCGGATAATCAAAGCGTTTATGCCAATTATATGGGGACAGATTCTTATCAGGAAACAAATGCATATGATATGTATAGAGCATTAAATCACTATACTTCTAAAAGTTGGGTAGAGACTTGGCATTATGATTTGACTACATCATCTTTTGCTAACTTGGTTAAAAGTAATATAGATAGCAATAAACCTTTAATTTTGAATACTGTCACAACACCACTATATGTATATAATGGCGTTGGTTTATCACATTATATTACGGTATCCGGGTATTCATATACAGCGTCATTTGGTGATAGTGATTGGTATCAATATCTTTATTATGTCGATCCTTATCGTGCAAATTATGGCAACGGAACTACATATGGAGAACATCAGGATACAGTATCTAATGTCTTTAGTTCAGTTAACCATACCTATGGAATAGTAATCCATTAATTAAAGTCTATGAAAACAAAAAATATATATTGCTTAATGATTTTAATTGCAATTACTATGTTTTCAATTGCTTTTTGGGGAAACAATAAGAAAAATCGAAAAGATTTTTCTATTGTTTTTGAAGAATCATCGATTAATAATTACTTACAAACTTATTTAGAATCAGAATTTTGTGCAGTAGCAATCAGTAACTATGAAGAAAACTCTATTCAAGGCGAAATTTATGATATGAGTTTAGGAGGTAATTTATTTGTCACAAAAGCTTTATTTAATTACAATGTTGAAAGTAATAAACTCGATATATATGAATATAACGAAAAAAATCGAATACTGAAATATTATATATCTGATAATAAAATATATGCTAGCGTAATTAAAGATATAGATATAGAAGATAATTTATTTAATTGGGAATTAGTATCTTATGATTTGAATTTTAAGAATAAAAAAATATTGAATAGTGGTGTAATAGTATCTCCATTTGATGTTCCAAACTTTTATTATGACGACAATAATAATAATATTTTCGTTTCGACATTAACTGACTCCATTGTCGATGATATTAGAAGTCAAGAATTTTCATTATTTTATTTAAATAATAATTCTATTGAAAAATTGGTTAGTTACAATGGAATTTATTCATCAAAAACTGGGGAACTTTCTTGTGGACAATTTGATATTCACATTAATAACGATAATTTAATTTATTGTATTACTGATTATGTAAATTATCAAACAATATATTCCTTTAATACTTTGACCAAGAACATAAAAGAAATATATACTAACGATATAAAAAGTAATTGGATAATAAGTTCCTATAGGAATAACCAAGATTTGTTATTTATTGGAAAGTATAATGTTTTAAATGATGACAAAGCTAAAATTGGTTATTTAAATTTAAAGGAAAAGACTTATGAAGAAATAGACAGCACTATGTATTACGGAAGAAACAATTTTATTGCCAACTCTATGCTTTTTCATAAATCAGAAAAATGGGAATTCTATAATTTTGATAATAATACATTAAGTGCTGCAAAAATAATAAATTATAAGAATAAATATTTTTTTCCTGCATATGTAAATATTAATAATAATACGATTATGGCAATGGATGACAATTATAATCTATTTTTAGGGAAAATAGATTATAATAAAACTTAAAAAACATAATTATATTTCATTGACAAAAATTGATAAATAATTTAAGATTGTAGTAGAAGGAGGTAAAAATGAAAGCATATCACAAAATTATATTTATCTGTATGTTTTTAATTATAATCATATTGAGCGTATTTTTGATTGTTGAAAAGAAAGAGTTTAAGGAAAAGTGTGCAAGCAACAGAAATTCTATTTCGAATGCAGAGAATAATGATACCAAACAATTGGAATATGATTGTAGTTTTACTCAAACTTGGAGAGTTTATGATATGTTAGAAGACTTTGTAGGACATCATCCTGATATGTCGTATGTAATACTTGAAAGGTTTCAAACTTTTATACCTTATTCTCATAAAATTCCTTCTAATTTGAAATCTCAATTAGAGAGGGGAAAATACTATGAGTTTACATATCATATCAAAGGGAAAGGATTTATAGATGATATTGATGATGTAGTTGAAAAACTAATACCAGAAGGTAATGTTGAAACAAGTCAAAATAAACTAATAGTGACTTTAAGAATAAATGAGACGGATAAACTGGGAATGGACCAATTGCAGGAACCTATATGTCAGGGTAATACTATAACAAATGATTAAAATCTTTATAAAAGATAGTGCCTATCATAGGTATTATCTTTTATATTTTCTACTAAGTGTTATTTATGGATTTATCATGTATACGTTCACTCAAGGAGCAACCGTATTAATAATATTTATAATTGGACTATTTAATAAAGGTATTATGAAAATAATGAATGTAACAGATATAGTAAATTAAATTCCATAAAAATAATTATTTAAAATGAAAAATAGAATAGATAGTTCAAGGCGAAATACACCTTGAGATAATAAACAAAAGATAACTACAATGGAAGATTTTGTAGGATAAAAGTATAAGGAAAACTATAAAAATAAGCATCCAAAATTGAAAGATACTAATGAAGCTAAATTATTTAATAATATAGAAATAAAAAGATGTTGTCATTGTGATAACGATAAAGACAAGTAATAGTATTAGATGCACTAAAATACACAGATATAGATTATATTAATAGAAAATTATATTTAAAAGTTCAGTTAGGAAGAAATACAGAAGATACTATTGATGATCAACCTAGAAAAATGCTAACAAAACAGGAAATAAAATTGAAATCAGTTAGTAGTGAAAGAATACTGGATATACCAGATATAGTATTTGAAGCAATAATAAATGAGAAAAAGAAGTATGAAAAAAATAAAAACAGAAGGATAAATGATAAGACAAATTCATTCTATGATTATAATTATATATGTTGCTCAACATATGGTAAACCTAGAAGTAAAGATTTTCATAGAAAATATTATATAAAACTATTAAAAGAGAACAATCTACCAAATATTGGATTTCATGATTTGAGACACACATATGCAACTTTATTACTGATTAATAATTATGATTTAAAAGCAGTATCTCAATTATTAGGTCATGCTTCAACAATTATTACTTCTAATATCTATTTTGATAAAAATAAGGTTATAATTGATTGTACCGACGAAATGAATAAGTATATTAACAGAGTGAAACCAAAAGATAAAATTAATGAAAATTGTGTCCCAATTGAGATGAATTTGGACACGAATTTAGTAATTAATAAATTTATTTAAAAAAACTAAAAAGAGATGAAACGATGGATGCATAATATACCTTGTTTTCTTATAAAATAAGTGTTAGAATATATTAGTGAAGATTAGTTTGTGTTATTTTGTATTATTTGATGTTATTTAATAAATTTGTGGCCAAAATGTGTATCCTACAGTTTTTAACCAAAAT
>ERZ824488.2985-NODE-2985-length-13686-cov-5.622111_pt1 | contig 13686 bp, 7 predicted proteins | sample MGYA00519936_ERZ824488 | MGnify/ENA primary metagenome ERZ824488 (study PRJEB31778, sample SAMEA3449153) | human gut metagenome | biome: human gut; feature: human-associated habitat; material: faeces | place: United Kingdom | collected 2010/2012 ... | reverse complement strand
GTGATGCGGGAATGGATAAACAAGTTGTTTTCGTGACGACTTGTTTAATTGCTGCGCTTGGTACCATTGCGATGGGATTATTCAGCAACTTACCTATCGCTCTTGCGCCAGCCATGGGACTCAATGCGTTCTTTGCTTATGTAGTCGTTGGCAAACTCGGTTATTCTTGGGAAGTGGGCATGGGCACCATTTTCTGGGGCTCAATTGGTTTATTTGTTCTCACTTTATTCCAAATCCGTTATTGGTTAATGGCTTCGATTCCGCTTTCACTACGCGTGGGAATCGGTGCGGGTATCGGTTTCTTTATTGCGTTAATTGGTTTTAAAAATATGGGATTGGTTGTAGCGAATCCTGCAACCTTAGTGGCATTAGGTAATTTACATGACCCGAAAATTCTACTTGGTGTATTAGGCTTTTTTATTATTGTGGTGCTAGCGGCACGTAATATTTTCTCTGGTGTCTTAATTTCTATCGCGGTAGTAACTGGCTTAGCGCTTTTAATTGATGATCAAGTCACTTTCCACGGCATTGTTTCTATGCCACCAAGTTTAGGCGCGGTTGTAGGTAAAGTGGATATTGCTGGAGCTTTAGATACCGCATTACTCGGCATTATTTTCTCTTTCCTTTTAGTAAATCTATTTGACTCATCAGGCACATTATTAGGCGTGACCGATAAAGCAGGTTTCAGTGATGAAAAAGGTCGTTTCCCAAAAATGAAACAAGCTCTTTATGTGGATAGCGTGAGTGCCGTTGTTGGTTCTTATATTGGAACATCCGCAATCAGTACCTATATTGAAAGTGGCGCAGGGGTTTCAGTCGGTGGTAGAACAGGTTTAACAGCAGTAACAGTCGGTGTTTTATTCTTACTTACCATTTTCTTTTCACCGTTAGCGAGTGTGGTGCCTGCTTATGCAACGGCGGGAGCATTAGTCTATGTAGGGATTTTAATGGCATCCAGTCTTATCCGTGTGCACTGGGATGATTTAACCGAGGCTACGCCTGCTTTTATCACCGCCGCCATGATGCCATTTACCTATTCAATAACTGAAGGTATTGCATTTGGTTTTATTAGCTATTGCGTCATGAAGGCCTGTACAGGTAGAATACGCGAGGTCAATGCCCCTGTGTGGGTGGTGTCTTTATTATTTGTGGCCAAGTTCGTTTGGGTTGGCTGATTTCATAAAGGCGTAATTTATTACGCCTTCGTTTTTATAGCATTACAACAAGGAGTGAGTTATGCAAAATATTCTTTTTATCGTCAATGATTCCACATATAGCGGAGAAAAAACGTTCAACGCCGTTCGTTTCGCCATCAATATGAAGGAAGAACACAGCAAGGATGTGAATATTAAATTATTCTGCTTTTCTGATGCGATTTTATGCGGTATTGCTGGGCAAAATCCAAATGAAGGTTTCAATATACAACAACTTATCGATATTTTAGCGGCACAAGGTGCTGAAATTAAATTATGCACCAGCTGCGTAAAAGCACGTGGTTTATTAGATGCTAAATTAATTGACGGCGTGACCCTTGGTACTTTAGATGATGTATCCGAGTGGACATTATGGGCGGATAAAGTTTTAACGTTCTAATTTCTGATAAAACTGACAAAATAAAAAGGTGTAATCAATAGATTGCACCTTTTTAATTCTATATAGCCGGTTTAAGTTTTTAAACCTCGCCACCAATCCCAACAAATTTCTCAACAAAGGCAACAATCTTTTGGAAAATGCTTTGTTTTTTCGTGAGATATTGCGGATTAAGCGGACTCATTTTCGGTATGGCATCATTTAAATCCGTACCTTGTTCACTAGCATATCCGCGTTTTAAGGATACGTTAATATAACGCTTCGCGGCATCAATATTCAGGCCTTCACTGCTAATTAATTCGTCAGCTTCCTTCTGTTGCTCTTTTTGGGCAAATTGGAAGAAAGATTCAATAATACCGGCTTTATCGACAATGCTATCTAAGTCCGTTTGATTGATAAAATCTACGATTAAACTTTCTTTGGCTCGATTACCTAGGCTCGCTCTGATTGTGGTTCGAATTTCATCAATCAGTTCAGCTTTATTTTTCATTTTTTTGTTGTGTTCAAAAATCAATTCTAAGATGTAATCTAGATTAATTTCTTGGGATTTTAATAAATCCACTTCAAACACCACGTCGTCCCAATCAATGGTCGATTTTGCTTTTTCCTCGCCATCTTTTTGACGACGGAGCCAATCCCGAATATCGTTGTAAGTCGAACGGTAATTTTGAATGCGGCGTTCGCTTGGCATATCAATAGGTTTCATTTCAGCAAAAGCTTCGTCCGTTAAATAATATTTTTCTTTAAAGGCTTCAACGGCTTTTTCATCGCTGGTATCGAGCGATTGAAATGCTTGTAAAGCAGCGAACTCATCATAGTTTTGCAGAATATTTTCAACCCGCAAATATTCACCAAATAATTTTACAAAGTCTTTCTTGTCTTTGTCCGTTTGAATTACATCTGGATCCGGAAAGCGTTCTTGCAACTCAGCAATAATCTCTAGATACCCACGACGAGCTTCACCTGCATCGGTAAAGCCTTCCATATATTCTTGGTAACTTTTTTCTAATACGATATTGCGCGTATTAGATTTACCGAAAAGGGTAATCGCATCAATGGTATCTTGTTCCAAATCCCGGAAAGTGACGATATTGCCAAAACTTTTGGTGCTGTTGTAAATGCGGTTTGTACGAGAGTAAGCTTGAATCAAACCATGGTAACGTAAGTTTTTATCTACAAATAATGTGTTTAAGATTGGTGCATCAAAACCGGTTAAAAACATCCCAACGACAATCAGTAAATCCACTTCTTTGTTTTTGACGCGTTTGGCGAGATCTCGATAGTAGTTTTGGAACGATTTCGCATCCACATCATAATTAGTTTTAAAATAGCCGTTGTAATCATCAATAGCCGATTTTAAAAATTCCTTAGCAGAGGAATTCATAGCATCCACTTCAAAACTTTCATCGACAATATCGCCAATCGCATCTTGCTCTTCATTCGCGGCAAACGAAAAGATTGTTGCAATTTTAAGTGGATTTTTGACTGCACTTTGTAACTGTTTAAAAGTTTGGTAGTAAACTTTGGCCGCATCCACACTACTTACCGCAAACATGGCATTAAAGCCATTGTTACCGGCATTAAAGCGATGGGTCTTTTGTTTGAAATTATCTAAAATATATTTTGCTATTTGCTCGATACGTTCTGGGCGTAAAAAAGCTTGTTTCTTTTCAAGTGCAGTGAGTTTTTCAAGATTTTTTTCGGTTTCAATACTCTTAAATTGTGGCCGCACATCATTGTAATCCACTTTAAATTTCAGCACTTTTTCATCACGAATCGCATCGGTGATAATGTAAGAGTGAAGTTGAATTCCAAACACGCTTTCTGTAGTTTCCGTACCTAGGGCGTTACCTTTACGAATTAATTTTCCATCAATAATGTCATCGCCAAAAATCGGCGTGCCGGTAAAACCGAATTGATAGTATTTTTTGAATTTTCTCGTCAGATTTTTTTGTGCTTCACCAAATTGAGAACGATGGCATTCATCAAAGATAAAAACGACCTGTTTATCGTAAATCGGTAATTTATCTTCCGATTTCATCAGGTTGTTGAGTTTTTGAATCGTAGTAACAATGATCTTATTGTCGTCTTTGTCGATATTGCGTTTTAATCCAGCCGTACTTTCCGAACCATTCACGCTATCCGGTGAAAAGCGTTGGTATTCTTTCATAGTTTGATAGTCCAAATCCTTTCTATCTACCACGAAGAATACTTTTTCAATAAAGTCTAATTCCGTTGCAAGGCGTGCGGCTTTAAAGCTGGTAAGCGTTTTACCTGAGCCGGTGGTATGCCAAATGTAGCCACCACTTTCTTTATTGCTCCAATTTTTCGCCTGATATGAACTTTTAATTTTCCATAAAATACGCTCGGTGGCGGCTATTTGATACGGGCGCATAATCAATAGAGTGTCGGAAACATCAAAAACGCAGTAATTTACCAACACATTGAGTAGGGTATGTTTTTGTAGGAATGTCGCCGTAAAATCCTTTAAATCTTTAATCAGAGTATTTTTTGCCGTTGCCCAATTCATTGTGAAGTCGTAGCTATTTTTATCGCGTTTGGTGGTATTGGCAAAATAGCGAGTATCCGTGCCATTAGAAATGACAAAAATCTGAATATATTTAAAGAGAGAATTTTCTTTATTGAAACTTTCTTTGCTGTAGCGATGAATTTGGTTAAAGGCTTCACGAATGGCCACGCCACGTTTTTTCAGTTCAATATGCACAAGGGGTAAACCATTCACTAAAATTGTCACATCATAACGATTATCATAGCTGCCGGTTTGCTCAAATTGATTGATGACTTGCAGGATGTTATTGGCAAGATTTTTCTTATCTAGCAGATAAATATTCTGAATGTGTCCATCATCAAACACAAAATCATAAATATAGTCATCATGAATTTTGCGGGTTTTCTCTATCAGACTATCACTCGGTTTATCTAAATATTCCTCTAAAAAACGTTGCCATTCCGCATCAGAGAAAACCACGTTATTCAAGCGCTGTAATTGTGCTCGTAAATTTTTAACCAAGGCATCATGATTATTGAGACCTTGCAAATATTCATAGCCTTGCGCCTGCAAATCACGGATAAATTCACGCTCAAGGCTCCCTTCCGTTTGATAACCAGCATTAGGTTCTTCCACAAATTTATTATATTGATCTAAAACGATAAAGTGGTTGGATTCGGCAATGGTTTTGTATTGGGTCATGAATGTTCCTTAATTATTGATTTTTTTGCTTTTTTCAGATCTTTTTACATTTTCTAAATCTTCAGTATCTATCTGAAATCTTTTACTTGATATTGATTACTATCTTTGGCAGTTATCAAGTAATCCTTGATAACTGAATTTTCATCTAATTCATTGTCTTCTAATATATTTTTTATATGTAAGGCGAGATTTTGTACAGGTGTGTCAAAAGTTCGGCAAGCTGATTTGAGTTAGCCAAGCCTCATTTTCAACAATCAATAAAGCAACTTGAGATTTGCCATCATCGGTGTTGTAGATGGTTAAGTCGTTCATAGTTTTACTCTGTTGTATTATCAGTTTGTGACTCTTTAATATTTTTTTCTATATAGAAACCGTAATTCTTAATTAGATGTTCCAGTAAATATTTAATAATATTTTTTTCAGCATCTGTGGGTTCGGCGACCACCTCATTCGACAAAGTAGAGTGGCTGGTAAAATTAATAATACGAGAGTAATAACTTTGTTTGGCATCATCATTAGGCAACAAATTTGACCAACCAGAATAACCAAGGAAATTAGCTGTTTTTTCATATAAGTTACGCAGCAATATAAAGTGGTATTTTTGAATATCCTTGGCTTCAATATCTTCCAATAGTTTTTTCAGAAAGAGATGATAAGAGAAACTCTTGTTGGAACTACCATCTTTCTCTTCAAGCTCAAATGTCTCATCTTCGTTTCTTCTCAACATGTAACACGCTTTATTTCCAATTTCATTGTATAACACGTTATAAAATAAAGGATTGTGAGTGGTAATGATAAATTTAATTTCAGATTGGGTATCTTTAATAAGTTTTGCCAAATCTACAGCCAACTGAATAAGATGATTTTCATCTAATGAACTTACTGGATCATCAATAAAAATATATTTAAGCTCATCAAATTCATTAGTGGTGCGTTCACTAGGTTCTGAAATATTTAATTCTGCAACAACTTGTTCAATTAACGTATGAAAAATACTCCAAATAAAATTACTTTCTTCCCCCTTAGATAGTTTTATATTTTCTTCAGGTGTATCATCTCCACGCGCAAAATTGAATGTAATTTGATTATTATCAATATCAAATTTAGGCATAAGTTTTTCATCACAATAATGATGAAATTTTTCAATTACTTTACCTTCATCCCCTTGATCTTTAATCAACCAACTGATGAAAGAGTTAGGTTGAATCTTTAATTTAGGGTCAGTGTCATTAAGAAGATCATTATCCCAATAGAATAAATCCTCGGTAAACGCATTGAAATAAAGTATTTTTCTTCGTGTTGGCTCTTCTTCATTGCCATGATTTTCTTTAGGTGCGATAAGATTCTTAAAGGCTTTTGATAAACGGGTTTTTCCACTTCCATTAAAGGCGTAAATTAGATTAACCTTTTTACCGGAATCTCTTAACTGTTTTGCAATTTCGTCTAAACTTTTAGTCATATTATTCTCTGACAGGGAAATTCAGTAACAATTCTCTGTAATACTCATACCGCTTTTGGCTTTGTTCAATCGCTAAAGGCAAGCCTTCGGTAATGGAGTTTGTGAGGATTTCAAATTTATCCAAAGTTTTTGCTATTTCTATTTGAATATTGAGCGTTGGTATTGGGATAGGGAGTGATTTTATTATATCTGAATTTAAATTACTTACAGAACTACTATTTATTTTCCCATTCCAATAACTTTGCACAGTATTACTAGATAAATAGTAATATAGAAAATCAGAGTTTAGAATATTTTCAAAATCACTAATAGATGCCCATCCATCGTGAATTGCTCCACTTATTTTTAGAATATATGGTCTTCCATAACTCATAGAATTGGACATCACAAAATCACCACTTTTTAGAATTCTAGATTTTTCTGCGCCTTCTATAGTAATTTTTTGAGCAGTATTTTCTATGTATTTAGAATCTAATGAAGTATCTCCAATTTTAATCCAAGGAATACCGTTTGGATCATCTGTAATATATTGCGAAATAGGGCGAGGTGAGGCTCCTCGCTGAATCTTTGCTACATCTCCTAATGTTTTCCACTCAAACCCAACCTTCCCAAGTTCTTCTTCACTTAACAATTTCTCCCGATAGTATTCATACTGCTTCCGACGTAGTGTAAGCTCGCTGGTAAGCTCGCTGGTAAGTGCTGTCAATGCGTCCAAAATTTTTACGATTTCGGTTTGGACGGAGAGTGGGGGGATGGGGATTAGAATTTTTTCCATCTGGTGGCTCATTAGTTTAGGATTTCCCATACCTGAATAAACATGATTCTTTGCTTCAATTGAAAGCCAATAAAATAAAAATTTATAGTTTAGTTCAAGGTTATTTTGAATTTTTATTAAGCCACAGACATTTGTGATTGAGAATTTTCCTGACCGATAAAATACTGTTCCTGCATTAGCACCATCAGTAGTCCAACTAACAAATTCTCCATCAAAGTCGAATGAGTTAATTTTCCCAATTTCACCATTATTTACAGTTTGAGAACTATATACCGGATAATCTCCTAAATTATTAGCTAAATACTCCTTTGATATAACTCTCCCTCTTGTCAAAGAGGCTACGTTAATTAAGGGCTTCCACTTCACCTCAGCCCCATCCAATAATTTCTCTAAAAAAGTGCGGTTGTTTTTCATGGTGTTTTTACCCCTCAATCTCCGCCACAATCTTGTCAATTTCTGCACGCAAGCGGTCGATGTTGGCAACGGTTTGTTTAATTTCTGCGTTGAGTTTATCGATATCAATCACTTCTCGGGTGTCTTTTTGTTCCACATAAGAATTCACCGCAAGGTTATAGCCATTTTGTGTGATTTTTTCAAAGGACACGGATTTAGCCAAATGCGGCACATCTTCTTTATCGGCAAACAGTTTGATAATTTGCTCAATATGTTCCTCTTCCAAAATATTGTTATTGGTGGCGGATTTAAATAAACCGCTGGCATCAATAAATTGGGTTTGGGTATTGGGTTTATGTTTGGAAAGCACCAAAATATTCACCGCAATACTGGTGCCGAAAAATAGATTGGGCGCTAAGGCAATTACCGTTTCTACATAGTTATTATCCACCAAATATTGACGAATTTTTTGTTCCGCACCGCCGCGATAAAAAATGCCGGGGAAGGAGACAATCGCTGCGCGACCTTTTGCCGAAAGATAACTTAACGCATGCAAAACAAAGGCAAAGTCCGCTTTAGATTTTGGTGCGAGTACGCCAGCAGGGGCGAAGCGTTCATCGTTAATTAGAGTTGGATCGTCTGAGCCAATCCATTTCACGGAGTAAGGCGGATTAGAAACGATAGCATCGAAGGGTTTATCGTCACCAAATTGCGGATTCATTAAGGTGTTGCCAAGGGCGATATCAAACTTGTCATAGTTGATGTTATGTAAAAACATATTCATACGGGCAAGGTTGTAAGTGGTGTGATTAATTTCCTGCCCGAAGAATCCCCCTTCAATGATGTGTTCATCAAATTGTTTTTTAGCTTGCAATAATAAAGAACCCGAACCGGCAGCAGGGTCGTAAATTTTATTGACCTTGTCTTGTCCATATAGAGCCAGTCGAGCAATTAGCTTGGAAACGCATTGTGGTGTAAAGAACTCGCCACCCGACTTACCAGCATTGGCGGCATAGTTGGAAATTAAAAATTCGTAAGCATCACCGAATAAATCAATATGATTATCTTCAAAGTCACCAAAATCTAACTCGGCAACGCCTTTTAATACGGCGGCTAGACGGCTATTTTTATCGGCAACGGTATTACCCAAGCGGTTGCTGGTGGTATCAAAATCAGCAAATAAGCCTTTGATATCCTGTTCGGAAGGGTAGCCTATGGCGGAGTTTTCGATATCTGTAAAAATGCTTTTTAAATCTGTATTTAAATTCGGATTAGTATTGGCTGTCGCTACGATATTTTTAAATAATTGGCTTGGGTAAACAAAATAGCCCTTGGTTTTTACCGCATCTGCTTTAATTTCTGGCGTGATGATGTCATCAGATAAACCAGCGTAGTTAACGCTTTTATCACCACCTTCAATGTAGTTGGCAAAGTTTTCGCTGATAAAACGATAGAAAAGCGTACCTAAAACATATTGTTTAAAATCCCAACCATCGACGGAACCGCGAACATCATTAGCAATTTGCCAAATGCGGCGTTGAAGTTCTGCGCGTTGTTGAATTGCTGCTGCCATAAAATCCTCAGAATATTTTGTGTCACTATTAAGATATAAATGCTCAAAATTATACAGGAAATAAATAATAACTAAATGAATTTCTATGGAAATTCCTCTACAATAAGAACACACTAATGTTTCCAAAAAAATAAAAAATGAGCCAAAAATCAACCGCACTTAATGCCATTTCGTTACCTTTAAATCAAGTCAATTTAATTGAAGCTTCAGCAGGTACAGGGAAAACCTATACCATTGGTTCTATCTATCTTCGTTTACTTTTACAAGCAGGCGAAAATTGTTTTTCTCGACCATTAAATGTGGAAGAAATTTTGGTGGTAACCTTTACTGAAATGGCGACGGAAGATTTAAAACGTAAAATTCGGGAACGTTTAACCGCGGCAATTTCGGTTTTTTCTGAATATTATGAGACAAAAGATAAGGCGATTTTTACTGGGGAACATCAATTTTTAGCGGAATTGTTGCCTTATTTAGAGGATATTCCGACCGCACTTCGTCGCTTAAAGCTGGCCGAACAAAATTTAGATTTAGCCTCTATTTATACCATTCACGGTTTTTGTCGCCGAATGCTGATGCAACATGCCTTTAATTCAGGTGTGCATTTCAATTTAAAACTTCTCAAAGATCAGTCTGATTTACTCAAACAATTTGCAAATGAATTTTGGCGGGAGCATTTTTATGATTTGCCTTTCCATTTGGCTGCATTTATCTCAAAAGAATTAAAGTCGCCAGAAGATGTATTGAATGATTTAGGTTCAAATATTGGGAAAGATTTTTCTGTGCAACTTGATGAACCAGAACTGTTAGAACTGCCATTAAAAGAATTTTTGCAAAAAGATATTGCTAAAAATGCAGAAATTATTGAAAAGATTAAAGATACTTGGTTAGAAAGTGCGGTTAAAATCCGAGATCTTTTTGATGAAGAAGTCGTCAAAAAAGAGAAATCTTGTTTAAATGGTAAAATATATTCAAGTAAAACAATTTTATCTTCTGTGGATGAAGTCACCTCATGGGCAAAAAATAGAGCAGATATCACCTTAAATGAAACATTAGTAAAAAAATTTACGCAATCGGCTTTAGATAACGCCGTCAAAGCAGATTTTAAGAAAAAAGGGGTGAGAATAACACATCCTGCCTTTGAAGAGATTGAAGCTTTAATTGAAGAAATTCAACCAAGTGATTTATTTAAAAAAATCATTCTTTATCACTATCGTCAAGGTATTCAAAAGAAACTTCTTGAATACAAAGCGAATCATCCTGAAAAATCCTTTGATGATTTATTACGCTTATTGAAAGAAGCATTATATGGTGAGGGCGGAGAACAGTTAGCAGAATTAATCCGTTTTCAATATCCTTTTGCCATGATTGACGAGTTCCAAGATACGGATGCGTTGCAGTATCAAATTTTCTCAAAGATTTACCGCAATGAAACCGCGTCTGGTAATGTTGGCTTTATGATGATTGGCGACCCCAAACAGGCGATTTATCGTTTCCGTGGTGCCGATATTTTCACTTATTTAAAAGCAGCAGACGAAGCGAACGAGCGTTTTAACTTAGGTACAAACTATCGTTCCTCTCAACCTTTAGTGGAAGGGGTAAATCGATTATTTGATTTTAAAAATGCGCCTTTTATTTATGAAAACATAGAGTTTTTAAGCGTTGGCGCAGCCAAGAAGAATCTTGTTTTTCAGTTGAATAATCAACCTGAGCCCGCCTTCCGTTTTTACATTAATGATAAAGACAAATCCACCCAGCAAGATTATGCGAAAGCTTGCGCGACATCGATTCAGCAATGGTTAAAAAGTGCGGCTGAAAATCCGGTTGTTTTTCCAAATGAAAGCAAAGCGGAAAATCAAACATTACGAGCAGAAAATATTGCTGTTTTGGTGCGTGGTTATACCGAAGCAGAGCTGGTGAAAAAAGAATTGCAAGCATTGGGCATCGCGTCGGTTTACCTTTCGGATAGAGGAAATGTCTTTGAGAGTAACACAGCAAAAGAACTGGCCTTGATTTTGCAAGCCTGTTTGAGCGTGACAGAACGCCCAATTTTAAATGCAATTGCGACCGAACTTTTCAGCTTAAATGCAGCTGAAATTCACCAAATTCATCATGATGAAATTCAGTGGCAACGTTGGGCTGAAAAATTCGCAGAGTATCAACAAATTTGGCAACGCCAAGGCGTATTGCCGATGTTGCACCATTTACTTTTAGCTGAAAATATCACAGAAAAACTCTTATCTCGGCCTGATGGTGAACGTAAACTGACAGATTTATTACATTTAGCTGAAATTTTACAACAAGCAGCTGCATTAAATGAAAGTGAAGCGGCATTATTGCGTTGGTTTGAAAAGCAAATTCAAGATGAAGGTCGTCAAGAAGCACAAATTCGTTTAGAAAGCGAACGTCAGTTAGTGAAGATTGTGACTATCCACAAATCCAAAGGTTTGGAATATGATTTAGTTTGGTTGCCATTTTTAGGAAATACGGCGAAAGACCCAACTAAAAAGAAACTATTTAATTTATATTACGATAAGAAACAAAACAAAACCTTGTGGGATATGCAAGATCAACACTTGGATGAGCTAACCCAAGAAGTTTTTGCGGAAGAATTGCGTTTGCTTTATGTGGCATTAACCCGAGCAAAATACCAAATGGCCTTTGTGTTACCGAAAGCCTTTGATAAAAAATGGAATGCTTTATTGTATGTTTTAACGCAAGGTGAAATTGGGCGAAAACTCAATTTGCCAAATACTTGGGATACTCAACCGTTATTGGAAAAATTTAAGCAGCTTTTACCAAATGATGTAGCGATTGAATTAACCGATGTGTTACAAGCCAGTGAACCACTTACCTTAAATGTTTCTCAAGAAAATTTAAGTGCGGAAATTTTCCAAGGTGAAATTGAACAAGATTGGCGAGTGACGAGCTTTAGTGGTATTGAACAAACTCATCAACGCAAAGCTTATTTGAATGAAAGTGCAGTGAAAAAATCGCTTATTTTTGATGATGCGAAAGATTATGATGCGTTGATTTCAACAGAAAATATCCCTGAAAATCTTACCGCACTTGCTCATGATAATGATGAAATGGTTTTAGATTTCCCTCGGGGAACACAAATCGGTACTTTGTTACATCGTTATTTTGAAAAGGTGCCTTTTGCTCAACTGGCTGAGAAAGAAAACATTGAAAAATTATGTCAGGATTTGAATCTTGCCGAAGAGCAATTTACAGCTGTTCAACAGTGGTTTGCACAAATACTCAGCACACCAATTTTGCCAAATAATGATCTTACTCTTGCTCAGATTAACGAAAAACAATGCTTAAAAGAGTTGGCGTTTTATCTCAATATCACAAACCATTTTGATGTCACTGGTTTTAACCGAGCGTTATCAACCTTACATCATTTGCCGTCAGAACCGTTACAGTTTGATGATATTCAAGGTATGGTGCGAGGTACAATGGACTTAGTTTTTAGTCATCAAGATAAATATTATTTGCTTGATTACAAATCGAATTTCTTGGGAGAAACATTAAAGGATTACGATCACACCGCATTGAAAAAAGCCATGTTAGAACATCATTATGATTGGCAATATTTGTTGTATGTGGTGGCATTACACCGTTATTTAAAAACACGTTTGCCTCACTACGATTACAAGCGAGATTTTGGTGGTGTGGTCTATGCATTTTTACGAGGAATGAATGGTTCGCCACAATCGGGCATCTTTTTTGATAAACCAGATTGGCAATTAATCCAACAATTAGAGGAATTATTTTAATGTTAAGCCTATTAAAATCCTTGCAAGAGCAAGGTGTAATTACTCAAGGCGATTATTATTTTGCTCAATTAATTGCGAATAAACAAAAAGATAAAGGCTATGCCGAGCCCGTCAAAAATTTAGCGATTTTATTAGCCGCACTTTGCAACTGGAGCTATACGCAAGGCAATACTTGTTGTGTGCTAGATCGCTTTTTAGAACGTAATTTATTCGGCTTAGCTTATCGCCATACTGAAACGGATTTTTTGTCGCTTATCAATGAAAAGATTGGCTCGCTTCCTGTATCAAAATGGCAATCAGCCTTAGCGGGGCATATCGCTTTTACACAAGATCCTGAAAATCAGATTGCCCCTCTCGCATTTCAATTTGGGGCGATTTATTTCTATCGAGCTTGGCAAGATGAATTCCGCGTGGCGCAATATATTAAAAATGCCTTGAAAAATGACCGCACTTTATCGGTAGAGCCGCAACAAATTCGGGCATTATTAGATCGTTATTTTCCTCAACAACAAGCGCAAGTTGATTGGCAAAAAGTAGCAGTCGCAACGGCGGTAAAAAGCCCATTTTCTGTGATTACAGGTGGCCCTGGAACAGGGAAAACAACGACAGTCACTCGCTTGTTATGTGTATTACAGGAATTATTTGGTGGCAAACTTCATATTAAATTGGTTGCGCCAACGGGAAAAGCCGCAGCTCGTTTAACGGAATCCATCGAAAACGCCTTGGCGCAAATGCCGATTTCAGATGAGTTACGCGCATCCATTCCTAAAACCGCAGAAACGTTGCATCGTTTACTAGGCGTTCGACCTTTTACCGATAGCGTGAAATATCATGCACATAATCCGCTGCAAATTGATGTATTAGTGGTGGATGAAACCTCGATGATTGATTTGCCGATGATGGCGA
>ERZ824488.2984-NODE-2984-length-13691-cov-3.964139_pt1 | contig 13691 bp, 13 predicted proteins | sample MGYA00519936_ERZ824488 | MGnify/ENA primary metagenome ERZ824488 (study PRJEB31778, sample SAMEA3449153) | human gut metagenome | biome: human gut; feature: human-associated habitat; material: faeces | place: United Kingdom | collected 2010/2012 ... | reverse complement strand
TTTCTCAATTGACAAGTTTATTCTTTTCATATATATTAATAGCGTTTAGAGATGACTAACAATCGAAATAGATCAGGTAATCACTCTCGTGCAGATAAGCGTGGGTGATTTGAAAAGGGAAACAGGTGTGAATCCTGTGCAATGCCGTTGCTGTGAGGGTTGAGTATCCGGCCAGATGCCACTGAGTAAATGGGAAGGCGGTTCGGATATGTGGAAGCCATAGCCAGAAGACCTGCCTGATTTATCTGCATTTTCAAGCCACGGGTCATGGCTGACGAAATGAGACAGATTTTTTTCTGTGCCCTTTTTGCTGTGTATCCGTCTGGTACACGGCTTTTTTTATTCGCTTATGGTTTGTACGCTTGTTTGCAGTCATCTCATGACAGTATTACAGTACAGGAGGACATGTGATGAAACGTAACGTGATTTATGGACTGGCAGTAACCGGCTGCGCAATGGCACTGACCGTATCCACCGGGATCGGCGCCGTTGCAGCGGAGGACACGATTGTGATTGGAAATACTTCGGTCATAGATACCGTGGATCCGGTACATAATGGCAGTAATGCATGGTCACTGACAGCGGACGGTGTCAGCGAGACTGTTTTTATGCAGGATAAGGATGGAAATCTGGTTTCCCGTTTTGTAGATTCCATTGAACAGAAGGACGATCTGACCTGGGAGATTAAGTTGAAGAGTGGCGTAAAGTTTTCCGATGGCACAGATGTCGATGCACAGGCATTCTGTGATTCCATGAACAGTATTATGCAGAACAATGAGATGGCAAGCTCCTCCGCGGGCATGATCACCTTTACCGCGACCGATGATGCGACCGTTACTCTGACAACGGAGCGTGAGACAACCGTTATGCCGTCTGTGCTTTGTGAGTACAACATGGTGGTCTGCAAGGACAACGGGGATTCCAACTATGTATTTACCGGGCCATATGTGATTGATAGCATGGATCCAGGTGTAGAACTGGATCTTGTTCCAAACGAATACTACGATGACCGTGCAGCGGATCGTTCTAATGTTGTGATCAAAGGCTTTTCTGCGGCGGCGATGCAGCAGGCATTTGAGAGCGGTGAGATTGATATGGCATTTACCGTTACGCCGGAGACCGCAGGTATCCTGCAGGGTGAGGGTTATACAACAAAGGATTTTGACGCAGGCTATCAGTATTTCATGGTCGTAAATAGCAAAGAGAATGAGACGCTTTCCGACCTGAAGCTTCGTCAGGCGATCAATGTTGGCATCAACCGTGAAGATATGGTTACTGCATTGAAGGGCGGTCGTGTGGCAAATGGTTTCTTTGCACAGTATTATAGCTTCGCTGGCGATGTACAGGAAACCTATGATCCGGAGCAGGCAAAATCTCTTCTCGAAGAAGCGGGCTATACTGACACGGACGGTGATGGCTTTGTCGACAAGGATGGCGAGAAGCTGACTCTGAAGCTTGTCACCTATCCGTCCCGTCCGGATCTGTCCGTATTGATGCAGCTTGTTGTATCGGAGCTGAATGATATCGGCATTGATGCAACGACTGAGATGACTGACAGCATCGGCAACTATGTAAAGACCGAGGAGTTCGACATCGCATTCTGGGCACAGCACACCGCACCGACCGGAGAGCCGACCTATTCTCTGAGCCAGTTCTTCCGCACCGGAGCTGCCTACAATAACAATGCGTACAGCAACGAAAAGGTAGATGAACTTCTGGATCAGATGGGTACCCTTCCGGCAGGCGAGGAGAAAGACAACCTTGCAAAGCAGGTTCAGCAGATCATCAGCGAGGATCTTCCGGTTATTTATCTGGTAGACCCGCAGTGGCACATTGCAGTATCGGACAAGCTGGCAAACTACGAGCCTTACAATGGTGACTATTATGTCGTAAACGCAGAGCTGGGGCTGAACTAATTACATTTCATGATACAAGAGTCAAAAGGTCATGCGTTTCATGCTTGCATGAAATCAGAAATCGGGCAGCTTTTGGTATTCCAAAGACTGCCCGGTCTTTGTATTCAGGGAGATCGTATGAAAAAATATGTTTTCTTTTTACTGAAATGGATCCTGATCTTTCTTGTCGGATCCATACTTATTTTTGGGGTCGTTCGCCTTATGCCGACCAGTCCGGTAGACCATTACCTGACAAAAATGAGCCTGCCACTGACGGAGGAAAACCGGGCAGTCATTCGGAAAAATATGGGATTGGACAAACCTGTGGTTCAGCAGTATTTTGACTGGATTTTTGATTTTCTGCGCGGAAACTGGGGCGTATCTCTGACCTCCCATACGGATATCCGAACGGAGTTTCTGGCAAAAATGCCGTATTCTTTTGGGATTGGTATCGGTGGCATCCTGATCGGTGCGGTATTTGCCTGGCTGCTCGGTTATCGGGCAGCCTATCGGCAAAGCGGCTTCTGTGACCGTTTTAGTGCGGCACTTTCCGTTGTGACGCAGACAATTCCGGGCTTTATACTGGCGCTTTTGATTATTTATTTTCTGGGCGTAAAATTAAAGGCAGTCAAATTTTTTACCGGGGACGGAAACCTGAGCATCCTTATGGCGATTCTCATTATGGCGTTATATCGGATCGGACCGTGGGCCAGAGTCGTGCGTAATGCTTTTCGCGAGGAGATGAAAAAAAGCTATGTCCGGTTTGCCATTTCCAGAGGAATCAATACTTCCATCAGTACCTCTAATGTAACCAGAAGAGGGGCAATGATGGATTGCTTTTTGTATTCCCGGACGGATTGTAAAAGTTTCTTATTCATTTTTTTTACATACCTCCTTATGTTCTGATACGTTATAGAGCATCTGGCAGAGCACTTTTTTACAGGTCAGAACATCAGCTTCGGAAATATCTGTCGTAAGCTGTGTTTCCGACTGCCTTATGTGTGCAAGGATGCTCGGACGGAGTGCTTCCGCTTTCTTTGTAGGAATGATGCGTTTCAGGCGGGCATCTTTTTTTTCACTTTCCCGCACAATAAAACCATTTTTTTCGAGAAGCTGCAGCATTCCGGTCGCCGTGGATTTGCGGATCTGAAATTCTTCTTCGATGTCTTTCTGGTAGACAACCTTGTGAAGGGTTTCCAGAAGAAGAAATTTCAACACATGTTTCTGCATGGAGGTCAGACCATCATCGTTGATCATGGAGATGACACAATTTTTCCGCTTCATCTGATGGGATAGTACCTGAATCAGGCGGCCCATATGAATTTCTTTGAGTTCTTCATCATCGAAATCCTGCAAGAAATCACTCCTTTCTTAAAATGATTTTTAAATAGTTAGCAACCGAACTTTTACCATTATAGGGATGAAAATTTAAAATGTCAATGGCTTTTTTTGGAGGATTTTGTAAGTTCACAGAAAAAACACAAACACAAAATGCCTGACAACTTGTGATAAAATGAGTAAATTTATCATATTCACAGAAAAAACACAAAATAATTAACAGACAGGGTTGACATTGCCAGAATACAGTGCTATAACGTAGGCATAACAAAGGAAACAAATTTGACATATGAATATGAGGAAAAGAGGCGATTACTATGTCAGATAAGAATCCAAAACACCCGTTAAAGAAAAAACAGGCGAAAGCAAAAGATAAAAAGAAACACGTTTACGAATAAATCGTAAAGTGGAGTCGAGCGAGAGCATCTGCTGATGTCCTCGCTTTTTTCTTTTCCCAAAAGAGTATGTTGAGAAGCAAAAACGGAGATGTTATACTAAAAACAGTATGAAAATAAGGAAAGAAACGAGGAAATCGGTCATGACAAAAACAACGGGAAGTATAGCGGCATCAACCAATATCGTAAAGGAATCGGTAGTGATGGGGGATGTATCCATCGGTGCGGACAGTACCATTCTTTTTTATGCGGTACTGCGTGGGGATGACAATAAAATTATCATCGGAAAAGGGACAAACATTCAGGATAACTGCACGGTCCACACTTCCAAAGTCGACCCGACCATGGTGGGCGATTATGTGACGGTGGGGCATAATGCAATTCTTCATGGCTGCACGATCGGGGACAACACATTAATCGGCATGGGCGCAACGGTGATGAACGGCAGTGTGATCGGAAAAAACTGTCTCATCGCAGCAGGAAGCCTTGTGCTCGAACATCAGAATATCCCGGATGGAAGCATGGTTATGGGCAGACCGGCGAAGGTCACGCGGGCATTGACGGAAGAAGAAATTGCAGGGTTAAAAGAGAGTGCACTTTCTTATATCGAAGAGGGAAAGAAACTCAGGGAAGAAGGTTATTGCCTGTAAAAAGAGGTACACAAGTGGATAAAATATTAATAATTGAAGATGATGTGGAAATCAATACGCTGTTAACAGATTTCCTGAAAGAAAACGGATATGTTGTGTACAGTCAATATGATGGACTCCATGTTCTGGATTTCTTACACAAAGAAAAAATTGATCTGATCATACTTGATATTATGCTACCCTATCGAAGCGGCGATATTATTCTGGCAGATATACGCAGACAATTTACGATACCGGTTCTTATTATTTCAGCGAAAGAAACGACACAGAATAAAATTGATCTGCTTCGTCTTGGGGCAGATGATTACATTACAAAACCTTTTGATATGGAAGAAGTGCTTGCCAGAATCGAAAGCAATCTGCGCAGAGTACAGTTTGAAAATCGTTCGGCTGCCTGTTTACAATACGGGGATTTATGTCTGGCTCTTGATGGTAATGTAGGAGCAAGCGTACAGGACAATAACCTCAAGATTATTCTTGAATTATAAAGTATTGAATTAAAAATAATAAGAGTTTATTTTGCGGAATTCTTTAAAGCTTGAATTTGTTCCACGGAAAGTCCGGTAATTTCAGAAATTTCAGAATCCGAATATTTACCGGAGGAAAGCATACGACGGGCAGATGTTGTAATGCCTTGTTCAATGCCCTGCTGAATGCCAGTTTCCAGCCCCTCGCGGTATTTCTCGTCATAAGCCATTTGCAGCGTCATGTAGTCATGCCTCCATTTCTCATTGCGCTTGGCAGATTCCACAGCCTTGGAGAGATCTTGTGTAAAAGAATCTTCCGGCTGTCTGCCATCAATAAAGTTAAGCAGCCGTTTCAGTTCCGGCCGAACATCATCAAAAATTCCTTTCGTATTTAAAATGATTTTCTGTGTGCCATCGTTAAGAGGCAGATTCGGATCTTCCACGCAGCGGTTTTCAAAAGTATACACATGCCTGCCGATATGGAACGGATCAAAGGTGCAGACAAAGATCACAAAACTTTGTTTCAACTGCGTGTAATCCATGCCCTTGTCGAGCAGGTTTAAATCAATCATCCCCTGATAATAGAGGGTGCGCTTCGGAAGATTTTTATGGTGTCCGTTCTGCATTTCAATGTTGTAAACCGTATCAAAATCGTCCTCAACATACACATCCAGCCGGATGCTCTTCGCATCCAGAGACAGATTAATCGTTTTCTGATCCTCGGGATACTCAATGCGTGAAATCTTAATATTCAGTATAGTTTCCAGAAACGGTTTACAATATTTGGGATCGCGCATAACAATCCCAAACATAAAATCATCACTAATGGTAAGGTCTTCGAACTTTTTGCTCTTGTACATTTTCTTCTCCTTTGTAGTGGCGGAGAGGAAAACGTGTGATATAGCGGCTGTTCTTCTATCAAGATTGTAACATGGAAGCCCCCCAGCTTTCAATATCTGAAAATAAAAACAATAATAAAATAATAACTGAATTTTTGCTCTGCACGAAATTCCTCTCCAATATTTAATTGTTTCGTACACATGGAAAAAACGGATGAAATATCCGGTGAAATGCAGCCGGTATATAAATTTAGCTGCAAATTCGAAATGTGTAAAGAAAATATAGCATGGAAGAAACATATGCGCAATAGGAAAACAGGACTAAAATTAAGACGTCACAAAATCTTCACAAAAGAATTAGCACTCGATACTTGACAGTGCTAACAAACAGTGCTATAACATAGGCAAGAACAAAGGAAGGGAACCAAAAGAGAACGAAAGGTTCCTGAAACATCCCGGTTCCAAAGAAACAAGGTAAACAAGCATGAGAGGTCCACAGACCGTGGACGCAGAAAGAAAAGGAGAGATGACTTATGTTAATGCCTAGTATTTTTGGAGAGAATTTATTTGATGACTGGTTTGATGAGTTTCCATTTTATGATATGGATAAAGAAATGAATAATACCGAAAAGAAGCTATACGGTAAGAAAGCCGGAAGGATTATGAAGACCGATATTAAAGAGCAGAAGGATGGATATGAGTTGATGATTGATCTTCCGGGATTTACCAAGGATGAGATTAAGGCTTCTGTTTCCGATGGCTACCTGACCATTAGTGCTGCAAAGGGACTGGATAAGGACGAGAAAGAAAAAGACAGCGGTCACTACATCCGCAGGGAACGTTATGCCGGTGCCTGCCAGAGAAGCTTTTATGTCGGTGAAGATATTGAGCAGGAGGATGTCAAAGCAGAATTTAAGCATGGTATCTTAAAGCTGTTCGTGCCGAAGAAAGAGGCAAAGAAAGCGGTAGAAGAAAACAAATATATTGCGATTGAAGGATAATGAAATATCGAAGGAGCCACACAGCAGGAGTGCTGTGTGGCTCCTTTTTTGTGGCATGAGTATCGATGCTGGCATCGCTCTTGGGATTTTTTGTCATAAATTAACGATAAACATTAAAAATATATTGACAAACATAAAAAGTGAAATTGTGATATACAAGAAAGGAGAATAAAAAATGTTTGAAAGAAAGAACGAAAATAAAGTAAAAAAACAATTTGAAAATGTAGGGGGATAGCCTTATGTTTTGTAATCGGATATCCGGTTATTAAATGCCTGAAATATTTAAGTTTAGCAGCATGCCAGATTATAAAAGGGGTAGAATGGAAAGGAACGGATCATTTTATTGGAGCAGCTGTTATAGTAGGAATCTGTATTTATTTCATTGGTGTTTCTTTTCAACATGGGTACGAATTGCAGAAAGAGGCTGATGAAATATTATAGATAAAGTAAAGGAAATATAAGATGCCAATTGTATTACGGTTAGATCGGGTGATGGCCGATAGAAAAATTTCCCTGCAAGAACTTGCAGAAGAAGTGGGAATATCGAATGTAAATTTGTCGAATATAAAAACTGGAAAGGTTAGGGCGATTCGGTTTTCTACATTGGAAGCGATTTGTAGAGTATTACAGTGTCAGCCGGGTGACATTTTGGAATATGAAGAAACGAAGGAAGTGTAAAGGAGGTGACAAACTATAAATAGTCAAGAGTTTTTGAAAAATTTTGTGCAATAAAAAAGGGTAACTTTAATAGACCATCTGAAAATAACGTATTTCAGATGGAGCAGATAAATATATAGGGAAGAGATTAACGTATTTTCTGAGCGTTAAAGTCTACATCCTGCCTCTCCAATGCATAGATGACTCTAATCAGTTTTTTTGCAACGTGAGTAATAGCTACCCGGTGTTTTTTGCCTTCTGCCCGTTTCTTTGCGTAATAGGTTGCAAAGGTTAAGTCAAAACGGATTAAAGGAAGGCAAGCATTAAGAAGAACGTAACGCAGTTGAGAAGAACCATGTTTTACCATTCGGCCACCATGAGACTCAGTGCCGGAGTCATTTATTCCTGGTTCAATTCCAGCAAACGCAAGCATCTGACTTGGGTTTGAAAAGTTTGATATGTCGCCATATTCTGCATAAATAACAGCTGCTGAAATAGGACCGATACCAGGGATGGACATATAGTGAGGATGTACTTCTTCAATAAGTCTAGTAATCTCGGCTTCAAGATTTTTTATTTCCTTGCAGAGAGAGTTGTATAGGGTCAGTAAACTGTTTAATTCAATGTCAAAGATAGAATTATTGACACCAACTGTGTTAGCAGCTAATTCTTTCAAATGAAGGAACTGTTGTATAGAAAATTTACCTCTTGAAATACAACGTAGTTTGTCATAAGATGCAGAATTCATATGAGCCATTTTTTCAGCAGAACCATAGTTCTCAAGGAGATAGATAGCAGTTTTGGAAAGCCGTTCATTGAAAAAAGGTTTAAATTCCGGAAAGGTATGATCTAAAACATTTGTTATCTTCACAAGATAAAAAGAACGTTGACGAATTAATCTATCTCGCAAACGTGTTAGTGACTTCAAGGAATAAGCGTGGTAAAATCCTTTTGAATGGGGTTTGTACTCAACAGTCATTAACCACCGAGCTATTGATTCACAGTCAACAGAATCGGTTTTGGTTCGCCTTAAAGTAGTTGATTTTTTGTATTCCTTGATGAGAACTGGATTAACTTCCATAAAGCTGTGGTTGGCATTTTCAAGGAAAAGTTCAAGATTGAGGGCATAATGGGCAGTTGATTCAAACCCTATTTTTATATCCTCTGGATTGGAGAGAGAATTAAGTGAAATAAGTAGTTGTTCAAAACCATCCTTATCATTAGTGATGGTAAATTTAGAAACAATCTGCTGGTCGACTGCAGAAATGATGCAGCAATCATGTTTGTACTTGGAAATATCAATTCCAACAAAGTACATGGACATAGAGATTTACCTCCTGAAATAATATTTAGCACTGCTGTCTTCCACAGAGAGTTCGGCTGTGTAATCACGTAAATAGAAACGTCAAGCGTTAACAAACTAATTACCAGTAATAGACGAAAAGCTGTGGTCTGAGTCACCTCCGAACAGTCAAAGCTGTAGTGATATAGGTACAGATCCACAGTGCTTTAAGTATTATAATGGAGTATTCAATAAAACCCAAGATATTGGGAGAAAGGAGAATAATCCATTACCCTCAAAAGAGGATAATTGGATTATACGTGATGAAATGGAATGGATAAGAGAACCGATGGAAGTAAATATGCCGAAAAGTGTATCGTGGTGCCCATGTATGGGAGCAAAGTGTAGGGGCAATAATCCACCATTTTGCAGTATAAAAACATCAAACTGCAAAAGTGTACAAACAGAGTGTCTGAAACAGGCACTGCAGAAAGCGGAGGCCGTGATCATTGGCGCGGGTGCGGGATTATCCACTTCTGCAGGATTTACCTATTCCGGGGAACGTTTTGAAAAGTGGTTTGGCGATTTCCGACAGGTGCATGGATTTTCGGATATGTATTCCGGGGGCTTTTTCCCTTATAAAACATTGGAAGAATATTGGGCGTACTGGAGCCGATATATCTATATGCAACCTGGCCGGATGCAGTTTATGCCTGCATAAATAAGAAGGAAGCCTGTGCGCCGGAGGAAATCCGAAAGAAATCCATTTGCGTGGAAGCGGATATTGGAGCAGTTTTGGAAAAACTGTATGATAGGAAAAATAGTCAGGGAGACGTTGCGGTACCCGAAGAGATATGCTAAAATATTAGATAATATATTATATAAAAATAAGTAAAATCGCGTGAAATAGATAAAATATTATCTGACAAGATGGGGCATGATATGGAAGCACTGGTATGGGAAACAGCAGAAGAACTGGATAAAAAACTGGCAGAACGTATGCGCCGTATTCGCAGACGGCGGAAAGTTTCGCAACAGAAACTTTCGGATATGAGCGGAGTAAGTTACGGTTCTATTAAACGATTTGAGACAACAGGACAGATTTCGCTTTTGTCACTGACAAAACTTGCTATGGCGTTGGAACTTGCAGATGAACTGCGGGATCTTTTTACACAGGTACCATATCGAAATATTCAGGAGGTAATCAATGAGTCAAAGGGAAAGTCTTGAGGTTCGGATGGATGACCGGCTTGTGGGAACGCTTGCATTGACCGCGAATCATAAGGTGGCATTTTCTTATAGTGAAGAATGGCTGGAGCATGGATTTTCAGTCAGTCCATTTTCGCTTCCGCTAAAAAATGAAGTGTTTGTGCCCAAAAAAGATTATTTTGACGGATTGTTCGGAGTATTTGCAGATAGTTTACCGGATGCATGGGGACAGCTTTTATTGGAGCGTTTGCTGAAAGAACGTGGAAAAAGGGAAGCACAATATTCGGTATTGGATCGTCTTGCCATCGTGGGAAAATCTGGAATGGGAGCTTTGACCTATCATCCGCAGAAGGAGATTGGGATGGGACAACAGATGGATGATCTGGACGAACTATCTGTGCATTGCCAGAAAATATTAAGCACGCAATATTCGGAGAAATTAGATGAATTGTACCGGCTGGGAGGAACCAGTGGTGGTGCAAGACCTAAGATTATGACGGAAATAGATGGAGAAAACTGGATTATTAAATTTCCGGCACATGTGGACAAAAAAGATGTGGGAAAAATGGAATACGATTATTCTCTGTGTGCAAAAGCCTGTGGAATTGTAATGAGTGAAACACGGCTTTTTTCATCAGATATATGTCCGGGATATTTTGGAACAAAGAGATTTGATCGAAGAATAGAAAAGAATGAAATAAAAAGGGCACATATGTTAACTGCGGCTGCCTTATTGGAGTTAGATTTTAATCAACCAAGTCTGGACTATCATGAATTGATGAAGTTGACAAAAATTCTGACAAGGGATTGTACAGAGGATGTGGAAAATATGTATCGTCGTATGTGTTTTAATGTATTCGCACATAATCGTGATGATCATTCTAAAAACTTTACCTACATTTATAATGAAAAGGATGATATGTGGCGTTTAAGTCCTGCCTATGATCTCACATACAGTAATACGTATTATAGTGAGCACACAACCACTGTAGATGGAAATGGCAAAAATCCGGGGAAAAAGGAATTAGTAGCAGTTGGTGTGCAGGCGGGTATGAAAAAGACATACTGTGAACGTGTTGCAGAGGAAATCCGTCTGTGTGTAAATGAAAAGCTGGAACACTACTTGAAATAATAATGTTCCAGCTATATAAGCCTAGCCCTGACATTCTAGTGTTGGAGCCGCATCAATAATTTCCTGAAGCGGGGTCCATGACAGGAGATCATCCGTATCGTCATTCGTGTCCTCATCATCGGAAAAATGAGCATTCGGATTGTTCGTTTTTCTTTTTTTGGCATCTTCCGGAGTGTTTGGCAGACGCTGATAAGCCGGTGATTTATGAAAATTTTTGGAAACCTCATTGTAAGCAGCCAGCAGATATTCTTTGTCCGGATCTTTGTCCGAGACCCCGGCAATCGCGGATGTAATCATATCATTTGCTTCCTGTTTGCTTTTTGCATGGGAGAGCTGCTGTTTTAAAGCCTCCGCCATTCGTTGGACGCGTAGGGCGTGGGCATACAGAATTGGATCGGTACGCCGCAGAAAATCCAGCTCTTTGGCAGAAAGTTTCTTCCCACTTTTTAATTTTCCCATAATGCGGGAGAGCATTTCCTGTTTTTTTTCTTCCTGCGTATCAGGGTCCTGTCTTTGCAGGGGAGAAGTCCAGGAAGAAAATGCGGCATTGGTTGTTTCTCTCACATAGAGCATGCGTCCCTGAGGAGAAGAAAGATCATAGGATGAGGAATCGGATGAGGGATTCTTCTGGGACATCAGTGATAAATAAATCTGCATGAAAAGTTCCTTTCTGTAATAGATCATCGTTTGTGTTGTCTATTATATCGGCAAAACATCCGTTACAATTAATAACAGATGTTTCTGGAGAAAGAGAATATCCCCCTTCTTCCGTCACATTGAAAAAACTTATGTCTAAAACAATTTTCAGACAATTCGACAATATATTCCAATGTTTATAAAAACTTTAGAATTTTTGTTAGCACTCCTACTTGACGAGTGCTAAAAACGGGTGTATAACAATATCGTAATCGAGAAAAATAGTAACTGGGATGAAAAAAACAGCACAGTTACATGATGATAGTTAAGAGGAGGGCTTGCTATGAACATACAGAAATTTACACAAAAGTCGGTAGAAGCGATCAATAACTGCGAAAAGCTTGCCTACGACTATGGAAATCAGGAGATTGAGCAGGAGCACCTGTTAGTTGCCCTGTTACAGCAGGAAGAGGGACTGATCCCGAAACTGATAGAGAAAATGGAAATTGACGTACAGCATTTCACCCAGAATGCGATCAGCAAACTGGATGCGCGCGTCAAAGTATCCGGCAGCAACAGCAATGTCTATGTCGGAAAAGATTTAAACAATGTGCTGATCCATGCAGAGGATGAGGCAAAGGCAATGGGAGATGAATATGTCTCTGTCGAGCATATTTTCCTTGCAATGCTTAAATACCCGAATCCGGCGATGAAAGCACTGATGAAAGAATATGGGCTGACAAGGGAACGGTTTCTGCAGGCACTGTCTACCGTCCGCGGCAATCAGCGTGTCACTTCCGATAATCCGGAAGCAACATATGATACACTGGAAAAGTACGGTTATGATATGGTGGAGCGTGCAAGACAGCAGAAACTTGATCCGGTGATCGGCCGTGATGAGGAGATCCGGAATGTGGTCCGGATTCTTTCCCGTAAGACCAAAAATAACCCGGTGCTCATCGGTGAGCCCGGTGTAGGTAAGACTGCCGTTGTCGAGGGTCTGGCACAGCGTATTGTAAAAGGCGATGTACCGGAAGGCTTAAAAGATAAGAAACTGTTTGCGCTGGATATGGGTGCCCTGGTTGCCGGTGCAAAGTATCGTGGCGAATTTGAGGAACGTTTGAAAGCGGTTCTTGACGATGTCAAAAATTCGGATGGACAGATCATTCTGTTTATTGATGAACTGCACACAATCGTCGGTGCCGGAAAAACCGATGGTGCCATGGATGCCGGACAGCTGTTAAAACCAATGCTTGCCAGAGGCGAACTGCACTGTGTCGGTGCCACAACCTTAAATGAATATCGTGAGTATATCGAAAAAGATGCTGCCCTGGAGCGGCGTTTCCAGCCGGTTATGGTAGATGAGCCAACGGTGGAAGATACGATTTCCATCCTGCGTGGCTTAAAGGAGCGCTACGAAGTATTCCATGGAGTCAAGATTACAGACTCCGCGCTTGTCACGGCAGCGGTTCTTTCCAATCGCTATATTACGGATCGATTTTTGCCGGATAAAGCGATTGATCTGGTCGATGAAGCTTGTGCCATGATAAAGACAGAACTCGATTCCATGCCGGCCGAACTTGATGAGATGAACCGGAAGATCATGCAGATGCAGATCGAGGAGACGGCATTAAAGAAAGAGACGGATCATCTGAGTCAGGAACGTCTGGCAGATCTGCAGAAAGAACTTGCAGAATTGCGTGATGAGTTTAATACCAGAAAAGCACAGTGGAGCACCGAAAAGGATGCAGTTGACAATGTCAGCAAGGTCAGAGAGCAGATTGAGAGCACAAAGAAGGAGATCGAGGCAGCACAGCGTGACGCAGATTATGAAAAAGCTGCGGAATTGCAGTACAGTAAACTGCCTGGATTACAGAAAGAACTGGAAATTGAGGAAGATAAACTCAAAGACCGTGATCTGTCTCTGGTACACGAAAATGTCACCGATGAAGAGATTGCAAAGATCATTTCCCGCTGGACGGGAATCCCGGTTGCAAAGTTGAGCGAAAGCGAGCGGAACAAGACACTGCACCTGGATGAGGAACTCCACAAACGTGTGGTAGGCCAGGACGATGGTGTTACCAAAGTGACCGAGGCGATTATCCGTTCCAAAGCCGGAATCAAAGATCCGACCAAACCAATTGGTTCGTTCCTGTTTTTGGGACCGACCGGTGTCGGCAAGACCGAACT
>ERZ824488.2983-NODE-2983-length-13693-cov-3.184045_pt1 | contig 13693 bp, 13 predicted proteins | sample MGYA00519936_ERZ824488 | MGnify/ENA primary metagenome ERZ824488 (study PRJEB31778, sample SAMEA3449153) | human gut metagenome | biome: human gut; feature: human-associated habitat; material: faeces | place: United Kingdom | collected 2010/2012 ... | reverse complement strand
ATAAAGTAAGGAGTCTCGCTTGCGGCAAGTGCCGGAAGCGTCACCTGCCCGTTTTCATCCGTCAGCAGCCCTTCCTGCTTCACCCCATCAATGTAAATCGACGCGCCTGCACAATCACTGAATTTACTACCATACTTTGCGTCTGTCTGACGTAAATGTAAGGTGATAGTCTGCCCTTCCATCACCGTCTGCTCGTCTTTGGTGAAAAAGGCAAGCTGATCTTTTCCGGCTCTTTGCTGGATAAAAAAGTGCAGCTCATCGCCATCCTGCACTTTTTCGCTCAGCGCAATATTTGATTGCGTACTGACATGGTTCAGGGAATATTTTATATATGGAACCTCTGCTCTCTCAATCCCCCAAAGGCGGTAAATACATCCTTCATAGGTTCCATTCTCATCTTCATGATAATCATAGCCAGCTTCTGCCCCACCCGGATAATATTGTTCATGCGCCGCCTTCAGCGCGTCATCCATCGTGTAGGAAGCCTGACCGGTCAGCGTTACCGTGCGTCCGGCCATAAGTTTACCGTCTTTATCCTCTAAAAATTCACCAAATTTGCTGACACTGACCGTCACTTCGATATCGGTCGCCTCAGCATCTTCTGTCCCACTCCCCTCTGCCTGCATATCCAGTGCTGCGGCCTCTGCATCGCTGAGCACTTCAATCCCTTCGATCAAATCCGTAGCGGACGACGGTTCCGCCTCCGTGGGAGTTTCCAATCCTTCTGATACATCGACCTGTGAATCATCATCAATCGCCGGAGCATCCTCGTCTATCTGCCCGGTCTCTGTCTCTGAAAGTAAAGGCTCCGCAGCCTCCTCCACTTCAATCGGGACGATCTCGTCTGCCAGTGCCGTCATCGGAAGCTGCAGGACCATCAGTCCCACGAGCAGCCAGCCTACCAGACATCTCCATGCACGCTTCATCCTTCTATATCCTCCCTTCCATTTCGAAAAAGGGCTCCTCTTCCGCAGTTGCTCTGAAAGAAAAGCCCTTCTTTGTAAATCGCTATTTTGTTTTTCTGTGTCCGTTTACTTCACAGTCACTTTTACCTTGACTGTTTCGGATCCGGACTTCACTGTGATCGTCGCCGTACCCTTCTTGATGCCTTTGACTTTACCGCTCTTGGTGACGGTCGCGATCTTCTTGTTCGAAGAGGTGTAAGTGATCTTCTCATCACTGTTCTTCGGAGCAACTTTTGCCTTCAGTCTGTAGGTCTTGCCCTTCTTTACTGTGATGTCCTTTGCAACGGTGATCGAACTCGTCTTTGTTTTCGGTACCGTGATCGTCACTGTGACCTTCTTGCTGCCGGACTTGACGGTGATCTTTGCCGTGCCTGCCTTCTTCGCCGTGACAACGCCATTCTTGCTGACGGTTGCCACCTTCTTATTCGAAGAAGTGTAGGTCAGCTTCTGAGCCGAGGTGAATGGAGCGACCGTCGCTTTCAGGGATGCTTTCTCGCCCTTCTTCACCGTCAGCTTCTTCTCTGCCACTTTGACCTTACTTGTCTTGACCGCTGTCTTTTGTACCTTTACGGTCACGGTCTTTGTCAGGCCGCTCGCCAGTGTGATCTCCAGCTTTGCGCTGCCCTTCTTTTTACCAGTCAGTGTACAGCTGCCATCGGCATTGCCCTTTACGGTAAATACCTTTGTGTTGGTGGACTTCCATGTTGCCACGGAATCGCCCTTTGCCAGCCCGGTGACCTTCAGGCCCTTCGTGGACTGCTTTGCCTTTAAGGTGACGGTCGATGCATTGACGGTCGCGGTCGGAGCCAGCTTCTCACCGACATCCTTTGTCTCTACGGTGCCGCAGACCGTGCAGGTTCTCTGCTGCTGCTCTGCACCGCTGACTGTCGCGTCTGCTGTCTTTGTCCAGTCACTCCACTGATGCCCGGTCGCCTTGATCGTCTGTGTCTTCACATCGCCACAGCGGGTACAGGTATCGGTCTGTACACCATCCTCGGTGCAGGTCGCTGTTTTTGTAACCTTTGAGACATACTCATGTCCAAGTGCCGGAATCTCCTGTATGCTGTCCGGATCTGCCTCGCCACATCTTGTGCAGTGCTTGCTCTGGGAGCCTGCTGCCGTGCATGTCGCTGCTGCATCTACCGTATACTCTGCTGCATACTCATGTCCAAGTGCTGCCAGCTCCTGTGTCTCTGTCGCATCGCAACCCTCCCGCATACACTTGCGGCTCTGGGAGCCTTTTTCAGTACAAGTCGGTGCTACGTCTACCGTATACTCAGAGTAGACATGACTAAGCGCCGGATTTTCTGTGCCATCATCATCCTTATATGTCTCATTACAGATTCCGCAAACAGATGTCTTATCGCCAGCCTCGGTGCAAGTAGCTGGAACCGGTTTTGCCTCTTCCTTGCAATGTACATGCTTCACAGCTTCCAGAGTAGCTCTATAATTTTCATCATCTGGATTCGAATACGCTCCAAGAATCTCTTCCCATTTTGCCTTCGTCCCTGCATAGCAAACTTCATTTAATTTATTGCAATCGGAAAATGCGTTTGTCTGGATTGTAATATCCTTAGCAAATCCCACCTTTTCCAGTGCAGTACCTCTGAACGCCAACATACCAATCGATTTTACATGTGACAAATCAATCGTTTCCAGCTTGCCAAGATCGGTTCTTCCGATAAAAAATGCCTGAGCACCTATTTTTTCGACCGAATCAGGCAGACTTACCGTCTTCACTTTTGCAAAAGCTCCTGTAGTGTCAGAATAGAAACACTTCGTTCCGATTGATGTGATACCTTCTCCGATAACTATGGTAGTAACCGCTTCCGCCTCTGCCTTATGTTTAAACTTATAATTAGGATTTCCACTTGCATAGTCAGGCATATCCGTTGAACCATCTTTATCCACTAGCCGAAAATATAAGGTCGTCCCATCATACCGAAACTGGATATTTGTGGCACCTTTATTTAAAGTCTCCCAGTTTTCCTCTGCTGCTGTGTCTGCCAATTCCTGTATCGCTTCCTGCTCTTCCTCCGATGTCTGTGTAGCAGGTAAATCTACACTTTCCACAGATTCAATAGAAAGCGAAGCGATTGCATCATTTGTATTGGTACTAGCTTCCGTCTGCTGGGTGGTCTGATCTTCCAGTGTTCCATCCGATTCAACATCATCCGATTCTGCAAGGATTTGAATTTCATCCACACTTTCTGCATTTACTACCACAGGGCTCAGTGAAGACAAAACCATAGATGCAGATAAAATAGTAATCAACCATTTATTTCGCATTTCTATCATTCACTCCTTGCTTCTCAGTTTGCCCATTCAAAGGATGAATAATCAAAACTAAGGATGATTGCAAAATCCACATCCTTACATTTTGCGTTATTTAATGTCACATCCGGATAGCTGGTGGAATTCAAATTACTGCCATCAGTCCAGCCCCACATCCATGAGTTACCTTCATATTTTCCGCCAAGAAGATTTCCCTCATCGTCATAATCTAATCGCGTATTCTTTCCATCATTTGTACCGGCAAAAGATTTTGTCTTTTCACCGGTTTTATCCGTTGCAGACAATGACAGCAAATACTGATAGGTATTGCCAGTAGTTGTATCTGTGTACGGATTCCATGTAGTAGTGAGCGTTACTCCAGTATCCAGCATTCCCGCTGTCGTCGGAGCCTGTGTCATTGCAGTGTAAAGAGACATTCTGGAATCAACGTTGTGAATCGTAAATATAACCGGAATATTCGGCGTAGCCGTGGTGTCATCGCTCTGGGCTGAGGTCGAAATTTCCTTGCTGTTGTCTCTGATGTAAACGGTCATATCTGCTGCGAAAGCGGACGTATAGGTTCCCATCGCCATAGTTGCTGCTAATACAAGTGCTGATAACTGTTTCATTCTGTTCTTCATACTCATTTTCCTTTCTGCCATTTGGCAATCATCTTCTTCTTTGTTCTCAGTTGCATTTGAATGGGTTGGCTCATCCATTCGACAGGCTCACACCTGCCTTCTCCTCTCCTCTTATACTAGGAGTATTCTGTAGCTGGCTGTAAGGGTCTCTCTCCCGCGTCGTCCTCTCGCATCCCCGAAGATCATTTACGGGGATAAAAAAAGGACGTACCCAAAGGAGTACATCCGAACTGCGAAATACCGTGCACCCTGAGCTCGAGGGTCTGTGCACGACGTACCAGAGACAGACCTGACTTATAGCATATGCTCATCACAGTAGCGTTCCTGTGCGGGATTCTCACCCGGCTTCCTACCCACGTGGATAAATTCCCTGATACGTGTCCTTGTTTTCCATTATACCCCCCCCCGCGAATTTGTCAAGTATTTTTCGCTATTGTCTTTGCTTTTGTCTGAATATTGTGGATTTATTCAAACAAAATTACTACATATTCTGTCTAATGCACTTTATTCTCCTTTCTTTCTCAATTTTGAACGCAGATCGCGAAGCGGATTGCGAATATCCGCTTTACATCGGAAATTGCAGTTATTCTATTACTTTCTCTTGCTTTTCCGAAAGGCTTGTGATAGTGTGTGAGTCATTACACCTGCGGTTCGGTTTCGGAAAAGAAGCGGGTGGCAGAAAGGGATTATCTATGAATACTACCAAAGTAGTCCATGTACAGCGCACGATCAACCGGCAGCTCGCACCTTCTTATTCCTGCAAGGATATGAAACTCCCGGTGTGGGCGACCGAGATCGGGCCGGAAGCATTTTCGGAAAACCGGAAAATCGAGACCATCTATTTCCCGCATTCCCTGAAATACATCCGGCATCATGCGTTCCGGCATTGCCTGCACCTGAAACGGATCATCCTCCCGGACGGATTGCTGGAACTGAGGGAGGGTGCTTTTGCGGAATGCTCCGACCTGTTCGCCGCAGTGCTTCCGGCCAGTCTTCGCGTACTTCCAAGAGCACTCTTTGTCGGGGATATGGCGCTGAAAAACGTAACCTTTGCAGAAAACAGCAATCTGGAACGGATCGAACCGCTCGCCTTCCACAAATGCAGGCACCTCTCCTCCATCACGCTTCCGGATACGCTGGCAGAAATCGGCGACCGTGCCTTTTATGACTGCAAGAGACTGAACGCATTCCATCTTCCCTCCGGTCTGAAGAAGGTCGGCACGCAGGCGTTTTATTTCTGTCCGCTCACGGATCAGCCGTTCCCGGAATCGCTGGAATTTATTGCAGAAGCGGCATTTTTCCGCTGTGCGTTTACGTCCGTCGTCCTGCCTCGCTCAGTCACTTATATCGGTGACCATGCTTTCCACGGAAGCAACACGCTCAAATATCTGGAATTTCACCATGACCCGGATTTTATCGGCGCGGATATTGCGAATAAGATTACGGTCATCCGTTGCTATGAGGGATCAAAGGTGGATACGTACTGTAAGGAGTATGGATATCAGACGGAATATCTGTAAATGACGAGGGGGAAATGGGTATGAAAATCTCTATGAATTTTTCTATGGATCAGGATGATCTTGGCCGCTATGCAAATGCCGCAGATCTACGCCACTTTTATGAATCGTTTTCGCTTTCCGGACTGGAAGTGATGCCGCTTGGCGATGATCCACAGCATCTGGTCGAAAAGGATATGGTCGTAGGCGTCCACCTGCGCTGTATCACAGACTGGATGGATCTGGATCAGGAGATGCTACTTGCTCATTACCGGAGGGATCTGGACTATGCCCGCCGTATGCAGGCAGAATATGTGGTCTTCCATGTGACACAGGTCAGCTATGGGGAATCCCTGACGTATGAAATGCGGCACAGTGATGCAGAGGTGGTGGATGCGGCGGCGGCATTTATCAATGAACTGCTTGACGGGCAGGATTACCCGTTCTGGTTTCTGATGGAAAATCTCTGGTGGCCCGGCCTGAACATGCTTGATGCAGCCATCACCAGCAGGTTGCTTTCTCAGGTGCATTACGAGAAAAAGGGAATTATGCTTGATACAGGACATTTTATGAATAATCATTACCATCTGCAGACACCGGAAGATGCGGTTGTCTGCCTGAATCAGATGCTCGACGCCCATGAGCCATTGCTTCCGATGATCCGGGGGATCCATCTGAATCAGTCGTTAAGCGGCGCTTACATGAAAGACTATTTACAGCATCCACTCACCCCAAAGGATGACCCGGAAGCACTGGCTACACAGGCATTTTTGCACATTTTTCAGATCGATCAGCACCGTCCCTTTACTGCGCCCGGCGTCCGGAAACTAATCGACCGGATTGCCCCGCTTTATGTGACGCTGGAATATATTACCCGTGACCGCAAAGAACATGCACAGTTTCTTAAAGAAGGAACACAAGCGCTGTTTTGCAAATAAAAGACGGCCCGCCAGCGTACCATGTGCAGTACGTCGGCGAGCCATGTCATACCTTTGCTTCCCGACACGGTGTCGGGAAGTGATGGGCGGTTTCTTTTCTGAGTGCTTCTATGTCATCCCTTGCCAGCTTCTTTCCTGCCGCATCGTCTTCGAGCAAGCCTGCGATATCGATGCTGCGCAGGAGCTCCGGTGGGATTTCCACGATGACTGCCTCCCCTTTTTCCGCTTTTTTCCGGAAGTAGGAGAGGTCTTTTTCGGTCAGGTATTCGATCTCACTCCAATCGTCCATTTCGATTCACCTCCTTTTTGGATTGTCCGTTTGCCGCTATAACAGGCTCTCGCTCACGGTAATCCGGTTCTCGGCCAAAAAAATCTCTGAGAGCTCTTCTTTGGAATACAGGGCCTGGCCCTGATCGGTATGGCAGGCTGTGATGGCATGCTTCTTCATCGGTCCCGCCGCCGTCTGGATCGTCTCGGCCTGTAATGTAAAAAACGGATAGAGCTCCAGTCCTTCATAGAGATAGCCGCCGTACCATTCCGGCAGATACAGACCGTCCCCCGTTTTCTGTATGTCCTTCCAGATCTGCGACTCCTCAAAGATCCCGCCATAGCTTTCTACCTGATACCGAAAGGACTGCTTCTGCGCTTCCTCCCCGGTGGCGTCGATATAATAGGTGATCCGGGATAGCTCCGGCAGATGGTCTTTTTTGTGCTGATAAGCCCCAAGCTGTTCTGCCTGACGGTATTCCGTTTTTTCCCATGTGCGGTATTTCTCATCACAGACGGCATCATAGCCCTTGACGATCACCAATGCAAGCTTGTTGTCTAATTTGCGCACTTCATCCGGCGTCAGGATTTCCCGTCCGATCACATCGTAGTTGCGGCTGCTCGACCCGTGGCCGCCCCGGCTCTCCCCAGTCGTCTTTTTGTCAATCGTCTGCTTGCCCAGAAGCTTGGAAATATACTCGTGGGATCCCTGTTCGTTGCCCCCCAGATACACGACTGTATCACAGCTTCCGGGTATTTCCTCCCATGCGTCTTTAAATAAGGTCTTTAGCTGGGCGAGATTCTGGATGATAATGTTGCAGGAAATCTCGCGGCTCCGACAGGTAGCAAGGATGCGTAAGAAGTCATCCGGTAATGCGGTATTCGCAAATTCATCCATCCAGAGGGCAACATGGATGGGCAGCTGTCCGCCGTATTTGTGATCTGCAATGTAATACAGCTCCTGAAACAATTGTGTGTATAACAGTCCGACAAGGAAATTGTAGGATTTGTCGCTGTCCGGAATAACACAGAACAGGGCCGTCCGCCGCTCCGGATTCTCGTAAATCCCTTCCCCGAGTGTGCGGATCTCCATCTCATCTTCATCGAGCACTCGCAGGATCGCTTCATTTTGCAGGTAAGATAAACGGGAATGGGCGGATATGATGATGCTCCGGATCGTATCTGCCGCACCGCTTACGACTTTTTTGTAGGTAATAAGCGCCGGATGTTCTTCTGGAAGACGGTTCATCAGGATGTCCAGCTCGGAATCTTCTTTGCCGCTCGGAGATACTTTTGCCTTATTTAAAAGCTCCATCACGCCTCGGAAGTTCGCCTTCCTGCCCTGCTTTGGAAATTCGTACCAGACATATAAGATGATTGATTGCAGGTACATACTCTCTGCTTTCGTCCAGAACGGGTCGGAAGATGAGGAGCCTTTTGGCGTCGTATTCGCAATCAGGTTCGTGACAAGCTTCACCACATCCTCATCGGAGCGCAGATAGGCGAGCGGATTGTAGCCATCGGACTCTGACATGTTGACAAGATTCAGGACACGGATGCGATAGCCCTGCAGCTTTAAATAGTTGCCGATATCCCGTAGCAGCTCCCCTTTCGGGTCGCAAAAGACATAGGAACTCTCTTGATTGTAGCCGTTTGGCTTGACCACCCGGAAGCTCTTGCCGCCTCCGGGACCGCCGATGACAAGCATGTTGTTGTTTAAGTTTGTCTGCCGCGTATTCAGGCTGATCCGCACGTGTTCCGTGATGATCTTGTTGCGATGCGGGTCGTTATCCTGCAAATGGCGGTTCAGCTCTTTTGGCTCTGCCAGCCGCGCCGTACCATATTCCCTGCCGGGCATATAGTTGCGTCTGGCAGACTCGTAATACAAGGTGCCGGTCAGCGCAGCCGCCACGCAGACCAAGATCGATTTTCCGGTCATCGGCGTCAGCTGTAATGGGAAGGGATGCAGGGCGATGCTTCTTAACTGGTCTGCTGCAGTTTTGAAGGTATGATCCGTTCCATACAGGCTTCCGATACAGTACCCAAGGTAAACTGCAAGCAAAAACATTGGGATCAGCAAGACTTTTTGCGTATGCTTTTTCTCTGGCATATTATCTCCTCTTCTGCTGCTCCTGCTCCCGTTCCCGGTCGGCCCACGTGGCAGGCATGCGCGGCTTTTGCAGCTGTGCTTTTGGCAGTTCTGCTTCTGGATGTTTTCCTGCTTTTCCGGTCAGCTCCCGATCGCGCTGCACCAGTATTTTTCTCGTCTCTTCCGGCAGAAGCTTCCAGATCCTCTGCAGATCTTCCGGCTGCTGTCCACCTGCGTTTCTTTCTGATTTTCCGTTTGAGGGCTCTGCGAAGAAGTCCTGCAGGGCATCGGGAAGCTGCCTCGCTTCCCCGCTTCCGGTTTGGATATAATCGGCAGGCCGGATCGGGCCTGCCTTGATCTTTCCGTATTTCCCACTGAAATGGTCGAGGAGAAATGCCCTGCATTTGACCATATCCGACGGGGATATGACATACTGGGTGCGGTTGTCCCCGCCGCAGAGATCTGGCAGGCGGGCATACAAAATACCGTGCTGCTTCATCTCCTTTTCGATCGCATGCAGAATCTTCTTTTCTTCTGTCGAGACATTGAGGAACTGTACTTCATCCCCTTTGATTTTCCGCAGCCGTGCATAGGAGACGCTGCCCTTCCACTTTGCGAGGTAAATGGTATCTAAGGTCTTTGCGGTCAGGATCGCCGCTTTGAGAGACAGATTTCCGGCAAGGAACATCACCTTGCCGGAAATCACGATCAGCTGGATCGTATCGCTTACTTCACTCATCGGACCACCTCCCGCTTTTGGTCTGCCCGCTCTGGCCCGTGGCGGGCTTTTGCTTTTTCTTCTTCGTAGCGTGCCGTAATCAGGCTGACAAAGCTTTTTCGGATGTCCGGTGTCGCCGCTTCCACAAGTCCCACGATCCGCCCCTCTGGAAAATCATAGGGGAACAGCACCCGTACTCCCTGCGCTACCTCCGTGATCTGGATGCCGTCGATCTCTATGCCTTCATACTGCATCGCCGCGTAGGCATTCACTTTACCACCGCTGCAGAGCTGTATCCGGATCTCCTCCGGCTCCTTCATCTGGAACCAGCGGTCTGCCGCCTCCCGCGTGGCCGCAAGCACCTGTTCTTTAATGAGTTCCCACAGCACCGGATCCTTGATCCGGATGACTTCTTTCCATGTGCCGTCTTTCTGCTTTTTACGTGGCAGCACTACGATCGTGCGCAGCGCTTCGCCTTCCCGCTGCAGCATCAGTACCTTAACATTCTGAATCCGGAGAATGCCGCCCAGGGTCACCGTACCAATGGCAAACAGATCTTTATCTGAAATGATCCGCATATCCGCTCTTATTTCCATTTTTCTCCTCCTTTCTAGCGTCCCGTCCGGTCGGGCCTGTGCTCAATGGAGCGCGCTTCGAAGTCTTTGCACATGACAATTTTCTTTTCGGTCGGATCGTATACGTGAGCGTAGTCAGAGAGCTGTTCTTCTGGCGAAACCCGTTCTTCGTTGATTTCCTGTATCATAGCAGAAAGTTTCTCCCCGCAATCTGCGATGGAACCATGATATCCTTCCATTGGAGCTATCAGGCATTCCTGCGTAGAAGATGGAAGCACGTAGTAACCATCTGGAAATGCTTCGGCGAGTTTTTCACACATTTCCGGATAAAATAACACGGCAGCTCCATTTATTCTTTCGCTGTTCGTCAGTATATAAAGGCGATTCTCTTCTGGTGTTGGCAATTCCAGTCCTGGATTTATTGCTTTTACCACTTCTTCTAAAGATTCTAACGTTACCGGATAATCCCGCTCACTATTTTTCGTTGCGATCTCAAAGAGCCGGTTTTCCGTAATTCCATACTCCTTCAACAGATCCTTGTTGATGGGTATCGTAATCCTGGCATCCGGTGTCATATAAATTTTACATACAACTGCCATATCTCCCATGACCTGATGTGGCAGATCCTCCAGCATTTCTTTATGCCTTGTCACTCCCATTGCACATAAATAAATCTGATCTTTTACCCTTGCAAATTCAACAATAGAATCTGCGTCTTTGCCAAGAGCTTCTTGATTTTTCATACTATTTACGCACAGCTCCGCAAACCTTTTACAAAGCAGCTCTACAAAAGCTCCTTTCTGATAAATCTCATAGGCAGGATCCATTTTCACAACCGGCTTGAACCGATAGCCCGGCTGAGAAATGACCAACAAAGTCTCTTCTCTTCCCTCTACTTTGTAATGGTCTATGCGCACCGTTCTGTCCTGATATTCTTCCGGGAAATGTTCCAGAATATGGTCTTTCATGTAATCACAAAATTCTTCAAACTCCATCATTTTCCTTCCCCTCCTTTGCTTCTTCTGTTCGCTGGATTTTTGCGGCTGCATCTGCATAGCGCTGCAGCCGGTCCTTCTGGTTTTCTTTCTGTGCTTCTTCTGTGTGGACCTCAAAATAATACTGAGGTGCTTTCGTGGTCTGCTTTTTCATGTTCGGTCTCCTTCCTGTATCTTTTCTTTTAACTGCTGATAGGTCAGGCGCTCTGCATCTGTTAGGATCTGTTTTAACTTCCCGGCGGTGCAGGCCGGGTCTGCAATGGCCTTGCGGATCAGCTTTTGCTTTCGCCATGCATCGAAACGGCTCGGGGCGGCCTTGGCCTGTCCGGATTGCAGATACTCATACTGCTCTTTTATCTGTTCCTGTGTCTGCTTCAAAGCTTCCAGCTGAAGCGCAAATTGTTCCAGCTGCTGTCCGACCTCGTTTAAGACTGCCGCAATGTCGGGCGTGTGCTCCTGCTTTTGTGCGATGGCTTCTGTAAACAGCTCGATCACCCTTGGCTCTTCCGTCTCTTTCCGGAAAAATCGGGAAAGTACAAAGTCCTCTCCGGCAAAGAACGCCATGCTCCGGATCAGGTCGAGATCCTGCGATGAGATGCCCGCATCGTCCTGAAAAAAATGCCTGATAAAAGAATCGGAACAGCCCTGACTCACCATGAGAAAAAGCTGTTCCCGCTTGTGGATGTATGGTTCTTCCTGCAAATAGTCATATTGCAAAAGCAGTTTTTCATAGCGCTCCTGCACCGGTTCCTGATTTTGCCGGATGATATGTGTTACCGGTCTGTTTTCCAGATGTGTCCCTCCTCTCTGTCTGAGCAACTTTTCTGGTGTTGGGGGTCATTTTCTATCTGCTCTGTCTGCTTTTGGATCGGCTGCTTTTGCCGCTCCTGTGATTCGGTAAACAATTGATACGTCTCTCTGGCCAGGCGATGCTCCTGCCGGATATCCCGTAATGTGACTTTACACTTTTCGATCTCCTGCAGTTTTTTCAATCCATTGTCCTCCGGATTGCGCCGGTATTTTTTCCAGAGCAGATCCTTCTGCCGCCGTGTTGCCTGCTGTTCCTGTTCCAGTGCTTCAAGACGATCCCGCAGTGCCTCCGGAGTCCCGATCTCCTGATCAATGAGATATGCGAGTGCATCTGAGAGCTTCTGCACCTCGAGAATGTCCTTCCGGTATCTCCACGCCTGCTTTCGTCCCGGCTTCCGGATGCCATAGGTATTGTTCCATCTCCGGTAAAATTCCTTCTGGAAGGGCGTCATTTTAAAATGCGGTGCGCGCTGCACTTTCTGATAAAAGACGGCTTTTATAACGGCTCGGTCGCCATAGGTGCGGTATCGGTATTCTACCTGTAAAAGCCCTTTTTCCTGTATACGCTGGCAGATCTCCTGCTTTCCATACCCTTTTCCAAGCCGCCCGGTACGCACCGGACGTTCGCGGCCTTCCGGGCGCAGGGATAAATATTTACCGTCCCGCACCACGTAATGCTCCCGTCGGAACCATGCGAGGAATGCCTCATAGCTGTCCGTCTCATGGATCGCCTGATCGATGTCGTCCCTTATGATGTCATACCAGCGATACGATGGCTTTTCCGGTCTTTTACCGGCCTGCCAGTCCTGGTACTGCATGCCCTTCCGGTCGCCTGCCGGATCGTACTGCAAAGTTGGCAAGCCATATTTCCGACACAGCTGGTCTGTGATTGGCTGAATGCGCCGCTCCCAGTCCTTTTTGGGGGAGTGAAAAATCGCTCCATCCTCTTTCGAGACTGAATCAAATGTAATATGCGTATGGATGTGGGATCGGTCGTTGTGGACGGCGAATGCATAAAAGTACCGCTCCCCTAAAAGCGCGGCGCAAAATTCCTGTGCGACCTGGCAGGCCGTCTCTTCGGAGATCCCGCAGTCCGGCGGAAAGGAAAGCATGTAGTGGAAGCCCTGCGTGCAGTTACCCGCCAGGTTGCTCTCTTTTCCCCACAATCTCTTGTTCTGCTTCATCGTGTCATAGATGATTTCCGGCGAGACCCCGGCGTTTCCTCCGATGTACAAACCATCGGCGGTCTTATCCGGACGGCAGATGTAGAACAGGTTCTTTTTTAAGTGCGCCGCCGGGTTACTCCCCGGTGTCTCTTTGATCCGCAAAAGCCGCGTTACTGCCATCTGCTTTGTCGGCCTCCTCTCGGTTTTCTGTCTCTGGCAGTCGTGTTGACACCGTCAGCATTTCCAGCTGCTGATAAAACTGCTGGTAGCTTCGGCGGATCTCTTCTAAATACTTCACAAGCAGCTGATAGTCTTCCTTCGTGATAAACCGCTTGGAGTTGCAGGATCGCACGACCTGATTGATATTGATGCCGACGCGCCGCTCCTGCTCAGTCAGCCTCCGGAGCATTGCATTGGTCTCTGGCGGGAGTCTTGGCTGACTGCCATAGAACAGCTTCCGGCGCATATATCCGGATTCGGTCATCCGGTATTCTTCCGCCTGCCGCGCTAACTGCACGGCCTCTTCCTCCGTCATTCGCACTGCCTTGATGACCGTGCGGGTATTCCGGACTTTCTCCTTTTTTGCCATTGTTACCTCTCTCTTTGGTTTTGGGTATAGAAAAAGCAGCTAATCTACTGACTAACTGCTTTCCTGTCTTTTCCTGATTCTTTTGTTTTTATGCCGCCTGTTTATAATCGATAACAGCAATTTCCTGCATCAGTTTCTTTGCCATATTTACAATCGTTTCAAGTCGTTCA
>ERZ824488.2979-NODE-2979-length-13719-cov-12.122365_pt1 | contig 13719 bp, 10 predicted proteins | sample MGYA00519936_ERZ824488 | MGnify/ENA primary metagenome ERZ824488 (study PRJEB31778, sample SAMEA3449153) | human gut metagenome | biome: human gut; feature: human-associated habitat; material: faeces | place: United Kingdom | collected 2010/2012 ... | reverse complement strand
GCTTTCATGCTCCTTCCGCGTGCAGCTTTTTGGGGCTTCGCCTAAGTCCTTGTTTGCCCCCCAACTTTCCGTGAAGAACCAATAATCTTCCTTCCCCTGCCCCCTCTGCTTTTGTCGGCGGAGGGGCGTTTTTTGTGCTTCCGCGAAATTCGAGATTGACAACTTCCCCCGATGGTGGTAAACTGGAAAAAACGGAAGGTTTCTGCCCATTTTCGTCGTTTGTTAGGAGGATTGCTATGAGCCCCATTGCCGCCCGGAAAAAGACCATCATCTGGATGATTGCCGCCATCGTGCTGGCAGTCTCTTCCATCGCACTTGGCGCCGGTCTCATCGTCAGCCACAATTCGCTGACGGACACCCGGAATCAGCTGACGGACACGCAGAGCGCGCTGTCCTCCACCCAATCCACCTTAGCGGACACCGAAAACAGCCTGTCCGCCGCGAAGGACACCCTCGCGTCCACCGAAGCGACCCTCGCGGACACGCAGACCACGCTGGACACGACCGCCGCCGCCTTGACGGATACCCAGACCACCCTTGCGTCCACCGAAGCCACCCTCGCCGAAACGCAGGGTACGCTTGCTGACCGCGAAACCGAGCTGTCCGCCACAAAGGACACCCTCGCGTCCACCGAAGCTACCCTCGCCGAAACGCAGACTGCCCTGAACAGCCGCGACACCACGCTGGCATCCACGAAGGACACGCTGATGATCACCCAGACCAAACTGGCGGCATTGAAGGACACGCTGTCCACCACGCAGAACGAACTGGACACGCTGAAAGCATCCCTGCCGGCAAAGGAATATGAACTGGAGAACACGAAGGAAGCGCTCGCCGCGACGGAAGCCGAACTGGCGGTGACGCAGAACACGCTGACTGCCGCGCAGACGGAGCTGTCCGACACAAAAACCAGCCTGTCCGCCACTGAAACCGAGCTGACCGCGACGAAGGACACCCTTGCCGCCGCCACGACGGAATTGTCCGACACCAAGACGGCGCTGACCGCCACCGAAGCCGAGCTCACGACGACGAAGGACAGCCTGACCGCAAAGGAAGCCGAACTCACGACGACGAAGGACACCCTGACCGCGAAGGAAGCCGAACTCACCGCGACGAAGGACAGCCTGACCGCGAAGGAATCGGAACTCACCGCGACGAAGGACACCCTGACCGCGAAGGAAGCCGAACTCTCCGCGACGAAAGACAGCCTGACCACTGCGGAAAACGAACTCGCCGCGACAAAGGACAGCCTGACCACCGCGCAAAACGAACTCGCCGCGACGAAGGACAGCCTGACCACCGCCACGACGGAGCTGGAAGCCACAAAGGCAACCCTGGCCGCGACAGAGGCGGAATTGACGACGACGCAGGAAACCCTCGCCGACGCGCAGGCGATTCTGGCGGCATCGAACGAATCGCTGAGCTTCGCGAAGCTGAACCCGGCGACGCGCGGCACTGACCCCGGCATTGCGCCCTCCCCGATGGCAAGCGCGGTTCGCGACCCGTCGGAAGCCGTCGCGTTCCTGCTTGTGACAGTCGGCACAAAGACGTACGAGCCGATTCCGCTGCTGGAGGACGGGTACTACCGGCTGATTCACGGCGTGTGCGTGAACATCATCCACGTCACGGAGACGAGCATCGAGATGACCGACGCCAGCTGCACCGACCACGACTGCATCGCGCAGGGCATCGTGACGCTGGAAAACAAGGACACGCGCGAAGGCGGCAGCTACATCATCTGCCAGCAGAACTTTGTGACGCTGCGGCTCTGCACCCGCGCGGAGCTGGAAGCAGAAGGCATTGTGCTGCAATAATCGAGGATTTTGACCGGGGGTGCTTGGCGGCATCCCCGGTTTTTGCTGGCAGCAAAACACCAAAAAAGCTCCACGCGGAAGGAGTAAGGAAGAGAACTCAACTCAATCGCGCAAAGGGGTCAAGGGGGGGACTTCGTCCCTTTTCGTCTGCCCCTTGCGGAGTCCAGAGGCGGCGCCTCTGGTGGGGTTTGGGGCAACGCCCCAACCGTTCCTCGTCCGACCAACTCCAAGGAAGTCGCCAACAAAGGTGCAGGCAGCGAAGCGTCCCTGCCAGTAGCTTTGCGCGTCCGCAGACGCGCCCCCAAGCTACTCTTCCCAAGATTCCGTGAAAAACCTTTTTGATGCTTCTTCCCTTGCATTTTTCCGCAAGCTGGATTATCATGAAATCAGAAATATCCCCAAGGAGGAAAACGCCCATGCTGACGTATCATCCGACCACCGAAGCCGAGAAGGAAGCCATCTGCGCGTGGCAGTACCCCGGCGAATACGCGATGTACAACAATCCGCCGTATGCCGAGCAGAAGAAGCACGGATACGGTTTTGCGAATCCGGCAAACAATTTCTATTCCTTTTACGATGGCGAAACGCTGGTGGGCTTCGTGAACCTGTCCGATGAGGGCAGCGAGGTGTTTTTCGGCATCGGGGCGCATCCCGACCACTGCGGACAGGGGTACGGCACGCAGATGACGGCGCTGGCGTGGGATTTATCCCAGCGGCTGTATCCGGGCAAGCCGATGTATCTGGAAGTGCGGACGTGGAACACGCGCGCCGTTCGCTGCTACGAGAAGGCGGGATTCCGGGTGGTGGGCGAGCCGGTGAAGCGGGTGACGCTCAGCGGAGAAGGGACGTTTTACCATATGGTGCGCCAGGCGCAGGGATGATTCCGCGCAAGATGTTGATTTGCCCAGCGGCATCCGCTGCGAATTTGACATTCGCCGCCTTTCGGGGCGGCTTTTTGTTTGGTTCTTCACGGAAAGTTGGGAAAGCAAACAAGGGCTTAGGCGAAGCCCCCAAAAGCTGCACGCGGAAGGAGCATGAAAGTGCGACCAACCCAATCGCGAAAAGGGGTCAAGGGGCAATTGCCCCTTGCAGGGTCAAGGGACAGCGTCCCTTGTGGGGTTTGGGGCAACGCCCCAACTGTTCCGCGTCCGACCAATCCTAAGGAAGCCGTCAACAAAGGTGCAGGCAGCGAAGCGTCCCTGCCAGTAACTCTGCGCGTCCGCAGACGCGCCTCCAAGCTGCTCTTCCCCCCAAGATTCCGTGAAGAACCTTTTGTTCCCCCGCTGAACGCCGCCTAAAATCTCTATGAATATGTAAAATTCAGTTGAAAACAAGCGCAAAGTGTGGTAAAGTAGATATGTATGCGATTTTTCCCCGCACAGGCGGAATTCTGCTGCATTGCGGCACGCTCGGAGGAAACGAACCATCATGACGATTATGAATGTCTTATCCCTGTTCGGCGGACTGGGGCTGTTCCTGTTCGGGATGCAGCTGATGGGCGAAGCGCTGGAAAAAGCGGCGGGTACACGGCTGAAAAAGCTCCTCGGCATGGTGACGGGCAACCGCTTCCTCGCCATGCTCGCGGGCATCACCATCACGGCGGTGGTGCAGTCCTCTTCCGCGACGACGGTCATGGTCGTCGGTTTCGTCAACGCGGGGCTGATGTCCCTGACGCAGGCGGTCGGCGTGATTATGGGTGCAAACATCGGCACAACGGTCACGTCGCTGCTGCTGTCTGTGCAGATTGATTTCGCCGCCATCTTCACGTTTCTGGGGCTGATTCTCTCGAATCTTCCCGACAAGTACAGAACCGCCAAGCAGTTCGGCACCATCACGATGGGTCTGGGCATCCTGTTCATCGGCATGAACACCATGTCCGGCGCGATGGAGCCGCTGCGGACGTGGGAGGGCTTCCAGACGGCGATGGCGTCCATCAACAACCCGATTCTGGGCGTGCTGATTGGCGCGGGCATCACCGCCGTCCTGCAATCCTCCGCCGCCAGCATCGGCATCCTGCAAACGCTCGTCGCGCAGGGGCTGATTGGGCTGGATGGCGCCATCTTCATCCTCTTCGGGCAGAATATCGGCACTTGCGTCACGGCGCTGCTGGCGTGCGCGGGCACAAACTCCACCGCCAAGCGCGCAGCGACGGTGCACCTGCTCTTCAACGTCATCGGCACGGTGATTTTCGTCATCATCGCCTGCTGCCTGCCGCTGGCAAGCTGGGTCGAGATGCTCTCCCCCGGCAACCTCAAGCTGCAAATCGCCATCGTCCACATTCTCTTCAACGTCACGACGACGGCACTGCTGCTGCCCGCCGCAAGCTGGCTGGAGAAGCTGGCGTGCCTGCTGATCAAGGGCGACGGCTCGACCGCCGAGGAAATGAAGCTGCTCTACTTTGACGCGCGTATGCTCAAAACGCCGCCGATTGCCGTGGCGCAGCTGTTCAACGAAGTGCAGCGCATGGGCGGCATTGCGATGGGCAACTTCCAGCGCGCGATGGAGTGCTTCAACGAGTGGGACGCGAAGAAGTCCGAAGAGCTGGCGCGGAACGAGGACGTGCTGGACTACCTGAACCGCGAAATCACCGATTCGCTGGTGGAAGTGAAGGGGCTTGACCTGTCCGAGAAGGACACGAAGCTGGTCGGCTCGATGTTCCACGTCGTCAACGACATGGAGCGCATTGGCGACCATAGCCAGAACATCATGGAATCGGCGCAGCTGAAGAATCAGGATGAGGTGAAATTCTCGCCCAAGGCGGTGCAGGAGCTGGAAAGCCTGTCGAACCTTGTGCGCGCGCAGATGCAGCGGTCGCTGGACATGTTCAAGGCGCAGGTAACGGACGACACGCTGCTGGGCGAAGTGGAGGGCGTGGAGGACGAAATCGACACGACGACCGAAGCCCTCCGCAGCCACCACATGGACCGCTTGAAGAACCACAAGTGTTCCGCGAAGAACGGCATGATTTATCTGGACATGCTGACGAACCTCGAACGTATCGGCGACCACGCGGAGAATATCGCCACGTCCGCGAAATCCGCAACGGGGATTTGATTTGCACATGAAAACCTCGCGACAGGTGATGCCGCGAGGTTTTTTGGTTCTATTGATTATTCGCCGATTTCCGCGTAAATCATTTCCACATGATTCTGGCATTCCTTCGCGAACGTCGCCGCATCAAACGCGCCGTTCAGATAGCGCTGCACCAACACCTGAAGCGCGTCATCATACGTCAGCGGCGAACCCTCGGACACATACAGCGATTTCGCCATCTCCTGATAGTAGGCAATATCCTCCGCCGAAGAGAAATAACGCCACTGCTCCATGTTTGCGTACTGATCCTGCAAGTCGCGCAGGGTGTCCTCGTCCGCGCGCTCTTTATCTGCTTTCTGTTCCAGCAGTGCGATTTTTTCCGCAAGTTCATCCAGCTGCGCCACCATCGACGGATTTTCAATCGGCTCGGTCAGGTTGTCATAGATAAAGTAACTTCCATCTGTCAGATGTGTCGCGCAGTATTCCAAAAACTGAATCGCGGCTTCCTGATTCTTGCCGTAGGGGTTCACCACAGCAATGGTCACATACGTTTCAACCGCGCTGTTCTGCTCCGGGAAAATGCGCGGCACGAATTGAATCATCTGCGACGGGGCGGACGAAGCACCCGGAATCATGAAAATATTTTCAAATGCCATGCGCGGCTCTTCTTCCGCGGGCAGTTCGTCCTTGATGCGCTGGACGTAATGCAGAAACGTTTCGTCCGTAAAGTCCAGCCTGCGTCCCTCCTGCAGGGAGGTCATGATGTAATACTTCATGAACAAGTCCATCATGCCCGACTGGGTGTATTTCTGCATCAGAAGCCCTGTCTCTTCCGGCAGAAGCCCTTCTTCCAGAATTTCGTTGCACACATCCAGCAGTTCGTCGAAGGTTTCGGGCGACTTCATTCCCCATTCGTCCAGATATTCCGTCAAGACCATCATGCCCATCGGGGAAGCATCTATTATCCAGCCCATCAGCGTATCGTCATCCGTGCAGACGGGGCGCAGAGCGGGATAGACATGCTGGAAAGCGTCCTGCAAAATCGCGCTGCCGGTTAGCGGCGCGTAGTATTTCATGTTTTTGAGGGTATATAAGCCGTCGTAAGCAGTGAAAACAAACAAATCAATGTCGGGATTCTTGATAACGTAGGCGGTCGAAATCGTGTCCATGATGTCTACGGACTTTTCGCAGGTGATGCTGATGCCGCTTTCCTGTTCAAACTGCTCCATGCGTTCCATCAAGGCATAATACTGATTGGTGGCAATGTTCAGTTCTGCATTTTCCGCGTGGGCGGCAAAAGCGCACAGGGGCAGAGCGGCGCAGAGCATCAGCGACAGAAACTTTTTCATTCGCTTCTCCTTCTTTAAATCGTCAAGACTGTAAGTAAAACTCAATAGGCGGAAATATCCCGCAAAGGACACTTCCGCTCATTTAATTTATCACGTTACGGCGCAAAAACAGCTACAAGTGTACTTTGTGCATTTGTTGGCACAGAACTATTTGTTCTGGCTCGAGCCGAATAACTGACATTTGCCTTTACATAGCCAGCTTTTCTGCTTTCCTGCATATAGTAAATTGTCTTAACGCCCGCGCTATTAGGATAATATGCAGGCGACACCTGCGTATCATTGGAATTGTTTGTGACCCAGAAAACGAAATACCCTGCACCCGATGTGGAGAACTCCGTAATTTCCAGATACGGCTCATCCGATTCATCACTCTTAATGCCGGTTCCCACAGTGAACGTTTTCTTTGGACCAGTAACCGTTACCGCCATCGCCGACGTAGCAAACAAGCAAGTCAAAACCAATGCAAGCAGTAATGCCGTCATTTTCTTCATACGTTTTCCTCCTATTTTGATTGTGCTCGGCTATTGCTTCTGAATCATCCAGCCGCCCCATTGGACTCGCCTCCTTTGCTTATAGGTCACTTTTCCTCCATTGAGGACATCTTTAATATATCACATGTTTTTTATTTTGTCAACACCCATTACAAAAATTTTTTTCTTTCTTGATATATTCCCCCACGACCTCCACCAGCGCATCCGCCTCCTTCGGCGCGTACCTCGGCGAAATTGCGAGCGTCACGAAGTCATAATCCCCCGCCGCGCGGAAATCGCGGTAGTCGTCGTACACGCGGAAGGGCACGGTCGGCTCTGCGCCGTTTTTCGCGGCGAACATCTGCGCGGTCAGCGAATTGAGATGGATGTTGCCGTCCGCGTCAAGCAGCACTTGCGGAATGTCCGCCCGCGAACGCGGATTGCGCACGTTATCCAGCGACGAAATCCGCCGCATCGCCAGCGCGAAAAGCAGGTAATTCGCCTCATCGAGCTTCTTCTGGGCATAGAAGGCGGTGTAATCCAGCCGCTTTGGGACGGGCATGGACAGGACGTTGAACAGCACGAAGTTCGGGCCGGGATAGCCGATGCCGAGGTCGCTGTGCGCGTCAACGTGGGTGACGTCGAAGGGGGCGGTCAAGCGTCCGGCGGCGATTTGCTCCTCCCAGAAGCGGAGCGCGCCGTCGTGCGTCTCGAAAATGCGCCCCGGCTTGGGGGCGGTGCGGGACAGGCCGCACTGGTTTTCGAGGAACGCGCGGACGGCGGATGCTTCCCACGGCTCATGTCCGGGGAGGGACGGGCGCTCGCCCAGTTCGGCAAGAGGGCAGCAATCAGCGAGGAAAAAGTCGAGGTCAATGTCGAGAACGCGCATGGTAATGCTTCTTTCTGCTGAAATCAGCGGGATTTCGGTTCTATTATACCCCATTCCCCCTCACGGCGCAAGGTCGATGATGCTGTTGTCGCTGCCGCCCTCGGCGAAGGAATCCGGCACTTGCCCGACGATGATGCTTTCCGCCATCGCCATCTGCGTGCTGGCCTGCACGTTTTTCGCGCCGGTCGGAATGACGATTTGCACGTTCGCAGTCAGGACGAGGGAAATGCGGTGGCGTGTCTGGTTGATGCCGGCGGTTGTGAAATCAGTGCTGAACGCCGCCTGCACCGAGCCGACAGGCAGAATCTGCACGGCGATGCCCGGCCCCGCGCCCGCCAGCAGCGTCAGCCCGACGGCACTGCCCAGCGGCACGACGACGGTTTTCTGCCCCATGGCGGTCAATCTTTCCTGCGCAAGCAGGGACGCCTGCGCCGCCAAGCGGTTCATCTCCGGGGTATTCGCCTGAATCAGGCGCACTTGCCCTTGATCGTCCTTCTCGACGGTCATCAGGTCGGCGTAATGCACGCCGAGTCCGAGCATCTCAGACGCTGCCTCGTTGAGCGCCTGAATCGCCAGCGACCGCGCCGTCGCCTGCGAGAGCGTCAGCACGACATCGGTCACGTTGCGCTCGACGCGGAGAATCAGCAGCGTCAGCAGCACAGGCAGCAGCCACAGTGCGCGTTTCCACCGCCGCCGGGGAGATTTTCGCCGCTTTGCAGGAATTTTCGCTTCTGATTCGTTGTTTGTCTGGGGCATGGTGCATCCTCCTTTCGTCGCCTGCCATTGCAGGATGCGCGAATATGTGCTATAATATAGGATGTAATTCTGTATGCTCTTGTGGATTGGCATCCACGTTTTCATATTCCGCCGGGGCGCGCATCATGCCGCTGACGGCGCAAAGGGGCTGAAGCAGTGAAGAAACGCAACGATTTCCCGGATTTTGTGCCGGAAAACGACGATTTTGCCTATCAGGACGGTCATCCCGACGACCCGCAGGGCGATTATCCTGACGAGTACGACCCGAACTGGGCGGACGACGACGACCCCGTGGAAGTTGCGGGGCAGGCGGACATGTTCGCGCACGAGGACTTCTGGAACGCTTCGGCGGATGATAGCGAAGCGCTGCCGGAGGAGGAAAAGGTCTACAAGCACTCCATTTTCAAGCCGGAGATGAAGAAGCCGAACTTCGTGCTGTCGATTGCCGTCAACGTCATCCGCATTTTCGCGGTGCTGGTGCTGGTGGCAGGGCTGGCGGCAGTCGGTGCGGTGGTCGGCATTGCGAAAGGGTACATGGAAACTGCCCCGACGCTTGACCTCGCCGCGATTGACGATCAGGCGCAGACTTCCTTCATCTACGACGCCAACGGCAACCTCATCACCGAATACAAAGGCTCGGAGAACCGCGTCATAGTGTCGATTCAGGCCATGCCGACATACCTCCAGCACGCTTTTATCGCCGTGGAGGACGCGCGCTTCTACACGCACAACGGCGTGGACATCAAGCGCATTATCGGCGCGTTCGTGTCGAACCTGTCCTCCTCCTCCACGCAGGGCGGCTCGACCATCACCCAGCAGCTGATTAAGAACACGCTCCTTTCCTCCGAGCAGAGCTACAAGCGCAAAATTCAGGAAGCGTACCTCGCCATGCAGCTGGAAACGCGCTACACAAAGGATCAGATTCTCGAAAGCTACCTGAACACCATCTACCTCGGCGAAAACTACTACGGCGTGTACACCGCCGCGCAGGGGTATTTCGGCAAATCGCTGGGCGAACTGACGCTCCGCGAATGCGCGATGCTGGCGGGCACATGCAACTCGCCCTACTACTACAATCCGCGCCGGAATTTCTACACGCGGCAGAAGGAGGGCGTGGATTACCCCGCCATCACCAACGACCGCACCAACTACGTCCTGCGCTGCATGTACGAAAACCAGTACATCACCTACGAGCAGTATCAGGAGGCGCTTGACCCGGCGACCGCGCATGTGCTGGAGAAAGACCCGAACACGGCTACCGGCATGTACGCCTACGCGCACTACGTCGAATACGCGGTGGATGAGGTCATCGACATCCTGCTGCAGCTGAACAACCTTGAGGACACCTCCGCCAACCGCAACGCCATGGAAAACAAGCTGCGCACCGGCGGCTACCACGTCCAGCTCGCCATCGACACCTCCATTCAGTCCACCGTCGAGGATACGCTGGAAAACTGGACGAACTACCCCACCCTGCGCGACCCGGCGGACAAGGTCTACCGCACGCGCAATTCCGACGGCACATACGACGAAACGGTTGAGCCGCAGGCCGCCGCCGTCGTTGTGGACTACCACACGGGCGAAATCAAAGCCATTGTCGGCAGCCGCACGCGCCCGACGGCGATGAAGACCTTCAACCGCGCGGTGGATATGACCATGCCCGTCGGCTCGTCCATCAAGCCGATTGCCGTGTACGCCCCCGCGATTGAGCTTGGCGCATCCCCCGCGAGCATCGTGATGAACATGCCGCTGCCGATTTCCGGCTGGCGCGGGTCAAACGGGCAGGATTCGTGGCCGCGCAACTACGGCGGCAGCTCCTACGCCGGCCCGGAGACGCTGCGCAAGGCGCTCGTCAACAGCCACAACACCGCCGCCGCGCAGGCGCTGATGACCCTTGTGGGTGTAGACAATTCCGTTGCCTTCCTGCACGCGATGGGCATTGACGATGCGCACATTGACGCAACGCCGTTCGGCTTGTCCCTCGGCTCCAGCGGCATTACGCCCATGCAGATGGCGGTTGCCTTCGGCGTGCTGGCGAACGGCGGCGTGTATCAGCAGCCCATCTCCGTCCTCGGCATTTCCGACAGCACGGGCAAAGTCATCTGGGACGGCCACCAGCAGCAGGAGCGTCACCGCGTGTTCAGCGAATCCACGGCGTACATGGTCGTGGACATGCTCAAGCAGGCGGTTTCCTCCGGCACGGGCACAAACGCGAAAATCAAGGGGCAGACCGTCGCGGGCAAAACTGGCACGAACTCCGACCAGAAGGGCGTTTTCTTCGCTGGCATGACGGGCTACTACTCCTCCGCCCTGTGGGTTGGGCACGACAACTACAAGGCGCTGTCGTCGAAATCCACCGGCTCCCGCTCCGCCGCCCCGCTGTGGCAGAGCTACATGAGCAAGATTCATCAGGGGCTGTCCAACCGCGACATTCTGGAGGGCAGCGCCAGCGACTACGGCTTGGTGAAGGTGACGACATGCGCGGTATCGGGGCAGCTTGCCACCGACGCTTGCCGCAGCGACGCGATGGGCTACGGGGTCGTGACGGACTACTGGAAAGCCGGCACAGAACCGACGGTTTCCTGCCAGATGCACACGACGCAGACGATTTGCTCCGTCAGCGGCTTGCTCGCCTCCCCCTACTGCCCGGACACGGTCACACGCGGCGTGCTGACGATTCCGTCGGGACACCCGCTGGCATCCTTCATCGGCACGGAATATGAGGATGTGCTGATTGAGTACCTCGGCAGCTACGCGGTCTTGGGCGCAAGCGGCACCTGCCCGTACCACACGAGCGCATCCAGCTCCGGCAGCAACACGATGGTGGAGAACACGCTGATTCCCGATGCGAAGATTCTGCTTTCGCAAGCCTACGCGCAATTGCAGAGCATGGACATTGTAAACGACGCGCAGCGCTACTCCGCGATTCAGTCCGCCATCACGAATCTGGAATACGTCATCTCCCTCCCCGCCCCGACAACGGCGGAAGTTGCGTCCGCGATGGGGCAGCTGACACAGGCGATGGCGGGTCTCTACTAATGGATACATCAACAAACACGGCGGCGGATTCTCTCGCAGAAATCCTCCACGCATTGCGCGGCATCCGCGCCCCCATCCAGCAAGGCGAATACGACCTGCACGACCTCGTGCGCGCCGCGCTGGTGGAATCAGGCATCCCCTGCGCGCACGAAGTCTCGCTCGCGCCGCGCTGCCGCATCGACTTGCTTTGCCCCGGCGGCATCGGCATCGAAATCAAGCGCGGGCAGCCTGACCGCAAGCGCATTGTGATGCAGCTGACCCGCTACGCCGCGTGCGGGCAAATCAGCAGTTTAATTCTCGTGACTGAGCGGACAGTCGCCGTACCCAATCGAATTCACGGAAAGCCGATTTCGTGCGTATGCCTGAACCGGCTGTGGGGAATTGCACTATGAATGAAGAAGAAGCGGAACTGCTACCGCCGTACCTGCGCCCGTACCCGCCCTCCGGCACACCGCTGGGAACGCTGAGCTACAACCGCCGCAGCAAGTGCTGGGTGGTGAAGGGCGACCCGTCGGTGACGGAGGTGTGCAAGCGGCTGTTTCCGGGCAGCGCGGGCAGCCGGCGCGGCGAAGCGCGGTTCACGGCGCACCGGCGGGCGGTGGGCGACCTCTGCTGGCTGATGATGCGCTTCCCGCTGGAAATCAAGGCAAGCGACCGCGCGTTGTGGGAAAAGGCGGTCACGGGCGCGCGGGAATACGCGGTTCGTCAGGCAAAGTTATCGACCATGCCCGTGCGCATGACCCCGCCCGACGGCGCGTTTCTGGGGACGCTCCGCCCATTTCAGGAGGAGGGGCTGTCGTACCTGTGCAGCCACGACCGATGCCTGCTGGCGGACGAAATGGGCTTAGGCAAGACGGTGCAGGCGCTGGCGTTTCTATCCTCCACCGGTTCATTGCCCGCGCTGGTGATTCCGCCCGCGCACCTGACCCGCAACTGGCAGGAGGAAACGCTGCGTTTCCTGCGGGTGGACGGCAAAGCGCCGCGCGTACACACGATCCGCGGGCTGAAGCCCTACGACCTGCCGGAAGCGGACGTGTACATCATGCACTATCTGCTTCTGCGCGGATGGAAGAGCGTGCTGCCGACGCTGCCTTTTCGCTCGGTCATCTTCGACGAAATCCAGGAGCTGCGCCACGCGGGGACGGAAAAGTACTCCGCCGCGTCGCTGCTGTCGGAAAGCTGCGAGCGCGTTATCGGGCTGTCCGGCACGCCGATTTACAACCGCGGCGGCGAAATCTGGAACGTCATCAACATTCTCGACTACCACTTCTTAGGCGACTGGGAGTCGTTTTCGCGCGAGTGGTGCAGCGGCTACGGCAATCAGCTTGTGCTGAAACCCGATTTGCTCGGCGCGTACCTGCGGCGGGAGGGGCTGATGCTCCGCCGGACGAAGCAGGAAGTGCTGCGCGAGCTGCCGCCGAAGCGCCGCCTGGTGCAGGAGCTGGACTGGAACGACAAGGTATACGCCCAGCTGATGGCGCCCGTGATGCGCGACGTGCTGCGCTGGAAACAGGACGACCAGCTTTCTGCGCAGGAGCGGGCGATGCTGGAGGAATCCATCAGCCAGCACGCGCGGCAGGCCACGGGCGTGGCGAAAGCGCCGTATGTGTGCCAATTTGTGCGCGCGCTGCTGGACGGCGGCGAAAAAGTGCTGCTGTTTGCACACCACCATCAGGTGATGGACATCTACAAGCAGGAATTGAAGGCGTTTTCGCCGGGGTTCATCACCGGGCGGGAGACGACGCTGGCGAAAATGAACGCGGTTGACCGCTTCCAATCCGGGCGGACGGACGTGCTGTGCATCAGCCTGCGCGCGGCAAGCGGTCTCAATCTCCAGCGCGCGACGTGCGTGGTCTTTGGCGAACTGGACTGGTCGCCGGCAGTGCATTCACAGGCGGAGGACCGCGCGCACCGCATGGGGCAGGAGGATTCGCTCCTGTGCTACTACCTTGTTGCGCCGCAGGGTTCGGACGCAGTGATGCAGGAAGCGTTGGGCTTGAAGGTCAGCCAATTTGTGGGGCTGATGGGCGACGCGCCGCAGTCCCCGGAGCAGGCGGAGCAGTTTGCGAATCAGGCGCGGCGGCATGTGGAAAGGATTGTGGCGCAGATGGGGGACAGCGCCATTTCACCCAACTAACGATAAAAATCAAGCCGCATGGGTGTGCACTGCGAAGGGGTGTCGGGGGCGACCGCAAAGCCCCCGACTCGCGCCCGCAGGCGCGAAATCCCCTGCTTACGGAAAAGACCAGCTATGACTGGAAGCCATGCAGTTCGGTCGCGCCCATTTGGCGCGACACAGCACAGTTGGTCGAATGAGCAGCTTGGGGGCGCGTCTGAGGACGCGCAAAGTTACTGGCAGGGACGCTTCG
>ERZ824488.2970-NODE-2970-length-13754-cov-4.202351_pt1 | contig 13754 bp, 12 predicted proteins | sample MGYA00519936_ERZ824488 | MGnify/ENA primary metagenome ERZ824488 (study PRJEB31778, sample SAMEA3449153) | human gut metagenome | biome: human gut; feature: human-associated habitat; material: faeces | place: United Kingdom | collected 2010/2012 ... | reverse complement strand
TGCAATTTTTTATATAATAGAAAAGTCAGCATGACTTTCCTATTATATAAAAAAAAGAGGTTGCCCTCTTTATTTTCCTTCTTCTCTTGCTTTAATAATATATCTTGCTTTACTATCGTTTGTACATGTTATAATTGTTATTTCTCTTTTTCCGTGTGTTATTTGTGATGTATCTTTTGTATTATTCTCACTTACAACATGTTTATCATATACAATATAGTTTATTTGTCTTCCATAATTATCTTTAATTTGTATAACATCTCCACTTTCTAATGTTGGTACTTTACTGAAGAATATTGAATTCCTATAATTATGCCCAACTATGCAAAAGTTTCCTACTTCGTTTGGATCTGCTCCATGGAACTTACATGGAGAAATTTTTAATAAATCATTTGACCAATGGTCTAATATCGGATATGGTTCAGACCAATTTAGTTTTGGAATATCTATTGTTGCTATTGCATAATATTTTTCACCATTTTCTGTTGTCATTACATTTTTTGCTGGTACATTTGTGCTACCTTGTGTACTTTTTAAGTTATCTGTGTCAACTATTGTTGATGAATCCTCATCATCTAATATCACTACAATTTTTTTATTATCATCTATTTTTACTGTTGTGTCATCATAGACATATGTACCTTGAATTGAATCAGGTACTTCCATATTTGCTAATATTGATTGCGATTTTTTTGCATCTGTATATTTATCATATTCTGCATATATATAGTATGAAAATAATAGGCATAGCAAAAAAACAGAAATTATAAAGTCAATTTTATATAACTTTTTCTGTCTTTTTAATTCTGGTGTTATATATAATTTTTCAGTTATAAGAATTTGGTTCACCTTTTCCCCTACCTTTCTATTTTACTATTTTATTATATCATTCTATATATTTTTTGTACATATGTGTAAATCATTTGTAATTATCTTTTTATCAAATTTTTATATTATAAATTTGCTTTAATATTTTACCTATTAACTATTTTAAATTTTGAATCTTTGTTTGTTTTTTTTCTATACAAATCGTTATATTATATGAAGTTCAGAGAACGTTCCTATAATATAAAAAAGAGGTGTTTCCACTTCTTTTCTTTTTATTCTTAATTAATTTAAAGGTATAAGTTTTTTCACAATATTTTCTTCTCCAGTGTTATGTTCTAATGTTGCTAAATGTTCTTCATAAGAAGCATTTATTTTGTTTTCTACTATTGATTCTATTTCATTCAAATCTTTTTGTTCTGCTAATACTAATTCACTTACTAATATTTGTTTTGCATTTAAAAGCATTTTCTTTTCTCCAGTAGATAGTCCTTTTCCTTTTTGTTTAAAGCTAAGATTTCTTACAATGTCAGCTACTTCATAAATGTTTCCAGTTTTCATTTTTTCCATATTGTCTCTATATCTTTTATTCCAATTCATAGACATTTCTGTACTTTCTTGTGATAATACATCAATAACTTTTTCAGCAGATTCTCTGTCTATGATATTTCTAACTCCGATTTCTTCTGCTTTCGCAGTAGGAACCATAACCTTTACCTCTCCTGGCATTTTTATACAATAGTATGATTGCATTTGATTCATAATTGATCTCTCCTCAATTGCTTCAATCACACCAGCGCCATGCATTGGATAAACTACTTTGTCACCTACATTAAACATGTAAGACTCACTCCTTTCAGGTAAATTTTGTTTTCTCAGTACATTCATATTATACTACAAATTCTAGCAAAAGTCAAAGTAATTTCCAGAATTAATTCACATAATTTTTAAATTTTTTCTAATTCAGCTTCTTTATGCATATTTAAAATTTTAAGACAATTTCTGTAAATTTTTGAGATAAATTTTCTTTATATTGTTCTTTTAATCTTATAAAAAGTTCGATGAACTTCCATAAAAAAACTAATACCATTAAATTTATGATATTAGTTTAATTTTCATTTATTTACTTGTTGATCCAAATCCGCCTAGTCTTTCTCCACTTGCTACATCTCCATCTGCAATATAATATTTATGAAAAATAGCTTGTCCGATTACATCTCCTTTTTTTATTTCTAAATCTTTTTCAAAAAAGTTATAAAAAGCATACATAATTAATCCATCATTATCTGGATTTTCATAATAATCGCTATCTATTATTCCTACACTATTTGCTAATACTAATCCTTTTTTTCCTGGATTTGAACTCCTATTACATAACATTAAATATTCATCTTCTGGCATATATGCTTTTATTCCTGTCTTTACTAATGTTGGTTTTTGACCAAATTTGAATGCTGGAATAACACAATCTTCTGCTGATTCAATATCATATCCTGCTGAGTTCTTTGTTTTTCTTTCTGGCAAATTAATATTCATTTCTTCAAATCCTTTTGCTACTTCAAATCCTCTTATTTTTTCCATTTCTATTTTCATCCTTTCTTTTTTGTACATTGTATACCATCTTAATATTTTTTTCAATGTTGTATTTATTCTGTTTCTTCTATGTCCAATTCTGAAAGGGTTGATTTTTCTTCATTTGAAAAGCCTCCATTTTTTTTGTAAAATAATTTTTGATTAATTACTACTAATTTATCTGGATAATATTCTCCAAGGATTTCTTCTTTCTCCTCTTCTGTTAACTCAACATTTTCATTTCCTTTTATTTCTTGCTTTGTTATAATCTTTTGTTCTATTTTTGATTTCATTGCGGATACATCCTCTTTGAATTTTATATCTGTTGCATTGCCAACTATTGAATCACGATTTAGTGAAAAATATATTAAAGTCGTGGTAATTATTAGCATTACAACAATTGTAATTGTTAACATTGTCGTTGTTAATCCTTTTTCTTCTTCCATTCTTTCTCTTTTTCCTTTCTAAAAAATAATTATTTTCGGCATAATTTTTTATCTTTTTTATAATCCTATCCTTCTTTACATTTTTTGTCAACGCAATTTGTTGTTTTATTATTTTTTTAATGTTATAATTTATTTATATTATTATCAAGGAGATACTATGGTTAATTATTATGAAATTCTTGAAGTAAGTGAAAAGGCTTCAAAAGAGGTAATTGAGAAGGCTTATAAGGCTCTTGCAAAAAAATATCATCCTGATTTGAACAAAGATAATCCAAAAGAAGCTGAAGCAAAAATGAAAGAAATAAATGAAGCTTATGAAATTTTAATTAATGATACTAAAAGAGCTTATTATGATAGAATACTTTCTGCAAAAAGAACTATTGATAACAAAAAAGCAAATATGAATAATGCTTCTTCAACTAACTCTGAAAATTCTCAAGTTCATAATGAATCAAATAGAAATATTGAAGATTATAATACTATTTCATATTCAAATGGATATTACACTGATAATGACGATAATTTTTTTGTAAATACTAAAAATATGGATGAAAAAACAAAGAAAAAACTGCAAGCAAAATTGCAAGAACGTTATTTAGAAGCATATGATAACTATTTGAGAGAACATGGTTACAGATTAAAGTATAGATGGACTTTTAAAAAAGTTATGCAACTCATCTTAACTATATTAATATCAGCAATTGTATTTGTTATTTTGTTTTTTATCCCACCTATTCATGAATATTGTATGAATTTATATAATGATAATCCTGTAGTTCATATTTTAGTTAATCTTGTTATTTCACTTTTCTCTGCAATTTTTAGTGTTTTTAAATCATAAACTTAGTTATAGAACAAAAGCAGACATTAATTACATTTGCACCAATTATATAAAAAATAACCACTTGATTTTCAAGTGATTATTTTTTTACTGAAATTTGAATTTTTCAGATTTTTTATTAATACCAACCTGTAGCTTGTGAATGATATAAAGCAACTGTTGGCGTTCCATATCTATTTTTGATATAATTTATTCCCCAATTTACTTGAGTTTGATAATTTGTCATGTAATCGCTTCCTGCACTTGCCATTTTGCTAGCAGGTAATGCTTGTGGGATACCATATGCTCCTGAACGACTATTTCTTGCATTCATATTCCAATGACTTTCTTTGTTCCATAACGCAACTAGATTTTTATAATCATTTTCGCTCCAACCGTATGCTGAACATCTTTGTTTTGCATATGCTTGTGCTTCTGATGCACTAGCTGTTGCTGCTCCTAAATTTCTGCTTGTTGCAAGTGATCTATTACTTACTTGTACTGATACTTGAACAATTTTGTTAACAGGTTCCTGAACAACTACTTCTGAAACTTGTGTTCTGTCAATTTCAACATCATTTTGATATTTAACTTTATATGTTATTTCTTTAATTCCATTTTTTCCTTCTTGAACAACTTTATTTACTTTTTCTCCTTCTGCTGTTCCAGAAACTTCTTTTGTTATTGTTTCAAAAGGAATTTCTATTGTTTCTTTTACAATTCTCTCAACAATAGTTCCATCATTTGAATCTAAGATTTCATTACTTTCAACTATCTCTGATGTTGTTGTTTCTTTTGTGTCTTGATTTGTTTTTTCATCACTTTTTCTTGCAATTGTTATTGTCTTGCTTGAATCAATATTTTCGTCAAATCCAGGTGTAACTTTTTCTTCATCTAAAATGTATATGTTGTTTTCTTTTAATATGTCATTAACATTTGATTTTGATGTTATTACAGTTAATTCTGTATTATCTGAAAATTTTATTGTTACGCTATTTACTGATTGAGTTCCTGCTAAAACGCCTATCCCTAGTAAAACAAGTAACACTAATGTTATAAAAGCAATTCTTTTTATTATCCCTTTGGATAAACTTTCTTCTATTCTCATATATTCCTCCCTTTAGAAATAACAAATAGATTATACCTTTTTTTTAAAATTTTGTCAAATTTTATATATCTCTCTATTTGCAGTACCCGTAAGCTTTTTTTGCATATTGTTCATGAAATTTTTTGTTCTATATAATAATATATGAGGCTTGATTATTATTTATGCTTAATTTTTTTAGTTCTATTTTTCCTTTTTATATATTTTTTGATTTATTTTTCTTGTTTTTTTTATATACATATGCTATTATCCAATTATAGTGAATATAAAGGAGGAACATTATTATGCCAGCTATATTAATTATTCTTGTTATTATAGTTATCCTAGCTGTTTTTGTAATGTCTATTTATAATAGTCTTGTTTCTTTGAGAAATCAAGTTCATAATTCATGGGCTCAAATAGATGTTGAATTACAAAGAAGATTTGATTTAATACCAAATCTTGTAGAAACAGTTAAAGGATACATGAATCATGAGGAAGCTGTTTTAACTAAAGTTACTGAACTTCGTTCATCTTGGGCAAAAGCTACTTCTATTTCAGAAAAGGCTAAACTTGAAAATGAACTTTCTTCAGCTTTAGGTTCAATTAATGTTGTTGCTGAACAGTATCCTGATTTAAAGGCTAATACAAACTTTTTAAGTCTACAAGAAGAACTTTCAAATACAGAAACTAAAATTTCTTCTTCAAGAGCTTCTTATAATAATATTACAACAGCATATAATACAAAATTAGAAATATTTCCTAATAATGTAATTGCTGGATTATTTAATTTTGAGAAAGAAGATTTATTCAAAGTTGATAGTGAAGAAGCTAGAAAAAATGTTAAAGTTTCTTTTTAAATTAGCACTCTAAATTTTGTTAGATTTTTAAAAATTATACAGGAAAAAGTCAAAGATAAAATTTTTATTACCTTTGACTTTTCTTTTTATATTTTTTCTAATATAGATTTTATATTATTTTTTTAGTTCTTCTATAAACATTTTGTTAAGCATTTGTGGATTAGCTTTTCCTTTTGTTTCTTTCATTGCTTGTCCAACTAAATATCCTAATGCTCTATCTTTACCAGCTTTGTAATCTGAAACTGATTGAGGGTTGTTTTCTAAAACTTTTAATACAACTTCTTTTATTGCACCTTCATCAGAAATTTGAATCCATCCTTTTTCTTTAATTATTTCACTTGGTGATTTTGGATTTTCAAAAAGTTCATCTAAAACTTTCTTTCCTATGCTATTGCTTATTGTTCCTTTATCTATTAATTCTACTAATTCACCAAGTTCTTTTCCTGTGAATGGTATTTTATCAGCTTCTTCTTCTTTTTCATTTAATATTCTGGCTATATCTGACATTAACCAGTTGCTAACTGCTTTAGGGTTCTTAGATTTTTCTGTTGCTTCATCAAATATATCTGAATAGTATTTTGATGAAGTAACAAAATTAGCAGCTTTTTGTGATAATTCAAAATCATTAATATATCTTTCTTTTTTTACTTCAGGTAATTCAGGTAGTTCACTTCTGATTTTTTCTATGTATTCATCAGATAATTTTATTGCTACTAAATCTGGATCTGGGAAATATCTATAATCTTGTGCGTCTTCTTTATCTCTCATTGGGAATGTTTTTCCTGATACATCATCCCATCTTAATGTTTCTTGAGTGATTGTTCCGCCATTTTCTATTACTTCAACTTGTCTTTCTGCTTCATAGTTAATTGCTCTAACTATTGATCTGAATGAATTCATATTCTTCATTTCTGTTCTTGTTCCAAATTCTGTTGCTCCTTTTTTTCTTACTGAAACATTAACATCAGCCCTTAGTGAACCTTCTTGCATTTTACAATCTGATATTTGAATATACTCAAATATTGATTTTAATTTTCTTAAATAGTTTTCAGCTTCTTCTGCACTTCTTAAATCTGGTTCTGAAACTACTTCTATTAATGGAACTCCTGCTCTGTTCAAATCAACAAAACTTCCTCTGCCATATTCATCATGATTTAATTTTCCAGCATCTTCTTCAATATGAATTCTTAAAATTCTTATTGTTTTCTTTTCACCATTTGCATCTTCTATTTCAACATTTCCATGTTGACATAATGGCATATCGTATTGTGAAATCTGATATGCTTTTGGAAGATCTGGGTAAAAATAATTTTTTCTATCGTTTTTGCTATTTTTTGATATTGTACAATTTGTTGCAAGTCCAGCTTTTACAGCATATTCAACTACTTTTTCATTTAATACTGGTAGTGTTCCTGGCATGGCCATACATACTGGGCAGCAGTGAGTATTTGGTTCTCCTCCGAACTCTGTAGGACATGAACAAAATATTTTAGTTTTTGTTGATAACTCACAATGTACTTCTAATCCTATTACTACTTCGTAATCCTCTAATGACATATTGTTTTCCTCCTTTTTTTGTGCTAAGCACATTTTAGTCGTTCATACTTTTATATATTATTTTTTAAATTCTGGTTTATATTTTTCTCTAAATTTCAATTTTTGTTCTAGTGTATATCCTGCTCTAAAAATTGTTTCTTCATCAAAATGTTTTGCAACTAATTGTATACCAATTGGCAATCCTTGTTTATCAACTGATACTGGTATACTCATTCCTGGTAACCCAGCTATATTCAATGGTACAGTACATATATCAGCTAAATACATTTCAAGTGGATTATTAGATTTTTCTCCTATTCCAAATGCTACTGTTGGTGACGTTGGTGTTAATATTAAATCATATTTTTCAAATAATTTTTGATATTCATTTCTTATTACTGTTCTAACTTTTTGAGCTTTTTTATAATATGCATCATAATAACCTGAAGATAACACATATGTTCCTAAAATTATTCTTCTTTTTACTTCTGGTCCAAAGCCTTCTGTCCTTGAATTAATATAAATCTCTCTTAAATTATCAAATTTTTCTGATCTATATCCATATCTTATTCCATCAAATCTACCAAGATTTGAGCTTGCTTCAGCACATGCAATAATATAATATACTGCTAGAGCTTCTTTACCAATATCAAGGCTACATTCTTCAACTGTTGCTCCAAGTTCTTCATATTTTTTTGCTGTTTCTAGCACTGCTTGTTTTACTTCTTCATTTATACCTTCACCAATAAATTCTTTTGGTAATCCAATCTTTAGACCTTTAACATCTTTTATTAAACTTTTTGTATAATCCTTTTTTTCTCTATCTACTGATGTTGTATCTTTTTCATCATGTCCTGCGATTATATTTAATAGCATTGCACTATCTCTAACATCTTTCGTTATTGGTCCTATTTGATCTAATGAAGATGCAAATGCAACTAGTCCATATCTTGATATTAATCCATATGTAGGTTTTAATCCTACAACACCACAAAGTGAAGCTGGTTGACGAATTGATCCACCTGTATCACTTCCTAATGCCCATGGCACTAGATTTGCTGCAACTGCTGCAGCACTACCTCCTGATGATCCTCCTGGTACTTTACTTAAATTCCATGGGTTATATGTTGGATGGAAATATGAATATTCTGTTGAGCCTCCCATAGCAAATTCATCCATATTTAATTTTCCTAATGAAATTATTTCTTCATCATTTATTTTATTTACAACTGTTGCATCATATGGTGATACAAAGTTTTCTAACATTTTTGAACTACATGTAGTTTTCTCACCTTTTGTACACATATTATCTTTTATTCCTATTGGAATTCCAGCAAATTTTGAAATTTTTTCTCCGTTTTCTCTTTTTTTATCTATTTCTTTTGCTTTTTCTAAAGCTTTCTCTCCAGCTTTAGTTACAAAAGCTTGTACGTCATCTTCTTTTTCATCTATTCTTTTTAAATAGCTTTCTACTATCTCTTGAGATGTAAGTTCTTTCTTCTCTAATTTTTCTAATAACTCATGTACTGTAAGTTCATAGATTTCCATTGGCTTTCTCCTTTCGCTTAATTTATTACCTTTGGTATTCTAAACATTCCCTCGTCTTGACTTGGGGCATTTGCTAATAATTCTTCTTTATTACTTTCTTGTTTTATCTCATCTTTTCTAAACACATTATAATTTTCATTAATACCTATTGTTTCTCCAATATTATCAGTGTTCACATTTTTGATAGTATCTGCAAAATCTAATATCTCTTGCAAATTTTTCTTGTAATTTTCTAACTCATTTTCATCTAGTTTTAAACGAGCTAATTTTGCTATGTGCAAAACAACATTATCTTCTATCTGCATATAAAACTCTCCTTTCAAATATCAAACATTATATAACTAAATTAAGAAAAAATCAATATGCCAATACGCATGAAAACGGACTTTTTAATCACTTTCTTTAGTAAAAAGTGACTAAAAAGTCCTCGCTTATATTTATTATTAATCTTCTTTGTCAAAAATACTATGTTTTCCATCTGATAGCATTTTTACTTGATTTGCTTTCATTAATTTGTTTTTTAATATTCTAAATGGCTCTATGATTATATCTCTTGCTTTTTCTGCGATTTTTATCATTTTATTTTTTATGCTATTTTCTTCTTGAAATCTTTCTTGTTCTTCTTTTTCATATTCTTCTATTTTACTTTCGACTTCAGGAAGATTTAATTTATATTCTTCGTATTTTATTTCTTCTAAATCATCTTTAGAATTAACTCTCAATACTTTTACATTTTCTTTTTTTAGTAAAATTATATATTCAGATACATCATATATCCTAGTTTCAATATCTTCTATTTTTAAAATTTTTCTTGTTTTAGATACATTAGGTATTTTTTTGATTTTGTAATTTAGATTTTCAGACATTTGAGCTGATTCTTTTTCTAAATCATATTCATGTCCTTCTGGATAATTAACTCTATCCATTGCAAAAAAATCATTATCATAAAATAATATTGTAACTGTTTTTTCATTATCATTAAATTTATATATTTTAACTTTTTCCAAGTCAAAATTTTCCATTGTTTTTTTAAACTCGAAAATAGTTTTTGTATTAATTTTTTCTAATTCATTTTTTAAATTTAATTTAACTTTTATTTCTTTTTTTTCTAATTCATTATTTTCCACTTTTTATCCCCTCTTGTCCTTCAAAAGTGAACTCATTATAGTTTTTGTATTGTTATAAGTCAATTACATATTCATTTCATTTTCGTAACAAAACTCCATTTTTTACATTTTTTCTATGATTTCTTTAATTTTTTGTTTGTCAAATTGGTATCTGTTATTACAAAAATGGCATATTGTTTCTATACTTTCTTCTTCATTTATAATCTGCTGTAATTCTTTCTTCCCTAAGGAAATTAGTCCTTTTTCAAACTTACTAAAACTGCAATTACACTTGTACTTTAATGTATCATTTTCTTCGATTTTTTTTATCTTTGTATCTCCTGTAATTATTTCTGCAATTTCGTCTAAATTCTTATTTTCTGCTAAAATTTTGCTTATTGATGGTACTTTTTTTATATTTTCTTCGAGTATTGTTACAATTTCGTCTGTAACGTCTGGGAACAAAGACATTAGGTATCCTCCGGCCTTAAAAACTCCATCTTTATTTACTAAAACTCCTAATGCAATTGCTGTTTTTTTCTGTTCTGACTCGACAAAATATCTTGCAAAATCTTCTGCAATTTCTCCACTTGTAAGTGGGACAATTCCAATATATGGTTCTTTTAATCCTATATCTTTTATTACATTTAGATAGCCTGATTTTCCAACTGCTCCTCCAACATCTATTTTTCCATTTTGATTTAATGGTAATTCTATATGTGGATTTTGAATATATGCTCTTACATTAGGATTTTTATCTGATACAGCAATCATTGTTCCTATTGGGCCATCTCCTTTTATTTGAGCTGTTATGCTATCATTTTCGTTTTTTAAATCTACACCCATTAGTGTTACTGCTGTTAATAATCTTCCTAATGCAGCTGTTGTTGTTGGAGTTAAATCGTGAATTTTTCTAGCTTCCTCAACTATTTCTGTAGTCTCTGCAACTGTTATAGCTACTTTTCCATCATATGCTAAATATTTTTTTAATTTATCTGTATGTTCCATTTTATATAAACCTCTTTCTTCTACCATTTTATTTGTCTATTATACACATTTTTTGCAGTTTTATCAATAGAGTAAAAGAGCATCTTTTCTGTTAGGTATAAATTTATAGACAAAAAAATAAGGTAGAAAACTTTTGATTTTTCTACCTCAACTTTTTTATTCTTCTGTTGTTACAGGTTCTTTATGTTCTTCATTTTCTGTCTCTGTTTCTTTTGGTTTTACTTCTGTATTTATTTTTAAGTTCTTATATTTCTTTAATCCTGTTCCTGCTGGAATTAATTTTCCTATGATAACATTTTCTTTTAATCCTAGCAATTCATCTGTCTTTCCTTTGATTGCTGCTTCTGTTAATACTTTTGTTGTCTCTTGGAATGATGCAGCTGATAAGAAACTGTCTGTTGCTAATGATGCTTTTGTTATACCTAGTAAAACTCTCTTTCCTTTTGCTGGTATCTTTCCTTCTGCTATTGCTTTTTCATTTGCTTCTTCAAATTCATATCTATCAATTAATGAAGCTGTAAATAATCCTGTTTCTCCAGCATCTTCAACTCTTACTTTGCTTAACATTTGTTTTGTTATTACTTCAATATGTTTATCGTTAATATCAACACCTTGGTTTCTATAAACTTTTTGTACTTCAGAAATAATATATTTATATACTCCTTCTGGTCCGTTAATTGCAAGTATTTCATTTGGATTTATGCTTCCTTCTGTTAGTGGGTCTCCAGCGTTTATCTCGTCTCCTTCTTTAACTTTTAATTTTGAACCAAATGGAATTACATATGTTTTTGCTTGGTCTTTTCCAACTACAGTTACTTCTTTTCTTTTCTTTTCATCTTTTATTGTAACTTTTCCTGCAATCTCAGTAATTGTTGCAAGTCCTTTAGGGTTTCTAGCTTCAAATAACTCCTCAACTCTTGGAAGACCTTGTGTAATATCTCCTCCAGCTACACCACCTGTATGGAATGTTCTCATTGTAAGCTGTGTACCAGGCTCACCAATTGATTGTGCAGCTATAATTCCTACTGATTCTCCTATTGCAACTCTTTGTCTTGTTGCTAGTCCCATACCATAACATTTACTACATGTACCGTATTTACTTCTACATCCTAAGATTGATCTTACAATTACTTTCTTTATTCCTCTGTCAACAATCTTTTTAGCTAAGTCGTCTGTAATCATTGTATTTGTATCACATAATAATTCATTTGTTTCTGGATCATATAAATCATCAACTAAATATCTACCTACTAGTCTTTCATCTAGTTTTTCTAATACTTGGTTTCCATCTCTAATTTCTTCAACTTCAATTCCATCATGTGTTCCACAATCATCTTCTCTAATGATTAAGTCTTGTGAAACATCAACAAGTCTTCTTGTTAAGTATCCAGAATCGGCTGTTCTTAGGGCTGTATCAGCAAGACCTTTTCTAGCACCGTGTGATGAAATAAAGTACTCTAATGCATCTAGACCTTCACGGAAGCAAGATTTGATAGGGATTTCAACGGCTTTACCTGATGTATCGGCCATAAGTCCACGCATACCAGCAATTTGTCTTAACTGGTTCATGTTACCTCTGGCTCCTGATTGTGCCATCATGTAAATTGGGTTCAAATCATCGAAGTTCTCTTTCATAGCTTCTGTAACGTCTTTTGTTGCTTTTTCCCAAACTTTGATAACAGCGTCGTATCTTTCTTCGTTTGTTATCAAACCACGTTTGAATTGTTTTCTTATATTTTCTACATCTTGATCAGCTTTTGCTAATATTTCTTTCTTAGCTTCTGGTACGGCAACGTCAGCAACAGACACTGTGATAGCACCTTTTGTTGAGTATTTGTAACCAGTTGCTTTTATATAATCTAGAACTTCAGCTGATTTTGATAAACCATGAACATTTATACATTTTGCAATAATTGTTCCTAAGTTTTTCTTGATTACTGGGAAGTCAATTTCAAGATCAAATGCTTTTTCTGGATCTGTTCTATCTACAAATCCTAAATCTTGTGGGATTCCTTCATTATAGATAAGTCTACCAACTGTTGCATCTATTGTCTTTGTTTTGATTTTTCCATCTATTTCTTTGCTCATTCTTACTTTAACTTTACAGTGTAATCCAACATCTCCGTTTTGATAAGCCATTAAAGCTTCATCTTTATCAGAGAAGTACATTCCTTCACCTTTTTCACCATCAATTTGAACTGTTAAGTAATATGCACCAAGAATCATATCCTGCGTAGGTACTGTAACTGGTTTACCATCTTGTGGTTTTAATAGGTTGTTTACTGAAAGCATCAAGTATCTAGCTTCTGCTTGTGCTTCTGGTGTTAATGGTACGTGAACAGCCATCTGGTCACCATCGAAGTCAGCGTTGAAAGCTGTACATACTAATGGGTGTAGCTTTATAGCTCTACCTTCAACTAGTACTGGTTCAAATGCTTGAATACCAAGTCTATGTAGTGTAGGAGCACGGTTTAATAATACTGGATGATCTTTGATAACATCTTCTAGTATATCCCATACTTCTGGTCTTAATTTTTCTACCATTCTTTTTGCATTTTTAATGTTGTGCGCAATTCCACGTCCAACCAATTCTTTCATAACAAATGGTTTGAATAATTCAATTGCCATTTCTTTAGGAAGTCCACATTGATAAATTTTCAATTCTGGTCCAACAACGATAACTGAACGTCCAGAATAATCAACTCTCTTTCCTAATAAGTTTTGACGGAATCTACCTTGTTTTCCTTTTAACATGTCTGAAATAGATTTTAGTGGTCTATTTCCAGCTCCTGTTACTGGTCTTCCACGTCTTCCGTTATCTATTAATGCATCTACAGATTCTTGTAACATTCTCTTTTCGTTTCTTACAATTATTTCTGGTGCACCTAATTCTAATAATCTTTTTAATCTGTTATTTCTGTTTATTACTCTTCTGTATAAATCATTTAA
>ERZ824488.2964-NODE-2964-length-13782-cov-3.572448_pt1 | contig 13782 bp, 15 predicted proteins | sample MGYA00519936_ERZ824488 | MGnify/ENA primary metagenome ERZ824488 (study PRJEB31778, sample SAMEA3449153) | human gut metagenome | biome: human gut; feature: human-associated habitat; material: faeces | place: United Kingdom | collected 2010/2012 ... | reverse complement strand
GCAGCGCGTTGCAATAGCCGGTGTTATCGCAATGGAGCCGGAGGTCATCGTGCTCGATGAGCCCACTGCGATGCTCGACCCGAAGGGCAGGGCAGAGGTCATAAGCACAGTAACAAAGCTTTGCCGCGAAAAGGGCATAACGGTCGTCCTCATAACGCATCATATGTCCGAGTGTATCGGAGCCGACAGAGTTATAGTCATGTCAAACGGCAATGTGATCGCAGATGACAGCCCTGAGAACGTTTTTTCGCAGGTCGAGCTTATGAAGAGCGAGGGGCTGACCGTTCCGGCAACAACGGAGCTTATGTTTGAGCTTAACAAAAACGGCTGGGATCTGCCGCTGACCGCGCTCGGAGTTTCCGAATGCGCAAAGGAAATCGCAAAGGAATTAAAGTAATATGTCAGAGATAAAAGTAAGCGGCCTGAGCCATGTTTACAGCGCGGACACGCCCTTTGAAAAAATAGCGATAGACAATGTCAATGTTGAAATACCGCACGGTCAGCTCGTCGGCCTTATCGGCCACACTGGCTCGGGCAAGAGCACGTTTATTCAGCATTTAAACGGCCTGCTCGTTCCAAGCTCGGGCACGGTGCTGGTTGACAGCGTGAATATAAACGGCGATAAAGCCGCCGCGCGCGACGTGCGCTTCAAGGTCGGTCTTGTTTTCCAATACCCGGAGTATCAGCTCTTTGAGGAGACAGTGTATGCCGATATCGCCTTCGGCCCAAAGAACATGAAGCTCACAGAGAGCGAGATCGACGAGCGAGTGCGCGAAGCTGCGGCGCTTGTCGGCGTTGGCGAGGAGCTTTTCGAGCGCTCGCCGCTGGAGCTGTCGGGTGGTCAGAAGCGCAGAGTTGCCATAGCCGGCGTTATCGCAATGCGCCCGGGTGTGCTCATACTCGATGAGCCGACGGCCGGACTTGACCCTGCCGGCTGCCAGAGAATACTTGAAACGATCTGCGACTACCGCGAAAAGACCGGCTCGACCGTTGTTATCGTCAGCCACAGCATGGATGACGTTGCACGCATAGCCGACAGGCTCATTGTCTTTAACCACGGCAGCATCCGCTTTGACGGAACGCCCGAAGAGGTGTTTTCAAACCCGAAGGAGCTTTCGGATATCGGCCTTTCCGTACCGGCACCGACGCAGATAGCGTCCGCGCTGCGCGAGCAGGGCGTTGAGATAGAAGGCTCTGTCTACACCACCGAGCAGCTGCTTGCCGCACTCCTGAAGCTGAAAAAGGAGGTCGGACGCAATGCTTAAAGACATAACCCTCGGCCAGTATTTCCCCGGCGATACCGTTGCGCACAGACTCGATCCGCGCACGAAGCTCCTGCTCGTTATAATATATATAGTAGGGCTTTTCAACGCAAACGGCTGGGCAAGCTATGCGTTTGTTATCCTGATAACGGCGCTGAGCATGGCGATATCTAAGATAAAGCCAAAGTCCGCGCTCAAGGGCCTAAAGCCGCTTGTCATAATAATCATCCTCACCGCGGTGCTGAATATTTTCTACACCGGCGGAACGCCTATAATCGAGGGATGGATCATAACATGGGAGGGCATCGAGCGCGCCGTTATGATGTCGCTGCGCATTATCCTCCTGATCGTCGGAACGTTTATGCTGACGTATACGACAAGCCCCATCGCGCTCACGGACGGACTTGAGATAATGCTCAATCCGCTCAAAAAGATCAAAATCCCGGTTCACGAGATGAGCATGATGATGAGCATGGCTCTCAGATTCATCCCGACGCTCATTGAGGAAACGGACAAGATAATGTCCGCGCAGAAAGCGCGCGGTGCGGACTTTGACAGCGGCAATCTGTTTCAGCGCGCAAAGGCACTGCTGCCTATCCTCGTGCCGCTGTTCGTTTCGGCATTCCGCCGCGCAGACGAGCTTGCCGTTGCTATGGAAAGCCGCTGCTACCACGGCGGCGAGGGCAGAACGCGCATGAAGCAGCTCAGAATGCAGGGGATAGATGCATGGGCGCTGCTGCTTGGCGCTGCGTTCCTCGCGGTGATCTTCGTCATGAAGCGCTTCGGACTTTGAGGAAAGAATATGAGAAACATAGCCTTGCGCCTGCGCTATGACGGCAGCCGCTATCACGGCTGGCAGGTGCAGAAAAACGACGTTTCCGTGTGCAGCACGGTGCAGGATGCGCTCGCCAAGATATGCGAGCACCCAGTGAAGCTCACCGGCTGCGGCCGCACCGACGCTGGAGTGCATGCGCTACGCTACTGCGCAAACTTCCGTACCGACTGCCGTATCCCGATCGACAGATTTGCGCTGGCGGCAAACTCGCGCCTGCCGGACGATATTGCAGTCGTTGATGCGGTCGAGGTCGATGAGAGGTTCAACTCGATATCCTCCTGCATAAAAAAAGAGTATATTTATAAAATACACAACTCGAATATCCGCGACCCGTTTCTTGAAAAGCGAGCCTGCTTTTATCCGCAGGAGCTTGACATGGAAAGAATGCAGGCTGCGGCCGCCGCGTTCGAGGGAACGCACGATTTTGCAGCCGTTCGCTCGCTCGGAACGCAGACGAAAACGACAGTCAGGACGGTGTACGGCTGCACGGCGGAAAAAACGGATGATCTTATAACCGTGTCCGTCTGCGCAAACGGCTTTTTGTACAACATGTGCCGCGCGATAGTCGGAACGCTTGTGTATGCGTCCTACGGGAAGATAGAACCCGAGGATATCCCCAAGCTCCTGGAACTTGGCGACCGAAGGCTCACAGGGCCGACGATGCCGCCGCAGGGCTTGTATCTTAACAGAGTGTGGTATGAAGGTCCGGCCGGTATCATGATGCTGAAGGACTGATTGCTAAATGAAAAGAACCCTGAGCTTAGTGCTTATCCTGTGCGCTTTTCTGTGCGCCTGCACAGGGAAAACGGAGTTTTCCGAGTCGTTTCTCTGCGGCGAGGCCGAGGCCTACGCCGTGTGTGAAGAATGCCTGCTGACGGCAAGTGCCGGCAGCGTGAAATGCTTTGACTGCGCAGGAGAGCAGACGCTTGATTGCGAGCTTGAGGTAAAACCGGCGCGCATTGCAAAAAACGGCCTGAGCGCCGTGGCGTATGCCTATGGCGGCATGAGCATAGTTTTTCCCGACGGCGGCGTTATCGAAACGGATAACGGCATAAGGGATGTGCAGCTCTCTGCCGGCGGATACCTTGCCGTGTGCACGGAGCAGCCCGGCTATATGGGCAGCGTGACGGTTTATTCACCCGAGCGTGAGCGCGCGTACAAATGGTATTGCGCAAGCCAAAGACTTGTTTCCGCCGCCGTCTCGCCGGACGGAAAGTATCTTGCAGCGCTCACCGATGAGGGGATACGCCTGTTCTCGCTTGACAGCGAAAAAGAGCAAGCATCGTTTTCGGCGCAGGGGCTGCGCGCGATAACCTGGCTTGGCGACCGAGTGTGCGGCATAGGCGAAAATGCGGCGTATGTATGCACTGACAAGGGAAAGAGCCGGGGCATGCTTAAATTTGACGGCAAAACGATCGGCAAATTTGGGGTACTTGACAAAAAGCTCATAATAGAGGTGAGGGAACACGCTTCCGGGGGAGCGGGAGAAGTGTATATCCTCGATGACGACCTGAAGGTCAAGGACAGAATATCCGTCGGAGGCGAGGTATGGAGCCTCGATTGCCGAAACGGAAAAACAGCCGTGCTCACGCAAAACGGCGTGAGCGTGTACGACGGGGCAAAGCTTTTGTCCTGCCGAAAAGCTCAGGGAGCCGAAGAAGCCCTGCTGACCGACAGCGGCGAGATCATTGCCGTGGGCGGCGGCAGAGCATGGGTGACAGAGAAATGAAGAACGGATGAGATTTGTAATTGAACTGAGTCTGCTGCTAATAATATTTTATTGTACATGGCGCGGCTACAGGCGCGGAGCGGTCAATGCCGCGATAAGCCTGCTTGCCGTGATAATTGCCGTGACGGGCGGACTTGCGATATCCTCGTCGGCAGCGCCGTCGGCTGCGTATCCGCTTCGGCCGCTTCTTGCCGGGTACTTGGATTCGCAGCTCGAGGCCGAGGCCGCGCGCAGCGCCGGGATCGACGAAACGCGTATCGAGGATACGATAAAGGAAAAGCCTGAGTTGCTTACGCCGTATGCCGAAAGCTGCCTTGAAAGCCTCGGCTTTAATGAAAAGCGCGCGGAAAGCTATTGCGCAAACGCACAGAAGGTGTATTCGGCATACGAGATAGATGCGACTACCGCCGCGGCTCACGCCGGGAGCGAGGCCGTTGCCTACGCGATATGCTCGGTGATATTCTTTTTGCTGATAATGCTTTTCATATCGCTTATAAAACAGATATTCGGTCTGCGCTTCCGGATAACGGACAACGTGGACGCTGACCTCTACGGAGGCGCCGCATTCGGCTTTGCGCGCGGCTGCATATATTGCATATGCCTGTGCTGGCTGCTGAGCTTTTGCGGAAATATGATAGGTAAAACAACATTGGACGATGGCCTGTTCAGCAGATTTTTCCTCCTGCTGAGCAATGTGGCCGACAAACTATTTTAATGATTGGGGGATAAAAAATGCAGGCAAAAATGTGCTCACGCTGCGGCAAAAACGTCGCGGTAGTGTTTATTACGAAGCTTGAGGGCGGAGTTCAGAAAAACGAGGGGCTGTGCCTTAAATGCGCAAGGGAGCTTCATATAAAGCCCGTTGACGATATGATCGAAAAAATGGGCATATCCGATGAGGATCTTGACAATCTCAGCGGCGAGATGATGAACGCTCTAAACGGAGTCGAAAGCCTTATGGATATGAGCATCGACCCCGATAATGATGCAAACGACGATTCCGATGATGACGGCAAGACCGCAACATTCCCATTTCTCAACAGACTGTTCGGAAACGGCAATAACACTCCTGCCGAGAGCAATAATGCAGCTGCGCAGCAGCCGCCCAAGGAGGGTGGAAAGCCGCCGAAGCGCAAGTTCTTGGACAATTACTGCATAAATCTTACCGACAGAGCAAGAGCCGGAAAGTTAGATAACATGATAGGCCGCGAGGAGGAGCTTGAGCGCGTTATCCAGATCCTCAACCGTCGCCAGAAGAATAACCCCTGCCTTATCGGCGAGCCGGGCGTCGGCAAAACAGCCGTTGCGGAGGGGCTTGCCCAGCGCATAGCGCTCGACCAGGTGCCTTATAAGCTCCGCGGCAAGGAGGTGTATCTTCTTGACCTGACGGCGCTGGTTGCCGGAACGCAGTTCAGAGGCCAGTTTGAAAGCCGCATGAAGGGTCTTATTGAGGAGATACGCAAGCAGGGCAATATAATCCTCGTTATCGACGAGGTGCATAACATCGTCGGCGCAGGCGACGCCGAGGGCAGCATGAATGCCGCAAACATCCTCAAGCCGGCGCTCTCAAGAGGCGAGATACAGGTCATCGGCGCAACTACTTTCACCGAGTACCGCAAGCATATCGAAAAGGATTCCGCGCTCGAGCGCAGGTTCCAGCCTGTCACCATAAACGAGCCGTCCGTTGCCGACAGCATCGAGATACTCAAGGGTATCCGCCGCTATTACGAGGATTACCACGGAGTGAAGATATCCGACGAGATGTGCGCCGAGGCCGTCAAAATGTCTGAGCGCTATATTACCGACCGCTTCCTGCCGGATAAGGCCATAGACCTTATCGACGAGGCGTGCTCGGATGTAAACCTCAAGGATAAGAACATTGTTCGCCGCGCCGAGCTTCAGAAGGATCTGGACGATCTTAAGTTCGAGCGCGAAACGCTCATGAGCGCCGACGCGCCCAATGGTGAGGAGCTTACTGACGAAGCGCTCGATAAGCGCTACGAGCGCATAGCCGAGCTTCGCAGCAAGGAGATGCAGCGCGAGCAGGAGCTTGCATCGCTTGAGCTTGAGGGCGTTCCCGAGCTTACGATAGATAACCTTGCTCGCATAATCGAGCTGTGGACGAAGATCCCGGCATCGTCTATCCGCGAGGATGAGTTTGAGCGCCTTGCCGAGCTTGATAAGCGCCTGAAAGCGCATATCGTCGGTCAGGACGATGCGGTAAATGCCGTGTGCGCGGCAATAAAGCGCTCGCGCGTAGGCCTCAAGGCAAAGCGCAAGCCGACAAGCTTTATCTTTGTCGGCGGAACAGGCGTTGGCAAAACCGAGCTTGTAAAGCGCCTTGCAGCCGACCTTTTTGATTCGCCCGAGTCGCTTATAAGGCTCGATATGTCCGAGTTTATGGAAAAGTTCAGCGTATCGCGCATTATCGGCTCGCCTCCGGGCTATGTCGGCTACGACGAGGCAGGCCAGCTCACCGAGAAAATCCGCCGCAAGCCGTATTCGGTCGTCCTGTTTGACGAGATAGAAAAGGCTCATCCCGACGTTCTGAATATTCTTCTCCAGATCCTTGACGACGGCAGAATAACCGACGCTCAGGGCAGAACCGTGAACTTTGAAAACACCGTCATCGTCATGACCACAAACGCAGGCTCCAACAGAAAGGGCGGCGCGATGGGCTTTGGCGGCACGGTCAGCGACATGGGACGCGAGCGCGCTCTCAAGGCTCTGGGCGAGTTCCTGCGGCCGGAGTTTATAAACCGCGTTGACGAGATCGTGTATTTCAACAGCCTTACGGAGGAAAACTTCCGCAGCATAGCCGAGCTTATGCTCGAGGAAACGCGCGACGCCATAGCCGAGCGCGGCATAAGCATGACATGGAATACTGCGCTTATCGATTATCTTGTTCGCAAGAGCTATTCCGTCACCTACGGTGCGCGTAATCTGCGCCGCACGATCCAGAAGGACGTTGAGGACGCAATAGCGCAGAAGATAATCGACTGCCGCGGCGAGAATGCCGGACACATCTCGGTTTCGGCCGATGATAACGGCGTTGTTGTGGAGGTCAGCGAATGATAAGGTTTGAAAGCGACTATCTCGAGGGCGCGGTGCCGGAGATAATGAGCCGCCTTATTGAAACGAATTATGAGCAGACCGCAGGCTACGGCGTTGACCCGTATTGCCGCGCGGCGCGCGAAAAGATAAAGCTCGAGTGCAATGCCTTTGACGCGGACATACATTTCCTCGTCGGAGGAACTCAGGCAAATCTTACGGTTATTGCGGCTTCTCTGCGCCCTCATCAAGGCGTCATGGCGGCCGAAACGGCGCACATAGAGGCGCACGAGACCGGCGCAATAGAAGCAACCGGACATAAGGTCATAACCTTGCCGACAACGGACGGAAAGATAAGCGCCGCCGACGTGAAGGCGTATGTCCTGCGTCACAGAGCGGATGAGTCGTTTGAGCATATCGTCCAGCCGGCGATGGTGTATATTTCGCAGCCGACCGAGACCGGTACGGTGTATTCGCTGCCGGAGCTTGAGGAGCTCAGCTCCGTGTGCCGTGAGCTTGGGCTTATCCTGTTTGCCGACGGGGCGCGCCTATCCTGTGCGCTTGCCTGCGAGGGAACGCCCACGCTGCGCGATCTTGCTCGGCTGTGCGATGTGTTCTACATCGGCGGAACAAAGCACGGCGCTCTCTTCGGCGAGGCAGTCGTCATAAAAAATGCTGCGATAAAAAAGGACTTTCGCTATATCATAAAGCAGCACGGCGGCATGTTCGCCAAGGGCAGACTCTTAGGTCTGCAATTTGACACGCTGTTTACGGACGGACTGTATTATAAAATCGGCAGGCGTGAGGTCGCCCAGGCCGGGAAGCTGCGCGCCGCATTCGAGGCAAAGGGCATTGAGTTTGCCTACCCTTCGCCGACAAATCAGCTGTTTCCGATACTGAGCAAGCCGCAACTTGACGCTCTGCGCGAAAAATACAGCTTTTCCGTGCAGTCTCTGCTGCCCGACGGCGGCGCGGTAGTTCGCTTCTGCACGAGCTGGGCAAGCAAGGAGAGCGACGTTGATGCGCTCATTGCCGATATTAAGAACTTCTGAGGTGTGCTATGGGTAAAATAGAGATAATCCAAGGCGATATCACAAAGCAGACGGTCGATGCCATCGTCAACGCGGCAAACTGCTCGCTGCTCGGCGGCGGCGGAGTGGACGGCGCGATACACAGAGCGGCAGGTCCGGAGCTTCTTGCCGAGTGCAGAACGCTCGGCGGCTGCAAAACAGGCGAGGCGAAGATCACAAAGGGCTATAAGCTTCCGGCAAGGTTCGTTATCCATACGCCCGGCCCGGTGTGGCACGGCGGAAATAACGGTGAGGCGGACAAGCTGCGCTCGTGCTATCGCAATTGCCTTGTGCTGGCATCGGATAACGGCTGCAAAACGGTCGATTTTCCGTCCATATCCACGGGCGTTTATCATTTCCCGCTTGAAAAGGCATCCGATATTGCAATAAAAACGATCTCCGAATACCTCTTTGAGCACCCGGAGATCGAGCGCGTGCGCATGGTGTGCTTTGATGAGCGCACTAAGGGCTTTTACGAAAAAGCGCTGGAGAAGCTTAAATGAAAAGACTGTTCAGACTGCAATATAACGCTCCCGTTACGCTGACCTTTGCGCTTGTGTCCCTCGCGGCGCTGCTGCTCGGAAAGCTCACAAACGGCTGGACCGATACATATCTTTTCAGCGTCTGGCACTCGTCGCTGTCGGATCTGCTGACATATCCGCGCTTTTTCCTGCATGTTCTCGGCCATGTTGACTACGATCATTACATAGGCAATATGATGATGATCCTTGTCGTTGGCCCGGGTCTTGAAGAAAAGTACGGCAGCCGCAATCTTTTAAGCGCGATCGTCATAACGGCGCTCGTCTCGGGGCTTGTGTATTGGTTCCTGTTTCCCGGTTCGATGCTCATGGGCGCGTCGGGCATAGTGTTCATGATGATCGTCATGGCCTCGCTTGCCGGCATGCGCGACGGCTGCATCCCGATAACGCTCATCCTCGTGCTTATCCTCTACCTCGGCAGCGAGATAGTGGACGGCGTGATGCTTAAAGACAATGTTTCGCAGCTTACGCATATAATCGGCGGCGTCTGCGGCGCGGTGCTGGGGCTTAGAAGACGATGAAAGAGAAAATTCTGATATCCGCATGCCTGCTTGGCTTTGACTGCAAGTATGACGGCGGCAATAACCGCATGGAGGATGCCGCGATAGCGGCGCTGCGCAAAAGGTTCGAGCTTATTCCGGTGTGTCCCGAGTGCTGCGGCGGACTTCCAACGCCGCGCACACCGTCCGAGCGCCTTGGAGACAGGGTCGTTTCAAAAACCGGAGCGGATGTGACCGAGCAGTTTGAAAAAGGCGCTCTTGCAACGCTCAGCCTTGCGCAGAGCTTTTCGGTCAAAGCAGCCGTGCTCAAGTCAAACAGCCCGTCCTGCGGCAGCGGAACGATATACGACGGCTCGTTTACCGGCACACTCGTTCCCGGCGACGGAGTCACGGCAGAGCTTTTGAAAAAGCACGGGATAAAAGTTACAAACGAAAATGCACTTCTTTGAAAGAGGTGCATTTTTCTTTTTTCCGGCTCATATGCTTGTACAAAAAAGGAGGCAGGCATATGTCATACGAGGAAAAACAGCAGCCGTCTGCAAAGACGCACAGCATAAGTATGGAAAACAGAACAAAGCTCAGCGTCACGGGTGTCGAGGACGTTGAGAGCTTTGACGAAAACGCGATCATCATGAACACAAGTCAGGGTGACCTCATCGTGCGCGGAACGGGGCTTCATATAGGCAGGATAAGTCTCGATGTCGGCCAGCTCAGCGTCGAGGGCAGTATAAGCGAACTGAGCTACGAGGACAAAGCGCCCTCGGGCGGCTTCTGGCAGAAGCTTTTCGGCTGAATGCACGTTGACGTTTCGCTCCAGCTCGCGCAGCTGGCACTGTCGGTGCTGACGGGCTTTGCACTCGGCGTTTTGTATGACATTCTGCGTGCCATGCGCCGGGTGCTCAGGATCAATGCAGCACTCGATGCACTGTTTTGCGCGGCGCTTCTGCTTGCGCTGTTCACGCTCGGCATGGACATAGGGCAGGGGGGCGTGCATGTGTTCATGTTCTGCGCCGCAGCTGCCGGATGCGCGGCATATATGTCGCTGCTGAGCGGTGCTCTGCTGCCGCTTTTTGAGAAAATCACCGCCTTTGCAGTCAAAGCCGCGTCTCCTGTGTGTAAGTTAAGAAATAAATTTGCAAGCTGCGCCAAAAAATGCTTTTCAAAAGCCTTAAACTGGTATACAATAAGAAAACAAAGCAGGAAAAGGAGAACCGGAGAGCAGGATGAAAAAATCGACGACGATCGTCGGTCTGGCATTGACGATGCTTGCCGTATATGCTATTCTGAACCTGGTAAGCCTCAAGAACGATCTTGCCGACGCAATGGAGCAGACAAGCGCACTTCAGGCGGAGATACAGCAGGCTCAGGCGGAGGGCGCGGAGCTTGAGGAGAAAATGCAGGCTCTTGATACCGACGATGGAATAGAAAGTCTGGCAAAATACCGGCTGAGATTGATCGGCTCGGACGAAAAGATATTTAGAGATATAAGGGGATAAAATATGCAGCCTGAAGTGGGAGCGGTGCTCGAAGGCAAGGTAAGCGGCGTAACGAAATTCGGCGCTTTTGTAAATCTGCCCGGAGGCAAGAGCGGTCTCGTGCATATTTCGGAGATCGCAAACACTTTTGTAAGCGACGTTGCGCAGTATGTCAGCGTCGGTCAGACTGTCAAGGTCAAGGTCATCGGCATAAACGGAGATAAGATAAATCTCTCAATCAAGCGCGCCGAGGAATCGGAGGAGGCTCCGCGCCGCCGCGCGCCGCAGCAGCACGCCGAGCAGCAGTCCGAAGCCCTGAATGGCAACATATTTGAGCGTGCCGCGAAAATGCGTGGCACTTGCGATGAGTACCATGCCATAGAGCGTGGAGACCGTACACAGCGACAGCAGTACCATGTCCGACTGACGCACCACATCGCTGAGAAAATTACGGAACCGGTTCACCTTCTCACGCTCCTCTCTCAATTAAATATCAATATATTTTAGCACAATTCTGCATGCCTGTAAACGCACTTTTCTCCCTCTTTCCGCAGAAAAAGAATTGTAAAGGGCGGTTCGCTGTGCTATACTCTTTGATAACGAAGAGGTAGGCAGTCGTACGAAACAAGGTGGGGCTGGCATGATATTACCAAATCTCGTTAAACGCGTGTATGACGCATTAGGATATTCTAATCAAGAGATGGACAGTTTTATTTCTAAAGGTTTTATGATTTCCTCCGATGTAGCTCACGGATTACATCCAAACTATCCAGAGAAAAATGATATTACGAATATTCCTGTACTTAATAAAGGGCTATCCCTTAAGATTGCATGTAGCCAATCTTACGCTGGGGATGCTAAGGCAATTGCTATCGTTAAAGGCCTTTGTGAAGAAGCGGATGCACAGTATCAGATTTATGTAAATCGTTCGGATATTCCAGGTGGATCTACAGTAGGTTCCATTTCATCAGCTATGTTACCAATGCGTACTATTGATGTAGGATTGCCTCTATTAGCAATGCATTCAGCTAGAGAATTGATGGGGGCAGCTGATCAAGAGCAATTAAATCGATTAATGAATCACTTTTTAGGTGGTAAATAATATAAAAATGGAATTTATTCGATGTGCATTATTGAAAGACATATGATTTTTTGTAATGAACAGTAAAAAATATATTTTATACTTTCATAATTGGTATAATCCTTTAAATATAATGAAAATATTGTATCTTAAATATATAAATTAGTCTAAATTAATATCACATAATTTTAGAGTCAATTTGATTTTCACCTTCACCATAGTATTTTAAAGGTTTTAGTGCAGGTCCATTTAAAATGTCACCCTTATAATTAAATCTACTTCCGTGACATGGACAATCCCAAAATTTTTCAGCACTATTAAATCTAAGTTCACATCCTAAATGGGTACAGGTAATATCTACCACATATAAATAACCTTTCTTATCTCTATAAGCACCATATCTTTCACCATTTATATTTATATTTACAATTTTCCATTCACCTTTTTGAGGTAAATTATCATCACCTGAATTTATTTTACCTTTTATATAATTATACGCCATTTCAACACTATTTTTTATAATCTTTCCATTAATATAACTTTTGGCACGACTTGGATTATATAATTCTTCATATTCAGACGAATTTTTAGTAATTAAATCCTTAATTATTATAGCTGCTATACTACCATTACTTAATCCCCATTTATTTGTTCCTGTAACTATATAAATATTGTTTTGTTTCGAATTGTTTTTCCTATATATGGTATTTCATCGAAAGTCAAATAGTCTTGAGCAGACCATTTTGCTATAACTTCTCCTATTATTAAGTACTTTTCTCCATATTCATCTTCATAGTTTCTAAATGTTGTCGTTGATTCTTCCACACTAATATAATTTCCACTTAAGATCTCTTCTTTTAATCTTGCACATATTAAATAAGACCTAGATGCTTCTTCTTTGGCAAAATAAAATCTAAGACCATCATACCAAGGATTACTAGATGCTAAAATTAAATTATTACATTCTATTGAATATCCTTTATATACTGTATATAATTTTCATCTAAAGTATAGACAAAACTATCCACTTTCTTTAAGTCACAAGATATATTATATTCATTTATAATGTCTTCTACTAATTTCATACCTTTATCATTGGCATCACAATACATTCTTGCTTTTTGTGGCGAATGTTTTTTACTTATCGTATTGTAAATTAATCCATGTTGGCATGTCACTTTACCTGTATTTCTACCAGAAGAACCCCCACCCAACCTTATTAGCATCAACAATAATTACATTTTTATTTTCTTTTGCAAGAAGATAAGCTGTTGTAAGACCTACTATACTACTTCCTATTATTAAGCAATCTGTTTTTCATTTTTATCTAAAGTTTCATAAGTATTATTTTTTGATGATAAAATCCAATAAGAATCTTTCATTTTTTCTTCTTTTCTTATGTAATAATATTTATTATTTGTATATTTTCAATAAAATATTTTAAGTAAATTATCTTTTTTATATACATCTATTTTAGATTGTTGATTTTCAAAATTTAATAATTTATAATATAAGTAGGAAATTGGTATATACCAATAGGTATATACCATAGAAGGGATAAATTATGAAATTAGTAGATAAAAATTCACAAATACCTCTTTATACACAGCTTGCTGATATAATCAAAGAAATGATTAGTAGTAAGGAATTGCAAGAAGGATATTTTTTAATGTCAGAAAGAGATATTTGTAAAATTCAAAATATAAGTAGAATGACTGTTAACAAAGCAATTATATCCTTAGTTAATGAAGGCATTCTAGAAAGACGTCAAGGTAAGGGTACTTTTGTTTCATACAAAAAACAAAAGCTTACTTACGAAAAAATGCAGGGTTTTACAGAAATTGCAGAAAATAAAAAACTTAATGTAAAAAATAAAATATTACAATTTAAACTTGAAACAGCTAATAAAAAAGTTAAAGAATATCTCAACCTAGATGATGATAATTCTTTAGTTTTTCAAATTGAGAGAATTAGGTATATTGATGATGAACCAACTATCTTAGAAAAAATATATATTCCTGAGCATATGTGTCCAACTTTAAACAAGGAACTAGTAGAAAATAACTCTATATACAAACTTTATCGTAAAAAATACTTTCATAAAACACAAAGGGCAAAACAAGTCATAAATCCAGTTATACTTAATAAATCTCAAGCAAAAACTCTAAATGTGGATTTAAACACCTTGGCATTAAAAATTGATAGAGTTGTCTTTACTGATAAAAATGAAATTTTAGAGT
>ERZ824488.2960-NODE-2960-length-13801-cov-3.778554_pt1 | contig 13801 bp, 18 predicted proteins | sample MGYA00519936_ERZ824488 | MGnify/ENA primary metagenome ERZ824488 (study PRJEB31778, sample SAMEA3449153) | human gut metagenome | biome: human gut; feature: human-associated habitat; material: faeces | place: United Kingdom | collected 2010/2012 ... | reverse complement strand
TTTCACAGTATACTTGTGGAGGTGCATATAATGAAGTGACAATTTCAACGTTAGAAGAAAATGGAGATGATAAACTAGAATCTACGGCAGTAATGACTAATAGAAAAGTTAATTCGATAGAATTTAACAATATTTTGAAAATTGTTAGTGATAACAGTTCTATACCTCAAACTATATATGTTCTTCATGAAGATATATATAATGAAAAGAAGAAAAAAGATATGTTGAAAAAAGAAGAGGGACTTAAAAATTATTTTAAATCGCTTGATCCTAAATTTTTAAATTTAATATTTAGTTCAACAGGTGGAGATAAGCAATTAACTAATGAATTATTGCAAGAAATAAAAGATAACATTGAAGAACATATGGATAATCAAGTAGGAAAAAGTGACTTGAGGAGAAATGCTTCTCGTTATTGGCAATTATCAAGAAAAAAGATAGACAGAAGGTTACCATATAGTGTTATGGAGGAACTAGAAAAAGAATTATCACAAATTGATAATGAACTTTTGGAAAAGGAGAACATAAAAGATAAGGTTAAGGAGGTAGCAGATAATTATGAATACGAACGTTAAAGAGGATGAAGAAAAAAATAAAGAGAGTATAAATGCGTTGTTAAATATTATTAAGAAAAATAATATTGATTCAAACTTACAGGTTAAATTGGAACATATTGAAAAAAGAATTAATGAATGAAGTAATTAATGTTTTATTGAAAAAAGTATGATTTGTATGATAGAATAGGAAAGAGGAAGAAAATATGAAAAAAGTTTTAAGAAAAGTTTTGATTTTATTTTTAATGTTATTAGTAATTTGTAAAAATTATACTTATGCATATGTTGAAAAAAATTTTTATTGGTATGCTCCTAAGATAATAGGATTTTCAATTTTGGGAATGGAAATTATATTTCTTTTAATCTTTTTTGTGTTTGTAATTAAATATTTAAAATCAAAAAAAGACGAGGAAAAAGAAAAAATAAAAAGCAAAATAATTATATTTGGGGTAATAACAACCTTATTAGGAGCTATTAATTTCTTTTATATAATTGGTATCTCAGAGTTGTTAAAAATCTTAGGATTGATATATTTTATTGCATTTTGTATAAAATTAAATAGTAACAAATTTACTAAAGAAAGAAATAAAAAGATATGTGAATATATATGTTTAATAACTATAGTATTTTCATTAATTGTATTATTTTTCCTTACAATTCCAGAAATAAACTTACTAGGACAGAAAGATACTAACAATTATCTTATAGACAATATACCAGTAGGTGCATAAAAAAATAAAATGAAGATTTATGGAGGTGATATTGTGCCAGATTTTATAGTAAGAAAAAGACCAAGAAAAGAATATGTACAAATGACCTGTAGGTTAGAAGTAGATTTATTAGAAGAATTAAGAACAATTGTAGCACAAAACGGATTATCATCAGTGAATGATCTTATAAATGACAGTATTAAATTTGCGTTAGATAATATTGAGATAAAAGAAGATTAATATGAAAAGGAATGAAAAGATGAAAAAATATAGTAAGATTATTGTTATAATATTAGTTGTTGTAATAATAATTTCAGCAGGGATGGGAATTTTTTTATATAATAAAGAACAGATAAAAAATGAAGAAAAAGTTCAAGAACAAAAAACTGAGATTGATACAATTGAAGAATTCAAGAATAAATTAAAAGATACAGGTGTAATGGTAGATTTAGAAACAGAGAACACAGAATGTGATTTAATTGGGGCAAGTAAAGGTGTTTCATACATGATTTCTGATTCTTTAATTCAAATATATAAATTTGATGAAAATAGTACAAATGAATTAACTGTTTCAAATTTGAAATTAGCAAAAGAAGAAGGAAAAGTAATAATGCCATCTGTGAATGATACAGAAATTAATGTTATATATAATAAAGGATTGATTTTAGTGAATGTTGAAGATAATCCTGAAAAAGATAAAATTATAGAAGCTTTTAAAAGTCTGTAAATTATAAAATACAGAAACTTTTAAAAGCTTCTGATGTTGATAAGTGTCGATTTATGTGATAGAATTGCAATAAATTTAATATAGGGGAATTTGTTTATGAAAAAAATTTTAATAATTGCAATTTTAACTATTATCATTATTTGGGGAATACATGCTGTTCAAAATAAGGAAAAGAGCAAAATTGAAAATGAAAGCAATAATACAGAAACAGTTGCAGATGTTCCAAAAGAAGATATAACAATTAATATGACAGTTGCTGGAGATGTGCTTTGTCATAATACTAATTTCTTTGATGCATATAATGCTTCAACAGATTCATATGATTTTTCGTATACATTTGAAGATATTAAGAAGTATTTTGATAATGCAGATATTGCGATTGGAACATTAGAAGCTAATTTTGCTGGTAAATCTGCAGGGTATAGCAATTATCCTTTATTTAATGCACCAGAACAATTGGCTACAGATTTAAAAGAATTAGGATTCGACATTTTAGCAACAGCAAATAATCACTGTTTAGATAAAGGATTTTCAGGATTAGTCAATACATTATCAGAACTTGATAAAGCTGGAATTGAACATATGGGAACTTATGCAACAGAAGAAGATAGTGATAAATATTTAATTAAAGATGTTAATGGAATCAAAATGGCATTTTTAGATTATACATATGGAACAAATGGAATTGAATTACCTGAAGGAAAAGAATTTGCAATTAATATGATTGACAAAGATGAAATAAAGAAAGATATTGAGAATGTTAAGAAAGAAAATGTTGATGTAGTTTGTGTAAACATGCATTGGGGACAAGAATATAAATTAACACCAACATCCGAACAAGAAGAATTAGCAGATTTCTTATTTCAAAATGGAGCTGATCTAATATTAGGAAGTCATACACATTGCTTAGAGCCTATGGAAAAAAGAACAGTAACAATGCCTGATGGAACGACTAAAGATGGATTTGTTATTTATTCATTGGGCAACTTTATGTCTGGCCAAAAGGCTGATAATTCAAGACAATCAGTTATTTTAGATATAAAATTAACCAAAGCAGGGAAAGACGGAAAAATCAGTATAGATTCAGTTACATATACACCAATTTATATGTATAATTATTACACATCAAAGTCAGCACATAGATTTAAAGTAATGGATATAGAAGCAGAAATTGCTAAATATGAAGCAGGCGATACACAGATAGGAGCAACTATGTATAATACTTTAAAAAATGAATTACAAGGAGTTTATAAAGTAGTTGGAAATGAGATATTGCCAGAAGGAGAAAAGAAGTAAAAAATGAAAGAAAAATTTATTAGTTTATTAAGAAGTACAAATAGAGACGGAATAGAAGATTTGATTCAATTCTTAGAAAAATCAGATTTTTATAAAGCACCAGCAAGTACAAGATTCCACGGAAGCTATGAAGGTGGCCTATTAGAGCATAGTATGAAAGTATATGAAATATTAAAACATAAAGTAAAAAATTCAGTTTTAGACTTAAATGTTTCAGATGATACATTAATTATAATTGCATTATTACATGATATTTGTAAAGCAAACTTTTACAAAGTAGATTATAGAAATGCAAAAAATGAAAGAGGCGAATGGGAAAAAGTACCTTATTATACAGTTGATGACACAATACCATATGGACATGGCGAAAAATCAGTTATGATGATTACAGAGTATATGAAATTAACAGTTGAAGAAAAATATTGTATTCGTTGGCATATGGGATTCACAGAACCAAAGGAAGTTTATAATACATTAGGACAAGCATTTAAGAAATTCCCACTTGCTTTAATTTTACATGAAGCAGATTTAGAAGCAACATATTTTTATAATATTTAATTATACTACCGTATGCGAAACAAAAGAATTGGCAAATATTATCGCATACGGTATAATCATATCCAGAAGTGATGTTTAACTATATTTAAAGAGCAGAAAGGGGTAATAAAAGTGAAAATTATATTAGCATCAGGTTCACCAAGAAGAAAAGAATTATTAGGATTAATAGTTCCAGAATTTGAAATACAAGTAAGTGGAGCAGACGAAACCTTACAAGAAGGGTTAACACCATCAGAGCAAGTAAAAAGATTAGCATACATAAAAGCAAAAGACGTATTTGATAAAACACAGGGAGATAGAATTGTAATTGGTTCAGACACAATAGTTACAAAAAACGGTAAAATATATGGAAAGCCACACAATAGAGAACATGCCAAACAAATGATAAAAGAATTAATAGAAGGAGATAGAACACATTCCATAGAAACAGGCTTATGTATTCTTTCAGAAAAAGACGGAAAAATAAGAGAATACAATACATATGATGAGTCAAAAGTTCTATTAAAAGAAATATCAGACGAAGAAATAGAAAAATGGATTGACACAGGACATGCTATGGATAAAGCAGGAGCATACGGAATTCAAAATGAATTTTGCGTATTTGTAGAAAAAATTGTTGGAAATTATAATACCATAGTTGGTTTACCTACACATTTAGTCTATGATGAATTAAAAAAACTCAAAGAAATTTAATAAAAAAGGAGAATTAGAATGGGAGAATTGTGGGATTTGTACGATGAAAATAGAAATAAAATTGGAAAAACAGCAGAAAGAGGAGTAACACAATTAAAAGAAGGAGAATATCACATAGTAGTAAACGGAATAATATTGAACCCAGAAAACAAAATTTTAATAGACAAAAGAAATCCAGCAAAGAAACACGGTGGAATGTGGGAATGTAGTGGAGGCTCAATCTTAAAAGGAGAAAGTAGTTTAGAAGGAATACTAAGAGAATTACGAGAAGAATTAGGAATAGAATTTACAGAAAAAGAAGCGATATATTTAAAAGAAATTAAAAGTGAAAAAGTGCCACAGGATTTTAAAGATTTATGGTTATTTAAAAGAGATATAAAAGACGAAGAAATCACATTGCCAGATGGAGAAGCCATAGCATATAAGTGGGTTACAATTGATGAGTTTATGGAAATGTTCAAGAATGGAGAGATTGTTCAAACAGTAGATTTTGGAAGACCAGAATATGAATTAGCATTAGAAAAATTAGATAAAAAGTTGAATTAAAATTTCATATGGTAGGTGAAGAAATTGGAAAGCATTTACGATTATATTAATAGAAATATAAAAGAAAGCGGAATACTAAAAGAGGATTTTAACCTTGATAAATATACTGGATATCAAACTGATGAATTAAAATTTGCATTAGGGGCATTAGATGGAATAATGTATTTTCATTCCAAAATTAAAGTAGACAAGGAACAATTTTTAGTATTTCAAAGTGCAAAATTTGCACTTTGAAATTGCTTTGGGAAAAATAAAAGAGCTGGTATGCAAAATGATGCATCCAGTTTTTTTGTTTCTCTTGTTCATTTTTTTTTGATATGTTAAATTAAATGTAGTTTGATATGAGATTAACAAAAGAAAAGAGGAAAAAGCGTGAATAAAGTGGTGGAAGAGAATAAAATTGCACTATAGATTTCATAAAAGATTGTTTACGAAAAATAGTAACTTATGAAAAAAATATATTAGATGAATAGTATGATGATTCAAAAGAAAATGATTTAGATTTTGATTTTGAAGAAATGCGGTAGTGACTCAGGATATTTTAGTAAAGCGCATGGTAATTGTTTTGTTAGATTAAATGAAAATATGTATTGGCCAGTACTTTATTCTAGAGATGAACTAGCTAGTACATTTTTATCACAATTAGATACTGTATTTCATGAACTAAATCATTTCGAACAGGTTTTAAAGATGAAATCTGATAAATATGTTTTTTATAATAATTATAGAATGGCTCAGGAAGAAATTACTACATCAGATACAATATATGAAGATAATTATTGGAATATGCTACTTGAAATGGAAAGTAGATTGGCTGGCAAAAGAAGAGTTGAAGAATTGATAAAAAGTTTAGGAGATAATTAATGAATTTAAAGATTTGCTAGAGCAAATTTTGGAGAGTAAATATAAAAGAAGATTTGAAATGCTAGAAATGTATCAAGACGGCAGATATGAGGAAGGATATGAATTAATAAATTACAATTTACAAAAAGGAGTAGATGTACCGTTAAGAGAAGATAATGTTTCAGATGTAGAGAATAATATACGTCATTTATTTGTTAGAGAAAAGTTTATAGATGTGTATAATAAGACAGAGTCAGAGATAGATTTTAAAAATAGAGAATTTAATGAGGATGTTAAAATAAGTTATGTGCTTAATGCAGTTGCAACATGGAAGATTCCAAGTAGACTTTTTCATAGAATAGCTAGAACGTTTCCGAGATTTACAAGAAATAATTTTAAAGAGTTAGCTGCAGTTTTTAAGGTAGCTGAGGATTTGACGTTACCTGGAGGAAAAAATTATGTGACTAAGTTATATAATATTCCAGATGTGCAGAAAATTGTGGAGAAAATGTTTGAATCTGATGTATATAAGAAAATTGTTGAAGAAAGCAAGTTAAGTTCACAACCAGAGAGAAAAACTCAATTAGATTTGGATTATGAGATAGCGGATGAGTGATGTTTGAAAATGAAATTGAGTGAAGACGAATGGGTTTGTGGAATGGAAGAGTTACAAGAGAATGTAGCTCTTTTTTTTTCTTTTGGTGGAGGGGGAGTTGATGATGTTTTTGGGGAAAGTTTGAGTTAGGAAAATTCGATAAAACACGACCATATTTTGTTAATTTCATTGTCAAATTTTAGAATTTATGGTATAAAGAAGGTGAAATTTAATTATTTGGGAGATGAAAATTTTGATGAAGTATTTTATTGAGATGTTTAAGTGAGTTAATATGAAGTATTATGGGTTGTGAGATGCGTTACTTTTTTTATAAGAAATAATATATAGAAAGGAATTATAAATGGAAGAGAATGAGTATAAATTTCCTAGTAATAATATCTTAATGACAAATGATTTAAAAATTGAGATAGATAAGGAATATGAAAAAGTGAATATAGAGCGCTTTTTTGAAAGTTTCAGAATAGATATAGAGTGTAAAGATGTATATGTTGGAATAAATTCAATTACCTATGTATTGGATTTAAAATGCAAAAATAGAGTTAGCACAATAGAAAGTTATAAAGATGATTTATTATTGTATTTTAATGCAGTAGATATAAATTTTAAAGTTGCAATTAATGGAACACCTTATTTAGGAATACATATAATAAAAGCTAAAGATAAAACATTATTTTTAGGAAGTTTAATACAAGATAAGGAATTTGTAGAATCTACATGTAAAATTCCTATAATTATTGGTAAAAATTTTGAGAATAAATTGATAATAGAAGATTTAACTCAATTACCACATTTATTAGTAGCAGGTTCAACAGGAACAGGAAAAAGTAATTTTCTAAGTACAATTATTGTGGATATTGTTTATAAATTAAATCCAGATGAAGTAAAAATTTTTTTGATTGATACAAGAAAAACGAATTTTGAAAGGTTTAATTTAATTCCTCATTTATTAGTTCCTACAATTACAGATTGTAGAAAAGCTATTGGTATATTAGCTTTTTTAGAGCAAGAGATGAGAAATAGATATCAAGCTTTTAAAGAAAAAAGAGTGGATAATATAGATGAATATAATAGAATTTCTGAAATAAGATATCCAAGATTTGTAGCAATAATTGAAGATTTTTATGATTTAATGATGGAAGAAGGAAAAGCTGTAGAAGAATATATGCAATTATTAATTCCAATGTGTAGAGCTGCAGGAATACATGTGATTATATCAACTCAAAGGCCATCAGTTAATGCAATAACAGGTGTTATAAAAGCTAATATACCTGCTAGAATAACTTTTAAATTACCTTCTAAAGCTGATTCGAAGACAGTTATTGATATTGCTGGAGCTGAAAATCTTTTATTATATGGAGATGTTTTGTTTTCTAAAATTGGAGAAAGAAGTATAGAAAGAATTCAGACTCCGTTTATAAGTGATTTGGAAATCCAAAATGTAGTTGATGCAATCAAAAATGATAATATAAGGGAAGATTTTTTTCAATCTGATATTGAAAAATGTGATGAAAAATCTGTTAATGAAGAAGATGAAATAGATCCACTTTTATTTGAAGCGATAGAATGTATAATAAATATGGGGGCTGCAACACCTGCAATTATTCAAAGAATGTTAAAAGTTGGTTATGCTAGAGCAGGAAGAATAATAGATCAATTAGAACAGTTTGGGATAATATCTGGATATAATGGAAGTAGACCACGTGATGTATTAATAACAAGGGATGAATTTAAAGAATTGAGAAAAAAATTGGAGATTTAATATGAGGGTAGAAGGGGAAAATATACATATTATTATTTTTTTTTAATACATTGTTTGCTAGATTATCAATTAAGAAACTTATTAATCTAATGTTTGCTGAGAGAAGTATGTATGGATATATTAATGAGATAAATGCATGTAGAGCTTATGAAAAACATAGTGATGAATGGAAAGAGTGGAATAGTTGGAATTTAAATAAAGAAGATATATTTAAAATGATAAATTATGCTAATAAGAAAGTAAACTACGAAGGTTGTCCTGGATGTGCTTTTGCAAAACATGAATTTGCGTTGCCTTGTGGGATAGCTTATGAGAATGAAAGATTTACATTAGCGCAAGATTGAAAATTGCCAATTGAAGGTTTTATGATAGTTTCACCAAAGAGACATATTGAAAAATTGAGTGAGCTTTCGAGAGATGAGAGAATTGAAATGTTTGATATAGTTGATAGAACTATTAAGATTTTGAGAGAGAATGGTGTTTGTGAAAATTTCGATGTGATTTTTGAAGAGAGAGCGGATAGACATTTGCATGTATGGATTATGCCTAGACATGAATGGATGATGGGGATTTGCGAGGATATTATTGATAATGTTAAGGTCGTTTGTGATTATGCGAAAGAGAATTTTAGAAATGATAAAGTGTATGAGAGGATTGCTGAGGTTAGTGAGATTGTGAGAGAAGGATTTGAGAAGAGAGAGAGGTAATGGATGATTTAGTAAATTTGGTAGTTACTGCTAGAAGTGAAGCGGAGTGTTTAAATTTTTTGAGGCTAATTTATGAAGGAAAAGAGTATACTTGTGATGGCTTGAAGAAGTATGTGAATGAGAATGGATTGAATTTTGATACGGTTTTGAAAGAAACAACAATAAAATATAGAGGTAATTCAAAGAAATATTTAGAGTATGTAGATGAATTTAATGAAATTGGTTTTAAATTGCCTGCATCAGAATTATATCTGAATAAATATTCAATTGATTTGAGATATTATCGTGATATTCAGAAGGCATTGATGATTAATTTTGTTGAAAGAATTGAAGATGCTTTGTCTAATGCTAAGATTTATATTGGACAAGCTGAGTGGGTTTTGCCTGATAATTATGATGAGAATTATGTTATTACATATAATAAAAGAGCGTTGAGTTTTGAGAATGCTTGTATGAGTTTATATAGTTGTTATGATTATATGTTGTGCTTGGTTTATTCTTATTATAAGTATGAGGAGTTAATTGCTGGAGATAAGGATTTGGAGAAACTTCTTAAAGAGGCGAAGTATAGTAGAGTTAAAAAGATGCTAGTAGAAGAGATAAAAGATGAGCGAGCTTTGAGAATATTGAAAATATTAGATGATTTGTTGGTTAAGATTACTCAGGTTCGTGATTGGTGTAATGCGGTGAAGCATAGAGGTGGTATTGAGTATTATGGATTGAAGCCTAAGCATCTTTTTGGGGTGGAGGTTAGTGTTCATGGAAAAAAGGTGGATACTACGAATTTGTTTAGCTTGCCAGTTGTAGATATTGATGAGGAGATGGAGAGTGTTATGATGGCGTATGTGGCAACGTATGAAGCCGTTCAGAAGATTGTGATAAAATTAGAAAGATAGAGGAATAGGTTATATATTTGATGATAAGAGTTGTTTTGAAAATGAATTAGATGTGTAAAGAATTGATTTATAAAAATAGTTGAAAATATAAAAAAATAAGAAGACTCATAACCCGGAGGTCGTAAGTTCGAGTCTTACCCCCGCAACCAAACTTATATCGTTACAGCTATCTAAGTTGTAGCGATTTTTTATATTCTCCAATCAGTTTACAATAATGCTTAAAAATAGCATTATTATGTAGAATTGGGGAAAAGTTGGGGAAGAAATCTTCAAAAAACATTGATATTTCTAATAAATTTTCAGTAAAAGACTATGGGAAACCTAATTTTATATTTAGTAGTCTTTTACTTTTTTATCGTGAAAAATCTAATGACTTTTTAAATCACTTTAGTGAAATTTGAAAAAAGATTTTAGACTAGTTTTTTTGTAGTAACAAGTTTTGTAATACATTTCCTGCATTTCTATTATGAGAGATAATAGGGTGTACATAGAAATTAAATGTTGTTGTAATTTGTGCGTGACCTAATCTTGCTGCTACTACTGCTACATCAATATTTTGTGATATTAAAAGTGTAGCATTTGTGTGTCTTAATCCGTGAAAGTTAATTACAGGTAGTCCTATTTTTGCTACATATTTTACAAACCATTTGCTAATTGTAGAGGGGTACATAGGTTTGCCATCAGCTTGTACAAATAACCTATTAGAATTCGTCCATAATTCTCCGTAGAATGATTTTTGTTCATCATACCATAACTTATATTCTTCAAGCAAAGAAACGACGAAATCAGGAATTGCTACTTCTCTAATAGAGCTTTCTGTCTTAGGTGTTTTTGTAAATACACCTTTGTCTGCTAAATATTGACTAGAACGATTTATACTTACTATACCAGTTTTAAAATCTACATCTTGCCATTCTAATCCCATAAGTTCACCAAGTCTTACACCAGTAAATATTGTTAAGATGATTGCAACTTTATATTTAATTTGTTCTTCACTAAGTTCTGTTAGATTTTCTAGTAGAACTTTACATTGCTCATCATCGTAATATCTTCTTTTAGGCTTCATTGCTTTAGGTGGTTGAACTCTTTCTGCTGGATTAGATACAATTAATTGCCAATATATAGCTTTGTGCAGCATTGCACGAAGTAGTCTATGATGCTCTAATATTGTCTTACCAGATAAAGGTTTTAAAGTTTTCTTACCATTATTACTTTTCTTCCTAACTAGTTGGGTATCTCTACTTAATAAATCATAAAATTGCATAATATCTGTAGGTTTAATTTTGTTAATATAGAAATGTCCAAAGTAGGGAAGAATTCTTGTTTCTAACATTCTGCAATATCGTTTATATGTTGAAGGTGCAAGCTCTTTTGAACCATAATCTCTTTTCCATATTTCTGTGAATTCAGAAAATTTAAGGGATTTTCCTTCAATTACAAGACCATTTTGAACATCTGCAACAAATTTAGCAAGTTCTATTTGAGCATCTTTTTTTGTTCCGTGTATTGTTTTGGTATGCTTAATTATATTTCCATTTAAGTCATAGCCATTTGTACATACTAACCTGTAACTATCTTTTCCTCTTTTTTCAATACTCCCAGCCATTACCTTTTTCACCTCCTTTCAGGCATATCTATGGGTGGGAGAAAATGTACATATTGTTAACTGTAACTATTATGATACAATTGTTAATAAAGCACAAGAGGTTTTGGTATTAAATTTGGACAAGTTGAATAAAATAATATTAAGAAAATTGTCGAAACTTGTCATATCAGGAATTTGCTGGATTTTTTGCAGAAAATATGATATAATGCGACAGAAAGAAAGGAGATGTGATGTATGGAAGAAAAAAGCTTAGACTTCTTATTTAACAATGTATCATTATATACAAAGGAAAAATTTGAGATATTCAAATTAGAAGAAGATGAATATCATTTAAACAAGGAAGAATTTGAAAAATTTAAAAAATATATTCGGAATTAATAAAGAAAAAATAATAACATATTGTCATAAATGCAAAAAAGAATTTCCTTTTAATATTCAAATAAAATACATAGATTTTATGACCGATATAAATTTTACAACTGAAAATATGATTATTACAGAAAACTTTGCAAATGCTGTTGGAGGAAGAGTAGATGTAAAGAATGGAAACATTTGGGGAGCAATGCCACCATATAAAAAAGAAAAATTATATAATAATAAAATTTGGTATATTGAGTATTTATTTGAATGTACCAATAATAGTCAACATAGATATTTAATGATGATATCTATTGAACTAAAGGATGGATGTTTTATTGTGAGAAAAATAGGACAAAATCCATCAATGTTAACTATAAAGGGGTTCGACTTTGATAAATATAAAAATATTCTTGAAAAATTAAATGCTTATGATGATTACAAAAAAGCGGATTTATCAAATGCAGATCATTTCTTCGTGGGAGCATATGCATATTTGCGAAGAATATTTGAAAAATTAATTTTGTTTTATTTAGGAGAAGCAAAATTAGATGATAACCACATGGACACAAAAATAAATTTTGTTAAAGATAAATTTGATCCAAGAATTAGAGGCTTATTAAAAAATCTATATGGAATTTTAAGTAAAAGCATACATGAATTAGATGAAGATGAAAGTAAAGAATATTATATATATTTAAAAACAGTAATAGATATGCAATTAGAATATATGAATACTGAAGAAGAAAAAGAGAAACAATCTAAAAGGTTAGGAAAAATTTTAAATGAGATTGCAGGATTGATACAATAAAAATGTTTTAAATAATTAAAAATAATCAAATAAGAGAAGGTGAAAATAATTGATAGATACAATAATAAATATATTTAAAGGATTGACTTCAGAACAAATTGCACTTATATCTATATTTGTAACAGTATTAATTTATTTATTAGGAAATATAACGAATTAAAATTCAAAAAGCATGAATTAAAAAAAGAAAAATATATGGAATTTATAAATTTACTTAAAGAAACATATATAAAAGGTGGGGAATTGCTTTTAGACGAAGAAATGAAATCAAAGTTCTTTGATTTTGGTTCAACTATTTTTATTTATGGATCAAAAAAAATGTATAAGAAATATTGCACTTTTAGAGAATATTCGTCAGAAATAGTGAAAAAATGTCGATATTATGATTCACAAACAATATTATACATAGTTGCTGATATGTTAAACCAAATAAGAAAAGAGATTGGTTTATACAATTTCGAATTACCGTTAAAGTTTAAAGCAATATCTTTTTTTACAAATGGAATATATTTTGATCCAAATATAAATTACAAATGGTGGAAGTATAAAATAAATTTATTTTTAGTAAAATTTGAGCTTTCACTATATAAAATTGTAGAAATGCCTTGCATAAAAATAATAATATATTTTATTATTTTACCATTTAAATTAATAAAATTATTATTGAAATATATAGTAATGATACCTTTAGGTAAAATATTAATTAAATTTGGAATAGACAAAAGTTTAAATATAAAACATAAATAAAAGGTTATGCATTTGTGCGTAACCTTTTTAGATATTTTCATCTAACCATTTATTAAATTCATCATAAGTCTTTTTACCAAATTTAATATCATTAATAAATTGTCTAGCTTCTTTTTTCCATTTCTCATAGTTAGTTTTATAATATTCAATATTTGGATTTCTTTTTACTGTCATAGCTTTTTTAGCATATATTTGTCTGTATTTACCATATACAGGTTCTTCATTTTCTTTTCTTTTTTGGGATGTTTTAGTTCCATATTTTTTACAGGTAATATCTTCTGAATATTTACCATTACAATATAAAGTAGTATTCTTATCAGAGAAAAAGTATTTTCCACAAACTTGGCATTTTTTTATATAATCAATATCATTTAA
>ERZ824488.2959-NODE-2959-length-13802-cov-3.373900_pt1 | contig 13802 bp, 13 predicted proteins | sample MGYA00519936_ERZ824488 | MGnify/ENA primary metagenome ERZ824488 (study PRJEB31778, sample SAMEA3449153) | human gut metagenome | biome: human gut; feature: human-associated habitat; material: faeces | place: United Kingdom | collected 2010/2012 ... | reverse complement strand
TTGACGGCGTTCTTGATGCCGCTGACCGCGAACGACGCGTCTTTCAATTCGTCGACAATCCGGGCGGCCTGCTCGCCGTCGGCGATGGGGAGCTTCTTCTCGGGCGTGCCGTAGAACTTGGCGGCGAAGGACTCGCCGGACGCCTTGAACAGCTTGGCGGCGATGGTCCAGTATTCCTCGGAAACGAACGCCTCGATTTCCTCCTCGCGCTCGACGATCATCCGCGTGGCGACCGACTGCACGCGGCCTGCGGAGAGGCCGCTTTTGATTTTTTTCCAGAGGAAGGGGCTGATTTTATAGCCGACGAGGCGGTCGAGAATGCGGCGGGTCTGCTGCGAATTGACCAGATTCATATCCAAATCGCGCGGGTGCCGGATGGCCTCCTTCACGGTGTTTTTGGTCAGCTCGTTGAAGGTGATGCGCTGCGCCTTTTCCGAATCCAGCCCGAGTACGGCGGCGAGATGCCAGCTTATGGCCTCGCCCTCGCGGTCGGGGTCGGTCGCCAGAAGGACCTTGGAGGCGTTCTTGGCTTCCTTTTTCAAGGCGTTGATCAGCTCGCCCTTCCCGCGGATGTTGATGTATTTCGGCTCAAAATCATGCTCGACGTCGATGCCGAGCTTGCTTTTGGGCAGATCCCGGACATGTCCCTTGGAGGAAACCACCTTGTAGCCCTTTCCGAGAAAGCCCTTGATGGTGGGCACCTTCGTGGGCGACTCCACGATAACGAGTGTTGTCGTGCTCATCGTAATGCTTCATACCTTTCCGTCCGGCGCATCGCCGGCTTTGTTCATATCTATAATCTATTCTATAATCGGGTATCAGGCTTTGAGATATTTTCCGCCCTCAGCGGACCGAATATACTCCTGAATTTCCAAATTGGACAAAAGCGGCATCACCTGTGAAGGCGGCAGCTTGAGCGCGGCTGCGATTTCATCCAGCACCAGACCGTTGGCTGCGGCGGCGATGCAGTCGTAGACCCGCTTTTCGCCTGCCGACAGGCCGTCGGGCGCCGCAGTAACGGCCGGCGGACGCGTGGGCAGCGGCGGCGTGCGTTCCTCGCGCGCAGCGCGGCGCTCATACGCATACGAGCGCGGTGTGATGCGCAGTCTGGTCGGGTAATACGAGGCGTATTTTTCGAGTACCTGCGCCGGACAGGTCACGCACTCCACGCCGCCGCGGATGAGATGATTCGTTCCGTCGCTGCCCGGCACGAAAATACTGCCGGGAACGGCGTACACGTCGCGGTTCTGCGCGATGGCGCTGCGGGCGGTGATGAGCGCGCCGCTGGTCATTCCCGCCTCGGTGACGACGGTGCACAGGCTGATGCCGCTGATGATGCGGTTGCGTTCGGGAAACGAGGCGCCGCTCGTTGTACAGCCGGGATAGTATTCGCTCAGAATCAGGCCCTTGGATTCGATTTCGGAAAACAGGCCCTCGTTCTGCACGGGATACACGCGGTCGATGGCGGTGCCGAGCACGGCGACGGTGCTGCCGCCGGCGCGCAGCGCGGCCCGATGCGCGATGCCGTCCGCGCCCTTGGCGAGTCCGCTGACGACGAACGCGCCGCTTTTGGCCAGCTCGTACCCGAACCAGTCGGTAACCTCCTCCCCGTAGCGCGACACGCTGCGCGTACCGACGACGGCGACGCAAGGCTCGCAGTCCAGATTGGTGATGCGCCCGCGGTAGTAGAGTACGGCGGGCGGGTTCGTGAGCGTGCGCAGGCGGGAGGGATAGAGGTCGCTCTCATAGGTGAGGATGCCGACGTCCTTCTCGCGGCAGGCTTTGTAGATTTCCCGCGCGTCGGTCAGGTCCTTCTCCAGCAGGCGCTTCCGCAAGGCGTCGGAGAGTCCGGCGCGGTCCGAAAAATCCTCCTGCGCATAAACGGCGCCCGCGCCGTGATACGCCGAGATCAGCTCGCGCGCCGAAGCGGACGCGAAGCCGCACGCGAGAGACAGCCATATATAGTGCAGGGCGGTCTCGTCAATCGGCGTCGTTCGATTGGCCAGCTTACGGAACAGGTTCATCCGCTTTTCTCATCTCCCACATAAAAATCGCGGCGGCCACGGCGGCGTTGAGGCTTTCGGCACGGTCGGTCTGCGGTATGCGCAGGCAGCCGGTGCAGGCCGCGGCGACGTCCGGACGCACGCCCTGCCCCTCGTTGCCGATGACGACAGAAAAATCCGCCGGCAGCCCGCCGGCAGAGAGGTCAGCCGCCCCCTCGGAAAGCATCGCGGCAAAGACCGCGCCGCCAGAAGCGGCAACGGTGCGGACCTCGGCCGCCAAATCGTCGGCAAGCAGGATGTCCGTACACAAAACCGCGCCCATCGACGCGCGCACCGTCTTGCAGGCGAGCACGTCGGCGCAGTCGCGGCTGAGGACGACGCGGCCGATCCCCAGCGCGGCTGCGGTGCGGATGACCGTGCCGACGTTGCCGGGGTCGCGCACGCCGTCGAGCAGGATGCTGCGGCGCTTGGCCGAGGGCTTGCGGCCGGACACGTTCTCCGGCCATGGCGCGACAAGCAGGATGCCCTGCGGCGCCTTTTCCTCCGACAGCTTGCCGTAGACCTCGGGCGTGACGAGCGTCACCCTGTCGCCGAAGCCGGCCAGCAGCGCGCCGTGCGATTCCAGCGCCGCGTCGGTCGCAAAGACGCGTTCCACCGGACGGCCGTGGCGCAGGAATTCCTCCGCCAGATGGACGCCCTCGCAGAAAAACAGCCGCCGGCGCGCGCGTTCTGCGCGCTCCCGCAGCCGCACGACGGCTTTGACGGTTTCATTTGTCCTTGACGTGATCCGCTCCATCCCCAGCCGCGGCGTCCGCCGCACTCCTTCCCGCCGGCCGGCCGCCGGCAAACAAAAAAACGACTATTATAAATATAATAGTACGCTTTTTTGCCGTTGTCAATCTTTTTTTCCCAAAACGACGCGCTCGATTTTCTGATCGTCCTTGATGCAGGCGGTGGAATAGCCCGCATCCGCAAGGATTTTCCGCACGTCGTCCGACTGGCGGATACCCACCTCGAACAAAATCGTGCCGCCCCGATTGAGGATCAGCGGCGCGTTGCGGACGATCTCGCGGTAATAGCGCAGCCCGTCCTCGCCGCCGTCGAGCGCATTTTCCGGCTCGTAATGCACCTGCACGTCGAGCGCGGCGATGTCGTCGGTCGGAATATAGGGCGGATTGGAAACAAGCACGTCCACCCCGCCGTCCAATTCGGCGGCGAGCGCGAGATAGTCCTCCTCGTCGAGCACGTCAAAGCGGCGGACGGCGACGTTGTCGAAATCCTTCAGATTTTCCTCCGTGTACGCCAGCGCCTTGCGGGACAGCTCAAGCGCATAGCCCTTTTTCGGCTTGAGCGTCGAGGCGATTGCGGCGGCGACGCACCCGCTGCCGCTGCACAGGTCGGCGAAGCTGCCCCCCTCGGGCAGCGCGGCCACGGCGGCGGCGGCGAGAAACTCGGTGTCCCCGCGCGGGATAAAGCAGCCGCGCCCGACCTTGATTTCGCGGTTATAGAACCAGCACGAGCCGACGATATACTGCACCGGCACGCCGAGCGACAACTCGCTGACGGCCTCGGCCATCCGCCGCGCGTCCGCCTCCTCCAGCTTGCGGTCGAGCGACAGCAGCAGCGCGCTGCGGTCGCAGCCGAGGACATGCGCGAGCAGGATGTCGCAGAGCACGGACGCTTCGTCGGGCGCGAAGGCCGCAATCTGCGACGCGCAGACGCGGCGGAATTCCCCGACCGTCATTTCGCAGCCTCCCCGGCGCCCGCGACGGGTTCGGCGAGCACCTTTTCCTCCAGCGGGACGTCAAAGTCGGCGAATTCCTTCGGCAGCGCCGACTTGATGGAAACAATGGCGACCTCCATCATCTCGTCGTCCGGCTCCTTAGTCGTGATGCGCTGCATCCACAGACCGGGCGCCGAGAAAATGCGCGTGACCACGTTGTCGTGCTTGCCGGCGTACATGATATACTCGTAGCCCACGCCGACGACGACGGGCAACAGCAGCAGCTTCATCAGCAGCCGCATCCAGACCGTGTCCCATGTCAGCAGCGAATTGACCAGAATCGAAATGGCGATAATGACAAACATAAAGCTCGTGCCGCAGCGCGGATGGAAGCGGCGCTGCTTGCGGACGTTGTCAACCGTCAGCTCCAGCCCGTTTTCGTAGCAGAAAATGCTCTTGTGCTCCGCGCCGTGATACTGGAACACACGCCGGATGTCGGGAATCAGACTCACGACGAGCAGATACAGCACGAAAATCAGCATTTTGGCCCCGCCCTCGACCAGATTGCGCCACCAGCCGATGTCGCCCGCGAAATGCTCGACCAGCCCCACGACCTTGATGGGCAGATACATAAACAGCAGCAGCGCCAGCGCCACGCCCAGAACGACGCCCAGCGCCGAGGCGACGGCCATAATCGACTTGCCGAAATGCTTATCCAGCCACTTTTCGAACTTCGACGGCTCGCCCTCTTCCTCTAAACCGAGCATATCGGCCGACGCCGTCATCGTGGACAGCGACAGCCGCATCATATCGACAAAATTGACGATGCCGCGGATGACGGGGATGCGGAAGAACGCGCACTTCTCCTTCAGCGGCTTGTAGTCCTTCTTCCGCACGACGATGCGCTTGTCGTCCATCCGCCGCACGGCGATGGCGACCCCTTCCCTGCTTTTCATCATCACGCCTTCCATCACGGCCTGACCGCCGACCGTCCCCAGCCGGCAATTTTTTTCCTTTCCAGCGCCCAAAAAGCTCACCTCACTCCACCGAATTTGCAAAAAGCGCGCACATCCGCCTGCGGCGTCCGCTTTGCGGGGCGCGTCCTGTTGAAATCTTCACATTTGCTGATTATAATATATGCAGTACCGAAATAATACGCACACTTTGTAAATTCTTTTATGCATTTTGAAAGGCGTTGGGCTTATGAGCGATTCCGCCAACACGCTGTTTGAAAAAAAAGACGCGTCCTTCGTCTGCCTCAACTGCGGCTATGCCGTGCCGCCGCTGGGGTATTCCTCCCGCAACCACTGTCCGCGCTGTCTCTGCTCGCTGCACCTCGACGTCCTGCCCGGCGACCGTGCGAGCGGCTGCCGGGGCCTGATGCGCCCGGTCGCCGTGACGACCGACGCGAAGCGGGGCTTCGTCATCACGCACAAATGCGTCAAATGCGGCCACACCCGCAACAACCGCGCGCAGAAGGACGACGACACCGACCTGCTCATCCGCATGACAAACCCGCACTATTTCGACGGCGCCGGCAAGCCCTGACGCCGACTATGGAGGGACACATTCAATGACCGAAAACAAGCCTTCGTCCGAAAAGCGCATCAAAATAGACCCGTTCTACCCCCGTCTCGTCGCCGCCGGCCTGCTGGCCGCCGCGGGCGCGTATTTCTTCGTCCCCTACCGCGGGCCGGTGTCTGCGCTGTTTCTGGCCGTCGTCTCTGCGGCGCTCTGCGCGCCGATTCGGCTCGACTGGCGCATCAAGGCCGGCCTGTTCGCGCTGTTCGGCTACTTTTTTCATTCCGCCTTTGTGCGCACGTTGACGGACAGCCTGCTGTTCGCGCTCGCCTGCGCGGCGATAAGCGCGCTTTGCTGCCTCTGCCGGGCGCTGCTGCGGCGCAGGACGGCGAAGAACGTCCTCCTTGCGCTGCTGCCCGCCGCGGCCGCGGTCTGCCTCTCGCTGTTCTTCGCCGGCAGCCCGTTTTCCGCCTTTTCCGCCGGCGAAACGCTGTCGGATTATGTCAACTCCACCTATGCGGCGGACGAATTTGCCGCCTCCCCCGTCTATTATGACCGCAAAAGCGGCGAATACCGGCTGGACCTGCACGCGGAGGACGACCCGACCGGCGCGTATCCCATCGCGCTGCGCGGCGGCCTTGTCCGCGACGCCTACCTGTCGTACGCCGAAAGCAGGCTGCTCGAGGATATGCGGCTCGAGCTGGTTCAGGCGCTGCGCGCGGCGTACCCCTCCGAGGGCTATACCGTTGTTCCGGCGGGCATCAGCCGCTTCCCCGACGGGCTTGTCACACTGGCCGACGCGCAGGCCGACTATTCGGCGCGCGCTTATTTTGAGGTGTATATCTCCAACGACGTCACGCTCGCCGAGTTTTTCAAGCGGGTGGAGAAATATCTGAAAACGCTGTACGACGCGGACGCGGACGTTTCGCAAATCACCTTCCGCGGCGGCAGCCGCGGGGAGTACCACTATGCGGTCACCTGCCCGGTCACGCAGCTTCCCATAAACGAAACGCCGGTGTTCGACGTCAGCTCGCGGCTGGGCCGGCTGCGCTGAGCGCGTATCGCGCCTGCGGAAAGGTCCGGCGGCCGGCCTTGGGGAAGGCTGTCGCGGCCGGAAATATCAGGAATGTGGGGAACGAAATCTCGGCTTCGTTTCCCTCGTTTATACATTTTGCGCAAAAGTTCGGGCAACTGCAAATTGGATATTGACAATTTCGGCGTTTTATGATATTATGTTCACAAGCGGAGGAGGCCGGGTTCGGCATTGCTGCTGCGGTGGTTTTTGAGGTCATAAGCTGCAGCTGCAAAAACAGCCGTGCGGCGGTGGCCGCCGGGTCTTTTCCGACTAAAAACAAACATAGGAAGAAAGGAATGTAAAACCATGCGTACATTCAAAAAAGTCCTTTCTGTCGCTCTGGTTCTCGCGATGGCGGTTTCCTGCTTCGCGCTGACTTCGCTTGCGACGGAAGACTCCGCTACGGTCTCGTATGGAGACTGGGTAACGGTCGATGGTAGTACTGTCGACATAACAAACTGGACTGCCTCCGTTGATGCTAAAACTGCAAGCTATGACTACCGTCTTGGCTCCGATGGCGAAAACTTCTATTTCTCTTTCCGCACGAAGGACAGCCTTGAACGCAATGAGCTTGGTGATGATGTCTTCCGCATTTGGGTTCGTGACGATGCGACCGCAACCGTTTACACTGATTTTATCACCGTAAAGGTTGTAGAGGGCGTATTCAGCGTTTCAAACGCTAAATACAACTCTTCTACCACAGAAAACAAAGGCGAAAATTGGTCGGAGGAAAACATTGCGAAAATCAATGTTTCTTCCGCCAAAGACGGCGATTACACCACTGTTGAAGTTTCTTTCCCGTTCTCGATTCTGGACAAGGCCGATGAGTCTGTTGATGTTTGGGCTTCCTACTGGCCTTACGCACTTACGGATGCAACGTCAACCACTTGCCTGCACAGTGGCGCAGTCGGAGTGCTTAATGAGGAAACCGGCAAAGTCGATGGTTCCAAGGCGCCTTATACCGCTTGGAACACGGATGCAGACGCAACCCTCACCATTGCCGTTTCCACGGACGATCCTGTTGTCGAAGCCGATTTCGGCTGGGACATTGTGATTCCCGAAGGCGAGGCCGGTGATCAGATCGATGTTACCATCACGCTGAAAGGTCTGGCCGACGATGTGAAGTTGGGTCTGTTCTCCATGTTCGTGAACTTCAGCGACAATCTGGTTCCCGTTACCACGGAACCCGCTGACGAACTGGATCCCTTCTTCGAGTTCGCTACCACCGCTCCGCAGACCGCTGCCGGCAAGGACGCTTGGGAAAGCACGGGCGGCGAATATCTGGCGGACGACAATGCGTATTATCTCTGCTTCGGTTCTGCCAGCACAGGCGCTGCCAACGGCAAGCTCGTTCTGACGATTCCGTTCAAGATTGCAGACGACGCGAAGGACGGCGACGAACTGAAGGTTTGGATTTCCTATGACGAAGACCTTGCCGAGAAGATCGATGTCACGCTTGAGAATCAGGCTGATGATCTGTCTACTGCCCTCGTCGCCGACACTGCCGAGGCAACCGTTAAGGTCGGCGTGACCGATACGTCCACTGACGAATCCGTTGACGTTTCTTCGAGCGCTCCTGTTGATTCGTCCTCTACGCCTTCGACCTCCGATTTTGGCCTCGCTGCCATCATCGTTCTGGCCGTTGCTGCTGTGATCGGCGCTGCCGTGATCATCCGCAAGAGAGCGTAAGTCTTAAACTTCCGCGTGACCGCTGCCGCGGCCCGCGCGAACAACAAAAAGAGAACCGTGCAATGCACGGTTCTCTTTTTTATTACCCCATCCCATCCACGATTCGCCGCTCCATTGCTTATGCGAGCCAGTTCCCCACACGGTACACCGCCAGCGCGCAGAAATACGCAACAGCGGTCTGGAATACAAACAGCGCGGATGCAAACCTGCGGCTCGTTTCCCGCCGGACGGCGGCCATCGCGGCGACACAGGGCGGATACAGCAGCACGAACACACAGAACGCGGCGGCGGCCTGCGGGGACGCGAACAGCGCGGCGACGGCCGTCCCGCCCTCCGCGCCCGTCAGCACGGCCAGCGTGCTGAGCACGGCCTCCTTCGCCGTCAGGCCGGTGAGCAGCGCGGCGGTCAGCCGCCAGTCGCGCCAGCCGAGCGGCGCGAACAGCACCGAAAGCGCGCTGCCGATGTCCGCCAGCATGCTGTCCGCCGGCGACACAGCCAGCCGAAGCCGGAAATCAAAGCTCTGCAAAAACCACACGGCGAGCGAGGCGAGCAGGATGACCGAAAACGCCTTGCGTATAAAATCGCCGATCCGGCGGCGGATGTACTGCATCGTCGTCCGCAGGGTCGGCAGCCGGTAAGGCGGCAGTTCCATAAGGAACGGCGAATCGGCGGTGCGGAAAAGCGTCTTTTTCAAGACCTGCGCGGCAAGAAGCCCGACGGCGATGCTCGCCGCATAAAGCAGAAACAGCGCAAGCGCGGGACGGCGGAAAAACGCTGCGGCGAACAGCGTCAGCACCGGCAGCTTGGCGCTGCAGGAGACAAACGGCAGCAGGAGAACGGTCAGCCGCCGGCTGCGGGCGCCCGGCACGGTGCGGGCGGCCATCACGGCCGGCACCGTACAGCCGAAGCCAAGCAGCAGCGGCGCGAATGAGCTGCCGGAAAGGCCGAGCCGGCCGAGCGCGCGGTCGGTGATAAAAGCGGCGCGCGCCAGATAGCCGCTGTCCTCCAAAATCGAAAGCAGCGTAAACAGGACGGCGATCGTCGGCAGGAAGGAAACGACGCTGCCCACGCCGCGCACAAGGCCGTCGGTGAGCAACGCGCGCAGCACGGCGTTGACGTTCCAGCCGCACAGCAGTTCCTCCAAAAGCTGCGCAAGAGACTCCACGCCCTGTCCGGCCAGCTCGGACAAGCCGCTTCCGAGCGGACCAAAGGTGAGATAGAACACCGCCGCCATCACGGCGGCGAAGATGGGCAGTCCTGTCCAGCGGCCGGTGAGCAAACGGTCGGCGCGCAGGCTGACGCGGGCGGCGGGCGTGGCGGCGCGGTGCAGAGCCTTGCCGCAGAGGGCGGTGATGAACCGATACGCGTTGTCAATCATTGCGCTTTCGCAGTCGAAGCCGGTTTCCCGCTCGACGGCCGCACGCTGCCGCTCCAACAGCGCGCGGACAGACGGCGGCAGCCGCAGCCGCTTTTCCAGCGGGGCGTCGCCCTCCAGCAGCTTACGGGCGGCGAACAGCGGGGCCGCCCCGACGGCTTCGGCGGCCGGTGCGACGGCGTCGCGCAGCGCGCGGACGGCCGCGGCGCAGATGCCCGTGTACGGAAAGACAGACGAAACGCATTTTTCCTGCGCGACGCGGACGGCGGCGTCGGTCAGCGCGCGGATACCGCTTTTCCGCAGCGCCGAAACGGCAATGCAGGGCACGTCCAGCGCCGCAGAAAAGGCGGCGGTATCGATGTGTCCGCCGCCCGCGCGCATCTCGTCGGCCATATTGAAGGCGACGACGGTGGGCAGCCCGAGGCTGAGGAGCTGCAGCGTCAGATACAGCCCGCGCTCGGCCGCGGTGCAGTCGATGATGTTGATAACCGCGTCAGGCCGCTCGTCGGTCAGGAAGTCGCGTGTGACAAGCTCCTCCGCCGAATAGGGGGACAGCGAATAAATGCCCGGCAGGTCGGTCAGCTCCACGTCGGCGCGGTCCTTCAGAGCGCGGCTCGTCCGTTCGACGGTAACGCCGGGAAAGTTCCCCACGCGGGCGCGGCTGCCGGTCAGCAGGTTGAACAGCGTCGTCTTGCCGCTGTTGGGGTTCCCGATGAGCGCCAGCCTCAGCATGTCCGCCCGACCTCCACCTCGATGTATTGCGCATCGGCCGTGCGCAGCGAAAGCTCGTAGCCGCGCAGGCTCAGCTCCAGCGGGTCCCCCAGCGGCGCGCGCTTGCGCAGCATAACGGCGGCGCCGGGCGTCAGTCCCATCTCCAGCAGCCGGCGGCGCAGCGCGCCGCTGCCCGCGACGGCGACGACGGTGGCCGTCCGGCCGGTTTCCAGCGCGGACAGGGGGATGCGGTTGGGGATTTTTTCGTTCATAGGGATGACCGTTCACAGCTTCCGCTATGCGGAAGCTCCCTTTCTTACGGCTTTTTCGGAAAAAGCCCGCCGCGTCGGACGTTTTTCGGCCGTTTGACGGCCCGCACCGCGCACGGCGGGGGGGAGAATTTTGCAGCACCGTTTCTTATGCGGCAAATGCCGCAAAGAAACGATATTGCCCATATTGCACAACCTATTGTCCGGACGAAGCCCGGGCAGCGTGCGCAAAAGCGGACGCCGGATGCAAATGTTGAAACATTTGAATGCAATATAAGTTAGAAACCCGACTTTCGGCCGGATGGGCGCCCGTTTCGGCCGGCTTTTTCCTTAACAAAAAAATATGCCCGCCTCCGCACGTTTATGTTCGTTTGGAATATTTTCAAATTCGTCTGGCAAAACTAAGAGCGAACGAATAAACTATGGATAGGGCGTGTTGATCATGAATATTTGCATCCGAAGAGGCGATATCTACTACGCCGACCTCTCCCCTGTCGTCGGAAGCGAGCAGGGCGGCGTGCGGCCGGTTCTCATTGTTCAGAACGACATCGGGAACAAATACAGCCCGACGGTGATCGCCGCCGCCATTACGAGCCAGACCGGCAAGGCGCGTCTGCCTACCCACATTGCCGTTCAGACGGACGGCGGGCTGGCGAAGAACTCGGTCATCCTGCTCGAACAGATTCGGACGATCGACAAGCGGCGCCTGAAGGAAAAAATGGGCCATTTGGACGACCGCACGATGAAGCAGGTCAACGAGGCTCTGTACGTATCCTTCGGTCTGACAGAGGAGACGGCCGTTTCCTCCCCGGCGTAAGCGGCGGCATACGGCCGCGGCGGCACGGTGGTATTGCCGATTTCAAGATAAGCGGAGCGCTCGGAAAAACGAGACTCCGAAACGAAGGTTAAAAATAGGGGGCAGTCGGCTCGGCTGCCCCCCCTATTTTGTGGATGCGCCCGATGCGCGCACGCCTGTTTTGCGCAAGCGCAAAACCCGCCGCAGCACTTTCGGGCGGCGCAGACGTCCAGCGGGAACCGGCGCCCCTTTTGCGTGGGCAGCCGGATAAAAAACACAATCGGTGAAGATTTCTCCGCGCATGCCAATCGCAAGCGATAATGGAATACCCCCTATTCCCCACCGTTTGCTCGGCGGCCCGCCGCGCCTGCGCTTCGAAGGTACCGTGCATTGCCGTCCGCGTTCGGGCTTTCCGCAGAGGAGAAGCCCATGATGCATGTGACGCACTGTATTTACCCATAAGGACGATGCATACGCAGGAGGATTTCCGCAAAATCGATTTTATTTTGGACAGGCAAGCATCACGATACATTGATTTTGTTCGATTCGGGAACGCGGCAAAGGCGGATTTTGCCCTCCCTCTGCAAATAAAACAAGCGGGCGGTCAGAAAGAATTGACCGCCCGCTTATATGCTTTGCTGCGGGGCCTTCGCGCGGCGCGCCCTGCCGTTTGCCCGCTTCAGTCGGCTTCGCCGTAAATTTTCTTGGAGAAATAACGGTCGCCGCGGTCGGGAAAGAGTACGACGATGTTGCCGCGGTCGAGCTTCTCCGCCAGCCGCAGCGCGCACCACAGCGACGAGCCGGACGAGGTCCCCGCGATCACGCCCGCGCGGCGGGTGATCTCGCGCGCCATCTCAAACGCGTCGGTATCGCTGACCTTGATGACCTGATCGACGAGCGACATATCCATCGTCTTGGGAATAAAGTCGTTGCCGATGCCCTCGATGTTATAGTCGGCGTGCTCGCCGCCGCCCATCGTGCTGCCGATCGGGTCGGCCAGCACGCCCTGTATGGCGGGATTCTTTTCCTTCAGATAGCGCATAATGCCGGTGTAGGTGCCGCCGGTACCGGCGCCGGCGACGAAATAGTCGATTTCGCCGTCCATATCCTCATAGATTTCCCTGCCCGTGGACAGGTAATGCGCCATCGGGTTGGCAAGGTTTTCAAACTGGCGCAGCGAAACCGAGTTTTCAATCGTGCGCAGCAGTTCCTCCGCTTTCTCCGCAGCGCCGAGCATCCCTTTTTCACGCGGCGTGTGGATAATCTCGCCGCCGAGCGCGCGCATCAGCAGCAGCTTTTCCTGCGAGAACTTGGTCGGCACGACGAAGATTACGCGATAGCCCTTGCCCAGCCGCCAGCGCGAAGCCGAGGCCGGTATTGCCCGCCGTCGCCTCGATGATGGTTGCGCCCGGCTTCAACTCGCCGCGGCGCTCGGCGTCCTCGAGCATATAGACGCCGATGCGGTCCTTGACGCTGCCGGCGGGGTTCCACAACTCCAGCTTGGCGTAGAGCTTTACGTCCGGCTTGGTCTCGAACGGATGCAGACGCAGCATCGGCGTATTGCCGATCAGTTCACGGATGTCGTTATACACTCTCATTTTTACAATTCCTTTCGCTCAATCGTTACGGACGAGATGGATGGCAAAGCCGAGCAGCTCGTCCTCCAGATAGACAAAATCGGGCTTGCCGTCCTTGCCGAGCCGGAGGGTGGACGCGTCAAAGCGCACGCCCCGGCGGCCGAGCGAGAACATCGCGCGTTCGACGCTGTTGACGCCGACGGCGATATGTCCGTTCTTCCCCCGGCCCGCGCCGTGCATAATCTCCAAATCCGATGCGAACACCGAAACGGGGCCTTCCGTCCGGCCGAAGCCGAAGGCGCGGCAGAGGAAGTCCGCCGCCGCTGCGGCCTCCTCCCGTCCGGCGCTGTTGACGCCGATATGGGCGAGCCGGCAACCGAGCATCAGGGAAACGGCCTTCTCGGTCAGCGCGGTGACGGCGTCGTAATCGCCGCTGTCCACGAGCTTTTCGCTGACCATAAAGCTGCCGCCGCAGGCGACGACCTTGGGGAACGAGAGATACGCCAACAGATTCTTTTCGTTGATGCCGCCCGTGGGCATAAAGCGCACGTCGCCGTAGGGCGCGCTCATCGCCTTGAGCATCGCCACGCCGCCGCTGGCCTCGGCGGGGAAAAACTTGACCGTTTTCAGGCCGAGCGAAAGCGCCTTTTCGATGTCCGACGGCGTACAGACGCCGGGGAGGACGGGGACGCCCGCCTCGAGGCACCACGAAACCACCTCGGGATTCAGCCCGGGCGAGACGATGAAGGACGCGCCGGCGTCCTTCGCGCGCGAAGCCTGCTCGACGGTGAGGACGGTGCCCGCGCCGACGAGCATATCGGGCAGCTCGGCGGTGATGCGGCGGATCGCCTCCTCCGCGCAGGCGGTGCGGAAGGTGATCTCCGCCGCCGGCAGACCGCCGCGCGCAAGCGCCTGCGCAAGCGGGACGGCCCCGGCGGCGTCCTTTATTTTGATGACGGGAATGATTCCGATTTCGGAAATCCGTTTTTGCAACAGTTCCATATTCTGCACATCCGTTTCTTCCATAACAGTCCTTGCGGCATTGCCGCAAGGACCCTCTTTT
>ERZ824488.2957-NODE-2957-length-13810-cov-3.858597_pt1 | contig 13810 bp, 10 predicted proteins | sample MGYA00519936_ERZ824488 | MGnify/ENA primary metagenome ERZ824488 (study PRJEB31778, sample SAMEA3449153) | human gut metagenome | biome: human gut; feature: human-associated habitat; material: faeces | place: United Kingdom | collected 2010/2012 ... | reverse complement strand
TCTGTGCAATTTTTTATATAATAGAAAAGTCAGCATGACTTTCCTATTATATAAATAAAAAGACAAAGAATAATCTCTGCCTTTTAATTATTAATTTATTTATTAATGTTTTCCATAAGATCTACTTCCACGAGCCAATCTTCTATATCCTCTAGTTTTTCTCAATGTAGTAGTTACATCCTCAATTGTTTCAGCAATACTTGGTTCTTCCGTAATTTCAGTGCTTCTATCAGCAACCATATTTTCATCATTATTACTAACAGTTTTGCTTTCGTCCTCTGTATAATATTGTTTAACAAAATCAAAATTAGCATCTTCTTTCTGTAATTCAGTTTCTTTATATTCAGCCAATTTTCTACTTTTTAAATAATTAGTAAACGCAAATGTTAGCGCAAACAAAGTAATCAATCCAATTCCACCAAGAATCGCATAAATTTGTTGTTCATCAGTCAAACCAAACATACCAATAAAATTATCATAATTACTTTTTATAATACCTGCAACCTTAGTATCTTTCTTCTCTGTTTCAAAAGTTATAACATATCTTGAATACTCCTTTTCAGCATCTTTTACAACAATTGTTATTGTAGCAACTCCAGCTTCAGAAACATTAGAAACTGCCTCAACAGTTAAGTTTTCATCACTAGCCACTGCTTTGATTTTTTCTTTAATTTGGTCTAATTCAGCTAATGTTAATTTTTTGTCAACTATAACAGTATATTCATATACATCTGTTTTAAATTCTTTATCTAAAGTATACCCTTCTATTTCCAAAGAAGCAAGTCCAAACACAGCAACATTTTCTTGTCCCTCAGTTTCCTCACCTTCAATAACATTTGGAACTTCTTCCCCATCTTCAGAACTCTTTTTAATTACATTAACACTATATGTTTTTGAACCAGCAGAATTAGAAACAGTTACTTTAAAAACATTTGAGCCATCTTTTAAAGTTTTACTACCTGTTCCTGAAACAGTTCCATTTTTAGATGTAGCATAAACATTTATAGATGTACAATCTGTTGGAACTGCAACAGAATAACTTGTTTTACTTGGACTAAACCCTTTAAAATCATAAGGAGAAGTTCCAAAAGTTGCAAGTGTAGGTGCAGAAGTATTATTAGAATTACCTATATTTCCACCAGTGTTTCCAGAATTACCACCTGTATTAGTATTTCCTCCAGAGTTTCCTCCATTAGAACTTTGAACAATTCTTACAGATTTACTAGCAGAAACAGGTTGATCCCCCTCTGTAGCATAATCACCTACTGTTCCAGAAGCACTAATCGGAACACTTCCACTAGCTCCAGCTGTAAGAGTATATGAAAATGATGAATTATCTAACCACTCTGTTCTTCCACCAGAACTTACCTTTCCAGCTCCACCACTCAAAGTTACAGTTACTGTAAATGTTTCTCCAGGTGCTACCGAAGATTTTGTAGTTGAAATACTCAATGTCGCAGCATTAGATTTCACACTCATTAATAACAACAATCCAAATGCGAAAAATAATGCAAATATCATTTTTTTCCAAATAGTATCTTTCATTTCTTTTCTCCTCTGTTTTTTATTTTTTTAAAGCGTTATTTTACTAATATTCATAATATAATTTTTTATTTTCACATAATCAGCTGGAGAAATTGTCCCATCTTTATTAACATCAGCAGACTTTTGTGAAGCACCAGTAAGACTAGTTACACCCATTATATTATTTTTTATTTTTACATAATCTGAAGGAGTTATAGAACCATCTCCATTAACATCCCCTAATTTAACTGCAATATATGTTTTATTATCTATTGTAATACTCATGCCAGTACCAATGAAATCATTAGAATTTGAAATATCAGTACCATCTACTTTTTTAATAATAGCACCAGCATATTTTTCTTTTATATTTTTTACACTAGTTGCTGGAGTCATAATAATATCAGCTCCATCAACTTTAAAATCAGCTGTGTCAACATCTGGAGATGGATTACTTCCAGCACCCATATCAACTTGACCTCTATAATCAGGTAATGTACTATTAACACTTAATAAATATTCTGTAGCAACATATCCCTCCTGATATTTATAATTCCATGCTTTAGCACTTGCATTATAAGTTGTAGCAGAAACAATTCTCACCTTACTCCATGTTCCCTGATTACTTAATAACTCCACTACAGTATTTTTATACAAGCTTCCTATTTGATTTCCTCCTGGTGAAGATCTAAAAGAAATTCCCCATTCTTTCATACTATTTATATAATACAAAGATGATTGACTAGCAGTCAAAGATGTAGGTACAGGAACCGGTGTAGCTGGCATATTATTATAAACTGGTACTAAAAAAGTCAAATGTTCATCTAAAATGCCACTATCCAAATATATATCATACAAAGAACCAGCTTGGCCTGCAGGATCTCTTAAATTAGTCATATACTGATGAGTATAAAATTGACTAATTGGATATGTTCTCTGTCCCATTGATTCAGTTAAAATTTCATTACCAACAACATCAAATTTATAAAAATATTTTGTAGTTTGTCCAGCTGAAATATAACCATTTTTCAAAACTTTTTTTGCACCATCAATCAAAGCATATCTTGGTGTAGTCCATCTCAAAGATTTTGCCATTTCTAAACCTCTCTCAACAGCTCCATTACCATCAGTAGCACCATAATTATAAAAATTATATAAACCATAATAACCAGGAACTGTTCCAGAAATTGCTTTTGGTGTGCCAGTACGGCCTAACTCTTGAAAAATAGTTGCAACAATATGTAAAGGATTTATTCCAGCCTCAGAAGCAGCTGACATAATATCATCAACATATTGAGCTAAATACGTTCCATTTGTAGCACTAGCAACAACATCACGAGTAACACCATCTCCATTGGATAATTCCAAAAATTGAAACACCATTGCCTCACCCATAAAATTTCTTGGATCAAGATAATAATTTACCATCTTAGCAGATGAACAATAATAACCTGGGTCACCACTTCTTCCACATGTACATAAAACTTTAGGATCAACTGTACCAGATTTATAGGCTGTATTAACTAAACATCTATTTTCAGTAGAACTTGAAGTCAATTCATTCCAATCAATACCTGTATAATAAGCTTTAAAATCCCAATTAGGATGTAAATATTTCAAATATGCCAATTTAACTTGATAGCTTTCTGGAAAAGCACTAATTCCAGATTTTATATATTGTGTATACGAACTACTAAGACCAGTAGCTTGAACCTCTGATTTAACAAAAAATATTTGAATAAAACTAAATATAATCGAAACTACAAGAATAAAAATAATTAATTTTATACTTAATTTTTTCATTTGTTCCTCCTTGCCATAAACTTGGCTTTTTCTACATAATTAGTATATATTATACAATTTTCTTAGTCAACAAATTAAATATATTATTTATGTTACAAAAAATTTTCTAAAATATAAAAAACACTCTTTACAAAACAAGAAAATTTCAAATTTTTATGATATAATTTTACATATAAAATTTTGAAAGGAATAAAAAATGAAACCCAATTTAGAACTACTATCACCAGCAGGTGATTTTGAATGTTTAAAATCAGCAGTACAAAATGGTGCTAACTGCATATATTTTGGAGCAGATTCATTTAGTGCAAGAGCCTACGCCCATAATTTTCAAGAACAAGAACTAGAAAAAGCAATTGAATACTGCAAAATTAGAGGAGTAAAAACAAATTTAACATTAAATACATTAATAAAAGATGATGAAATAGAATCAGCATTTAATACAGCCAAAAAAGCTTATGAATTAGGAATTGATGCAATAATCGTCCAAGACCTTGGACTAGCAAAACAACTAATAAAAGCATTTCCTGATTTACCAATACACGCTAGTACACAAATGTCAGTGCATAATTTGCAAGGAGCTTTAGAATTACAAGAGCTAGGATTTTCAAGAGTCGTTCTAGCACGTGAATTATCAATCTCTGAAATAGAATATATTTGCCAAAACACAGACATTGAAATAGAATGTTTCATCCATGGTGCACTTTGCATATCATATTCAGGGCAATGCCTTTTCTCAAGCCTAGTAGGTGGACGCTCAGGAAATAGAGGCACATGTGCACAAAGTTGTAGACTTCCCTATGAATTAATTGAAAACGATAACAAAATACTAGACAAAGGCTATCTTTTAAGTACACGTGATTTATGCTCATTAGAATACATACCCAGATTAATAAACTGTGGAATAACTTCTCTAAAAATAGAAGGCAGAATGAAATCTCCCGAATATGTAGCAACAGTAACAAGAATATATAGAAAATATATTGATTTAGCACAATCAAATTCAGACTATAAAATAGATGAAAAAGATAAAAAAGACTTAATGCAAGTATTTAACAGAGGAAACTTCTCCTCTGGTCACCTAGATACTCACGCAAATAAAAAATTAATATATCCAGAAAAACCAAATAACATGGGATTATTTCTAGGATACATATCAAAATATAATCAAACAAAAGGACTAATTACGCTAAACTTAAATGAAGTACTAGAAATCGGAGATACAATTTCAACAGAGAAAGAAACAGGTACATACACAATTTCTGAATTAATACAAAAAAACGAAAATATCAAATCAGCTCAAGCAGGCACTATAGTAACTATAGGCAGAATGAAAGGAAATATAAAAGTTGGAGATAAAATTTATAAAATGTCCTCAAAATCTTTAAACACTCAGGCACGTTCCACATTTGAAAAAGATGTACAAACAAAAAAAATACCATTAAATTGTGAAGTAAAAATCGTTAAAAACTCACCTATTTCAATGCATATAAGCCAAGCCAGTGATATAGATATTTATAAAAAACTAGACATTTATTGTGAAATTGATTCAATCCCCACAGATTCAATCAATCACCCACTAGATAAAGAAAAAGTTTTATCTCAAATCACCAAAACAAACAACACACCATACTATTTTAAAAATATAAAAATAAAATTAGATGAAAATACCTTTCTACCAAACATAAAATCATTAAACGAATTAAGACGTACATCACTTGATTTAGTAGAACAATTTGCTAAAAATAAAATACAAAAAAAATCTAATTCTTCTTTAGAAAATATTATCGTTAGTAAACAACATAATCAAAATAAAACAATATCATTACTATTAAATAAATTAGATAAAACAGCAAATTATGAAATATTAGAAGGAATTGATAACATATACATTCCCCTAAAATTCTTCACTCTAAAAAAATATGAATCAATAATTTCTAATATAAGTCATAAATTCAAAACATACATATATTTACCTACAATAATAAAAGCAAATTATAGAAATATAATAATAACAAACATTGAAAACACAATTACAAAACATAATGTCAAAGGATTTGTTCTTTCAAATATTTCTAATTTTAAATTTCTGCAAGATTTTAATTGTGATAATTTTGAATTTATTGCAAATTATACATTCAATATATTCAACAAATACACAATACAAGAATTACAAAAATTAGGAATAAACAAATTAACAATCTCCCCTGAATTAGATAAACAAACTATCACAGAATTTGCAGAAATATCTAATCAAGAATTAATATGTTATGGCAGAATCCCATTAATGAATATGAACTATTGCCCATTAGGAAAAAGCAACCATTGTTATCCAGAATGCTCAATGAACTGTGCAACAGAAAATAGATATTATTTAAAAGACCGTATGAATTTAAAATTTCCTTTAATTCTTGATAATACACAAACAGTATCAACATTATACAACTCAAAAATAACATCAATAGCACCATCAGAATTTCCAAATGCATCAATTAGATTAGACATTCTAGAAGAAACAATTCCAGAAATTCAGGAAATTATAAAAGTTTTTAAAAGTGGAAAAAAACTTAATGGAAACATATATACAAACACAAACTTAAACAGAAATGTTTAACCTAAGCTCAAAAAAATGTCGCTAGAAAACTAGCGACATTTTTAGGACTAATATTGTTTTGTACTTAATTTAATAATCAAATTCATATCATCATCATTTGCTACTTTATTCTTTCGGATTGCACCACATTTCTTACACTTAAATATGATAACATATCCTTTTTTACCAATTTCTAAACCAATCGGTTCTAAATCACCGTGACAAGTCTCTGCCCTATCTCCAGGATTTATATCAACATGTTTAGAATGTAAACACTTGGGGCAATGGTTTCTACATGAATATCCAAGCTTTGGGACATGGAAACCGACAATTATCACATACAAATTCTTCATCAATAACTACAAAATTAGACATCTTTTTTCTTTTTCTCCTTATGATAAATGCTTCCACCTATAAACTCTCTTAACAATGAAGTATTAGGAATATCGTCATCTGGAATATCATCAAAATACTCTAAAAATTCAATCAACCTCTGAGCTTCTCCATACTCTTTATGCGTACGGTCAATCTCTTTTAATAATGGTATCGCATACTTTTTCTGAACAGCTAATTCGTAAATAAGTGAGGAATTGAACATATAGTCAGCCTCCTCTTGATATGGATAAATATATTTCTCCTCTCCTCTATTTACAGAATACCATGTTCTTAAAGTACTTAAAGCATCATAACCTCTGAATTTGTAATCTCTTACAATTCTTCTTATTAAACGAGTATCTGTAGTGGAAATCCTGTTAAAATAATCAATATTTAAAACAGTCAAATCACTAATGTAGATTTTAACTTTCTCATCTTTAGGAATAGCCTGAGTTAATCTATCATTCAAACAATGAATTCCTTCGATTACAAGAATATCATCTTTACCTAAAGACATAGTTGTTCCATCATATCTTTTAGTTCCAACTTTGAAATCAAACTTTGGAACTTCAATTGTTTCACCATTTAATAACTTAACCAAATGGTCATTAAATAGCTTTAAGTCAATAGTTTCAATACGTTCAAAGTCATAGTTTCCGAATTCATCTCTTGGTGTATCTTCTCTTTCAACAAAATAATTATCAACAGAAATAGTAACAGGTTTTAACCCATTTAATCTAAGAGCTAAAGATAATTTTCTTGCAAAAGTAGTTTTACCTGAAGAAGATGGACCTGCAATCAAAATCATTTTTACATTTTTTCTTCTGCAAATCTTATCTGCCAATATAGAGATTTTCTTTTCGTGTAAAGCTTCAGAAAGCAAGATAAAATCATTAATTTCTCCACTTTCCACTTTTCTATTAAGCTTCTTCACAGTTTGCACATTTAATAATCTATAAATATCTTCATATTCATCAAATGTAGCAAACATTTTCTTTGTTTCCTGATATTCTCCCATCTTTGTTGGTGTTGTTTTATCTGGATAGCGAACTAAATAACCATCTTTATAACTTTGAACATCAAAATATGGCACCATTCCAGTATTTATAGGCATTGGGCCATATAAATAGTTATAATAATCTTCGCAAAAATACAAAGAAACCTTTTTAGCTTTACTGCTAACCTGGAACTTTCCATATGCATTTTTACTATGATTATAAAAAGCTTTAGCTTCTTCCAAAGTCATAACAGTTTTTGTAATTGGTAATTTAGAATCAATAATTTCTTGCATTTTTTTCTTAACATTAGAAATTACTTCTTCAGTTATTTCCATGTTATCAATCTGACAAAACATAGCATTATGCAACTGATAATCAACAGTCAACAATGCTTTTGGGTATAACTCATAAAAAGCTTTTCCCATTACATACATAATACCTCTAATATATACACTTCTACCTTCTTTAGAACTTGCATCTAATAAAGATACTTCTGCATCCTCCTTTATCTCATAATTAAGAGAATGCACCTGATTGTTTACAATACAAGCAATATGATTTTCCTTAATATCATCTTTCAAAATCTCTACTACTTTAACAGGTTTGCTAGTTTCAAAAATTTTGTTTTCAAATATGATCCTCATAACTTATTCTCTCCTTTCCGTTAAAGTTTCTACATAATTTTATTAAAAAATTTATTTGATATTACGAAAAATTTTTTCGCAATATATAAATTTTAGAGAAAAAAAACAGGAACAATTTATTCCCTGTTTAGATATTATTATTCTTTTATATTATAGGTAAAATAATAGTACTACTCCACCAATAACTGTAAAAATAAATCCAAACATCTTTAGTACAAGTGCGCCTTCGTTTTGATCCCCAAAACTAAAAAATTTTTTAGTTATAGGTCTTGCATCATAAATTAAAATTATTCCTACTAAAACAAATATTGCACCTAACAATTTCAAAAATAAATTCATTTTCTACATCCTTTTTTACTCTAAATATATAAGCATTATACATACTTTCTACAAAAAAGTCAATCCTTTGCAATTTCAAAATTTTATCTAGATGCCTATATTACCGAAAAGAGCCTACCACAAAATTTGTGGCAGGCTCTTTCTAAATGCTGGAAAATTTATGCGTCTTTCTCATTCTCTGCATAGATTTTATCTACACATTCAAGAACGTACTCATAAGGATCTTTTCCTTCTGGAATGAAACCTTTAAGAGTTTCGTTAATTACTTTCTCAGTCTTTTCTTCTGGAAGTGCATTATCTGCAACAAATGCCTTTTTAAAAGCGAATTCATAAATACACTTTTTGGTGGATTCATCTGCTACCAGTTTTTTAAAAATCATATTTTTCAAAATTTCTGACTGGATACTCTCACCAACATGTGCCTCTTTTAAAAAGTTTACAGTTACAGAATAAGCATATTCTTTGTGAATATCCTCCACAATACCTGAGATTACACGTCTTACAATTTCGGTTTCTGTTAAACTTCTACCATCTTCCTTATCGTAAAAATCCTCATCTCTAAGTACTGTATCAATACACTCAAAAGCAAGGCTAAAACCATCAGCAAAAGTCTCTACAGACCCTGGAATTTTTGAGCACTCGACTGCTCGATCTAATGCTCTATCTAGCAGATATTCTGGATGATCAAGCATTCCATATACCGTGCCCCGAATAATATCATATCCAAGCATATTGTTCGGAATCTGTTTTCGTCTTATGGCTCCAGCTATTGCTGAATGTAATCTACCTGTGTCATAATTAACTCTTAATACTCTAGTTCCGTCTTCTCGCATTTTTATTACCCCATGCTTTCTCTTAGGCAAACTTGCCCGTTGCTAATATTATGTCAACAATAATATTATAACATCATTTTTCCAAGAAATCAACCCAAAATGTATTGATTTCATCGCAATTTTCGACATTTTACTATATTTTACATCTTTATTTTTCAAAAATATTCTATATCATACAATATCTTTCAGCACAATATTTTAAATCTCAATTCGATTACCAAACTTTTCATCAACTACCTTTTTTAAAGATTTATTCTTTTCTTTCTCTAGTTTCGGATCATCATTAATTATTTTTATTGCAATAGCTTGAACAGATTTTAAAGTTCCTATATCTTCAAATAAGTTAGCAATTTTAAATTCAGGAAGACCATGTTGTTTTGTACCAAAAAATTCACCTGTACCACGTAATTCCAAATCTTTTTCAGAAATAACAAAACCATCATTTGTAGAAGTCATAACCTTCATACGTTCACGAATCACTTGCGAATTTCCATTATACTTTAATATACAATAAGATTGGTATTCTCCTCTACCTACCCTTCCTCTCAACTGGTGCAACTGAGCCAAACCAAATCTCTCTGCATTTTCTACAACCATAATATTACTATTTGGAACATTAACACCAACCTCAATTACAGTTGTAGAAATTAAAATATCAATATCACCATTTTTAAAAGATTCCATTATTGCGTCTTTCTCTTTAGCTTTCATTTTGCCATGTAAATATTCCACCCTATAATCTTTAAAAACCTTATTTTTATAATGTTCTGCTAATTCCATAACAGACTTTGCATTTATTTCTTCATTTTCTTCAACCAAAGGACATACAATATAAGCCTGTCTTCCTTGATCAATTTGTTGTTTTAAAAAATTATTAACTCTTTCATCCATTCCTTTAGTAACAGCATAAGTCTCAATCTTCTTTCTATTTGGTGGTAACTCATCAATTATTGAAATATCCAAATCTCCATATAAAATTAAAGCTAATGTACGTGGAATTGGAGTCGCAGTCATAACTAGCACATCAGGATTATTTCCCTTTTCTGTTATAATACTTCTTTGTCTAACTCCAAACCTATGTTGCTCATCAGTTACAACTAATCCCAAATTATGAAAAACAACATTTTCTTCTAAAAGAGCATGAGTTCCAATTAGAATATCAATTTCACCCGCTTCTAATCTTCTTAAAATATCCTCTTTCTTTTTCTTAGTAATTCCACTAATTAATAATTCGCATCTAATACCTGCATCTTTTAAAATCTCTGTAAAACTCTCCAAATGTTGAACTGCTAAAATAGCAGTAGGAGCCATTATAGCAGATTGATATCCACTTTTTACACACTTATATGCAGCAATTAAAGCTACAACAGTCTTTCCAGAACCAACATCACCTTGAAGCAATCTATTCATTGGTTTTTCGCTTTCCATATCATTATCAATTTCTTCTAAAACTCTCAATTGAGCCTTAGTCAATGAAAAAGGTAATTTATTTATAACATCAGACATTTTAGCATCTTTATTAAAAACAATCCCCCTTCTCTCTTTTGAATACTGATTTTTCAAAGCAAGTAAAGCAATCTGCATAGAAAGTAATTCCTCAAAAACCAATCTTTTTCTAGCCAACTCAAAATCATCAAAACTATCAGGAAAATGAATTTGATTAATAGCTGTATTCAAATCCAATAATTTATACTCATCAACTAAATATTCAGGTAAGCTTTCTTCAATTTTTCCATCAATCTCATGTAACCCATTTTCAATAATCTTTCTTAACATAGTTTGAGAAAGTTTATAAGTAGATGGATAAACAGGAATTATTCGGCCTGTATTTTTAGTTTCATCAGCCTTATCATATACAGGAGAACTCATTTCCACTCTATTACCTTTTTTAGAAACTTTTCCATAAAACTTATAATATTCCCCTGGCTTAAACATTCCCTTTAAATAAGATTGATTAAACCAAGTCATCTGACAAATACCAGTATCATCCCTAGCATTCATCTTTAATATTGTCATATTTCTTCTAATCCTAACTTCACTAACCCTTGTTACAGGCATAACCTCAATTAAAGCCTCCTCACCATCAACAAGTTCTTCTATTTTTTTAGGAATGCTCCTATCCTCATATGTTCTTGGATAATATGTAATCAAATCATTCAAATCAAAAATTCCAAGTCTATTTAAAAGTTTTGCTCTTGCTTCCCCAACACCTTTTACATATTGTATATTTTTAGTTAAATCAGCCATTTCATATCCTTTCTATTTTTTATATACCAAACACTTTTTCTCTTTTATTATGATACACTAAAAGAAAAATAATATCAATGTTTTTATTGTGTATTATAAAAAAACATTATATAATTAAAACAACTCATATTTAATCACAAAGGAGGGATTCATATGTCAAGTGATTATTGGGAAATGACCTACAGTGACTCATTAAAATATGAACTAATGCAAATATCATCGTCATTACAGCGGACATACTTCCTACACGTATTTGACAAAATGGGAAAATACGTTATTGAAAATGATGCAGACGGCATGACATTCAGAGAATACTTCGACATATTTGAGCGGTAAAACCTCCTCAAATCCAAAAAACGTAACAGCAACTACTGTTACGTTTTTTACATAATAAAAACACATATTCCCATTCTATAAATATAATATCATCAAAATCACCAAACATACTTAATCAAAAAATAAAAAACCAAAAAAATCTCAACAAGCAAAATAACAGGAAAACCAATCGTAAAATACAACTTCCTAGTCTTATGTCTAAACAAATACATTCCAGCAATAGTACCAAAACCACCACCCAAAAGAGTAATAGTAAACAACGACTTCTCAGGAATACGCCAAGAACCACGTTTAGCCTTAAACTTATCAATACCCATTGCACAAAAACCAACAAGATTAATAACAATCAAATACAAAACCGCAAACTGCCACGTAAAAATCAATCCATACTCTCCCATAGCAAGCACCTCACTTCCCACAAATATTACAACAATACACTAAAAAACTAATCAATAACACAAAAATCAAACCCATCAGGCTTGAAAAGATTGCTTCAAATACAAAACAACATTAGATTAAAAGCACCTAGGCATATAACAATTACAAAATCATTTAAAACAAAAGCAGCACAATACCCAAACCCATCGGGCTTGAAAAGATTGCTTCAAATACAAGGCAACATTAGTTTGAAAACACCGGAGCGTACAAAAGTACGTGAGGATTTTTCAAACCAATGTTAACACAGTATTTGAACAATATCTTCAAGCGCTAAGCAAATAGAGACATCTGGTTACTCTGCGTCATCCCCTTCAAACAACCAACCTTAGAAAGAACCTCAACAACAGACTTACCAATCTTCGACCTCAACTGCAAATCATCAATACACATAAACTTCTCATCCTCCCTAGCAGACTGAATACCAAGAGCAGCAACAGTACCAAGGCCAGGAACACTATTAAGAGGAGGTCTAATACCCTCAGGCTCCAATCTAAACTTAGTAGCATCAGACTCATACAAATCAACAGGCAAAAACTTAATACCCCTCTCATACATTTCCAAAACAAGTTCCAAAACAGGATACATATCCTTATCCTTAGGAAGTGCAGCATTACCAGCCATATCAATCTCACGCATCTTATTCAAAACCTTCTCCTTGCCATGGCACATAATATCATAATCAAAACCATCAGCCCTAATAGAAAAGAACGCCGTATAATACGCCTCAGGTTTATGAACCTTAAACCACGCAATTCTAAAAGCATTAGTAACATATGCAGCAGCATGAGCCTTAGGGAACATATACTTAATTTTCTCACAAGACTTAATATACCAATCAGGAACATCATGCTCCTTCATCAAATTAACAAAACCAGCCCACTTCTCAGGATCCTTTAAAGCCTTACCCTTACGAACAGTCTCCATAATTTTAAAAGAAGGATTTGGAGGCAAGCCCTTTTTAATCAAATAAATCATAATATCATCTCTACAACAAATAGCATCCTCCAAAGTAATAACACCCTTATCAATAAGTTCCTGAGCATTATTAAGCCACACATCAGTCCCATGAGACAATCCTGATATACGAATCAATTCATCAAACGTCTTTGGTTTAGTATCAACCAACATTCCCCTAACAAACTTTGTACCAAATTCAGGAACACCAAATGTCCCAACATCAGAATGAATTTGTTCTGGAGTAACACCTAAAGCCTCTGTAGAAGAAAAGATAGACATTGTTTCTTTATCATCAAGAGGAACTTTAGTAGGATCAAATCCTGTCAAATCAAAAAGCATACGAATCATTGTTGGATCATCATGACCAAGAATATCTAATTTAAGCAAATTCTGATCAATAGAGTGGTAATCAAAATGAGTAGTTATTATATCTGAATTAGGATCATCAGCAGGATGTTGAACAGGACAAAATTCAAAAATCTCTCTACCCTTTGGAACAACTATAATACCACCTGGATGCTGACCAGTAGTTCTCTTTATACCTGTGCAACCAGAAGAAAGTCTAGCAATCTCTGCATTAGTAACAGGAATATGTCTTTCCTCATAATAATTTTTCACATAACCAAAAGCTGTTTTATCAGCAATAGTACCAACAGTACCAGCCTTAAAAGTAGTTCCTTTTCCAAAAATTACTTCTGTATATTTATGAGCCTTTGCTTGATATTC
>ERZ824488.2955-NODE-2955-length-13817-cov-3.548685_pt1 | contig 13817 bp, 9 predicted proteins | sample MGYA00519936_ERZ824488 | MGnify/ENA primary metagenome ERZ824488 (study PRJEB31778, sample SAMEA3449153) | human gut metagenome | biome: human gut; feature: human-associated habitat; material: faeces | place: United Kingdom | collected 2010/2012 ... | reverse complement strand
TTGGGCGTGACGTCGATCTCCTCGAACTCGGTGAAGTTGCCCTCCTCGTCCATGGAGTCGTCAATCGGCACGAGCTTGTACACGTAGATCTTGCCCGTCATGCGGTCGATCGTGACCTTGGCGCCCCAGTCGAGGTGCATGAGGCTCGCGTAGCTCTGGGCAAGGGACTGCTCGAGACGGTCGAGCAGGTAGAGCTCGTCGATGTGCTTCTCCTGGCACAGCGCCATGAGCGCTTCCATCATCGCAGATGCCATGTGTCGTTCCTTCCTGGCCTGTATAGCATTCGTGGCGCAGCGCGCCAAACGGTCATTCCTGAGATCTGGGGGCTACTCGCCCTCGTGGCCGGCCTTCTTTGACTTGGCCGAGCCCTTCTGCTGCTTCGAGAAGGTCTTCTTCTCGCCCTTGGCGAACGTGGGCTTGATGTTGCAGCGACGCACCTCGTCGAGCGCGATGCTGACCTCGCCCTCGTCCGTGTCGAGGACGACCTGGCCCTCGCGCATGCCCACGAGCTTGCCCGAGAAGCGCTTGCGACCCTCCATCGCGGTCGTGGTGAGGGCGACCTGCTCGCCGGCGAAGCGCTCGAAGTCGCGCTCGCGACGCAGGGGGCGGTCAAGGCCCGGGGAGCTCACCTCAAGCGTGAAGGAGCCCGGGAACGGATCGACGACGTCGATGACGTCGGAGACCCACTCGGTCTGCGCGGCGACGTCATCAAGCGAAATGGTGCCCTTGCCCTCGTCGGACCAGTCGAGACGAACGCGCACGGTCGGCGCCTTCGTGCCACCAACGACCTCGACGTCGACGACGTCGACGCCATGGGCGGCGCCCGCCACCTCGAGGGCCTCGAGTATGGCCGCGGCCTTGTCCTGCGCCATCGGGCCTCCCTTCCTTCCATGCCGTGAAAAACACGGCCCACCTACAGACAAAGAGATGCGGGGCGAAAAACTCCACCCCACATCCCTCATTCCGTGCAAACTATCAGAAGAAGTGTATTAAACAACCTGGTAGCACGTCAAGTCGCATTTGTGATGCTCCCGTGATGAAGCGTGAGCTCACTGCTGGGAGGCCGCGACGTCGATCGTGACCGTGGACCCCGAGGCAACGCGGGCGCCGGCAGACGGCGCCTCGCTTACGACCTTGCCCGGGTCCTGGTCGGTAGAGGTGACCTCGTTCACGCCAACGGAGAAGCCGCACTCCTCGAGCCTGGTCTGGGCGCTCTGGGCGCTCCACCCCACGACGTCTGGCACCGTACGCCCGCCGATGATCTCGGCGCGATAGGCCACGAAGGCAACAGCGGCGCAGAAGACGGCGACGAGGACGAAGGCGAGCAGGATCCTCGTGACGCGCTTCGTGGTCTGGGAGCGGTCGCGCCTGCCGCGACCCCTGCCGGAGAGGCCCTCGACGCTTCTTCTCGAGGCGGCGGCGCGCTCCGCCAACTCTCGGGCGGCAAGCGGGTTGGAGCGAGAGGCGCCGGCGCCAAGGCCCCGGCCGCACGCCGGGCAGCGGGCCGGAAGCAGACCCTCCCCCAGGTCGGCTCCGCAATGCGGACACTTCATGCGCAACATCCCTCCTCAAGAAGGTGGGACCCAGCGAAGGGGTCCCACCGGCAAAAACCTAGTTGGCGACGACGTTGACGAGCTTGCCGGGAACGACGATGACCTTGCGGACCGTCTTGCCCTCGAGCTGCTCGGAGATGGCCGCAAGCGCAGCCTTCTCGGTCTGCTCGCGGGTGGCGTCCGCGGCGATCGTGGCGTGGCCACGCACCTTGCCCATGACCTGCACGGCGATCTCCACCGTGTCGGCCTTGGCAAGCTCGGGGTCGAACTCGGGCCACGGCTCGTTGTACACGGAGCCCTCGAGGTGGAGCGCCTCGTGGTAGAGCTCCTCGGCCCAGTGCGGGCAGATGGGGGCGAGCATGGCCACGATGTCGTTGGCCACGCGGAAGTCCAGGCGGGCGTCGCGCACGGAGGCGTCATCGTTCACGTACTTGCTCGCGGCGTTGACGATCTCCATGACGGCGGAGATGGCGGTGTTGAACTGGCCGCGGTCAAAGTCGGAGGTGCACTTGAGGCCCATGCCGTTGAGCGTGCGGAAGAGCTCGGCCGCGGTACCCTTCAGGGCCTTGTGGTCGACCTCGCCTGCCTCGGCGTTCTGGGAGAGCTGCCAGACGATGTTCCAGGCGCGCTTGATGAAGCGGTTGGCGCCGGCGACGGCCTTGGGATCCCAGTCAAAGTCCTTCTCGGGAGGGGCGATGAACAGAATGGCGAGGCGCATGGTGTCCGCGCCATAGGGCCCGATGACGCTGGAGGGCGGAACGACGTTGCCCTTGGACTTGGACATGACGTCGCCATGCTCGTCCTTGACCATGCCCTGGCAGAGCAGGTTGGTGAAGGGCTCGTCCTCGTCAATCATCCCGAGGTCGCGCAGGACCTTGGTCCAGAAGCGGCTATAGAGCAGGTGCAGGATGGCGTGCTCGATGCCGCCGATGTAGTTGTCCACCGGCATCCAGCGGTCCACGGCCTCCTTGGAGAAGGGGGCCTCGTCGTTGTGGGGGTCGCAGTAGCGCAGGTAGTACCAGCTGGAGCACGTGAAGGTGTCCATGGTGTCGGTGATGCGCTTGGCCGGCTTGCCGCACTTGGGACAGGTGGTCTCGTAGAAGGGCGCGTACTCGGCCAGGGTCTCGCCGGCGCCGAGGTCCAGGTTGTCAGGCAGGGTGACGGGCAGCTGGTCATAGGGAACCGGCACGTCGCCGCAGCAGTCGCAGTGGATCATCGGGATGGGGTTGCCCCAGTAGCGCTGACGGGAGATGAGCCAGTCGCGCAGACGGAACTGGACCTTCTCGCGGCCAAGTCCGCGTTCGCCCAGCCAGCCGATGATGGCCTTAACGGCCTCCGAGTGCTTGCCGCCCTTCATGCCGGTGAACTCGCCGGACTGCACGAGGTAGCCCTCGGCCTCCATGGCGTGGTCCCAGTCGACGGACGTGACCTTGAGCTCCTTCTCGTCCTTGAGCTGCTCGTAGAGCGGGTCGTCCTTCTCGCAGATGATCGGGGCGATCTCGAGGCCGTACTTCTTGGCGAAGTCGAAGTCGCGCTGGTCGCCGCAAGGGACGCCCATGACGGCGCCGGTGCCGTAGTCCATGAGGACGTAGTCGGCGACCCAGATGGGGGCCGGACGGCCGTTGATGGGGTTGATCGCGTAGCGGCCGGTGAAGACGCCGTGCTTCTCGCGCTCGGAGCCCTGGCGGTCGACGGAGGAGACCTTCTCGGTGGCAGCCTTGAGCTCCATGAAGGCCTGCTCGTGCTCGGTACCGGCCACAAGCTCAGCGGCAAGCGGGCTCTCGGGCGGAAGCAGGAAGAAGCTCACGCCGAACAGCGTGTCTGCGCGCGTCGTGAAGACGGTGATCTTGCGGTCGGTGGGCGTGACGCCGTCCTCGGCGGCAAGGGCGAAGTCAATCTCGGCGCCCTCGGAGCGGCCGATCCAGTTGCGCTGCTGGGCCTTGACGTTCTCGGGCCAGCCGGTCAGCTTGTCGAGGTCGTCCAGGAGCTCCTGGGCATAGTCGGTGATCTTGAGGTACCACTGGGACAGCTCGCGCTTCTCGGGCACAGAGCCGCAGCGCCAGCACCTGCCCTCGACGACCTGCTCGTTGGCGAGCACGGTGTTGCATGACGGGCACCAGTTGACGGGCGAGGTGGCACGGTAGGCCAGGCCCTTCTCCCACATCTTGAGGAACATCCACTGGCCCCACTTGTAGTACTCGGGGTCGCAGGTGTTGAAGGTGCGGTCGTAGTCATACGAGAAGCCCATGCGCTTCATGGTCTTGACGGCCTGAGCGATGTTCTTGTGCGTCCAGACGCTCGCCTGGGTGTTGTGCTTGATGGCGGCGTTCTCGGCGGGCAGGCCGAAGGCGTCGAAGCCCATGGGGTGCAGCACGTCGTAGCCGCGCATGCGGGCCTGACGAGCCATGGCGTCGCCGATGGTGTAGTTGCGGGCGTGGCCCATGTGGAGGTCACCCGAGGGGTACGGGAACATCTCCAGCACGTACTTCTTGGGCTTGGAGGGGTCCTCGTCGGTCTTGTAGAGCTCCTCGTCGGCCCAGGTCTTCTGCCACTTGGTCTCGATGCCCTCGGCGTCGTAGGCCGGGATCTCGAAGGTGCTTTTAGCGTCGTCGCACATGAAAGCGCTCCTTTACCTGCTTATACGGTAACTTGATGATTGTAGCAGGCATCAGGCGCCATAAGGCCCCCGTCGCTCGCAGGTTACAAAGTCGGGCTACTTCCGGAGTTCCTTCTTCATCGCGTTGTAGCCGATCATGACGGTCCAGACATAGGCGCAGGTCTTCGGGATCATCAGCATGCCGATCATGGGAACGGCCTCGGCCCACAGCACGACCGGGATGTAGAAGCCGAAGCTGAGCACGATGGTGAGCCACATCCAACCGAAGGCCTTGTCGCCCCTCTCTTTGGCGCTGCGATAGAACAGCACGATGACGAGGACGCCAAGAAGCGCGAAGGGGATGTTGCGGCAGATGCCCCAGATGAGCGGAGAGCGGTCGGTGAGCCACTGGTTCTGCGGCATCATGCACAGGATGACGCGGGCGACCGACAAGGCGTATACGGCGACGGATAGCGATTTTTGACCCTTGACCTCATAGCGCTCGCGCCACACATAGTAGAGAAGGACATAAAAGACCGTCATGGTCACTGAGGTGATCCACTTGCCGACCCCCAGCTGAAAAGCGAAGGAATCAAGGCCGGTGGTGCACAGGGCAATCGCGCGAGGAACGAGGTGGAAGGAGTCGCCCGCGCCGAGCACGACCGCCATCCAACCGAAGAGCTCGAACTGGCGGGAGCCCTTGGCGCCGCGAATCATTCGAATGCCGACGGTGAGAACCGTCACGAGATAGCAGATATCAAACAACGTCTCGACAATGGCCTGCATGGCATATCTCCTAACCGAATTGATTGAACCTTGTTCACTTTGATGGCAAAAAGAGACCCGCCTGGCCGCGGGCGCTTGTTTAGTAGATGGTTCGGCGCACGATCTCCAGAACCGCGGAGGAGTCAAAATCCTGCCTCACGGCAGCAGACAGCATGAGCGAGAAGAGCGCCTGAGCGAAGGCGTCCGGCGTAAGGTCGACGGTAAAGGCGTCGGGGCGCACCTTCCCGTCCCGCAGCAGCACCGCCCGAAGCTCGTCGAGGATGTGCTGCCACGCCTGGCGCATTTGGCGCTTGCCGTCCTCCGTGTCCTGCTGCATGAACCCGAGCGAGTGGTGGGTGAAGAAGCCCGGGTAGCGTTCGCAGCCATACTCGAGCCGCCCAAACATCCACTTGACGCTCGAGAGCACGTCCGCAAAGACGGACACATCGTCCGGACGGTGGAAGATGTCTTCCCAGACGCTCTCGACGGTGGCGCTCATCAACGCCGACTTTGACTCGAAGTAGTTGTAGATAGAGCCGACCGAGACACCGCATGCAGCGGCGAGTGAGCGGATATTGACCGTTGCCCATCCGTTTTTCTGGATGAGCTCGCGGCTCTTCTTCAAGATCTCCTCTTTGGATGTGACGACCGTGTTCATCTTTCTCCTTCAATATGAACAACGTTCATTTTGACCTTATCGAGCTCACCGTCAATACTGATTCCCATCGCCTACAAAGAGTCGACAAAAGCCCCGGGGCCGCAAGGGAACTGTCTCCCATTTCTCGCGTCCAAGAAATGGGAGGCAGTTTAGAGCCGGGGGCCCTTGGAAGAGCGGGCTGAGGTCCCAAGTGGCCGGGGGCTACGCCTCGACCTCGTCGTTCTTGTCGCCAGTCTCGCCCTGCGCCTCGTCAGAGACCTTTGCCTTGGTCCTGCGCATGTTGCGGACGATTGCCCATGCGCCTGCGACCGCAGCGACACCTGCCACCACATCGACGCCTGTCAGGGCCTTCTGCCAGGTTGCCATTGCGGGGACAACCTCCGTAGTGGAGGAGATGCCGTTCATGGCAAGACTGCGGGAAACGGCATAGAGAATGTGGCGGGAGGCCTCGCGCAGCTGGCACATGACGGTGGGGTTGGAGGCGTAGCCATCAATCTGCCAGTTGTCGGTGCCGGAGTTGAGCCACAGGTCGGTACCCGCCCCAAGTCCCGCTCGGATGGCCAACAGCGGGAAGGCCTGCGGATAGGAAGCCTGGTCGGTGATGACCACGCCGCCAAAGCCCCACTCGCCACGCACCACGTTGGTGACAAGGCCCCTGTGGTCGCCGGACCAGACCAGGCCCACGCGATTCATGCTGAGCATGATGCCCAGGGTGCCCTCGTCGCCGCCCGAGACGCTGGGCTCGAAGGCGGCCAGGTACACCTCGCGGATTGCCTGCTCGTTGGAGAGCGTGGCCACGGTGGTGCGCATGGTCTCCTGGTCGTTGAGGGCAAAGTGCTTCACGAAGGTTATGACGCCCCTGGAGCGCGCGCCGTGGACCGTGGCCGCGCCGAAGCGACCGCTCAGGAAGCCGTCCTCGGAGTAGTACTCAAAGTTGCGGCCCGAAAAGGGCGTGCGGTGAATGTTCATCGAGGGGGCGTACCAGCCAGCGAAGTTGAGCTCGCCCTGGGCCAGGCAGTCCTCGCCGATCTGCTCGCCCATGGCCTGGGCGCGGGCGGTGTTCCACGTGGAGGAGATGACGACCTCGGAGCACCAGGAGTAGGTCTTCTCGGAGACGGTGACGCCCGTGGTGCCGGCGTTGCCCACGTAGGCAGGGCCGTCGACGCAGACCGTCGGGGGCGCGCCGACCGAGCTCACGGCCTGGGTCTGGTAGCCACCCACGCGGACGAGGTTGTACATCTCCTCGGCGCTCAGCTGGTCGAGAAGGTCGTCCCAGGCGGCGTCAGCGGCGGGGGTGTCGCGCATCATGGCCAGGGTCAGGCCGTTCTGGGCGCCCGTCGTGGGCATGGAGGCGTTGGGGTCGTCCGTGCCCTCCTGGACGGCCAGGGCGGCAAGGACCTCGGAGGTCGCCTTGAAGTCATAGGTCGTGGGGTAGGTGCCAACCCAGTCGTTGCGGGTGAGGTAGACGAAGGAGGGGTCGTAGCTGCGGACGTCCGCGTCCTCGAACTGGTTGGTGACCGGGACGCCGGTGTAGGGCGACGTCTCGTACGCGTCGCTGCCGGCAAGCGTGAGCTTCATGACCTTGGCGGCGTCGCCGGCGGCGTCGGTGCCAGAGACGCCCTTTGTGGCAAGGACGTTGTTGAGGGCATCGTGGGCATCGGCGCCGATAGCCAGGTAGTAGTCGCCGGCCTCGAGGACGTAGGAGCCACGACCTCTGGCGTCATAGCTCTTGAGGTCGGCAAGGCTCACCTGGATCTCGACGGTCTGGGACGCGGAAGGCGCAAGCTCGTCGGTCTTGGCAAAGCCCACGAGCTGGATCGCGGACTTCTCCACGCCGTTCTCGCGGTCGTAGTCGGTGTAGGGGCTCTGCCCGTACACCTCGACGACGTCACGGCCGGCGACGGTGCCGGTGTTTCTGACCTCGACGGTCAGCGTGGCCACGCCGTCCTTCTCGACGCAGTCGAGCAACTGCTGCTCGAAGGTGGTGTAGGAGAGGCCGAAGCCAAACGGGAATTGCACGGCGTCGGAGTAGCTCCAGGAGCCGGCACCCTCGGGGGCGCCCACGGCGGCCTCAGCGTTGCCCTGGCCCAGGATGCAGTCCTCGTATCGGGTCTCGTAGTACTTGTAGCCGACGTAGATTCCCTCCTGATAGACCACGAAGGGAGCGTTGTCGGAGCCGGACATGACGTTCATGCCAAAGTTCTGGAGCGCCGGGGCAGAGAGCGAGTCGTACGCGTAGGTATCGACGGTCCTGCCGGAGGGGCTCACGGCACCGGAGAGGATGTCTCCCACGGCATAAAGGCCGTCCTGGCCGGGATTGCCGATCCACAGGCAGGCGTCCACGCCGTAGGCGGCATCGTCGAGGAAGGCGAGCTCCATGGCGTTGCCGGAGTTGACCAGCACGATAACCTTATTAAAGCGCTCGCACACGTAGGCCAGCAGCGCCTCCTCGGTGGCGGTGAGCTCGAGGTAGTGGCGGCCGAGGTCGGCGTCGGAATCCAGGCGATCGGAGTGGAAGTCGCCGGCGTAGCCCTTGACGTCCATGTCCTCGAGGTAGGACTCGTCATAGTTGCGTGGCACGTCGGAGCTCTCGGAGCCGGAGCGAGCAAAGGTCACGATGGCGGCATCGGAGTACTCCGCCAGGCTCTGCTCCTCGGCATCGCCGAAAAGCTCGGGCGAGGCCTCGTGGATGACGTAGCGGCCGGTGCCCGCGATGTCGGCGACGTCCATACGGATGGAGCTGGCGGCGCCCTCGGTGTAGAAGCTCCACATGGTGGGGTTGATCTGGAACCCGGCGGACTCGAGCGCCTCCTTGAGCGTGGGGGCCGTCGAAGTGTCCACGGTGCCGGAGCCACCGCCGCCATAGAGGATGGAGGCCGAGCTCACGCCGAAGAGCGTCACCTTTCCCGCAGGCAGCGGTAGGGCGCCGTCGTTCTTGAGGAGGACGAAGCCCTCTTGGGCCGTCTCTCTGGCAGCCTGGGCATCTGCCGCCAGGCGCTCGTCCAAGCTGCCGTAGGACGACTTGAAGTACTGGCTGTCCTCGGAGCCATCGCCCGTCTCCTTGACCTCGTAGGCCTTCTGGCCGAGATAGGTGGAGATGATCGGCGCGTACTTGTTGGCGTAGTAGTTGCCCACGCCGAGGGCGGCGGCCCCCACGCCGATGCCTCCCAGCCCAAGCGCAGAGCGCCTGGTGATCGAGCCGGAGCTCTTCTTCTGGTCTGCCATTTCTTTCCTCCCTGTTTGTGCAAAGCCGTGCGGGGGCAATGGCCCCGCTGCCTTCAACGGGCATTCTGACCTGCAGCCCAGTCTCGCGAAGCCCGGCGGGCAGGATTGAGCGCCCTTCTGGCAGGATTGGCCCCGCCGAGCCCGTCCGGCCGCCCCGGCGCCGCCCAGCGGCGGCAGAAGTTGTCAGGCGGGAGCCCGACGCAAGGCAGCGCTAAAATGGAGCCTGAAAAGGAACCGGGGCGAGAGAGCCGCGCCCGAGAGCCTGAAGGGGGCGCTCGTGAACATCGCCATCGTCGACGACTCCGACGCAGACGCGCAGAGCCTGATCGGCTATCTGGATGCCTTCGAGGCGGAGCGCGAGGCGGACCTCGTCACCGAGCGCTTCTGCGACGCAAATTCGTTCCTGAAGAGCGATACCTCGCATTTCTCGCTCGTCATCATGGACATCGACATGCCGGGGCTTTCCGGCATGGAGGCCGCACACCTGCTACGCAGTGTGAACCCGGCGATACAGATCATGTTTATGACCACCATGCCGCAGTACGCCCTGGAGAGCTACGAGGTGGAGGCCGTCGACTACGTCCTCAAGCCCGTGGCTTATGCCGCCTTTGCGCTCAAACTCTCCAAGGCGCTCCTTCGCGTGAAGAGAGCCCGACAAGACGCCATCGTCGTGAAGACGGCCGAGGGTCTATTCAGCCTCTCTTCACGCGAGGTGACCTATGTGGAGTCCCAGGGCCACTACCTGTTATATCACGCGCTCGGTCGCACCCTTCGCACCCGCGACACCATGGCGGCAGCAGAGAAACGTCTGGAGCCACTCGGCTTTGCCCGCTGCAACAGCTACTACCTGGTCAACCTCAGGAGCGTGAGCTCCATCACGGGGTTGGACGTAACCGTGAGCGGAGACGTGCTGCGCATGAGCAGGTCGAGAAGGAAGGCGTTCATGGAGGCATTTGCGCGATTCTCGGGGAGCCCCTGGTGATGGCCGCGGGGACGGACATGATCGCCGCCCTTCCGGGTTCTGCGACCGGCCTGGAGATCTTCGAGGAGTTGAGGTTTGTCTGGGAGTACCTTGCCGCCGCGGCGCTGCTGCTTGCCACCCAGGCGTCCGCGCGGGACAGGGGGCTTTTACGCGGAGCCGTCGTCCTCGTAGCGTTCTCGCTGCTGAGCCTGGGCTACTTCCCATTCAAGGACGCCCTAACCGCATTGGATGCACCGCGCTTGGTGTTTGTCTGTTGGTACCTAGGCATCTCGTTCGCAATGACCTTCTCGCTGCTCTGGGTCTTTGACATCTCGATGCCCGACCTGCTGTGGACGAGCGCGACCGCCTATGTGGCGCAGCACGTCGTTTACGTCCTGATACACGAGTCCCTGGCCCTCTGGCTCTTGCCAGCACTGCCAAGCCACTTCCTAGCTTACGTCCTCTTGAGCGTCGGGTGCTGCGCCGTGATATACGGCGCCATGTACCGCCTCCTTGCCAAGCCCTTGCGCCTGGGGGCGGGAAGGCTGCTAAGCGACACCCCACACGGGGCCCTGTCGCAGACCGTGGTGCTCGCCATGCTCTTCACGAGCACCTTTGGGTTCCAGCACCTCTTTCAGATGTCCGGGAGCCGGGCCACTGCTGTCTGGATGGACCTGCTGGTCTGCGGAATGCTGCTGGGAATCCAATACACAAGCTATCTGGCCATCATAGCCAGCAGGAAGGCGCAACTGACCGAGAGCATGCTCACGGACGCCTCCGCCCACTGGGAGCTTTCCCAGGCTCTTCTGAGTCGTCTGGGAAGCTTCATGCACGACGTCTGGCACATCGTCCTTGGCGTGAAGGTGGCCAAGGTACCGGGGCTCAAGGGGTACCTTGACCGCGTTGAGAAGCAGCTCGGCGATTATCGGTCCACGTTCTTCTCGAGCAACGACGTGCTCAACTCCGCCCTCGCCACCGCTCGTCTTCTCTGCGAGAGCAGGGGCATACCAATGACGGCCTCCGTTGACAAGCTGGAGGCCGACTCCATACCGGCGGCGGACCTCTACGCACTTCTGGACGAACTCGCCAGGCTTGCCGTCGAGCAGGCGTCACAGATGAACGATGCGACCAGGAGGGCTGTGGATCTTAAGATCACAGAGCGCGCCGGGATGCTGCTTGCCTCATGCAGCGTCGCATGCCACAAGGGGGCGAAGGTCTGGGAAGACGAGCTCGGCCTTCGCAGGCTGACGCTTCTTGCCGAGAAGAGCGGAGGCACCGTCCAGGCCTTCTCCGAGGCGGACGTGGCGACCCTGATGGCAGTCATTCCGCTTACAAGGTAGCGCGCCTAAGAAAGGGCCCCGGCAAACGCCGAGGCCCCTCTCTAGCTATCTGGAGATGTCTGTCGGCGGACTTGCGGCTAGCGGTAGGTCACGCTCTGCTGGGAGTCCTTGACCACGACGTCGTGGGCGCCGCCCTCAACGATGGAGGTGGAGCTGACGAGCGTCAGGCGAGCCTTCTGCTGGAGCTCGGGAATGGAGTTGGCGCCGCAGTTGCACATGGTGGACTTCACCTTGTAAAGGGTGCCGTCAACGCCGTCCTTGAGGGAGCCGGCGTAGGGCACGTAGGAGTCGACGCCCTCGACGAAGGAGAGCTTGGCCGCGCCGCCCAGGTCGTAGCGTTGCCAGTTGCGAGCGCGAGCGGAGCCCTCGCCCCAGTACTCCTTCATGTACTGGCCGTTGACGTTCACGCGGGACGTGGGGCTCTCGTCAAAGCGGGCAAAGTAGCGGCCCAGCATCATGAAGTCGGCGCCCATGGCCAGGGCCAGGGTCATGTGGTAGTCGTAGACGATGCCGCCGTCCGAGCACACGGGGACGTAGATGCCCGTCTCCTTGTAGTACTCGTCACGGGCGCGGCACACGTCGATGAGAGCCGTGGCCTGGCCACGGCCGATGCCCTTGGTCTCGCGCGTGATGCAGATGGAGCCGCCGCCGATGCCGACCTTCACGAAGTCGGCGCCGCAGTCGGCGAGGTAACGGAAGCCTTCGGCATCCACGACGTTGCCGGCGCCCACGATGACGTCGTGGCCATAGTTCTCGCGAATCCAGTCAATCGTGAGCTTCTGCCACTCCGAGAAGCCCTCGGAGGAGTCGATGCACAGCGCGTCGGCGCCAGCCTCGAGCAGCAGCGGCACGCGCTTGGCGTAGTCACGCGTGTTGATGCCGGCACCCACCATGTAGCGCTTGTTGGCGTCGAGCAGCTCGTCGGGGTTGGACTTGTGGGAGTCGTAGTCCTTGCGGAAGACGATGCCCACGAGGTGGTCGTTCTCGTCCACGATGGGCAGCGCGTTGAGCTTGTTGTCCCAGATGATGTCGTTGGCCTCTTTCAGGGTGGTGGCGGCGGGGGCGGTGATGAGCTTCTCGCGGGGGGTCATGAAGTCACGCACGGGCACGTCCGTGCTCATCCGGGTCACGCGGTAGTCGCGGCTGGTGACCAGACCCAGGAGCTTGCCGTTGGGGGTGGCGTCCTCGGTGATGGCGACGGTGGAGAAGCCGTTTTTCTCCTTGAGCGCGAGCACATCGGCCAGCGTGTGCTCAGGCGTGAGATTCGAGGCGCTGACGACGAAGCCCGCCTTGCTGTTCTTCACGCGGCGCACCATCTCCGCCTCGCTTTCGATGGACTGCGAGCCGAAGATGAACGAAAGCCCGCCCTCCTTGGCAAGCGCGACGGCGAGCGTGTCGTTCGACACCGACTGCATGATCGCCGAGACCATCGGGATATTCAGGCTGATGGGGCAGTCCTCCTGCCCCTTGCGGTATTTCACCAGCGGGGTCTTCAGGCTGACGGCGGAGGGGATGCACTCGGACGACGAATAGCCGGGCACCAGCAGATATTCGCCAAACGTGCGGGAGGGTTCCGTGAAGTAAGTGGCCATAGTGATCTCCTTTTCTTTTTAATTGTTTACCCATTATAATAGCACACAGGGCCGCGTGCCGCAAAGGTTTTTTCACAAAAGTGCGCGTCCTGCGCACAGAAAATAACCTCTATTTCCGGGGGAATTGTGGGCAAATGGTACAAAACGGCCCCGTATGCAGCATACGGGGCCGTTTTGCCTTGTGAAATGGAGTTTGAAAAGGTTGGTGCAGCACCCAGGACCGCTGCTTTCTAGCCAAAACAACGATAGGAGGAGAGGGCCTGCACCCGATGAAAAAGTGCACTTGCAAGAGCCTTGTAACTTTCTTGCAACTAAATTGTAACCCTTTTGACATCACCTGTCAATAGGTTTTTCAAAAAAAATTGTAACCATTTTTTAACTTTTACAATTCTTACACATTTGGTATGTTTTTGGGCGAAAATTTGCCAAAAAGGGCGTTCCCCGCTGCAAAAGGCACAGCCGCTCCGCAAAGCAGCTGCGGAAAAAGCGTTCCGCCGCCGGGAAGGCCTGCCGCCCGCTCACTCGGTCAGCGTCAGGTTTGCCTCAAAGTGTTTCTTTTCCCCGTCCGTTCCTACAAAATACCAGCCGTTCTCCCCTGTCTGCGCGCGCAGCAGGGTAAAGGAAGCGCCCATGGGCACCTCACTGTGATAGACGACGGCGAGCCGCGCGGGCGCGTGCGCGGCAATGCGCTCCAGAGGCACATGGTCGCAGACGATATCCGCATAATAGGTGTTGTTCATATGGCGGTTCTGGTCGCAGCGGGTATAAAAGGCCGTTTCCTCCGCCACAGGCTGCGCCTCCCCTTTTACCAGCGATACATCCAGCTCGCATACGGGCGGCTGGACGAACGGCATGGGCATGTCCTCCGGCGGACGGCGCAGGATGCGCTTCGTCCGTGTATCCACCAAGATCCAGCGGCTGTCCACTGCGCTCAGCACCGTGCCGTCCTGCGCGCACAGTGTGGTGTAGCGCCCATACACCGCGCGCTGGGGCGCGCTGGGCCTGGTTGCCAGCGTCACGCACTGCCCCGCGCGCACGGGCGCATAAAACTCCACGGCCAGCTTCGCCAGCAAAAACGCGGTGTGCGTGCGCGCGTACACCTCATTCGTCAGGCCCAGCAGGTCGCA